>JAEEGG010002630.1_pt1 | contig 46034 bp, 39 predicted proteins | sample 9134161 | NCBI WGS metagenome assembly JAEEGG01 (sample SAMN16246543, study PRJNA631951) | gut metagenome | biome: gut microbiome; feature: rumen; material: CR-attached | host: Bos | place: Iran: Karaj | collected 2018-10 | reverse complement strand
AAGCATTTGTTTATTATTTTAGATTTAAAATAGTTAGGATGAGTAATATTATTAGAAATAAATGGCCTAGTAACATATATAAGTAGACATTGCTTCTTGAAATTCGTTCTATTTACATTTCTAATTAGAATGTTCTTTGTTACTCTCTTTAAGATATTTTTGTCCATTTTATATATTTACACCTTTTCGTTTCTCAAATAAACTGTTTAACATCTTCATTATATATGGAAGAACAATAGAAAACTCAAATATATTCTTTGTGAATGCAATAGGAATACTATCCCGAAAAATAGTGAACATAAGATTGGCACTTAATAAGCAGTAGACTGTTTTGGTAAAATAACTATTCTTCCGTATTAATGAGGAAATATATCTCCCTAGAAGAAAAAAGAATATAATAGCCCCAATTATCCCATAGTCAAGAATATATGATGTAAAAAAATGTGTAGCGCCCAAAGGGGATTCAATACCTTCGCCTAACGAAAAAACATCCTTTATATATGAGATTTTATCTGGGAAAACACGATAAGGAACCAAATTAATAAATCCACTAATTGTGATGGACGGAAACGAAAACGCTTTATTAATCTTGTTTTTACTAATATATGAAACTAACGAATATGAAGTATATATTGGCTCTTGCAATATGTTAAAGAATACTCTATCTATTTCAAATCCTGTTTTTCTTCTTAAAACCCCGATTAGTCCAGCCACAAAGAGAAGGCCACCGAATATCACAAGCGCATTCTTTAACGAAATACCTTTTGATGTATATATGGAATAAGAAATCATCAACGCAAAAACGCAAGTAACAACGTATAACCTCCCACCCATTGTTAATAACAAAAAGCTAAATACGCAAAACAATACCCCCCATTTGCTATAAAAGAATTTTCTGAATCTAATTCTATTCGGGCATGAAAAAATATAAAATAAAAGTATTGATACTATCATGATAGTGAATGCAGATATCGCTCCTTTATTAACATTCGTTTTTCCTGTGTATCCTTTAAACAAGAAAGTACTATTCCAAAATACAAGTATCACTGCGATAATTAAAACTGGAAATGTAAAAAGCTTTTCAGAAAATAAAAAAGAGGTATGTTCTGCTGTTTTATCAGCAAATAAGAATTCTCCTTTTTTCATTTCACTTCCCAAAATAAATGACATATATAGCAAAAATGAAATAACTATGTATTTAACAATATCAGAGCTATCAATTCCACTATATCTTTTTTGCAAAGTTCTATATGCAAAATCATCAAAGCTGGGATTCAACTCGTAAATCAGCAATGGCAATACGGCATAATAAAAGAATCCTAAAGAAAAACAGAAATAATGATTAATAACCAGCTTTTTATTTATTATACTCTTGGAAAGAATTATGTAAACTATTATCAATGATTCGGTTAACAATAAGAATATTCTCATTTTTGTCACTACCAATAATATCCATTTATAACAACATTAATTCTATATACTGCAGAGCTACAGTTTTTGAACTATACTTCATTAACAGTTCTTCTGTTTTTAATATATCATTACATTTCAATCCAGTTTGAATCTTACGAATCCATTCAGAATAATCTCTAGCATCATCAACATAATTCACTAAATTATCAGTAACTTCAACTAAACTCGTACATTTTGTCGTCAACACAGGGACATTAAACGCCATAGCTTCAATAGGTGGCATACCAAATCCTTCAAATATACTAGGGAATAAAAACGCATAACAATTCTTATATAACAAGTTTCTTATTGAATCTTCCACGAAACCCGTTATGATAATGTCATCTAAAATCCCCAAATCCTTAGAATACTCTATTAATTCTCTTTCTTGCGATCCTCCAACCCCTGAAACAACAAGTGGATAAAAGTATGTAGAGTTTGTTCTTTTCATCTCCGCCAAAGCTCTGATTATAGTTTTCAAATTCTTATGAGGCAACATTGAAGACACCGTATAATAGTATTTCTGGGTTTTTAAACCCAGTTCCAATATTTCTTTATCAGAAGCTATATTATTATCTATCTTTATAGCATCATAAATCCTAATAACCTTACTTGTATCAGCATTGAAATAATCTATAATATCATCTTTTACATAATTAGATATAGCAATTATCCTTTTTGATTTTTTCACAGAATTCTTCCACGAAACATTCATCCAAATTCTTTTTAAAATGCTAAAGTATTCAGGATAATGAATAGCTTGCAAATCATGAATCACCGAATAGAACTCAATATTTCCTAATCTGGTGAATGGGATACTATATATTGGTTCAAGGCATCTAGATATGTTGTATTTTTCTAGTAATCTACGTAAACAAAGATTTTGCCATATAACACGAATACTAGGATGTTTTGATTTCACATTGGCAATTATCATATCGAAATATTTACTTTCAGTATACTTCTCTATATGATTTTGATTATCTTTTGAGACAATTAGATATATTTTAATTCTTGGGTCTTTTACTTCTTCTAACCCTTCAATCAAATTTACTATACTTGATTCTGTTCCTCCTACTTTACCATGCCTTATCCACGTCAAATCAATTGCAATTCTCTTAATTGAACTCATACTCTACCCAAAATCTTCTTAGCAAACTCTATGCAAATAATATCCAAAACATATAATCCTGAAAATCCATTTCTTTTATATATTGAGTATTTTATTTTAATATTGTTTATAACTTCTTTTAGCTGTTTCATATTATTACTGCACCCTCCCATAGTAAAATTCGCCAATATTTCGCTTGAAACCGATATTCTATAACCATTCTTATGAATCCATAAAAGCATGTCCAAATCATCAAAAACTGATTCATTCCTATAAAGCTTTTCTTTGTAGATATTCATACTTGTAAACTGAGTAGGATGATTCCACGTTCTTGAGGAAACAATTCTGGGATTTGATGCTTTCTTGATAAAAGTATGATTTCCATTATGCATTCTTATACTAGCATATGCCATATCATAATGCTCTTTCTCGTGTAATTTACAAATAACATCAATTGCTGTATGCTCATACCAATCATCAGAATTAATAATCCCTACAAAATCCCCTGAACAAAGTTTTATTCCTTTGTTTATTGCATCATAGATCCCATTATCTTTTTCTGATACTATCGAGAAAATTATACCTTCTTTTCTAAATGCCTCATTATACTCATTTGCAATTTGTACTGTTCTATCCGTACTTGCTCCATCAATAATATAGTATTCATATGGTAAATACGTTTGATTTAATACTGATTCTATTGTCCTTGCAATAGTTTTTTCTCCATTATATACCGGTGTAATAATACTAAATCTCATATTCATAATTTACTGTCTATTTCCTTAAAGCCAAAACATATTAACTCATCTTCTACGTTACTAAACCCTTCGGTACTATCTCTTTTGAATAATACCTTTACAGTCTCAAAAAGTATCTGTACATCAAGTAGCAATGACCAATTCATAATATACATCATATCCAGTTTTAGTTTATCAAGTGCAGATGTATTGTACTTTCCATACACCTGTGCATATCCTGTAAGGCCACCTTTAACCTTAAGTCTGAACGGGAATTCTGGTATCTCCTGGCTGTATTTCTCGTTATGTTCCCATCTTTCAGGCCTAGGGCCAACTATACTCATATCGCCTTTGAGGATATTTATTATCTGAGGCAATTCATCTATTCTAGTTCTTCTAATGAAGCTTCCAACTTTAGTAATTCTGTCATCATTTACACCTGCAGGATGAGGCTTTCCATCCTTTTCAGCATCCACGATCATACTTCTGAACTTTAGGATTTCAAATCGCTTTCCGTTCATTGTCACTCTTTCCTGTCTAAAAAATATCGGTCCGCCATCTTCACATTTTATAGCAATAGCCGTTACAATCATAATCGGAAATGTTATGATGAACGCCACAAGTGAAAGCGTAATGTCAAACGTCCTCTTAATTGCTCTCTTATACCATGGCATACCAATATTCCTACAAAGATAAAGTGGCGTATCAAACAGGTTTATGGAATCTGATGATCTGACGATTATGTCCGAAAGCTTAGGCGTATAATATACACGCTTATCCATCTCAAAGCACATCTTAAGTATGCTGTTTTTCACTTGACTTGGGATATCATTGATAAGAACGGCATCAAACGCACTGATTTCTTCTCTAAACGAGGCTTCATCGTGATCTATATATCTGATACTTCTAGCTATATGATATTTATCTGATCTTGAATTGATCTTTTCAAAGAGATGATTGATATGTTCACCGTAAATCTCCAGAATTTGAAGCGGAGGAAAAATATGCTGATATAGAGCAGTCATAGGAAGTGTCAGAGCCACACATGCTCCAACCTGCAAAATAGCCATGACAGCGTACTCTCCCAGTAATAAGAATACAAATCTGAACTGGCCTGTGATGGCCATTGATATGAATACTTCTATGATATTAACGGTTATGATCGATACAACCTGCGAAGATATGATACCTGTTTTACGATTGACGCCAACCTTATAGCCACCGAGGCCGTAAAAAGCAAGTGTAAAAAGTGAAGTATATATGATTACAGACATACCTAAGTTACCTTTGCCAAGCAGGTAACCTGTATTGTTATGTTCAGACGCAAATTCATACCATGTAAGGAAGAATATAAATACATTGACAGCTGTCAATATACAGGCGCAAATTCCCCTATACATGTATTTGGTCATTATCCTGTTGTCAGAATAAACTCCATCTTCGTTATACACTCAAATACCCTCATCGGACTTCTTATCGGAAGCTGTTGTATTGCCTTCGTTTACGCCTTCTGTGCTCTCTTTTTCAAACAGAATCTTAACGGTATACATGCATATCTTGATATCTTCTATGATACTAGGTTTAGATATATACATCAGATCCATGAGCAGTTTGTCATATGGTGATGTATTGTATTTTCCATATACCTGTGCATAACCAGTAAGACCTGCTTTTGCCTGAAGACGCAGTCTGAACTCCGGCATATCTTTCTCGTATTCAGCTGATATCTCTGGTCTCTCAGGTCTGGGACCAACGATAGACATATCGCCTTTGAGAATATTGAATATTTGAGGGAGTTCATCAAATCTGATGGCTCTGATAATTCTACCTACTTTTGTTATACGATCATCCTTATCGCCGGTAGAAAGTCTTGCAACGCCATCCTTCTCGGCATCAACTCTCATACTCCTGAACTTAAGGATATAGAACTCCTTGCCATTCTGTGTAAGTCTCTTCTGCTTATAAAGAGCCGGTCCGCCATCACTCTTGACAGCTATTGCTGTAATGAGCATAAACGGAGCAAATACGATGAACAGGAATAAACTAACGACTATATCGAATACTCTCTTTAGTATTACATACTCCGGAACAGGCTCATATCTTCTGACATGCATCATAGGCAGATGGAACATATGGACAGGAAGGGCTCCCGCCATGATCATATCCCCTATTCTGGGAATTACATATACATCTATGTCAGCTTCAACACAGTATTTTAGAATCACGTTTCTTTCATGGCTATTTATTCCTGATAAGAATACTGTCTTATACTCATCAAGCTTATGAAGATCAGAAAGGATATCAGCTACCGGATATGTTGCCTTGACATTATATCTCTTGCTCATACCATATTCATCTACTAGCTTTTCAAGCCCCATACGGTATTCATAGATGACAGCACTGCTTACGGGCTTATGAGTAGCAAAATACCACTTATGAGCTATCAGTGACCACAATATGCTTATGCACATCTGCATAAGGAAACAGAATGTGATAGGTACAAGATTTGGGAAATACAGCGATACCAACCATGTGAACATGAAAATGATCGCATCAGATACCACTATGCCCAAGAACTGACTATATATGATCTCAGATATTGACACCGTGGCTATATGAAAACTGTTATATGATCTGCTGCATATAAAATAAAGCGTTGCGAAGATGAATATTACTAACAGGTCTCCCTTGAAGTAATACTGTACTACCGCATAATCTTTATAATACAGATACCAAACAATTGCCCACATCGCTGTGATGAGCACTACATTTGCCAGTTTTAAGATTCTTATGGGGATGTTTTTTATGCTTTTTTGATCCAAAGTTGTATCTCCCGTCTGTTACTTGTTAGTATCCACTTCCCTGTAAAATACCTTTATGATTAGATCATAGAGAGCCTGCTCATCAGGATAGAATTCCTCAAATTCCTCTCCCATCTTCGTTTCTCCCTCTATCATATAAAATGAACTCTCTGAAAACTGATATCCGGAAACCTCAGGTGCCAGATATGCAACTTCATCAAATGAAACATTGGTTGTCATATAAGGAGTGATATCCTTATACAGTTCACTGACAACACCTATATCATTCTTTACAGCAGATTTTGCCTGTGCTAAAAAAATTGTCAAATACTGTTTCTGTCTTGCAAGTCTTCTATCGGAGGATGCGAATTCATCTTCGTCTCTGTCTCTAAGGTAAAGGTAAGCTTCCTCACCTTTTAGATGAACATTATCTCCTTCAGATATGATTTTCTTTTTACCTTTATAGATGTCTTCTATAGCCTGAAGATTAACTCCGCCTACTGCATCATTGATTATCGGAATAGCTTTCATGTTTATGGCAGCATAACCATGGATTGGAAGCTGATACATTAGCTTTCTTACTGCATCAACCTGATATTCGCAGCTCTCCTCTACGCCGTTTCCAAAACCGTGCTGAACAGCTATCTGAGCCTTTGTGGTAGTTACATAGTCACCGTATTCGTTATATACGTCTACATCCGTCATGGTATTCCTGTTGATGCCTATAACAGATATGGTCTCTTTTTTGCTGTCCAACACGAGTAAGAACAATGCATCTGCCTGACCGCCGTTTGTACCCTCGGCTACCTGCTTTACCTTGCCGTTCTTATCAACACCCATGAACAGGAAGGTCATTATATCATCGTTATACTCATATACCTTTCCGTTATACTTGATCCAGCCTTCTTCCCACTTTTCCTTTTCTTCAGGTGCAGCAAGTGCTGTTTCTTCAGTAATGATCACCGGATGAGTCTCAACAGTACTGTTCTTTAATCTGCTCTTTCCGACTGTTCTTATAACAAGCGCTGAAATAAGTGCCAGTATGATCAATCCTGCAATTGTAGATAAGCTTATTATCAGTGCTTTTTTCATGTTAATCCTTTTATTCTTCCTCTAACAGAATTGGACCCAGATCAAGATATTCTATAACTTCTCTGTTAATTGTCCCTGCAGCGTCGTTTGTAAGTGCTCCTATTACGACCAGTTGCTGTCCTTCATCTGTATCTATTGTAAGAGTTGTCAGGAACTTGTATTCATCAACATCGTCCCATCCTTCTCTTATCTGTTTTCCCATTATCTTTTCGTTATATACATCATCAAGAAATTCTCTTGCGCCCACTGCATCAGCAAAACTGTATGCATCGAAAAGATCATTGTTTTCTCTTCTGTATACCGCCCATATGGTATATGTCAAAGCGTTATCAGGAAGGTATATATAGAATTCATAATTATCTTCAAAGAAATCAGGATTCTCGTAGTTTACAAGATCCTTAAACAGTTCTTCGCTACCATGTATGACTGTATTGAAGTCACACATATCAGACATGTTATAGATCTCTATATATGCTTCTCCCTTACCGTCAGATACGCCATCTGCATTGATTGTTTTGTATCTATCAGGTTCATCAAAACTCTGAAGCAATGGCCCGTCTATCGAAGTACCGGGTACTGTGAGCCATCCCCATATATCAGGATTATTATCTATAAGTTTATTAAAATCTATATTGGCAGATGTATCTTCTTTGTTTTGTTCAGCTGTCTCAGATACAGGCTCTTCTTTTACGATCTCATTTGTCGGCAGAGGATCTTCTGTAGCTGGTGTTTCCTGATTACCGCACCCGTAAAGGATGATGCCTGCAAGCCCGGTAGTAGCGATCATCACTATGGTTTTAAACAGTCTAGATATTGAAGTCTTCACCATCGTCTATTATCTCTCCCGATACAGCATCCTCGAGTCCGATTATGTCATCATCAAGTATTATCCTGCTTGTAGACTGCCTTGTGACTCCTCTTAAAGCATCCTCTTCGCTTATAAGCTGATTTCCTCTTGAGCCGTATCTTCCGTAATCACCATAATGACCGTAATACTTGCCATAGTATTTACCGTAGTATCTGCCGTATCCGCCGTATGTACCCTTACCGCTCATATCAACCTTGTTGAGTACTACTCCAAGTATCCTGCTTCCCGCCTTGTCCAGCTGATCCTTAACAGTCTGTGCAAATCTGTAGCTTATGGCATTTGATTCAATAACCAAAACAGTTCCATCACACTTGGTACCGACAACAGCCGCATCAATAACAGAACCAAGCGGCGGTGCATCGAGAATGATGTAGTCAAACACACCTCTAAGTTTCTGTAAAAGAGCACTAAATTCTTCTCCTCCGAGAAGTTCCGAAGGGTTCGGTGGTACAGGGCCTGAGAATATCAGGAACAGGTTGCTGACATTTGTCGAATATACAACTTCCGCCATAGGGGCTTTACCTATAAGAGCATGCGTAAGTCCTTTTCTTACACCACCGGTCTTATATCTTCCTACAAGCACTGATTTACGAAGGTCACAGTCAAGAAGCAAAGTCTTGTTTCCGGCTTTTGCAAATGCCTTTGCCATTTCCATAGCACAGCTGCTCTTTCCTTCATTAGGAGTACAGCTCGTAACAGCAACAGTTTTGATATCGCTGCCACAGAACTCTATATTGCTTCGAAGCGATTTGAAAGCTTCGCTCACTCTGTAATCATCTTCAAATGAAAATGTTAGATTTACTCTCTGCATCTCTTACCGCTTTCCTCTTTTTTTCTTCTTTGAATCTGCTTCACTCTCAATAATCGGTATTATTGCAAGTGTCGAGAGTCCCAAATACCTTTCAACATCCTCAGATGTCTTTATCGTATCATCCAATAGATACTTAATAAGTATCATGGCGCATACCAGCATGACTCCAAGCATTCCAGCTATCACAGTCCATTTAAGATAACTGGGAGCTGCTTTTTTAGTCGGCATGTTTGCACTTTCCACGACATTAACCGCATCTATATCCATAACGTTTCCGATATGATTTGATGCACTCTCGCGGATCGCGTTTGCTATGTTCATAGCCTCAACCGGATCCTTATCTGTTACTGTGATTGCAACAATACGGGTATCTGTAGGTGATGAAACACTTACTTTTTCCTTTAATCCCTGATAATCAAGATTGAGTCTGAGTTTTTGGATGACTTCCTCAAGAACGTATCTTGAATTGATCAGTTCGGAATAGTCCTTTGTCAGCTGTGTACCCAGCTGCATATCCGAATAGGTCACATTCTGACTCTCATTTTTATTCAGGATATATATTTTTGTTGTTGATTCGTATGTTGGAGCTATCACAAAGAAGCTGATGGCAAATCCGATCAGTGCGGCGGTTATTCCCACCAGCATGATCAAAAGCCATCTGCTTAGCAGTAGTCCCATTATCTCGAGCAGATCTATCTCGATCACATCGTTGTTGTTCTTGTTTTCCATGTATTCCCTTATCTTATTATCTTATCTTCGAGGATACATAACGGATTGTTCATGAATATCTTTTCCGCTGTCTCTTCCCCGTACTTTCCTGTTATATACTTAATACACTTTGAAAGTGTCGGTGTTCTCTTTTTGTCCTCATGTGCATCAGTTGCTACAAAAGTCACCATACCGGCTTTCATCATACTCTTGCACTTGCTCTTTATCTGCCATCCGACCTCCCCCATAAGAGATGATGCATTTATTTGAAGATAGCATCCCTTATCTATGAGTTCGTATGCCCTGTCAGCTTCCTTCATAACATTGATATATCTCTCAACGTGAGCGATTATAGGGAAATATCCTGCCATTAGCATGTCTTCAACGCCTCTCTTGATATGCTCCCAGTCATCCATCGGAGTATATTCAAGCAGTATGTATCTTGAGCCAGCCATTGTAGCAGCCTTGCCAATGCTTAATCTTTCACCGACATCAGATCTGTAATATAACTCGTTTCCCGGATACAGATTTATATATATTCCTTCTTTTCTTGCTATATGCTTCAGTTCATCTATTCTTGCAAGCTGTTCAGATAAATAAATGTTTCGTCTGTTTGGTTTATTGTGAGGGGTCAGTATTATATCGGTGATACCATCGTTTTGAGCCATCTTAAGCATTCTTAGGCTCATTTCAATAGACTCGGATCCGTCATCAACTCCCCACATTATGTGATTATGTATGTCAAAAACTCTGTCCATGTAATTCTTTATAATAGCCCTCCCCTTTCGAGGAGGGCTAACCCTTTCGGGATACGCTTCACGAAAAATAGTGTCTGCCCGCAAATTTATTTGTGGGCCTTATCATGCATGATAAAAATAACGTGCTGATTACTCAGCTAATACTACAACGTAGCCTGTGCCCCTAAGGACAACATCTACATGTTCATCTCTTACTGAACTTGTGAGTTTAACCATCTCGTTTCCGACTTTCTGGTAAACACTTACTTTGTCAGTAGCTTTAATTCTCGGGCAATAGAAACTTGTCTGTACATTCTGATCATATCTGTTCTTTATACCGAACGTATTGATGATCTTTCTTTTTCCTGCAAAATCCTTGATAGACTTTATTACAGGTTTGCCCAGTTTGAAGATATGGATCGTATAGTTGATTTTCTTTCCGTCAAGGTATACGCCTGTAGGAATTCCCATGGGTGCAACATCTTCGATTCCATCGATGGTAACAACCGAGTTGTTGCTGTATTCCTGTTCGCTCATACCTGCTTCTTCAGCAGCCTGCTGTAAAGCAGTCTTTCCACCGCCATTGCTGGTTGAGACAGTTGCGCTTACTGCCTGTGCAGAGGGTGAAGGAGCTGCTAAAACCGCACCTGAGAAAGCCATAACACCAACTAATACTAATGCTAAAAACTTCTTCATTCCGATTAGATTTCTCCTCTCTGTGTTCTGTGAAGCGTATATATCATCATTTTCATGATAATACCGTTAATCAGTCGCACCGCTTCCGGTCTCAGTCTTTACTTCAGATTCTTCCTTCGGATATTTTGCCGGAAATTCTCTCGATGCCTTTGCAACATTGCCGTCATAATCACAGACAGCATAATAAACTACCGCGACATTTCTTTCCTTGTTTTCAAGGATCTTTTCGATAACGATTCTGTCGGTCATATCTCCGTCTTTGTTATCTGTTGCTGTCATCCCTGCAGTAAGAAGCGATGTATCCATATCCGGAGTATATACCGTATTGTCTGCAGTGAATGCCATCCTGGGTTCAACCCTGTCCTTTTTGATATAAAAGAAGCCGCAGATACATATCAGTAAAACATCTATTGTAATGAGTAAAAATATCACCCACGTATTTTTTTGCATAGTATCCCCTTAGTATCCATATTATGTCAATTAAAATTATAGGCAAAGCACATAAATATGTCAACTTTTTTCAGTATTGAAAAAGACCACATACAAGGCATTTCAATTGCCTGCCTCGCATATGGTCTTTGTAAGTGCGTTATAGAATTATGTAAACTGTAATTTATTTCTCAAGATGGTCATACGGGAAGATGGTCTTTATAGTACCGTCTGCATTGTATTCTATCTCGGTATACTTAACATTTCTGCGGTGATTGATGCCGTTTGAAAGCTCACAATCATGATAGAAAAGATACCATTTTCCATGATACTCGATGATCGAATGGTGAGTTGTCCATCCAAGTACAGGCTCCATCAGTCTTCCTCTGTATGTGAAAGGGCCCTTAGGATCAGTACCTGTTGCATAAACGAGATAATGCGTCGTACCTGTTGAATATGACAGATAGTAGAGTCCGTTGTACTTATGCATCCACGGTCCCTCAAAGTATCTTCTGGCTTCATCTCCTGCCTTTATCGGATCTCCGTTCTCATCAAGTATCTGTATCATCTTGGGTGTCTCTTTAAAAGACTTCATATCATCGCTTAATTGCGCAACGAACGGTCCGAGTGCAGCTTCATCGCCCTTTGGTCCGTCTGCTCCGGGTATCATATCGGGATCACCCTTAACAAAAGAGCCTGTCTGCCACTTTTCAAGCTGACCTCCCCAGAGACCTCCGTTGTACATATAGTATTTACCGTCTTCATCCTCGAATACGGCGGGATCAATGCTCATGCTGCCTTCGATATAGTTATCTTCAGCCTTGAAAGGTCCAACAGGACTGTCGCTCACTGCAACACCGACACGGAAAATGCCTTCCTTGTCTCTTGCAGGGAAGTACAGATAATACTTTCCGTCTTTCTTCGCTACGTCGGGTGCCCACATCTGTTTGCTGACCCATTTGATATCCTTCATGTGAAGGGCTTCGCCGTTGTCTACGCAGTCCGCGTCCAGATTATCCATTGATAAGATGTGATAATCCTCCATCTGATACTCGTCACCGTCATCGTTGTCTTCGCCTTCATGAGCGATATCATGTGACGGATATACATATATCTTGTCATCAAATACGTGTGCAGAAGGATCTGCGGTAAAAATGTGTGATACAAGTGGTGTTCTCTGTTTCATTTTGTCTCCTTAATGTTAAATATTCCCCCGATGTTGCACGGGCACTTATATGTGCATTTTAAAGTGCTTTATTTAAAGCACTCTATGATCGCCTTTATAACGACATCCTGTTCTTCGGCAGTCATCTTGTTATCCGAAGGCAGGCATAAGCCTCTGTTAAAGATATCAGCACCGACATCAATGCATCCGCCTTCAATATATGCGTTTGTCTTTGCTCTCGCATTACCGTCTTTGTTTATGAACGGATTGAGCCTGTAGATTGGCTGCATATGCATAGGCTTCCAGATAGGTCTTCCCTCGGCATTTACAGATACTATGGCTTCGAGTATCTCTGTAGGGCATGACTTGCCTTCTTGAGGTATATACACGGCCTCGTTATCGGAACGGACCTGTCTGCACATTGCATCCTTATCTATGATCATGCAACTTAACCAGTAGTTAGGCTCACAATCTGATCCGTTAAACGGATTCATTGATACTGGAAGATCCTTTAAGCCTTCCTTATACCTTTCATAAATAGCCTTTTTCTTTGAAATATGTTCCTCAAGATAAGGTATCTGGCCTCTTATCACTCCGGCTATCACATTACTCATCCTGTAATTATATCCAAGTTCCTCATGCTGATACCAGGGTGCTGCTTCTCTTGCCTGTGTAGACCACTTTCTTACCTTTTCAGCCGCTTCTTTGCTCTCTGTCAGGAGCATACCGCCACTTGAACCTGTTATTATCTTGTTTCCGTTAAAGCTTATCGCATTGTACTTTCCGAAATTACCGGTCTGTATTCCTTTATATGACGCACCGAGTGATTCGGCTGCATCCTCTATGATGATAGCGCCATGTCTGTCGCAGATCTCTTTTATCTTATCAAGTTTTGATGGTGTTCCGTACAGGTTAGCTACTACAACGAGTTTTACTTCGGGATATATCTCAAAGGCTTTCTCTAAAGCTACCGGATCCATATTCCAGGTGTCATATTCTGTATCTATAAATACAGGGATGCCGCCTTCATAAACAATAGGATTTACTGTGGCATCAAAGGTCATATCTGTGCAGAATACTCTTTTACCTTCAAGTGCGCCATGTCCCACCTGAGGCTGTCCGTAAAGATCGATTCCTGCAAGTTTTGCAGCCATATGGAGTGCTGCCGTTCCTGAAGAAAGACCTACAGCATAAGTGCATCCTACCTTTTTGCAGATAAGTTCTTCTGCCGTATCGATATTCTTTCCGACAGTAGTCATCCAGTTGGTATCGTACGCTTCCTGTATATACTTCATTTCCTCGCCGTGCATGGTAGCTGTTGCAAGGAATATCTTCTTATCCAGTTTTTTTAGATCGTTGTTTTTATTAAATGCCATAATAAATGCTCTCCAGCAGTTAATATATCATCGTTTTATAAGAATCGTCAATCAGCTTTTAGACTGCCACCTTCAAGTAATGTCTTTAATTCTTCACGCATCAGAGGTTTTGAGAAAAGATATCCCTGCACCATATCACAGCCTAGATCCTTCAAGAAATCATATTCCTCTTTTGTCTCAACGCCCTCTGCGAGCGAATGCATATTTAGACTTCCCGCCATTCTTATGATATTTTCAAGGATAGGTCTCAGATTATCGCTGTTTCCGAAATCCTCCAAAAATCTCATATCGATCTTTAATACGTCAAAATCATAGTCCTTTAAGACATTAAGTGAAGAATAACCTGACCCGAAATCATCAAGCCAGATCTTGAAGCCTTCTTTTCTCAGCTTTTCCATCGCTTTCTTAAGCTCAGTCTTACTCTCGTTAAGCGTGCTTTCTGTTACTTCAATGACCAAGAGATCTCTCGGAATGCCTTTAGCAGTTTCTATTATACTTTCTGCTATATCACACAGATCAAAATCAAGTCTTGACAGATTTACTGATACATGCAGCGGCTTATTCTTTTCTGACATTGCAGATCTGATATCATCACATACCAGTTTTATCACATGCAAATCGAGTTTATGTATAAGCCTGAACTCCTCCAGTGTCTCGATGAATTCGCCTGGTGAGAGCAGACCGTACTGAGGATCTCTCCATCTGGCAAGGGCTTCAAGCCCGCATACGCTTCCTTTTTTCGCATCAATAACAGGCTGATAGAAAATCTCAATATGACCGTTTTCGATAGCACTGTCCAGATGACTGATTATGTATCTCTTTCTCAGTTGTTGTTCATGCAGTTTTTCATCATATATGCAGTATAACTTGTCTGATTCATGTTTTATGCTTGTAGCTGCAAATCTTGCTCTGTCACATAAAAGGCTTATATCTTCAGGACCCGAACCGTCCTTTTTCATTCCGTCTGTTCTATAGATTCCCGCTTTTATCCTTAGGAATGTCTCTCCCTCAAGATCGGATAATCTCTTCTGAAGGACATCTATCTTCTTTTGCGGCTCTTCATCATCTATGAGAACAACAAAGTGATCATCAGAAAGCCTTGCTGTCTCTCCTTCAGAATACTCGCTTTTTATATATGATGCCATCCTGACAAGAAGTTCGTTTCCCTTAAGGAATCCGTAGCGTTCATTGTATGTCTTGAAATTCTCGATATCAAAATACAGGAATGTAAGGCTTTTGCCTTTCTCACATGCAGCCTTTAACATGTTCTGGCCATGTCTTCTGAAGTGATGCATGTTGTATATGCCAGTCAGTTCATCATGTGTCGAGATAGATTCAAGATCATCAGCCTTTTCTGCTTCATTGAGTCTCTGGTTGTAATTGCCGACGCTTATCATCACAGCAGCCACAAATGTCGTGAACATGTTGACATCAGTAGCAACGGTCGCAGGCATAGCCTTGTCACAGATATAGTAAAATCCGCCGAATGTGACAGCCAAAAGAACGACTGAGATATATGGTCTCCACACCACAAGGCATCCCACAAACAGGATCATTGTCAAAAAGCTTAGTATCTGTTCGCCCTTAAGATAATCCAGGTATGAGATATACATGCCAAATCCGACGCAAACGGTAGTATAAATACACATTGCCGTCATGAGCTTTGTGTGATTTATCTTCTTTCCCTTAATATATGAGACCGCCATAGTAAGCATCAAAACACTGGCACCAAGCAGCACCAGATAAAGCCTCATATGTGTAGCTATCCATTCAGGAGATCTTTGCTCTATCTTAAACAGTACTATCCCCAAAGTACGCAGAGTCATCCACAGCTCAACAAAGATAACAAAGACACACATGCACGATATGGATTTCATGTTAGATGAATCGATATAGTCGGTCACATAAGGACTGTGTTCGGACAATCCGCTCCATCGCTTAAGTTTTTCCTTCATTCTATGTTTCTGCCCTCTATCTGAGTCTTAGTATAAGTTTGATTATGTTCTTACAGCAAAACTGAAGATCCGCTTTTGTTATCCTGAAGCCGTCTATTTCTTTATTACTGTTTACAGATTCTATTATATCATCTATGTTCTTTTCACAACCCGGCATCTGTATATCGTCACCGGCATATATGCATCCACTAGATGCTGATATGGGATAATGAGCACCATACTTGCCTGTAAGTCCCGGCACATCCTGGCTTGTCAGCCAGTCAGTCATTACCATGCCATCAAACTTCCACTCGTCTCTTAATGCCTTCTGGGTGAGATCTCTGCTGTTTGCAGTATGGATACCGTTTATGAGATTGTAGCTTGTCATAACAGATGCTGGATTCGATTCCTTGACAGCTATCTCAAATCCCTTAAGATAGATCTCTCTTAATGCTCTTTCCTTTATATGAACATTAACAAAGTATCTGTTATCTTCCTGGTTGTTTGCAGCAAAATGCTTTATTGTAGTCCCTCTTCCACTGTTCTTCTGGACACCTCTTGTCATTGCCGCAGCGATCTTTCCAGCTATGAGAGGATCTTCAGAATAGTATTCAAAGTTTCGTCCGCATAGTGGATTTCTGTGAATGTTCATAGCAGGAGCCAGCCATAAAACGACTCCGAACTGTTCCATCTCGGATCCTATCATCTCTCCTACGGATTCGACCATATCCGTATTCCATGACTGTGCAAGAGCCCATCCGATCGGAATTGCAGTACAGTACTGATAATAGTCTATCGCATCTTTAGGTGTATCTTCAGGCCATGGTTTTATCAGATCTCCGAATACGGCTCCTCCTGGAAGTACCTTGCCGTTTGTGTCAGTCTTAAAATGCGGCTGCAGTCTTAATCCCGCCGGACCGTCAGCCATAATCATCGTATCAACATGACGAAGATCCTTAAGGACAGATGATGTATCACCAGCAGCTCCCGGAACTGTGAATGCATCGGCAACGGTTATGCTTCCGTCGCTTCGTCTCAGCGTTCCCACACACATCCTAGCCATCTCTTCAACCGTTAGCTGGGCAATGAGTTCATCGAGAGTATTTTTGCCGTTTCTTACATCATCTAATGATATAGTCTCGCCTTTATGGCTATCTATGAGTTCTTCTTTTACGCCTGAGTACTCATGCCTTATGGTACTTATGCATGCAGTATCGATGTTTATGATCTCGGCATAGCACTTTTTGTCAACACCGCTCGGATCAAAATCGTTTTCATTTATACCAGATACTATCTCTTCAAAATCATCATCAACAGGACAGATATGCTCGCAGATCTCTGTTATCTTTTCATCCGCGACTCTTAATATGGATGCTGGCTTTGTATGTCTAGAATCCTCTCCGTATCTGACTATGTAATCACCTGCTTCAATTATATATGAGCATGTCTTTTCATCAAACGATGCCAGTGACGCTATATCAAATACAGCGGTTATATCCTGTTCTTCTTTTGGGCGAAGTTCCTTGCTCTTTACCCAGGCTTTCAGTTCCTGGTATGGAGTTGAAAGCTTCTTTCCAGGAGCAGATACATAGATCTGTACAACAGCCTTTCCGCTGTATACTCCTCCTGTATTCTTTATTTTGAAATCTATGCTGATCTTGTCTTTTATCTGAGCTATCTTAACCGCGTTTATTGAAAACTCCGTATAGCTTAAGCCATAGCCGAAAGGATATGTTACATTTTGGGCAAAAGTATCAAAATATCTGTATCCTACATATATCCCGTCCTTGTAGTAATCCTCATGGACATTTCCGTTGTTTAATCCAAACTCTGCGCTGGAAGGATAATCCATGTATTCCAGAGCCCACGTATCCGTTAGGTGACCGGACGGAGTTGTCACTCCTGTCATCATGTCAACGAGTACATCTCCTCCCAGATTGCCCAGCTGACTCATAAGAACAATGGAATCGACTCCGTCCATATCCTGAATCTCTTTCATCTGAACAATCCCGCCGACATTTAGCACAACAATAAGCCTGCAGGGAGATTTGGCAAGCTTTTTTATATTTGACATCTCATTTTCACTTAAGAGATAGTCGCCTTTATCAGCCTTTCTGTCGACTCCTTCTCCAGATGTTCTTGCTATGACATAGACAGCAGTCACATCACTTATATCATCATCATTAACAAGTGCATCATCGGGTTTGCTGTATGGAAAATTAAACGACAGATATTCTGACGGTGTACCGGTCTGTACGGATTTATTCTTTATGAATTCAGCATATTCAGCTTTAGAATTCTTTAAGATCTTTTCGTTCCTGTCGAGCCAGTCTTTTGTAATTATCTCAAAACCCGCATTCTCAAATCCCTGTTCTATGGTCGTATTGCTTCTGGTGTTAACATCACCTGAGCCTGTTCCGCCCTTGACGGTTCCTCTTGCTCCGCCTCCAAAAAGCGCGATCTTTCCTTCGCGGCTGATAGGAAGCGTACCGTTGTTTTTAAGAAGCACTATGCACTCAGCAGCCATTCGAGCTGCAAGTTTGGCGTTATCTATTTCTCTTTGAGTTATCTCATTTGTAGTTGATGCGTATATCCTGCCCATTTAGCCTCCTCTATCTCTTAAAGAAGAATTTTCTAGCCAGTTCAATGCCTACTCTGTACGGCAGTGGTCTCAGCTCTTTATCTGCCTCTTTTAGCTTTTCTCTTATCGCTATGTGCTGCGGACAGTGCATCTCGCATTTGCCGCATTGAATACATTGAGAAGGAAATGCCTTCTCGCCTCTTAGTCCCACGCTCTGTGCATACCCGAAACGTCCGTCATGCTTATTTTCCATATACATGAGATTATAGAAATAAAAGGCCGCCGGGATATCTACTCCCTTGGGACAAGGCATACAGTATCTACAGCCTGTACATCCAACTTTTTCCCTCTCTCTTATTATCTTTATGACTTCATCAATGATCTTAAAATCTGTTTCATCAAAACAGCCGACATCAGCATCAGAAGCGATCCTTACGTTTTCTTCAAGCATCTCCATCGAGTTCATGCCGGAAAGAACACATGTGACACCCGGCTGATCCCACAGCCATCTGAGTGCCAGTTCTGCTGTCGAATAGTCTCTGCCGTTATCCTTTATCACCTGCTTTGCTTTATCGGGCAGATTGACAAGCTTGCCGCCTCTTAAAGGTTCCATTATTATCACCGGTATGCCCTTTTTATAAGCTGCTTCCAGTCCTTTTCTTCCCGCCTGGCTTGTCTCATCAAGATAGTTATACTGTATCTGGCAGAATTCCCAGTCATAGGCATCTAATATCTTTAAAAACTCTTCCGTATTTCCATGATATGAAAACCCTATATTTCTTATCGATCCATCAGCTTTATGTTTTTTAATCCATTCCTCTATCCCGAGCTTTTTTAAGTTTTCCCACTCAGAATATGCGGTGAACATATGCATCAGATAATAGTCTATATAGTCGGTTTTAAGCCTTTTTAGTTCTTCCGCAAAAGTCTTATCGATCTGCTCTCTGCTCCTCATGGTATACTGTGGAAGCTTTGTTGCGATATATACCTTATCTCTTACATTATTCTTTTCAAGGATGGTCCCGAGAGCTTCTTCGATACCGGGATAGATATAGGCGGTATCATAATAGTTTATACCCATATCTATGGCAGCCATGATCTCCTTCTCGGTCTTTTCCATATCGACCTTGTTTCCGTTCTTAGAAAAACGCATACAGCCATATCCTAACTGGGATATGGCTGTATTGTTCTTATCATTTCTATATTTCATATGTTATACCCGTGTTTTAAATATTTATTACTCTTTTATAATATCATAAAACACGAGTTTTCTGAACAATTAGTTCTTCTTATTCTCGCTGTAAGCCTTCTTTGCTTCCTCGATACCTGCTCTTAAGCCTGCAAGGCCAGCTTTTGCAACTTCTGCAGATGTTTCAGCAAGATCTCTTGCAAGGTTCTGAGCCTTTTCAGCACACTCTTTGAGCTTTTCCTTTGTATCTTCATCAACGATAGTCTTCTTGTCGCCCTTTGTATCCTTTGCTGCCTTGTCAGCGATAGCTGCCTGAGCTGCTGCAAGTCTTGCGATCGGAACACGGAAAGGTGAGCATGATACATAATCAAGACCGATCTGGTGGCAGAACTCAACTGATGCAGGATCTCCGCCGTGCTCACCGCAGATACCTACGTGAAGCTTAGGATTAACCGGCTTTCCGAGATCGAGTGCCATCTTCATGAGTTTGCCGACACCGTTTCTGTCGAGCTTTGCAAAAGGATCGTTCTCGAAGATCTTTGCTTCATAATATGCCTGAAGGAACTTGCCTGCATCGTCTCTTGAGAATCCGAATGTCATCTGTGTAAGATCGTTTGTACCGAAGCAGAAGAAATCAGCTTCTTCAGCGATCTCATCAGCAAGAAGTGCTGCTCTTGGAATCTCGATCATAGTTCCAACTTCGTATTCTATCTTTGTATCGCTTGCTGCGATCTCTGCATTTGCTGTGTCGACAACAAACTTCTTGATCATAACGAGCTCTTTCTTTTCACAGATGAGCGGGATCATGATCTCAGGCTTAACTGTCCAGTCAGGATGCTTCTTCTGTACATTTATAGCTGCTCTGATAACTGCCTTTGTCTGCATAACAGCTATCTCAGGATATGTTACATCAAGTCTTGAACCTCTGTGACCCATCATAGGGTTGAACTCATGGAGTGAAGCGATGAGAGTCTTTATATCCTCTACGCTCTTACCCTGAGCATCAGCAAGCTTCTTGATATCCTCTTCCTCTGTAGGAACGAACTCATGAAGCGGAGGATCAAGGAATCTGATAGTAACCGGATTGCCTTCAAGTGCTTCGAAGAGTCCTTCGAAGTCTCCCTGCTGGTAAGGAAGGATCTTATTAAGTGCAACTTCTCTCTCTTCAGCATTATCAGCACAGATCATCTCACGGAATGCTGCGATTCTGTCCTCTTCAAAGAACATATGCTCTGTACGGCAAAGTCCGATACCTTCAGCACCGAGCTCTCTTGCCTTCTTAGCATCAGCAGGTGTATCTGCATTTGTTCTTACCTTGAGTGTTCTGTACTTGTCGGCCCATGCCATAACACGTCCGAACTCACCGGCGATTGTAGCATCAACTGTAGGAATGATTCCTGCGTAGATGTTACCGGTCGTACCGTCTATTGAGATCTCGCTTCCCTCATTAAATGTGGTTCCCGCGAGTGTGAATGTCTTGTTTGCCTCATCCATAGCGATGTCGCCGCATCCGGATACACAGCATGTTCCCATACCACGTGCTACAACGGCTGCATGGCTTGTCATACCGCCACGTACTGTGAGGATACCCTGTGCAACCTTCATGCCTGTGATATCTTCAGGTGATGTCTCGAGACGAACTAAAACTACCTTTTCGCCTCTTGCATGCCAGATCTCAGCATCCTCTGCAGTAAATACTACCTTACCGCATGCAGCACCGGGAGAAGCACCAAGGCCTTTTCCGAGAGGTGTTGCAGCCTTAAGGGCAGCTGCATCAAACTGAGGATGAAGAAGTGTATCGAGGTTTCTGGGATCGATCATTGCAACCGCCTCTTCCTCTGTACGCATGCCTTCATCAACAAGATCACAAGCTATCTTAAGAGCAGCCTGAGCTGTTCTCTTTCCGTTTCTTGTCTGAAGCATATAGAGCTTTCCGTGTTCAACAGTAAACTCCATATCCTGCATATCTCTGTAATGGTTTTCAAGAATTGAGCATACTTCCTTGAACTGAGAGAATGCCTCAGGGAACTTATCCGCCATCTCTGCTATCTTCATAGGTGTACGTACGCCTGCAACAACGTCCTCACCCTGCGCGTTTGTCAGGAACTCACCGAAAAGTCCCTTTTCGCCTGTAGCGGGATCTCTTGTAAATGCAACACCTGTACCACAGTCATCACCCATGTTACCGAAAGCCATAGACTGTACGTTAACGGCTGTTCCCCATGAATAAGGGATATCGTTGTCACGACGGTAAACATTTGCACGAGGATTATCCCATGAACGGAATACCGCTTTAATAGCTCCCATAAGCTGCTCCTTGGGATCGTCAGGGAAATCCTTGCCTATCTTTGCTTTATATTCAGCCTTAAACTGGTTAGCCAACTCCTTAAGATCGTCAGCTGTAAGTTCAACGTCCTGCTTAACGCCTCTCTTTTCCTTCATCTGATCGATGAGTTCTTCGAAGTACTTCTTGCCTACTTCCATAACTACATCTGAATACATCTGGATGAATCTTCTGTAGCAGTCCCATGCCCATCTGGGATTGTTAGACTGTGTAGCGATAGTCTCAACAACTGTTTCATTAAGACCTAAGTTTAAAATGGTATCCATCATACCGGGCATAGATGCTCTTGCGCCGGAACGGACAGAAACCAAAAGAGGATTCTTGCTGTCACCAAACTTCTTGCCTGTGATCTCTTCCATCTTTACGATGTACTCATTAATCTGAGCCTGTATCTCCTCGTTGATCTCGCGACCGTCCTCATAATACTGAGTACAAGCCTCTGTTGTGATCGTAAAGCCCTGAGGTACAGGAAGTCCGATGTTTGTCATCTCTGCTAAGTTAGCGCCTTTTCCACCTAAGAGGTTACGCATGCCTGCGTCGCCTTCTTTGAACATATAAACCCATTTCTTGGCCATATTCATTCTTCTCCTTTTACCATACTTTATAATTTAACATTGTAGTCCCTGACTAAAATGTAAACTTATCTGCAAAGAACTTATCGAGTTCGTCGATAGCTACTCTCACCTGTTCCATTGTATCACGAAAACGTACTGTTACACAATTGTCTTCTTCTGACTCGAAGTCGTATGTAACGCAGAAAGGAGTACCGATCTCGTCCTGTCTTCTGTATCTCTTTCCGATGTTTCCTCTGTCATCAAATTCGCAGTTATATTTCTTGGAAAGTTCTGCGTATATCTTCTCAGCGCCCTCGTTTAACTTCTTTGAAAGAGGAAGTACTCCGATCTTTACGGGTGCGATAGCTGGATGGAAATGAAGAACTGTTCTCATATCAGGTGCTTCTTCAGTACCGAGATTCTCTTCATCATATGCTTCGCACAGGAAAGCGAGTGTTACTCTGTCAGCACCAAGGGAAGGTTCAACGACATAAGGAATATATTTCTCTTTGCTCTCATCATCGAAGTAATCCATAGGCTCGCCTGATGTATTCTGATGCTGAGTAAGGTCATAATCTGTTCTTGATGCGATACCCCACAGCTCGCCCCAGTCTGTGAAGGGGAATGCATACTCTATATCAGTTGTGTGATCGCTGTAGAAAGAAAGCTCTTCGGGATCATGATCTCTGAGTCTCAGATTCTCTTCCTTGATACCGAGGCTTAAGAGCCACTTGTAACAGAAGCTTCTCCAGTACTCAAACCACTCGGTCTGTGTTCCGGGCTTGCAGAAGAACTCAAGTTCCATCTGCTCAAACTCTCTTGTACGGAAAGTGAAGTTGCCGGGTGTGATCTCATTACGGAAAGACTTACCGATCTGACCTATACCGAAAGGAACCTTTTTACGTGATGTACGCTGTACATTCTTGAAGTTAACGAATATACCCTGTGCAGTTTCGGGTCTTAAGTATACAGTATCCTTTGCATCTTCAGTTACGCCCTGGAAGGTCTTGAACATCAGATTGAACTCTCTGATGCTTGTAAAATCATGCTTTCCGCATGAAGGACACGGAACATTGTTGTCATTTATGAACTTCTCCATATCCTCATGAGACCAGCCGTCCACGCTTGTCTCTAACTTAATGCCGTTTTCCTCAGCAAAAGCCTCTATGAGCTGATCTGCTCTGAATCTTTCATGACAAGCCTTACAATCCATAAGAGGATCAGAAAAGCCGCCAAGATGTCCTGATGCCACCCATGTCTGAGGGTTCATTAAAATCGCACAGTCAACACCTACATTGTAGGGATTCTCCTGTATGAATTTCTGCCACCATGCGCGCTTTACATTATTCTTCAGCTCTACGCCGAGGTTACCGTAATCCCAGGTGTTCGCAAGTCCGCCATAGATCTCACTTCCCGGATATACAAATCCTCTGTTCTTGGCCAGAGCCACTATCTTTTCCATAGTCTTTTCCATACTAAATCTCCTTATGTATTGTTTTTCTTATAGATCATTTACATATTATATATCTTAAGCCGCCTTCTTGCGCCTGAGCACTCTTTGATCCGGTAAGCGTTATTCCTTCACCTATATAGATGATATCACTCGGCATATCAACATCGATATTTTCGGATACTATCGCTATCTTTTCACTGCTCATGGATTTCCATGTCTTCTGGTCAAGATCGCTGCCGTCAGAGGTGGACTTTACTTTCCCGACAAGGTTATAGCCTGCGCTCCTGGCCGCTGTACAGTCTCCGTAAAAGAGAACTCTGCCGTTCATATCAAAATATGCATCGTCTTCCTTATATTCTATATCAAGGCTGACAATGCCGTTTTCAAGCTTGCTGTCCTTGATAACTACCGTTTCTGAACCAGTCTTTGTATTGTAAGCATTTACTTCCTGCTCATTCATCGAACACAGTTCGTTAAAATCATAAAGACTCTCATCAAATGCATCACGTATATGGAGTATAATCGAACCGCTCTTTAAGAATTCTAGGGTGTTTTTTGAATACTCTGAAGAACCGCACGCTGAAAGGAAAATAAAAAATAGGCATGCAGTGCAAATCAACAGTCTTCTCTTGCTCTTCATACCTAAATAGCGCATTATTGTTCCATCTCCCTAATAAAGTACACTATATTATATATAATGTAATTTTCATTTTCAAGTGAAAGAATACACAATTTATGCGGACAAAACGTATATTTATATATCATATTGTATCAAGGATCTCCGCACTCTTTAAAGGAACATCTATGGAGTATCTGACAGCATCCTTTGCGATCGATGTCAGTTCGCTTAGGATATTGTCCTTGACAGAGAAGTTAAACAGCTTTGCCGGCGGAGTTTTAATGATATGATCCAGTGTATATAACGTATCCTTTTCATATCTTGCATTGTCCCTTACACCCCCAAATTCACCCTGAAGGCTTATCGCTTTTATCTCAAAACATGCTCTTACCAGTCTGTTGTCGAATTTATCGCTCTCTAATGCTCTTAGCGACTGATAGATCAGGGTGAGCATGTCCTTGTCATTTAAATTTTCATGACAGTAATAATCTGCTATCTCAGCAAAATACATTCCATAATAGGCACTCTTAAAATCATCGCGAAGGAATGCAAAATAATTTGATATCTTCGCTTCATTGATAGTATAGCTGTTTCTTCCGTTAAAGAGACCAAACTCGCCGAAACAGAAAAGATTGGTTGCCGCCACGAGTTTTGAACCGGGCTTTCTGGCAGACCTGGCAAATGCGCTTATCTTTCCTCTGTCATCGGTAAGCATTACTATTCTTCTGTCATATTCGCCTATCGGCTCGACCTTTATTATCAGGCCTCTCACTATGGTCAGATCTGTCATATCACTCTATATCTTCTGGATTGTATCCAAAATTCTTAAGCAAGAAATCCGAATCTCTCCAGTCTTTCTTTACTTTTACCCACAGCTGCAAAAATACTTTACACTGGAGCATCTCTTCAATGTCAACTCTTGCAAGCGATCCTATCTCTTTAAGTTTGCTTCCGTGCTTTCCTATTATCATGCCCTTATGGCTGTCACGTTCACAGATGATAGTTGCATCGATGTTGCACATCTTTCCTTCATATTTCATAGAATCTATTGCAACAGCCACTCCGTGAGGGATCTCATCTCCCATTGATCTTAGTACCTTTTCACGGATCATTTCGGCTACTATCTGTCTTTCCGGCTGATCGGTTATGGTATCTTCATCATAAAATGGCTGACCGTATGGTAAATACTTCATTATGTTATTTATCAGTTCGGATATGCCTTCACCCTTTTTTGCAGACACGGGTATTATCTGTTCAAAGTCGTATTCCCTGCTGTATGTGTCTATCACAGGCAGTATCTCTGCTTTCTTTACTGTATCTATCTTGTTTATAACAAGTATTGTAGGAAGCTTTGCCTTCTTTATCTGTTCAAGTATGCTCTTTTCTCCCGCTCCTATATATGTCGTGGGCTCAACAAGCCACAGCAGTACATCTACTCCGTTCATAGACCCGTATGCAGTATTTACCATATAATTTCCTAGCTTGTTCTTTGCCTTGTGTATTCCCGGTGTATCAACAAACACTATCTGACCGTCATCACATGTATATACAGACTGGATCCTGTTTCTTGTAGTCTGGGGCTTGCTCGAGGTAATAGCGATCTTCTGTCCTATTATATGGTTCATCAGAGTGGATTTGCCGACATTGGGTCTTCCTATTATGCTGACAAAACCTGCTTTATAGTTATCTTCCATAGTTCTCCTTTTTTGATATTTCTCACATCTTATAATATAATATTAAAAATTTTATTTTTTTTCCATAAATTTGTAAATCTTCGTTCGTATCTTTATCAGAAGCGATGATAAAACAGGATATCACAGATAAATTTGGGAGGAATAATTTATGAAAAAGAAAGCTTTGGTTTGGATACTGGCTGCAGTCACAGCCCTTAATATCACAGGATGCGGTTCATCGGGGGCATCATCATATAAAAGTAGTGATGCTTACTATGAATCTCCAACAATGGATGAGTCAATTAACTATATGGGTGAGAATGCAACTGCTACGCAGGCCAAGATGGTATCATATGATGACAGCATGTATGACTTGGAGATGGAGGAATCGGCTCCCGCTGCAGCAAACACATCAGATACAAACGTTTCCGAGAATGCATCAACCACTAACAGGAAACTGATCCGCGATATGTCTCTTAATGTTGAGACCAAGGAATACGATGCGATGCTTAAAAGCCTTACCGATGAGATCACTTCTCTCGGCGGTTATATAGAGTTTATGGACATCAGGAACAATTCTTATTATTCAAATAAGAATTCCTCGAGAGGTGCTACTCTTACTGCCCGTATCCCGGCCGCAAAACTCGATCAGTTTGTAAATGTGATCGGCGAGCAGACAAATATCACAAACAGGACCGAATCGGTTCGTGACGTGACACTTACATATGTTGATATGCAGAGCCACAGGGATGTTCTGATAGCAGAGCGTGAACGTCTCATGGAGTATCTCAAACAGGCTGATACCATTGAAGAGATGATGTCTATCGAGGATCATCTTACAGATATCCGTTATCAGATAGAGAGCATGGAAAGCCAGCTGCGCACATTTGACAACCAGGTTGATTACAGCACAGTCAACATCAATATCACGGAAGTTGTCGAGTACACACCCGTAGTTGAGCCCACCGAGCCCAAGACAGCCTGGGAGCGTATTTCCGAAGGATTCACACACAGTGTTAAGGATGTTTTATACGATGCAAAAGAATTTATGATCGACCTTATCATAGATCTTCCTTACATCCTTGTAGGACTTGTTAAGATAGCTATCTTCTTACTGATCGTTCGCTTCATCATCATGCGTAACAAGAAGATCCGCGAGTGGCTCAAGAAAAAGAAGGAAGAAAGGAAAGAATACAAAGCTGAAAAAAAGGCTGCTAAGGCTGCAAAGAAAGCTGCAAAGGCCAACGATGATTCAGATAAAAAAGAGCCTGTAATGACAACCGGCGAAGGTGCTGCACCTGAGGATATAATAGAAGAATAAATCAAACTAAGACTGATAAAGGGAAAACCTCAATTGAGGTTTTCCCTTTGTTATTTCACCTTATATCACACCGAAGAGCTTGTTGTTAAATCCTTCAACTATGGTTGCATATTCAAGATAACTAATATCCGTTCCAAACACATCGTTCCATGTTTTAAGCAATAAGTCGCAGGCAGCTGTTGCCTTATCCTTTCCACCGTTAAGAAGCATGGCGGGAAATACATAATAGATCATGAACAGGTTCAGATCCTTCTTTTTCATCTTTCCGACCTTGCCAAGAAAAGAATATTTCTTGTACACGGCTTCGGCAAATGACCTGTACATACCCTCATCGCCATCAGTAAGAGCACTCAGGTCATCTTTATACTTCTCCTTAAACACTTCCATGTTCTTTATATATTTGTTTCTGTTAAACCCTGTGAGTAAGATCTCATAGTCATTAAACATTTTAATATTATCCATATCTTTTTCATGCCTTTTCAATCATATTTTCCAGGTTGATGAAGCGATCCTTCTCACTCTTTATCGCTTCCTCGTTTCCGACTACGCATACATATCCCTCTTCAAGGACAGCCTTTATATAGTCTGAAAGCAAACGTATCTTGTCAACATCTGTAGAGAGCACTTCATCTCTCTCCTTCTGATAGTCCTCTACAGAAAGATTTGTCATATATGCACTCAGCGACTTTATAGCTTTCGCAGACGGTGTCAGAGGCGTGTCAAGTTCGCTGATTGCTCCTATTATATACTGAGTCATCTCTCTACTACTTATATCAATGCTTTCGACATACTCAGGTATGCCTTCATATACATCTAGAGTCTTTGACAGATTGGGATCACGGTAGGAAACAAAGAAGCTGTCTCCGCTCTTGCTGAACGAGCTCATACATCCGTATGCACCGTTCTTTACACGAACGTTCATCCAGAGATATCCGTAGCTCATGATAACCTTTAATACTCTCAGGCTTCCTGTATACTTAAGTCCCTTCTGAATGAAGTTACCACCCCTGCATACATAGTTTACCTGAGATGAGCTCATTATGCCTTCATTCATAACAACGGGCGTGGGATCAAATGCTGGTTTTGAAACAATTTCTTTTGTTTCATGCTCGTTAAGTATCTCAAGGAAGTCCTCAGCCTTCTTTTCAAACAGCTCATATTCATTCTCTGAGCCTGCGAAATCAAACATCAGATTCTCTTTTCTGAATATGTACCTGACCAGTTCATTGAGCTTATCTTTGTAGCTTTCCTTGACTGATTCGTATTCGTTATCGAGCTTTTCAATAAGCTTGTAGTTCGTATATCCGCTGATCTTGTCGGTTATCACGGCGCCTTTGCTGAAATATGTTCCTATCCTTCCTACAGCCACCTGATGACCTGAGCTCATCATGGTCGCCTGTGTTCTTGACTTGGTCTCACTGATGAGTTCTCTGTTACGCTTTTCATTATCAAGAACGGATGTAAAGATTATCTCCTCCAAAAGTTCAAATGCAGCATCGAGGCCGCCCTCCAATACCTTGGCTTTCCACTCAAAGGTTACTCTTGTATCATCCAGGTTCTTTGAATCGGTATATATGTTGCATACAGGTACGATTCCTCCAGTTTTTATGTTTATCTGGTTAAAGAGCTCACCGTATGTATAATTTGCCGTATCCACCAGTCCCATTGAGTTTTTGAGCATTCCGGCATATCCGAACAGCTCATTTGGCAGATCAGTGATATCAAATATCAGTCTGAGATAATCTATTCCATGAGTATCTATGGGATGATACAGTGATCTTACTCCTTTGATCTGTCTCATCTCATTATATAAAGCCGCGGTCTCCTTCTTTATATCCTTAAGTTCCAGAACAGGAATGCATTCAAGCTGCTCAGGAGTATCCTCTTCATCCTGATAAGCCTTAAGTGCCGCTGTTTCATTAACGATTTTTTCTATCTCTTTCTCGCTTAGGGAAGCCTTGTAATCAGCAAGCTTTTGAGCAAGCTTTTTATCCTCCTTTTCAACCAGCCCTATCTCGGGAACAACGATCACAACAGATCTGTGTTCATTATTCAAAAGATATTTTTCTATCAGCTTCTCATAATAGTCGGTATCAATCTTATCTCTTAAAGCCTTGAATGTATCGCCTGCAGCCAGATGAATGAAAGGCTTCTCATCATCATAAAGCCAGCTGTCGAGAGCCTGCAGTCCGTACATCAGTCCCGGAGGATATGATCCGAAATCAGCTTCTCTAAACTTGAACTCAAGAGCGTTTACAGCGCCTCTTAACGTATCCTTGTCCAGTCCGTTCTTAACTATATTAGAAAGAACTTCCCTGATAGTATCAAGGAACAGTTCTTTTTTATTCTCATCAGAGTTCTTAGCTACTATTGAGAAGTAAGGCTGCTTGATGCCGTTTTCGCAGTAGCTGTATATATCCTTTCCTATGCCTTTATCAAGCATCGTCTGCTTGAGTATTGCACCCGGTGCAGTACACAGAGCATAGTCTATTATCTGAAGCGCTATATATTCTTCTTTATCCAAGCTGTTTGAGAATACCGCATTGTAGGAAAGATATGTGTTCTCATCAACCGGTTCACTCTCTGTTATTGAAAATGCCTTTCTGATCTCTACCGGTTTATCAAAACTCTTCTGCGTGGCAATCTCTGAGTCCACATCTATCCTGTCGTATGCACTCAGATACTTCTCATCGATAAATGTAAGCTTTTCCTCATAGTCCATATCTCCGTACAGATAGATATAGCTGTTTGAAGGATGATAATACTTCTTATATGTATCTATATATGCTTCATATGTAAGATTCGGAATGTCCTTTGGATCTCCGCCGGATTCAAATCCGTAAGTGGTATCCGGGAAGAGCGAATTAAATATCTCTCTTTCAAGAACATCATCAGGAGACGAGAATGCTCCCTTCATCTCGTTATATACAACGCCGTTAATCGTAAGATCATCCTCAGTGCTTTCCATCTCATAGTGCCAGCCTTCCTGCTTAAAGGTCATGTCACTCTTTAGGATGTTTGGATAGAAAACGGCATCCAGATACACATGCATCAGATTAGCAAAGTCCTTGTCATTCGTGCTGGCAACGGGATAAACCGTCTTATCCGGGTATGTCATTGCGTTTAAAAACGTATTTAATGAACCCTTTACCAGTTCTACAAACGGATCCTTTACCGGGAAGTCCTTTGAACCGCAGAGCACGGAATGCTCGAGTATGTGCATTACTCCCGTACTGTCCTTTGGTGTAGTCCTGAATCCGATATAGAATACCTTGTTGTCATCATCGTTATTAAGCAGTGCTACTCTTGCACCCGACTTTTTATGTCTTAACAGGTAGCCTTCACTTCCAAGATCATCTATTTTCTGTGAACTGATCAGTTCATATTTATCCAGTTTTGTAAAATCAATCTTGCGCACTGATTATCTTTCCTCTCTTTTTTAGCCAACTGCCAAAAGATTTATCTTATAAAGATGCATTTCTTCCACAAATATGGTATCCATCTTTTTATGCAGATATTCATCATCCACAATATCTTCTATCTTGTACTCCCTGCCCACATATGATTTCTTGTCTTCGTCAAAAACATAAAGCCTGAATTTGGCTTTCATCTTTTTAAAGATCATATATGCCATATCTTCCTTCTTCATGAAAAAGATATGATTCTCGATTGTTGTTTCTCTCGAGACTTCTTTTAAGATATAATGCGACAAAATGACCTTGAATTTGAAAGGTATCTCATCAAGGTCAAGCATCTCACCATAGCTTAGTTTTCCGCCTATGTATATATTTGTTACATCCTGCACTACGTGCTTATAATCTCTGTCAGCCATTTAACTTTCTATATCTTCTATCTTCTTGCCGCTTATTCTTATCGCATCCTCGATCATCTTCCTTGAAAGCTTTCCTTCAGCAACAAGTTCTTCGACAGTAACCTTTCTTCCAAGGTCGCATGCAAGTTCTCTTGCCGCATCAGCCACCTTGTTTACCTTGTCAACCAGTTTGTCATCTGCTTTTTTATTGCCTGCTTCTTCGCTTATGAGTTCTTCCATGGCATCCATCGCAAGCTTTGCTAACATCCCCGGAACCTCATCTGGGTCTTCAAGTGCTCCAAGCATCTCAACGCCCAGAGTAAGTGCAACATTGCCCTCACCTATAAGATCCTCTATGAATACGCCCTGTCCGGTATACAGCTTTGCCAGATCGACCACATCGCTTAACATATGCTCGATGAGCCTCTTCTTTGCCTGTGCTTCTCCGTTCATCGCTGCCATATAAAGAGCTCGCTTTTCTCCATCATTCAATACAGGCAGATCAGCCAGACTTTCAGTATACATGGAAACATAATCGATCTCTTCTTCTGTAAGAAACTCATCCGGATCGATCTTTTCATCTATGCCTATCTTCTTTGTCTTAAGATAATCATAAACAGGTCCAAGCTGTTCGCTTGACATTCCAATCTGAGCGAACGCTTCTTCTATCTGTTTGCTGCTTAAGACATTTCCCTGGAGTGCGGCTGTTTCTCTTATCTCTTCTATCTTTTTAGCAAATTCAAGTTCCTGATTCATATATATCCTTATTCAACATGTTTATGAGTAAAAAGGTGATCATTGCAGTATTCATAGTTGCCGTTACATTTAGAGCAGAATCTGAATTCCAGTTCAGGATTTGATTCATCCGTTCTTCCGCATATTGCACATTTATGCCTTGTAACCGCAGGCTTGGGCGCAGCTTTTACTTTTGAACGGAACTCCTTACGCATAGTCTGCTGAGCTTTTGTGATACCGATCCTTTTTCTTCCGCCAAAGAAGAATATGACAAAGTTAAACAGTGAAGCAATGATCGGTATTGCTATGAACAGTCCTCCGCCGATGCACTCTACTATCATGATCACTACATAAACAACGCCCAAAACCTTTACCTTGATCGGTATGATGAACATAAGCAGTATCTCCATCTCCGGGAAGGTCGCTGCGAATGCCAGAAAGATCGACATACAGATATAGTATGTCGTGAACAGATATCCGATCTGCACATTTCCTGCCCCTATAAAAGCTAGTATCCCATACATGATAAAAGCACCGATAACGGTATAGAGCAGTCCGGAAAAGATGTAGACATTATATCTGAAATCTCCCCAAACGTTCTCGAGGGTTCTTCCTATGCTGTAGTAAAAATACATCGATATAAGGACCCAGAATACATTGTCCTGTCTTGTCGGACTTATCACCCAAGTGAACAGCCTCCATACCTGTCCTTTTAGGATCTTTGAAGGTTCAAGCGACAGATAATCAAGTATCCCGCTCGTTGCGGGAAGTATCGCAAGCGCATAACCTATCGCAAAACATATAACCATGTACAGTGACATGTTGTGCAATGCGTATCTGCTGTATTTTCTTTCTATTTTGTCAATCCAATTGTCTTTCAAGCTAAAACACCTCTTATCAGCTTATCTCGCTTATCTGGCAGAATCTGTTATATTCTTCATCGATCCTGACGAATTTTTCCTTATCACCTGTTACGGCATTATCCGGATGGAATTTTGCTGCATACTTATGATAAAGTTTCTTTGCTTCTGACTTTGATTTACACATTGCAAAGTATCTTAGGTTATGCCTTCTGGCGAATTCATGCTGTTTTGCGACCTCACGCTCAACATCACTCATCTGCTTTTCGGGCTCGGGCTGTCTGTATGTCTGGTTCTGAGTATTTCTGTAAGTCCTGTTGTCGCTCGTACGCGATGACTGGTTTGAATACTTTCTTCTATACTCTGCTTCAAAAGCCCTTTCTTTGCTTCGGTGAGCATACAGATCCTGCTGGTTAAAAAAGTTAGCGGTACTCGTATAGGGATCTTTAAAAAAGCTGGCGGAATCATAGGCCTGTCTTTCACTAGCCCTCTTCTGTTTCTCTCTTCTGCTTCCAAACAACCAGAAGAATCTCGGATCGTGGGCTATCTCCCAGTTTTCAAATGCATCCTTGATCCCGTCATTATTTAGGTCGTCAGCAAAATACTCGCTGTAATAGTACCTGAATTCTTCATAATTCTTCGGATTTTCTTCCTTGTACTGCTGAAAAACCTTGGCCCACCATATAAGAAACACTAAAAAGGCTACTACATATGAAATCGAGAACACAGGTCCTTCGAATAAACCAATGAGCGGAATACTCATCATATAGTAAACCAAAGAAAAGCTTGTCATAAATCTTTTTCTAAGGAATGCTTTTACGAGTATCCCTACTGGCACAGCAAATAGAAATATAAATTCGTACAGTTTATGAAACAGAAAATCAGTTGCCATTACTTAAACATTATCCCCATTAGATTTCTACCGATAGAAGCTCCGACATTACCCCCAAGCTTCTTACCGAATTTTCCGAAACTAGATCCGATGGAATTTCCTATCTCCCTGCCGATAGTTCCGGTAGCCGTGCTTGCGACACTCTTTGCAGCACGCTTGTATGCTTTAGCCGTATCGCTTTCCTTCTTTGCAGGCTTAGCGCTTTCTTTTTCAGCTTTAGATGCTTTGCCAGGATGATTAGGATTCGGCTTTTTAACCTTGCTGTTAGTAACAGGTTCAGTTTCCTCTTCATAAGCTTCCTGCGCAGCTATAGCCTGCTGTTCAGCTTCTGCCTTAGCTTCCTGAGCTGCAAGATTCTGCTGAGCAACGCTCATAAGTATCTCATAAGCCGATTCTCTGTCAATCACATCATAGAACTTAGAATACATGGGATTGCTTCTTACCACGTTATTACGTGTATCGTTGTCTATTATCCCCATAAAGCTCTGAGGCGGAAGTATGCTGGTCTTTTTAACTACTGTAGGGATACCCTTTTCGTCAAGTACCGATACTAAAGCCTCACCTACTCCAAGTTCGGTAAGAACAGAGAATGTATCAAACTCAGGATTTTCTCTGAATGACTTGGCAGCAACCTTTGCTCCTTCAAGTTCCTTGGGAGTATAAGCTCTGAGAGCATGCTGTATCTTGTTGCTCAGCTGTCCCAGAACTCCATCAGGGATATCCTTAGGGTTCTGTGTTATGAAATATATACCTACGCCCTTACTTCTGACGAGCTTGACGATCTGCTCGATCTTTGAAAGCAGTGTCTTGCTTGCACTTTCAAACAGCATATGAGCTTCATCAAAGAAGAATACGATCTTTGGCTTTTCAAGATCACCGGCTTCCGGCATGTTCTCATACAGTTCAGAAAGCAGCCAAAGCATAAATGTTGAATACATGCTAGGATTGTTTATAAGCTTCTGACAGTCAAGGATATTGATCCTTCCCTTTCCGTCATATTCATTTATTAAGAAATCCTCTATCCTGATCGCAGGCTCCATGAAGAATCCTTCTCCACCTTCGCTCTCAAGAGCTACAATGGATCTAATGATAACGCTTAAGCTTGCTTCAGTCATCTTTCCGTATTCGGCTGCATATTCAGAAGCATGCTCAGATACATAGTTGATCATGGCTTTAAGATCCTTGGTATCAAGAAGGAGCATTCCTTCATCATCCGCAATCTTAAAGATGATCGTCAAAAGATCTGCCTGAGTATCATTTAAGTTGAGTATCCTTCCCAAAAGAAGCGGTCCCATCTCGGAAACCGTTGTTCGTAGGTTTATTCCCTTCTCACCGTATACATCCCAAAACGTAGTCGGATATGCATGAAGTGAAAAGCCCTTGCTGAAAAGATCAAGCGATTCGATCCTTTTTGCTACAGTACCCGAGTTTTCACCCGCCTGACACATGCCTGAAAGATCACCCTTTACATCAGCTAAAAATACCGGAACTCCCGCATCCGAAAATGACTCAGCCATTACTTTAAGCGTAACAGTCTTACCTGTTCCTGTAGCACCGGCTATCATCCCGTGTCTGTTTGCCATCTTGGGATAAATATATATATCTTCCTCTCCTGATCTTCCTATCCAAATCTTACCATCCTGATACATGCTCTACCTCCATATTTATGATTCCTTATATTCTGTGTCAGGCGCCCTGCCCAAACAGACCAATCTATTAAAGTATACCACATGACAGGTCATAATTTATAGAAAATTGTTGTAAGTTGAGCTTTTTTTATGGGATAATATTTAGAATGGAGGTATCTTATGGAAAGCAGCGTTATTCTCAAGCACTACGGCAGATTGTACAATCCTTCCAACTGGGGTTATTTCCCAAACTACGTGGCAAATCGCTTTTATTACATTTGCAAGGGGAATGTCGTATACAAGGAAAAACTCACATTAAAACCGGGTTTTGTCTATCTTTTTAAGGCTGATCCCGAGTTCATGGCATCCCAGTCTCCGCTAGATCCGATAGATCATATCTACTTTGATTTTATTTCTTCCGGGAATTTTCTTGATAAGGAATATATAGAGATAGATCCTAATCTCTATCCAAGACTCAACTCAGTAATTAAAGCACTTACTTTTGATTATTCACTCAACGATCTTCCCCAGGATGTGGCTGAGTCATATCTGAATATAATCTTTTATGAACTGAAGGATCACTTCGTTTCCAATCGCATGTATTCGGATCTCACTACCAGCGTCTTTCGATATATCCATGAGAATCCCGCGGGTGATCTTACTGTTGCAGGTATTGCCGATGCCCTAAGCATCAATATAAATCATCTGATCAGAACCTTCAAAAAGGACACGGGCATGACACCTCTTAAGTACATCGGACTCATGAAATCCGAGCTTGCAGTCTCATATATTAGAAAAGGTCATTCACTTGAGGATATAGCCGAACTTTTGGGATACTCTACGGTATCTGCTCTTTCTGTAGCATTTAAGAATGTAACACATAAAAACCTTTCGGAGTTTAGATGATATCGTGTTTAAATATACGCCCAGATATGCTATAATTATATAGTTTGAGTTTTATTAACAGAAAGGAATTATTATGGAAAAGATACCTTACAAGATCTATCTTGAAGAAAATGAAATGCCCAGACAGTGGTATAACGTCAGGGCAGATATGAAAAAAAAGCCGGCTCCGATATTAAATCCCGGAACTTTACAGCCGGTAACAAAAGAGGAACTCTCTCACATATTCTGTGAAGAGCTCGCATCCCAGGAACTTAATGAAACAGATCCCTATATCGATATTCCCGAAGAGATCAGAAGCTTCTATAGGATGTATCGTCCTTCTCCGCTTGTCAGAGCATACTGTCTTGAAGAAAAGCTTAAGACTCCTGCTCACATCTATTATAAGTTTGAAGGAAACAACACATCCGGAAGCCACAAGTTAAACTCAGCCATCGCTCAGGCTTACTATGCAAAGAAGCAGGGCCTTAAGGGTGTTACCACAGAGACCGGTGCAGGTCAGTGGGGAACAGCTCTTTCCATGGCTTGTTCATACTTTGATCTCGACTGTCAGGTATATATGGTAAAGGTTTCATATGAACAGAAGCCTTTCCGTCGTGAGGTAATGAGAACATACGGCGCAACTGTAACTCCTTCCCCTTCAATGAATACAGAAGTCGGAAGAAAAATAAATGCCGAATTCCCCGGAACCACAGGAAGTCTCGGCTGCGCTATATCTGAAGCTGTTGAAGCAGCAGTAAGTCAGGAAGGCTACAGATACGTTTTAGGTTCTGTACTTGCCCAGGTACTGTTGCACCAGTCAGTTATCGGCCTTGAAACTATTGCTGCACTAAAGAAGTACGGCATTAAAGCTGACACTATCATCGGATGTGCCGGTGGCGGATCTAACCTCGGAGGTCTCATCTCACCTTTTGCTGGCGAGATGTTAAGAGGTGAGGCAGATTACGAGATCATCGCAGTTGAACCTGCTTCATGCCCTAGTCTTACAAGAGGCGTATATGCATATGACTTCTGTGATACCGGAAAGGTTTGTCCTCTTGCAAAGATGTACACACTTGGCTCAGGCTTTATTCCTTCAGCAAATCATGCCGGAGGTCTTCGTTATCATGGAATGAGCTCAATCGTATCAGAGCTTTATGATCAGGGACTTATCAAAGCAAGAAGTGTTGAACAGACAGACGTATTTAAGGCTGCTACTGAATTTGCCAGAGTTGAGGGTATACTGCCTGCTCCCGAGAGCAGCCACGCCATAAAGGTTGCTATAGACGAAGCACTCAAGTGCAAAGAGACCGGTGAAGAAAAGAATATCGTATTCGGTCTTACAGGTACAGGCTATTTCGATATGGTCGCTTACCAGAAATACAATGATGGAGAAATGAGTGATTACATCCCTACTGATGATGATCTTAAAAAATCAATCGCTCAGCTTCCTCAGGTATAATTTTTGACAACGTTAAAGACGGGAAATGCATTTGCATCTCCCGCCTTTTTTAGTTTAACAATTATTCTATGCCAAGATCTTTCTTAACAAAATCCGGCACCTGATCCTTTAGGAAATTGAAATATACTGTAGTGTTTCCTTTTCCGCTTGTCATCACGACATGACTGTTTCCGGAGAACAGTTTTGATGTACTTACTTCTGCCTCTATCGAGTAAGCAGGTTCAAATATATCTCCCCTACCCCATTTATGAGAGTATTCATTCAATGACATGTAAGGAAGCAGTTTCTCTATATCCGCCTCATCCACGTACATAACATCCTTGCTGTCATCTACGCCGTAATCATAAGTATTTGATTTGTAGTAGGCTTCTATATCATCATAATCAATATCGCTTCCCTCATAGTACGTTATGCTGACTGATGCTACATCTTTTGCAGTTATATCAGGTGTTTCGTATCCCAGTTCCTTAAGATAGTTTACACAGTTTGTCATGCTGGGATAGATGCTGAAATAGGCTGATCTCATATACCTTGTAAAACCGCGACCCTGATCCAGAGTAAAGTAAACCGAACCGAGTGATCCTTCGTTGCATATCTGCTCATAATCAAAGTTATCGAGATCTTTTTTATAGCATTCAATCATCATCTGGACTTCTTTTGCTTTAAGAGTGATATTAGTATAGCTGTTGCTAAACTCGTTCCAATTCTCCTCTGAAACACTATTAGAAATATCTACATTCTTAATGCTGAAATAACCGTCTATGAATTCCTTTGAAGAAAACAGCTTGTTCTCTATCTCGTGTGCTCTCTCATTATTCTGAGGAACAGGAATGTTCTTATAGATTACACGACCGCTATTTGTCCTTATGATTATCACTGCATCATCGTATTTTGTATATCGTGCATATCTTTCGACATCCCTGTTTTCAATCTTTGCGCAGTCCTCATCATAACTCTTCATGGACAGATCCATCAGTTCATAGACCGAATCCACGTCGGTTAAAAACATATGATCAAGACAGTACTGATCTCCGTTCACGTATGTCATGTTTTCGTTCATGAACATATATGTATCTAAAAAATCTGAAGGTACTATCGCAACAGATTCCACGCTGCTCTTATCGGGGATATATCTGTTTATTCCCAGTACATCCTCTTTTAACATGAAGAATATCGCTATCGCACAAACAGCGGTTATCACCCAGTGTATCTTTTTAGCAAGTACCGCTTTTACATCCAGTTCAAATACGGCTTCTATTATCGCACATATTATCACTGCGCTTATTATAACCACCAGAGCAACTACAGCCATATATCTGCTGCTGTCTGATTCTGAGATCGTGATAGCTGCCAATCCGACAACTACAGCACCCGGAATCGCGAGTAAAAACTTAAGCGGTATGTTTAATGCCTTATAAGCCAGTGTCTTTCCCGCTGCTTCCATCGGTCTGTACATGTAAGTCAGATATGCCAGTACAGCTACGATAAGAACAAGTATGATAATCTTTAAGTAGCTTGAAGGCGCTATGCTTCCTTTATACTGTTCTTCGATCACGGCTTTTGCAAAGCTTCCCCATGGAGTAAATGACGGGATGAAGTCGGTCTCCAAATGATAAGAATACTTATGAAAACCAGAATATCCGATCCATATAGCTCTTAGCATCAGCTCATAAAGAGACAGCACTGCAATGGCACATACTGAAGCAAATACATTTCCTGTAAGAGTTATGGCAAGAACACTTATAAAATATGTTCCGAGATAGAACAGCAGGCACATCCAGAATGCACGGCATGTAGAGCTTGCCGGATAAAAACCTGCATATCCGAAGGCTCCAAGTATCGCATGACAAAGCACAAGGCTTATAAATGATGTAATTACATACATCGCAACGCTTCCGATGATCGAAATAAAGAAACGTCTGCTCTTCTTTTCAGGCATGCTTGCATAAAAATCTACTCTAATCCTGTCGTCAAGCCAGTAGAATCCGCTGAATGCAGCAAGAACTGCAAAAACACCGCCTATAAACAGCCTGAATACATTTGTGCCCAGCATTACCTCGCATATACCGACTACAGCCTGCTCTATCATTCCCTGAGCCATATTCTGATAGTTCAGTATATAAGACTGTTCATCGATTCCCGCGATCATTACAAGAAAGAACAGTGGTGCGACTATAACGAACATGAAAACAGCCGTAAGCCAAAGCCAGAGTCTTCTCTTGTTATCTTCTCTGATGCTAGCCAAGAATGAGTTTTTTGATGTCATAACCGACCACCTCCGTTTCACTAATAAATATCTCTTCCAGTGACAGTGGAAGTGTTTCGAAGAACACAGTGTTCACGCATGCGAACGCATTCTCGACATCTTCTCTTGTCCCCCTTAAAGTATAAGTACAAAGAGATCCCATCCTCTCTGTCTTAACCGGCTCAACCATTTGCATAAGTTTGCTTTCATCTTCCTCAGAACTGTATACGCACTGAACTCTCTGTATGTTCAGCTTCATGTCCTCGAGATCCTTTGAAAGCAGCACGCCCCCCTTGTGCAACAGACCTACATGGTCACATATATCTTCAAGTTCCCTGAGATTGTGACTTGCTATTACCGGTGTAAGTCCTCTTTCATCCATTTCTTTAGCGAATATGCTCTTGATTCCCTGACGCATCACCGGATCGAGTCCGTCAAACGATTCGTCACACAGCAGATATTTTGCATTGCTGCATATTCCAAGAAGCAATGCCAGCTGTCTTTTCATACCTTTTGAGTATGTACCTATCTTTCTCTTTTCAGGCAGATTGAAGGTCTTAAGATAATCCCTGAATTTATCTTTGTCAAACAAAGGATACTGTATGCTCAGATATGACATCATATCGATAGGATTGCTGTTAGCGAAAAAATACGGCGAATCCGAAATAAAGAACATGTTTTTCTTCGCTTCCTCATTGTCAAGCACTCCCATGTCATCAACGGTTATGTTTCCTGAATCAGGCTTGAGTATACCTGATACCATTCTCAAAAGAGTACTTTTTCCTGCACCGTTTGTTCCAAGAAGTCCGAATACTATCTGCTCCCCGATATCAACGGTTATGTCATCGACAGCCTTGATATCATCAAAAGATTTTGAAATATTCTCAATCCTGATCATGACCTTTTACTCTCCTCCCCTTTCATGTATTCCGAAATATGATCTGTTATGTCTTCAGCCGTTATCCCCGCCTTTTTGGCTGTATCACAGATCTCATCCAGTTTTTTAAATATCTCTTCCTTATACTCCCCCTTCAGAGTATTCGTATCTGAAACAAAATTCCCCCTGCCTTTTACGGTATAAATGTACCCCTGGCGTTCAAGTTCCATATACGCACGCTGAATGGTGTTCGGATTGATTGACAGTTCCATGGCCAGCGTCCTGACCGAAGGCATCTTGTCATTAGCACCCAAAGCACCGGTTAGTATCAGCAATCTGAACTTATCGACCACTTGCTCGTAGATCGGACGCGAGTCCTTATAATCTATTACAATCATGCGTCTTTCCCCCTTTCACAAAAGATAAGGTTTTCCGGAAAACAAATTAAGTGTACTAATTCGATTAGTACACTTAATATACATCAATAATATTTTTATGTCAACACATTTTGAAATAATTTATTTAACTTACTGTATTTGCATGCTTCTTAAGTATCTGCCACATAACAAATACATAAACAAATCCGATGCATGCAGTCAAAAACTGATACAGAGAAAACGTTGTCTGGAACACACTCATCTTTCCTCTTAACGGGCTCTGTTCGGGTACAAATGTAGGAAGAAGCCAAAGCGATATCGTTATTCCCATGAAAAGACCTTTTAAAAGTGAGCTGATCAGTCCCATAATCCAGCATTTAACTCCTGGAAGCTTTTTTGTTTCTTTTTCCATATCCTTCTTCATAAGGAAATGTACCGCTACTGCAAGTACTATGTTGCCCAGCATAATAAAAGGTATTATCGCAGGTACCGCTTTCATTATAGGTGAAGCAGTGATAATAAATGCTGTAATAGGTGTTATTACACTTAAGAGTATCGCACAGGGTAGATTTACTAACAGAACTGTCAGTACTATACATGCATTAATTATGGGTCCTGTGATGAATACACTGAGGTTTTTAAACAGCTGGCTTACTAAACATACCGCAAGCAACATTGCAGTTATCGCTATCTGTTTTGCTCCGAATCTTTTGTTTGACTGTTCCATGTTTGTTTACTTCCTTTCAATGAAAAATGCCTCTCCCTTTTTTCATCCAAACGAATTATAACCCTGGAAGAAGCATTTGTCATCATAACTTTACCTTAATATTATACACATATCCTCATCATCATTTAATACTGACTCGCAAATGCCTTCTTTGGCTTCAAATCGGTACTGCCCCTTAAATGCCTCTAAGCCTGCGTAACCCTCAGAATCCGTAGTAACATCAGTATCAGTCCACCACTCCTGTCTGATGAGTTTCTTAAGCATCTTATATGAAGGTTTTAATGAATTATCAAGCCTTATAAAACCGCTGGGTGCTTTTAGCCAAGAACCGTCCCTGTAATCCCAGGTTGTTATTGCCTCAACAAGGGGATGCTCAAATAAAGTCCTATACATCTTTTCAATCTCTTTTGCCTGTCTTTCTTCTCCTTCTGGTGTAGACGGCCATTCATCCACCTGCCAGTCATTCAGATCTTCTATATATGCAGGCATGATATCTCCTGATATAAGCGTGTTTTCCGTAAAATGTATAGGCAGTCCAAATACGGAGAATCTGTCAAGAACCTCATGTAGTTTCTCTTCTCCCCAGAATCCCTGATGCTGATGAGACTGAATTCCGATCGCGCTTATGGGAACTCCTGCGTTAAGACAGCCGTCTATCAGTATCTCATAGTTTACTGAAGTATTGAAATCATTTAAGAGCAAAACAGCATCGGGATTGCATTCATGTGCCTTTTCAAATACTTCCTTTATAAGTCCGACTCTGCCCTTGTCCTTGCATATCCTGGTTATAGCATTGTCATATTTGTCAAAGATCGGCATGATGACAACTTCATTTATCACATCCCACATATCAATGACACCTTTAAATCCTGTAACCTCTCTATCTATTCTTTCCAGCTGTTTTTTCATGATAGTTTCGTTATCATACTTCATAAGCCAGTCAGCGCACGCAGTATGCCAGCAAAGAGGATGACCTTTTACTCTGACATTCTTACCTTTAAGATAGTCAGCTGCTTTCATCAGAGTCTCTTTATTAGGATTGCCTTCCTCTTTCTCATACTGTCCCCAGTAAAAGGGCAGTGTGCCATAGTTGAATATCTCTAGCCAGCTGTCAGTGATCTGTTTATACTCTTCTTTTCCTTCATTTACAAAAGGCAAAAAATCAAATGCCCCGCATCCGAAAAGGAAGCTGTGATTTGTCTGGCTGACCTTTATGTTACAATTTGTCAGTGGGTTACCCTGTGCATCCAGGAATTTGATCCTCTTATTGATAATTCTATGTGATAGCATTAAAAATACCTCCTGTTTTGTAGTGATATGATTATATCATCCGACAGGAGGTGTTTTCTTTATCATAATTTGACTTGATCTTTTTAATTATTGTCTATGCCAGATAACTGACTGCAGTAATCCTCAAAGTCCAGTTCCTTTGAGATGCTTTCAAATGTAAATTCCTGGTATTTGTCCTTGTCGCCTTTCCAGTACAGATAAAGCCATGGGCCACAGTCGCCGGAATTTGCGTTATCTCCTCTCTTCTTTACGATACCGCCTTTTACAAGCTCACAGATTTCAGACCACTGTTCTTGCGTAAGCTCGATCTCTCCTTTGGCTGTTGTGTCACTTTCAGTTGCAGGTCCGTAATCGTTAGGTCTTTCTCTTTTTTCATAGAAAAACATAAGCTTGCTGTTTTCCTTGTAGAATCTGTATCTTAAATAGCAGGCATCGTAGTTGATGTTTTCATATGTATAATAAAATTCCTTGATCTCGTTTAAGGCGATATCATCGCCGACTATCATCTTTCCCTTTAATATAAAAGGATTTGTTGCCATTTTTTCAGCATCCTCTCTTGTTCCGAAGGTATCTATTATCAGCGATCTGAGATTATCAGGATCCCTGATCTCATCGATATCCAATTCACTCTCATCCGGATCATACTCTTTATCAGTATTGAGGCTTATAAAAGTGATATCTGTCGAGATGATCAGATTACCATTGAGATAATAATATCTTTCAATATCTGCATCAATAACGCCCTTTATCCATCCCTGAACAAAGCTAGTTCCTTCATCTGTTATATCTTTAAACACATTTTCCTTAACTGATGCAAATGCCTTAGATGCAGTACTTCCGTCTTTGAATGTATAAAAGATCATTGAATCATAATCAGTCGGATTCTTTCCGTTACTCACAAACTGAGTGCATTTGTATCCCTGAAGTTCAATATCTTTCTTGTTTAGCCTTGTTTGTGTATCCCTTTCAATGTCAGACTGATAATATACTACCGGCGCTCCGAAATCATTGTATGGCTGATTCCTATAATTAGTAAAATCAAAATTCTGCTGTTCTCTGTTTCGATCATCATTCATTTTCATGAATGAAAGTATCATATATACGATCAGCAGGATAAGAACGATCAGTAAAATATACAATCTCTTTCTGTTAGGCTTCTTGTTATCTTCTTCCATATAGATTATTCCTATAAACTGTGATTTCCTCTTAAATGATAGTATACATGTTATAAAGAAAATGTTAAAGACTCCCAGTAAAGACAGAAACAAAAAAGCTTTCCATGTATTTCATGGAAAGCCTTATTAATTCATGCGGAAGAAGGGACTTGAAGATAGAATGGGCGAAAAAATAGCGTAAGAAAGGAGGCTCGTGGCATCGACACTATTAGGGAACCCCTATGGGAACCCCCAAATTTCATCTTATATTTTTTCATAATAGAGCATAAATAATCACGATTTACAGCTCATATAACTTGTTACTTTATAAGATGTAGCATATGTCTTTTCTCCTCCAATAAATACTCAAAATCCTTAAGATATTTCTGAAATCTTTTATCATCTTTTCCAACTACACAGGCTTTTTTATTCTTGCACAAATAATTAAATGTTGTATGCTCATTACTGCCGGCTTTTCCAATACTTCCTGTAATATATGGTTTTGTTATGCTTCCCGAAAGCGATTCTGCAAGCTATTTATTCAAATCCACCTCTTGTATTGGCAAACAAAAAAGCCGTCATGGATTATCAGTATTCCATAACGGCATATTAATCTTATATTATTACTTACATGTAGTCATATATATTCCGAGATAACTTCCGATCAGTCATCTCTACAAATTGGAATTATTTCTCTTCTCTATACCGATACCCATCCGGAATTCGAATATACGCACGAATATGTTCGTCGATAGATCGCTCGATAATTCCGGATATATTGTTCACATTTCCTTCTGCAGCAAGGATCGTACGCTCCCGTTTCTCAAGGACGATCCCTATATGGTCGTGCTTTTGATTCTCGAATACCCTATCATAGAGTACGATGTCTCCCGCTTCCGGAACAAAACCTTCCGACCCTTTATGGTATTCAATCCGCCGATCGCCTACGGCAAACTCCTCCCAGCCAAGGCATGCTGCCAGATGACAGGTTTTACATTCATAAGGTCTGTACGGGATCCCGAATCCCGCTGCCGTGCAGCAATAATAGACAAACGCCGCACACCATAACCCGTCAGCTTCCTTGAGATTCCATGCCGGAAACAATCGCACAATCGGCGCAAGATTGGACGCCATCCCATCAACATCTCCGTGAAACGGAACCTGTGCCATATCCCTTGCCAGCCTGGCCAGTTTTTCTCTTGTTGCGTTTTCCATATACGCCTCACCAAATCCCGATTTGCTTAACCATTTATGCTGTAATTTATTGTTTATTTCCCTGTAGGATCATTGACAGTGGATAACCCCTATGATCTATTAATGAAAACCCACCACTGATATCATGATCAAACTCCTTTAGCCCGGTGATGACAATTCCGTTATTACACATTCCGGATATTATTTCTGACAATGAATGAGTAAAATCGGTAAAAGTCTTAGAATGAT
>JAEEGG010002629.1_pt1 | contig 46036 bp, 32 predicted proteins | sample 9134161 | NCBI WGS metagenome assembly JAEEGG01 (sample SAMN16246543, study PRJNA631951) | gut metagenome | biome: gut microbiome; feature: rumen; material: CR-attached | host: Bos | place: Iran: Karaj | collected 2018-10 | reverse complement strand
CTATCAACGTACCTGCAGAATACCAGTATTTCGCACTTGCGAATTTTTCCGGGTCGTATTTATGTGATAAATACCATGATGGTTTTAGAATAGCAGAGCTTCAACTGGACTATACATACTAATCCTCCTGACACACACTCACACACACCAAGAAAAGCGGGCCTTGCGGCTCGTTTTTTTTTGTGCCTCTACGTGTACAGCTATGGCATGCGACACGAGATTGCCGACGCGCTCATTCGCGGCATTCACTCTGACTACACAAGCATCCTGCTGGTAGCGGTCAAGGAGATGTGTGGCTGGACTTGTCTCGTCGGCACCCTTGTCTTGCTGTCCATGCTTCTCTACGACGTTCAGCCCGTCCGCTCCTCCATGAGTCGCATGTGATTGCTCAGGAAGTTAGGACGCATGGTAAAACGACAAATAGCGACATAGTACCTTTATGTCTTGTAGAGTGACTTGTGAGGTACTTTGCCAATGTCAATAGCAAAGCGCGTATAGAATTACGGACATGTTTAATACAAATTTGAATATTTGGGGCCCGACTTTCGCCAGGCTCCAACTCCTCGTTAAAGAGAAAGAGGCTACTTGACCTCCTTCTTGGTTTTCTTGTCCTCTGCCTTGGCATCGGCAGGTTCGACGGACTTGGCCACCATGATGATGTGGTTGTGCCTTACGCCGTTCTTGTCTGTCCACTCATCAGGAACGAAGTAGCCACTGATTTGGACCCGGTTACCTTTTGCCAGCAGTTCAAAGTCTCTGGTGGACTCGTTCTTGCGCCAGCACTCGATGCGCATCAGTGCAGAAACTCTCTTGTCCTCGCCCTCCAGTTTCTCTGTGCGAGCGACTGCCAGCGGGAAGCGGGCTACGCTTGCGGTTGTGAACTGACGAATCTGAGCGTCCTGGGCGATGAAGCCTGAAATCTGGAAAATGTTGTTGTTTTGCATAAGACTTATTTTTTTTAGGGGTTAATAAACAAATTTTACGTGCAATATGGAGCTGGCAGGGGGAAGGAATGAAAAGGCCAAGGAATTACAAGCAAAATTATGAAAAACCACTTTTTGTTTTGGCATCGCCCTTGCCGCAAGGAAAAGAAAAAGCGGAAAGCGTGTCGGAATTTTGTGCGGTAATAGGGAACCTGAGACTGGTACTTGCCGAATGACGCCTGCGCTATCTTTGCAAAGGAAAATTACTGATAACCCCGCTTGAAAATTCGTCTGCAAAGCCACTTGTCACATGAGAAAGAGAAAGGTCATCATATAGGACGCCACTGTTCAGTGTTCTTACGGCACAAGCGTGTCGTGATGTTCTGGAAGCCAGGAATAACTAGGAGGTAAGAGGGCGACATGGGAGAGTGTTCACCTATGAGGTCAGCTGAACGTGAAGAAACATTTTCACAGATATTTGTCGGCAAAGGAAACCAAGATAATAAGAATACTGAGGCCAGGTGACTAAAAGACAGTCTGACAGCACACCTTATATATTATATTATGTGGAAAGGCCTGGTGTGGCGAAAGGATGATTATAACACAAAAAAAGGTGGTATCCTCATTCTCTGAGAGTACCACCTGTTGTCGGTTCTGGCCAAGTCTGCTCTATTTCTTATTGTAGAGCACGTAGTCTATGACCTTCCTGTTGGCTTCATCAACTTTGTTTTGGTTGAAGTCGACATAAATCAGTGTGACACGACGGGTTGAGTCCATGTGTCCCAGCATCCGGGCAATAGTGTCAAGAGGAACATCGAGTTCTGCAGCAATGGAAGCTACGGAATGTCTGGCGTAGTACGAAGTACATCCAGGTATAAGCTTCTTCATGCAATTGTTCATCTTATTCATGAAGAAGCGATAGCTCTTCATCTTGTCGCAGAAACGGAGCAGATGTTGTTTGCCTTTATACTTCTGAATGATTTCCAAGGCTTCTGGTTCCAGCTTGATGGAATAGAGCGTGCCAGTCTTGGCTCTCTTGTACTCCAGTCTTCCGTTAACTATCTGGTCAGGTGTTGCGCTGAGCAGGTCAATGGCATTGATGCCCATGAGATAGAACATCAGGAAGAACGTATCGACGTACTTCTGCTGGTAAGGTTCGACCTCCATTGTCCGTAGGGAGCGGATCTGCTCTACTGGTAGAGAACGCTTGCGTGTTGCCTCCTTACCTATCTTGAACTTGCGGAATGGATAGTTAGTCGTCAAGTCATCTTCGATGGCTTTGTTGAATACAGCTCTGAGATTGCGGAAGTGGATTGCCCTCGCATTCAAGTGGGGGCAGTCAGTAGTAAGCCATTCGTCAAATTTCTTCAGCCATTTCAGATTGATGTCCTCAAAAGTCAGTGAGTTTGCGTCTTTCCCCAGGAATTTCTCTATCTTTCTGAGAGTAACAGCATAGATTTCCTGAGTCCTCTTGCGCTTGGTCTTGTCATTTACCATCTTCTTGAACAGGCCTACCACATTCCCCTCCTGTTCCTTACAGTTACAGAAGAGGGAGGACATTAATTCCTTAACCTGAATTTTCGAAAGAGCACTACCTTGTTTCTTCTGTTCGGTCATCAAAGATTCCTCAGCTTTGACAATCATTTCATTCAGATAGCTGTTAAGAAAAGCTTTTCGAGGATGTTTAACAATTAATTTTTTGTCATTATTCCATTGAATAGGAAGAAGGTCTATTCCCATTGGGAACAACAGAGTTTCCTTTCTAACATTCACCATTGCTTTTAGTGGTGAGGTACCGTCTTTCTTTACACTTCGACGGTCTAAGTAATAAACTAGTGTTGCCATGTTGCTACATTAAAAATGTTAGTCATTGATTGGCAGCACATTGGCTCAATTATTGGAGGCCAAAAATTTGCAGGAAATTTGCAGGATTTTTTGGTCCAAAATGTGCATTTTTGGTCCAAAATGTGCCAAATTGTGCATTGCCGACGTTTTTTTTAATGTCCAGCGATAACAAAAATAATGATTGTTTATTACTGATTTTCAGTAACTTAGGAGCGGAGAGAGCGAGATTCGAACTCGCGAACCAGTTTTGCCGGTCACACGCTTTCCAGGCGTGCCTCTTCAGCCACTCGAGCATCTCTCCTTACAAAAAGTATGCAAAAGTAGTGATTTTTTTTTGAAAACGTATCAAAGATGTGCTTTTTTTAATTTTCTTTAAATATTTATGTGGCAACAGGTACTGTTCGGCAAAAACAAAAAGAAGGTTGTTGGCTACGGCGAGATACCCAACAAATCTTTCAAATCTTTCAAATCTGTTTCTGATATTTGTTTGATTTGCACAGATTTGTTAGATTTCTGCCCCTCAAGGGGCACTGAACGACTTGCTTTTTAAGTCTTATGCATAAAACAACATTTTCCAGATATCAGGCTTCATTCATGGAGAATACTGATTTGAATGCCTGTTTGTAATTTGTCACTTCCTGCACACGCTTCTTCGTCAGTGGCACAGAGGCGGGTGCTTGTAGAAAGGCTATTTCCTTACAACTTTTTGTCCTCCATCGATGATGATGCCATGGGTGGTATCGGTGGCTGGTGTGCCGTCAAGGCGATAGGCGCGAGTGACAGGGTGTTCGACGATGATGGCACTGTTTACACTGACTGTTTGTCCCGTTTTCTCCTTGAACTCGGTGCGGGCCTTAGCCAGCTGTCCGATGAAACGCTCATGGTTGCGGATGAGCTGATAGAGCACGTCGCCGGCCATGCGGCCAGCATCCACGTCGCTCTGCCAGTGGTAGCCGGCAATGACGCGGCTCTGCCCGAACTCGTAGCCCCTGGTCAGAAGCTTTTCCATGGCCTCGGTCGACTGGCAGATGTCGGACAGCAGCAATGCCGATACCCAGCCGAACACGGTGTGCCCAGAGGGGTATGAGCCTTCATAGCGGTGCTTTTCCTCCTTCTCAGGAACAAGTGTTCCCTCATTGTAATAGGCATAGGGGCGCTGGCGGTTGAACTGAGCCTTGGCATCAGAATAGATGCTGTCGCAGGAGGCGCATACATCCTGCAGAATGCTATAGATTTCCGGTGTATCCTCCTTAGTGATATCCAGTCCGAAGAGAGGGCCGAACTCGTCGATGATGGTCTGCATGCTATATACTGCGTCACGCTGGGCCTGGGCAGCGCGCGCCTCGTCCAGACGCATCAGTTTTCCCCAAAGATACTGTGACTGGTCAGCCACAAAGCGGGCCGACTCAAAAGCCGGGAAGGGAGGCAGAATCTTTGTCATGTCGGGCAGTTCTGCCTTGGTGAAATACGCGTGTCCATACTTCTCGTCGCCTGCGGCTTGGACAGTTGCGACGATACAGCACATAAGAGCTGTGGTCAATACAATCATTCTTTTCATGTCGTAATCATTCTATTTGTGTTATTCATTTCCTTCTTGGAGTTTAGGTGGTGGCTGGCTATGTGAAGTATCTGTTCTTTGACCTGGGCGTTATGCTGACGATGCTCGACATCTCCGCAGCTAAGATTTTGACGGGAAGAGAGCGTGGTGCATACAGCTGAATCCCTCAGAAGACCTGCCCCCTTTCTGCTTTGAGTCGCAAGATGCGGCGGACACTTTGGTCTAAGCGTTCCTGGGTGATGACTCCCCTCTCAACTGCCCTCACCACGGCATCAAAGGCTTCGGTGAAATTCTGCGGGCCAAGCACGATGTCAGCACCAGCCTCTATACAACCCACAGCGGCCTCAGCGCTGGTGTACTGCTGCGTAATAGCCCCCATCTCCATGGCATCGGTTATAATGATGTTCTGATAGCCCAGCACACCACGCAGCTTGTCCTGCAAGATGACTGGCGACATCGTGGCCGGCATTTCTGTTCCGGTAACCATAGGTGCAGCGATATGGGCGGTCATAATGAGCTGGCATCCCCATTCTATGCCAGCCTTGAAGGTAATCATCTCGCAGTTCATCATCTCATCCCAAGTCTTCATGCTCTGAGCGTAGCCGTAGTGGGTGTCGGCCTTTGTATCGCCATGACCAGGGAAGTGCTTGATGCAGCCGGTGATGCCGGCATCCTTCAGGCCCTGCAGGTAGTTAGTCACCATGGGGGCGGCCACTGCAGGGTCATTGCTAAAGGCTCGCTTGCCTATGACGATGTTCTCTGGATTGGTGTTCACATCGGCGACTGGGGCAAAGTCGATATCGAAGCCATACCTCTTCAGATAGGAGCCAATGGTGTTGCCACAGTGGTAGGCATTGGCAGGGTTGCCTGTCTGGCCAATGGAATCCATCGACGCAAATTTCTCCACGTTGAAATGAGGATTGTTGCCTATGCGGGCCACACGTCCTCCCTCCTCGTCAATGCAGAGCAAAGGCGAGCCATGAAGCGCACGGATTTGAGTTGTGAAGGCCGCCAGCTGCGCCTCGTCTTCAATATTGTGGGCGTAAAGGATGATGCCGCCTACAGGATAATTCTCGTTCACGGCCAGCATCGTGGCATTCACAGCCTGCAGCCTGATTTTTGTAAGGTCTATGGTGCTGGCATCTATTCCGCCTGTATGGCCATAATGGATGGTGGTGTCTAGCACCTCGGGGCGTACGAAGAACAGTTGTCCCACCTTTTCGCGCAGCGTCATCTTCTGCAACTGCGCCTCCACCTTGTCGGTGTTTAATTCCTCCGAATTGTCATCGTCATCGCTACATGAAGCCAACATGAGGCCGCAGGTGAGGATGACGGCGGCGATGAGCTGGCGAATCACGATGTCGCCCAGCAATGCCTGTCTCTTAATTCTCATAGTTTATTTGATTTGAAATTCTAAAATTGCCGTCAGCACGTCTCTTCACACGAAGAGAGGGGCAGACTCCGCCTGACAGGAGCTTTATTTGAGGTATGCCGACTGGTCGTGAGTCTGACGAAACCTGATGGTCTGCGTCTCTGGATCCATTGACTCCACAATGGCAATAGACTCCAGCCGATAGCCCTCCTCGCGAAGCTTTCTGCCTCCCTGCTGTTGCCCTTTCTCTATGGCGATGCCAATACCCACCACCTCGGCTCCAGCCTGATGCACAATGTCGATAAGTGCATGGGCAGCCTGCCCGTCGGCCATGAAGTCGTCGACAATGAGCACACGCTCGCCTTTGTTCAGGTAAGGGCGTGAAATAAACACCTGGTTCATGCGTTTATGCGTGAACGAGTAGGCCTTTGACACATATTTGTTGTCGGTGCTGTTGGCCGTCTCGCTCTTCTTGGCAAACACGACGGGCACGTCGCAAAGGTCGCCTAAAAGTGTGGCGATGGCTATGCCGCTTGACTCGATGGTGACGACCTTGTCGACCCGCTCGCCATCGAAACGCTGCTTCAGTTCACGGGCTATCTTGCGCATGACGCCGATGTCAATCTGGTGGTTCAGGAAGTTGTCTACCTTCAGTATGGACCCTGGCCTGACAATGCCGTCCTTCAGAATCTTTTCTTCCAGGAAATTCATCATTGCTCCTCCATTATTTGTTTTTGCAGATGATTATTATTTTTTATTCGCCATGATGGCATAATGCATGTCCCAGCGCTTTTTACGCCTCATCACGATTTTCGGCGCAAAATTACTAAAAATCGGGCTAATATCCCATCTTTCTCATATCTTTTTTTACCATCATATCCTAATAATTCTCAAAACAGAGAAATGAAGAAGGAAAAACAACATAATATCTTCTTTTGTTTTCCCCTACATTTTGTTCATATTGCTACTTTCTGACATGCATCTCATTCATAGTAGCGGGCATCAACGTCCGACATGTTATCGAAAGAGTATATCAACAATAGGATAAGGAACAAGAATTATGAACAAACAAGAATTTACATACAACAATGCCTGCAAACAAGAATGTGTTAATTCGCTACAAGACCATAGACAGATGTATGTAACAGTACAATTCTTAAATAATGTGCAAAATTTGCCTTTTTCTGTGGAATCTGAGGAATTATCACTAATTTTGTACCGAATTTTGAGATTTGCTAGGATATGATCAAGATGTTTGTTATGCAGACGTGCCCGTATTGTGAGTACGTAGAGAGGCAGGTGGTTGGTAATCCCAACTATGAAGTGATTGACATTGGTAGGCACGTGAGCAACCTGAAGCGGTTTCTCGATTTGCGAGACTCTCATCCTGCCTTCAATGAGGCAAAGCGGATAGGCGATGTCGGCATTCCATGCTATGTGTTGGAAGACGGCACCGTTACCTTGTCGTCCAAGGATGCCGGACTCGAGCCGATGCCCGACGACAGCATCGGTGCATCCTGTAGTATTGACGGTAGTGGATGCTGACTGAAAGCGGCCCATGTCATTGAGGACTGACACAAGCAGATGGAAGAGACGAGGACATCCATATTCCAGCGGCCCGTTTGGGTAGTGGTGTTTGCCCTGACAGCCGCCATTGCCTGGGGATGGGCCTTCCCGCTCATCAAAGTGGGATTCAGCGCCTTTGGCATTACGGCAGACATGACGGGCAGCAAGATGCTCTTTGCGGGCATACGCTTTGCTGTGGCAGGCTTGGCCGTGCTGGCCGTTGCCCGTAGCAGCGGACGGTCGTTCAAGATAGACATTAAGCACGATTGGTGGTTCCTCCTTGCCTTTGCGCTGATGAACACTACGCTGCATTATTTCTTCTTCTACGTCGGCATGTCACATAGCGAAGGCTCACGGGCGGCAATCCTCAACTCGCTGAGCACATTCCTGGTAGTGCTGCTGGCCTGCGCCTGTTTCAAGAGCGACAAGCTGACTGCCAGAAAGATGCTGGGCTGTGCTATAGGCTTCAGCGGAGTGCTGGCCTTGAATCTGGGCGGGGCCAACAGCGGGCAATTCACATGGCTGGGTGACGGAATGATTATCCTCAATGCCCTCTGTGGAGCATCTTCAAACCTAATGACCCGTGGACTGAGCCGAAGGATGGATGTATTCGTGGGTACGGGCTACAGCCTCACCTTTGGAGGGCTGTTACTCATCATCCCTGGGTTGGCACTTGGCGGTGCGCTGCCTCAAATAAACATGCTTGGCATTGTCTGCCTGTTGCTTCTCATCGCCATCTCTGCCATCGGATTCGCACTCTACAACAAGCTGCTCAGTTGCAATCCCGTGGGGAAGGTGGCCATATACAACTCCCTCATTCCCATAGTGGGAACCATCACCTCTTGCCTGTGCCTTGGCGAGACATTCCATGCGAAATACGCCCTCGCCGGAGGCCTCGCAGCACTTGGCATCTACACCATCAATAAGGGGAAGAACTAAGCCTTCAACAAGCCAATGCAGATGCAGGAGAAGAAACGGACATACATTGCCATTGTCATAAAATCGATGTGCCGATGAAGGAGTGGACGGTATATAGACTAACTGCTGCTCTGGAAAAGCAGGCATTAAAGTAAGGAAACTATAAGAAGATAAGCAAATGAATAGGAAAGGTAATATCATAAGCGTCATCATTCTGTTGCTTGCTTTCATGCCAGCTGTGAAAGCCCAGCAGAAAACACTGTCGAGGGATGAGGCAGAGCAGGTACGTGTGAAGCTCATATCAGAGTGGCTTTCCAATCAGGCTGGGCTACTGAAGCAGAATGATGACACACACTGCATTAGCCAAGGCGATCTTCGCATGCGCTACGACATGAAAGTCTATGGTGATGAGCCTGCCGACGGGCGCAGTCTGTGGATCTCGATGCACGGTGGCGGCAATGCCCCCACGGCTCTCAATGACAGCCAGTGGGAGAACCAGAAAAGACTGTATCAGCCCGACGAGGGGATATATGTGGCGCCGCGCGCCCCGTGGGACGACTGGGACATGTGGTTCAAGCCGCCCATCGACTCCATGTTCGATGAGTTGATAAGGACAATGGTTGTCCTTCATCATGTGAATCCAAACAAGGTTTACCTCCTGGGCTACTCTGCAGGAGGTGATGGCGTCTGGCGCATGGCACCACGCATGGCCGACCGCTGGGCCGCAGCATCAATGATGGCAGGCCATCCCGGTGACGTCAATCTGCTCTCCTTGCGTAACCTGCCATTCATGATTTGGTGTGGGGGCGACGATGCCGCCTACAACCGCAACCGCGTCGATGCAGAGCGGGGCATTGAGATGGACTCCCTGCAGCAAGCAGATCCGCAAGGGTATATTCATGAAACGCACATTCTGCCAGGCAAGCCCCACTGGATGGATCTTGAAGACAAGGCAGCATTGCCGTGGATGGCAAAGCACCAACGCAACCCGTACCCCAAGACAGTGGTATGGGTGCAGGGTGACCGTGGGCATAAACATTTCTACTGGCTTAGCGTACCAGAAGAAGAGGCGAAGAAAGGGGCTGAGCTGCGTGTCTCTGTCAGAGGTAATACTATCACGATTCACTCTGAGGACTACACCTCCGTCACGCTCTATCTCAATGACAGCATCGTCGACCTCAACAAACTGGTCGTCGTTAAATGGGGAAAGCAGACTGCGTATAAAGGCCGTCTGCCTCGTACTGAGGAAAACATGCGTACCACCCTCAACCAGCGTGGCGACCTTGCCTACTGCTTCCCTTCTCAGCTGACGGTGAAACGTACGCTGGCTAGGGAAAAGTATTAAAGTGGAGCCAGTACTCGGTCTGGCCATTCGTGACAGAGGGAGCAGCTCTCCTTTGCCGAACAGCTTATTTCTTATATCGGTCTATCAGTTAACGAAAATGTTGTTATTCGGGGCTACATTTTAGGTAATGCCTAATTCATTACTCGGAAAGAAGAGACTCTCACGCGCGCGCGATATATATGCGCGCGTGATCGTTTGGTGCTTGCACCACTTGCACCACATAGTGACATTAGCTGCCCAACCACCCGTTCACTACCCCCATAGCAAAGTGTATAAATTTGCATTTCTGGGGAGCCGCCCTGTGAGAAAAAGAGGCCGCCCCGTGAAAAAAAGTCGCCTCCATTTTTTCATCGGGCGGCTCCGCGTGGGAGAATCTGGCCAGCATGGGTCAGCGGCACGGCGTTATGCATAAATATACACACAAAGTGAATAAATATGCAGGATGAAACATAGAGAAAAGCATGAGACAAATAGAAATAGTCAGCTCACGCCCACCACTTTTCCATGCAGTACATTGAAGATGGAGGGCGAGTGTGGTGCAAGTGGTGCAAGCACCTTTCACTCACGCGCGCGTATATATAGGGATTTTCATCCGGGCTCGCTGTTCTTCTTCAGTGGTCGAAGACAGGGTAGGGGAGTGCCTACAGCCCGCGGTAACTACTTGACTTCTTAATTGCAGAAACTTGAATAGTTTAATGATGTTAATATGTAAAAGTTGTATCGGGAAGTGCGACCTTAATTGAAAAAAAATGTTTATCTTTGCACTCAACAAACTGCAAACTGCTATGATGAACAAATTATTTATTGCTTTCAGCCTCATGATGACGGCGGTGTGTGGCGTTTCGGCCCAGGAGGTGAACACAGACATGACACGGCATGACTTCTTCTATGCTGGACAGAGCAAACAGCGCCGTATGTTTATAGTAAAGAACGGACAGGTGGACTGGGCTTATCAAGACCAGTTGATGAAGGGTGAAATCAGCGATGCCGTGCTGATGAGCGACGGGCATATACTTGTGGCTCACCAGTATGGTGTGGCAGAGGTGACGCAGAGTCAGCAGACCGTATGGAGCTATGCTGCACCCCAGGGAACAGAGATTCACACCGTTCAGCCCATAGGCCGCAAGCACGTGGTGTTCGTACAGAACGGACATCCCGCCAAGGTGGTGGTAATGGAGATACCCACCTGCCGCATCGTCAGGGAGTTTGCAGTGCCTGTCAACGAGAACGGCTCGGTGCATGGGCAGTTCCGAAACGCACGGCTAACATCGCGAGGTACGCTGCTCATCGCAAACATGGGCATGGGCTGCATACATGAATACAACTGCAACGGCCAGGAAATAGACCGATGGGCGGGCATGCTGCCATGGAGCGTGCAGGAAATGCCTAAGACGGGCCATTTGCTCATCACAGGGAGAAAAGGACACATACAGGAAATCAACCGACAGGGGCAGACCGTATGGGAAATGAACACGACAGACTATGGTGTTACCCAACCTCAAAAGACCGTACGCCTGAAGAATGGTGGACACATCATCAACAACTGGTATAACGAGTGGAACAAGCAGCCGATGGACACGGCAAATGCACCGGTGCAGGCCATAGAGGTGGACAAAGAAGGCCACTTGGTATGGCAGCTAAAAGCATGGAAAGAACCTGACCTCGGACCATCAACAACCATACAACTGACAGACGAAGCGGTGAACCGCGACCGTTTGTTCTTCGGCGAGTTCAATGCACAAAGTCCCAAGCTCTTTGTCGGCCCCAACGAGCCTATCGGCGAAGGGCGCGGCATTCATCCGGGACGGGTGGCGTGGATTCACGCACCAGGTGTGGCGCACTGGGACGGACATACGGGCCTCTGGGTGGAAGACCGATGGAACGAACAGCAGAAGGCTGACCAGATGATGACGGAAGCGGTGATGCAACTCACAGGTGAACCGACAGCGAAAAAGGCATGGAAAGCACTCTTCAAGCACTTCAACAAAACACACGGCAGAGGAAACAGAGGCTACAAGAAGGGCGAGATGATAGCAGTGAAGCTCAACATGAACAATGCCATCACCCACCACGACACCATCGAGCTGAACTCCTCGCCATTCGTCACGCTGGCATTGGTACGCTCGATGGTGCGCGACGCAGGGGTGCGGCAGCAGGACATCGTCATCTGCGAACCCAGCCGGGCCATCACCGACTCCATATACAACAAGATACACCGTGAGTTTCCGCTTGTACGCATGATAGACAACATTGGCGGCGACGGGCGCGAGAAGTGCGAGTACTATCCGGAGCAGATTACTTATTCGGTTGACAACGGCAAGATGGCACGCGGACTGGCCAGGTGCATCGTCGACGCCGACTACCTCATCAATTCCGCACTGCTGAAGACACACAGCGGACCGGGAGTAACGCTCACCGCCAAGAACTGGTACGGCGCAACCGACATCAATTTGCTGTGGCGACAGAACGCACACAACAGCGTGAGTCAGGACAAACGAAACGGCAAGCCTCAATACAAGACTTTCGTCGACTGGCTCAGCCATAAGAACATGGGCCAGAAGGCACTGCTGCTGCTCATTGACGGCACCTACGGCTCACGCGACGTCAACGGAGCGCCCAACCCCAAGTGGATGAAGGAGCCATTCTGCGGCGACTGGGCCTGCTCCATCATTCTGTCGCAGGACGAGGTGGCCTGCGATGCCGTCGCCATGGACATCATCATCAATGAGTGGCCGGAGTTCGCTTCACTCAACTACTGCGACGAGTACCTGCGAGAGGCTGCCAGCCTGCCCCATGCACCCAGCGGAACCGTATACAAGCAGGACGGAAAACCGGTAGATAAACCTCTTGGCCTTTTTGAGCACTGGAACAAACAGCACCAATACACGAAGATAGACCTCAAATATAAGAAGCTGTAATGAAAAGGTTAGTAAGTGTCGTGGCCTTCATCCTGTTCATGGCAGGAATAAAGGCGCAGGTGAGGGATGCGTTCAACAGCATTCTGCCCGTCACAGACCCGCAGATGAAGCGGAGCCTGAACGGAGAATGGCAGTTGAAAGTTGTGCAGGGTATTTCCGATGACCCTACGGTGCTGATGGCCGACGAGACGTGGGGGCGCATCCCCGTGCCGGGATGCTGGGAGGCTTACGGATTCTGCAAGCCAAGCTATGACAAGGCGTTGCCGCTGACGGGCTACTACCGCACAACGTTTGCCGTGCCCGATTCGTGGAAGGGGCTGCGCGTCGTGATTCGCTTTGATGGTGTGCTCTATGGCTACGACCTGTGGGTCAATGGCAAGGCTGTGGGCTCGTGGCGCTCAGGCTACAACACTGCGATGTTCGACATTACAGACTTTCTCAACGAGAAGTCAGAACATCAGGAACTCGCCTTGCGCGTCATCTCACAGTTTCGTGGCAGCGACTTCGACTACAACGACGACTGGGCACCCAATGGAATATTCCGCGACGTGACCCTGATGGCTGTGCCCAAGACCCACTTAATCGACCTCACCATCACCACCAGAAATACTGGCGAGGTAAATGTGAAGGCTGACATAGCCAATGGCAACAGAAACACGGAGGTAAAGTATGAGATACTTGATAGCAACAGGCAAATAGTAGGCTCGACGAAGGTAGAGCATCCGCAGCTTTGGACAGCTGAGACCCCTTATCTTTATACATTGCGCACCACACTCTGCCAGAAGGGAAAGACGCTGCAAGTGTTTGAGCATAAGTTCGGATTCCGCGAACTTACTATCGATGGAAACGTGCTGAAGCTCAATGGTAAGCCCATCAAGTTGCGTGGTGTCACTACCCACTCTACCCACCCCGTGACGGTGAAGGTCATCGATGAAGCCTGCATCCTGCGCGACATGCAGCTGATGAAGGAGGCTTCCGTCAACTACATCCGCACGTCGCACTACCCCCGTGAGCCACGCTTCTACGAACTGGCAGACTCACTCGGCTTCTATGTCATCGACGAGGTGCCCTTCGGCTATGGCGACAAGAATCTCTCAGACTCCACTTTCTATCCCGTGCTGCAGCAAAGAGCACAGGCCACCATCCGTCGCGACAAGAACCATCCTTCGGTGCTCATCTGGAGCCTTGGCAATGAGAATCCGCTGACTGACATCTGCATCAGGCTCGGTGACTATGTGAAGCGTGAGCTTGACCCCTCTCGCCCCATCTGCTATCCGCAGGTGGGCTCCTACTTCAGGAGATTCAATTATGACTTCCCCTATGTGGCCGACATCTATGCGCCGCACTACCCGTCAACGGCACAGATAGGCGACTTTTACCAGCGGGCCGACCGCCCCGTCATCTTTACGGAGTACTGCCATACACTTGGCATCTCATTGGAGGATCACGACCGGCAGTGGGAAATCATAGAGCGCACACCTGGCATTGCCGGCGGCAGCGTCTGGGAATGGGTAGACCAGGGAATGCCCTTCAAAGCCAAACTGAACGACCGCTACAACTATGGGGAACGGGTATTCACCTCCAACGAGGGTGGTTTTGAGATGTACGGCAATAAAGGCACCGATGGGCTGCTCTATGCCGACCGCACACCCCTGCCAAACTACTATGAGTTGCAGCACAACTATGCCCGTGCTTTTGTAGAGCGAGTTGATGGCGATGTGCTGTATATCGTGAACCGCTATGACTTTCTCAACCTGAAAGACAACGTTACTTTCCATTGGACGCTGACCAACGACCGCGACACCGTGATGTGTGGCGCTTTCAGCCCAGATTGCCAGCCCCGCAGTTCCGCATCTTATACCCTGACCCTACCTAGGCAAAACGGTCTCAGCCTCCTTCAGTTTGATATGGAGGATGCCCATGGAAATGTGTTTCTGCATCAGTCGTTCGTGCTGAACAAACCGCAAATAGCCTGGACAGGTAATGGCTCTGGGATGGCGCTTGTTGAGAAAGAGCTGATTCGCACGGGCCGTAAGCCCACCATGGGCGAACGTCTTACTCAAAAGGGGCACATTCCCGACAAGTACCTACTGCCGGTTGACAACAGTCAGGTGAGGGCTGACATTCAGCGCCGCCCCATTGACGGAGGAGAGGAAGTGTCGTTTACACTTACGCCCGACACTGCCAACGTGTTCCGGTCAGAGTTAGGACTGTCCTGGCTGCTCGATTCCAGCATCGACCGTGTGCAATGGATAGGCTACGGCCCCTTTGCCAGCTATCCCGGTCGCCATCAGGCCAATCGCTACGGCTTCTGGGCGAAACATCAGGACGACCTTTATTTCGAGGGCAACCACAGTGGCATAGATGCGGCTTTCTTGTCAGACAAGGATGGCAATGGCATACTGATTACGGGCGACTCGCTCTCACTGAACTTCGAACAGACCGACCGCGGCATCGTGCTCTCCGTCAATGCTGCCGTCAGTGGACAGGGACCGAAGTTTGCCAAGACTCACTTCCCTGGTTGGCAGAAGGGCGACAGACCTGTGAGTGCCACTTTCAGCAGTTATCATATCAAGGCGAAACAAATGCCCGATGTGCTCAAACGTGTGTTTATCTGTCCACAGAATATACCCGCCCCATTCCATCCTTTCGAAACCCAATACGACACCTATTTGCTCAAATATCAAGATATTGCAGAGTGAAGGGTTCAGCATCCATTTAGGTGGTAATTCAAGTTGGCAAGACTTTCCTTGTACGTGTCTGGAAGCGCTACAATGTACAAGGTGGCATCTTTCAGACTCTCGTCTTAGACTTGTTCACGGAAAACATAGCGGAAAGGTCCAGAAGATAATCACAATTGACGACTTTTTCACATAAGACCATTTTTTTGCAATGAGGGGTATTTGATTTGGCTGTCTGAGGGTCATATACATGATTAAAGACCAAGATTCTTTTATGAATTACAGTAAACAAGAGTTTGAACATCTGTTTAAGGACAACTATCCGCACATGTATCGTATGGCATTCTCAATGGTGGAGAATGCTGACGATGCCAAGGATGCCGTACATCAGGTGTTCGTCCAAATCTGGAAGCGAAAACCGCAGGTGGCCGATGACAGTATCCGTGGCTATCTGCTGGCTGCCACCCGTAACCAATGTCTGCATCTGTTGCGTTCCCGACTTTTACAGCGGCAGATGGAAGAAGAACTTCAGCAAGACATTGCCGCAAGCGAGAACGAGGAACGTGAGGAGCTGCTGCTGCAACTTCAGCAAGTTATTGACAACAACCTTACGGAGCAGGACCGCCGCGTGCTGAGCCTGCACTACGATGAAGAGATGACCTACAAAGAGACCGCCACGGTGCTGGGTATCAGCGCTTCGGCGGTGAACAAGCACATCACGCGATCGTTGGCAAAAATCAGAGAAACCCTTAGAATTGCAAAGTAAGTAAAATGAAAAGAGAAGATATTGACGAGAGAATAGGGATGCCCAACGTAGATGCTGAGTGGGCACGGTTTGATCGCGAGGTCATCAGCCAAAAGACGACATCGCGGAAGCTGCACTATTGGGTTGCTGGGATAGCGGCCTCCATCGCATTGGCAGCAGGTGTTTTTTTATTGCACCGAGATGCTGAAGAGCAGCAGACATTAGCCCAACAGTCTACACACATGACAGAAATGCATTCAGCAGACAATACAACTGACGAGCCTGTCACTATGCCTGAGAAGGACGAGCCAGCCAGGATTGAGACTAAGCAGCGGCCATCTTCAGAATTGCTTGCCCAGGCTCCCCCACCATCCGCAGAAGAGAAAGTCTTCGACTGCGGTGAGCAGATGCCTCATTTCCTTGGTGGCGACAACGCTCTGATGGAGTTCATCAAGACAAACCTGCACTATCCCGACCTGGCCATGGAGTACGGCGCAATGGGGCGTGTCATCACTACCTTCACGGTTGACAGCTTAGGCTATACCTCCAACTACAAGGTTGTGAAAATGATGAAACTGAAATATGACACGTTGCGCCTAAGCCAGGAGAGTGCCGAGAGACAGCAGCAGCTGAAGGAGCAGATAGAGCAGCAGTTGGGCGAAGAGAGCCTGCGCATCCTCAGTCTGATGCCTCGGTGGACTCCGGGAAATCAGTTTGGACGCCCCGTGAATGTGAAATTTACTTTACCCGTAACGTTCCGTGCAACGGAGGAGGAACGCCAGAATTTCATTGCCCAGAAGCAAAACGAGGAGCTGCAAGGACGTATAGCCGGACTGACCATCGTGCCTACCTCGGCTGATTTGGGGCCAAACGCCATGCGTCTTGCTGGAACCCATGACAGCAAAAAGGACTCCGTTTTGGTGGTTGTCAACGGGCAGCCAATTGCAAAAGAAGAAATAATAGACGACCTTCATCAATACTTCTTCGACCGTCACCAACTGGTTGAGAGTATCCGGGTGCTGAAGGACGAAGCGGCCCGTGCCACCTATGGCGAGCAGGGGAAGAACTGCCAGGGCATCGTGGAAATCACCACCACACCGTTCACTCCCGTCAGCCAGCTCACCCCCGACCAGCTGAAGGAGCGCCGCCTGGCCTACCTGCAGGACAGCTATCGCAAAGGCTTCACCGAGGAAACTAAAAGGGATTACAAGGAAACTAACAGGGATTATTTTGCCCCCGACCTCTACGACACAACGACGGAAGAACGGCTCTTCGGACTGCTCACCCAGCAATACGGCAGACTCCGCCGCGAATACTTTGGCCCCGTAGGCAGCGATGCCCGCGGTGTCTACGTCCCCCTGATTCGTGAAGCAGTGATTGTAACAAATGACCCTGCATGGTTGGACAAAAACGGAACAATAGTCACGAAAGAGAATAGCCCCCAACTGAATCAAGTCCTCAGCGAAATAGACCAGGCAGCCAATAAGGCAGATAAGCATATTGAGCGGACAGACAGTTTCGTGCGCCAGGCGTTCATCTATGGAGGAACGGTTTCTGAGGGCGAGCCACGCCCGCTCTACAGTAACATCTGGCGCTTTGCCCCCCGAGGTTTATGGGAGTCGACCATCCACTTCTTGCCAAATCCCGATGCTCCTTCCTTCTGGTGTGGAGAGGTCTATAGTTCCACGAGCGGCCAGCGTCACGTCATCATGCACTTGCATTCTGTCGACAAGCTGTACGCCGCCGACTGCCCGGAAATCCTGAATAACTGCAGGCGAGTAACTGGCACGGTGCTGAACGAGCAGGATGAGCCGATGGCCGATATCATCGTATCAATGGTAGGCTTCGCGCCCGCCCCGGAAACCGTGCAAGTCAGAACTGACAGCACGGGGTACTTCGAGCTATGGCTGCCGTTCCCTGATGTCCCCATCGAGGTGGGCCATATCGGCTACCTGACCACTCGGATTCTCCATCCCGCCGACACCACTCTTACCATCCGCATGAAGGATGCGACAAAATTGAGGGTAGTGAAGGTGCTGCCCAAGGGAGAACTGGAGCAACATCAAGGGATAGAAATGCAATGAGATGGTTGAAAAACGTAACATTATCAGGGAAGAGATCAAAATGAAGCGCCCAGTCCTGAACTTGACAGATACACGTGTACAAGGACTTCTGGTTAGTCTGTGTTGCTTCCCTGTCATTAAACTGATAGGCATTATCGGAATTGCCCACAAACAGCTACCATCCCCGATTTATCTGTTTATTTTGCTATTCTCTATTGCTTGCAACGATATACGAGCAGTATTTGCTGAGCAAATTGGACAATGGTAAAACACCTTTTTGGTATCGGTCAGCATCAAGTTTCAAAACTCTTTCGCAGATAGGTTTCTTACCTTTATATAATGCATTGAGATATGGAATGCCATTCTCCTCAGTGATGCTTACTTCAGAAAAGAATTGAGTGAGGTCTTCGGAATCGTAAACAATGGAGTAACTTGGGCGTTTGGCTCCTGGGATGTCCTCTATCAGGATGTTCTTGTCAACCAAGTCCTGTATGTCACGTATGGCTGTATCTTTCGAGCACTTTGCCAATGTTGCCCATGTCTTTGACGTTATCTTTGCCTCATAGCCGTCAAGAAAGAGATTTAGCATCTGGGTCTGACGCTCTGTCATTGGCACAGACGAAGCTTTCTGCCAGAAGAAGCTTTTGTTCAAGATGGTAGTGACAATGGTGTCTGCCTCGTCGAGGGCATCCACCAACTTCTGCATGTACCACACCAACCACTCCGTTATATCACCATCGCCATGCTGTATCCGCTCCAAAATATCGTAGTAGTGATTCTTGTCTTTGTTTATCTGTGACGAGACATTGTAGAAGCGGAACTCACTCTTTTCGCCACGTGCCAGAAGCATGTCGGAAAGGATGCGAGCCAAACGGCCATTGCCATCTTCAAAGGGATGGATACTTACAAACCAGAAATGAGCGATGGCAGAACGGATCACGCTGCTTACAGGCTCATCCTTGTCGAACCAAGTGAGGAACTTTTGCATCTCTTCTTCTACACGATCTGGAGACGGCGCAATATAATGAATCTTCTCACGTCCGAACATTCCGCTGACAATATGCTCATCGTTTGTACGATACTTTCCTATTTCTACCTGACTCCCTTCACTATAGCCAGATGGAAAGAAAGCAGCTTGCCAAGCGCAAAGTTTTTCTTTGCTGAGAGGCATATCATAATGTTGAATTGCTTCGAGCATTACACCGACAACAGAATCAACATAGTGCGAGGGGGCTGTATATTTCACATTCTCGAGTCCAAGTTTCCTGGCAATAGAAGAACGCACCTGATCCACATTCAGCCGTATGCCTTCTATCTCCGAAGAATATACCACATCGTAAGTTAGGTTCTCTGCCATAGCACGGAGTTTGCTGTCAAAGCCCAATGAACTCAACCTCCCGTAAAGCAACCCCTGTTTACGGAATACCTTCTCCTGAAGGAGTGATACCTGCGTAGTGTCCCAACGGAAGTCTGTCCAATTGTCTCTTTCGTGTATATACATAACGTATTCGTACTTTGTGCGACAAAATACATTGTCTAATGTCGCAAATTATGCGACAAAGATACTGAAATAATGCTGAATCACCAAATAAAAACGCAAAATATCGCAAATTCTGCGGCATTTTTATCTCCTAAACGTCGAAAGCATGCTTGAAAATACTAAAAAAGGACCTGCCCCAACGGACAGGTCCCTTTCATTATGTTAGAGTGATAATTACTCCTCAACAGCAGCCTGTGCGGCGGCGAGACGTGCGATGGGCACGCGGAAGGGAGAGCAAGATGCGTAGTTCATACCAATCTTGGCGCAGAACTTCACAGAGCTGGGCTCACCACCATGCTCACCGCAGATACCGCAGCGCAGTCCGGGACGCACCTCGCGACCGCTCTTCACGGCATACTTAATGAGCTTGCCTACACCCTTCTGGTCGAGCACCTGGAACGGGTCAACCTTCAGAATCTTCTTGTCGAGATAAGCAGGCAGGAAGCTGGCGATGTCGTCACGGCTGTAGCCGAAGGTCATCTGAGTGAGGTCATTGGTTCCGAATGAGAAGTACTGGGCCTCCTCGGCGATGCGGTCGGCAGTCAGGGCGGCGCGAGGAATCTCAATCATTGTACCTACCTCAAACTCAACCTCAATGCCCTCGGCGGCAAACACCTCCTTGGCAGTCGACATGATGACTTCCTTCTGCTGCTTCAGCTCGTAGAGCGTACCAATGAGCGGCACCATGATTTCCGGCATCGGGTTCTTGCCTTCCTTCTTCAACTCGCAGGCGGCACCGAGGATGGCGCGGGTCTGCATAGCGGTGATCTCAGGGAAGGTGATGCCCAGACGGCAGCCACGGTGACCCAGCATCGGGTTGTTCTCAGCCAGCGAAGCTACACGGCGCTGGATAGCCTCGAGCGAAACGCCCATCTCCTTGGCCATGGTCTCCTGACCAGCCAGATCGTGGGGAACGAACTCATGGAGGGGAGGATCGAGCAGACGGATGTTCACGGGCAGTCCGTCCATAGCCTCAAGGATGCCCTTGAAGTCGGCCTTCTGATAAGGCAGCAGCTTGGCCAGAGCCTTCTCACGGCCAGAAAGGCTGTCGCTCAGAATCATCTCGCGCATGGCGATGATTTTCTTGTCCTCGAAGAACATGTGCTCGGTACGAGTCAGACCGATACCCTTGGCACCAAAGTCGCGAGCCACTTGTGCATCGTGCGGAGTGTCGGCATTGGTGCGAACCTGTAGCTTGGTGTACTTGTCGCAGAGGTCCATCAGCTCCTTGAAGTCGCCACTCAGCTCAGCAGCCTTGGTGGGTACTTCGCCAGCGTAGACCTGACCGGTGGTACCGTTCAGCGAGATGTAGTCACCCTCCTTATAGACAATGCCGTCAATCTCAACAGTCTTGTCAACATAGCTGACGTTCAGCGAGCCAACACCTGAGACGCAGCACTTACCCATGCCACGGGCAACCACGGCGGCGTGAGAGGTCATACCACCGCGTGCGGTGAGAATACCCTCGGCAGCAGCCATACCGGCGAGGTCTTCAGGCGAGGTCTCGATGCGTACGAGCACTACCTTGTGACCATCCTCGTGCCAAGCCTTGGCATCGTCTGCGTGGAATACAATCTGACCGCAGGCAGCACCGGGGCTGGCGGGCAGACCCTGTGCAATGACCTTGGCAGTGGTCAGGGCCTTCTTGTCGAAGACGGGGTGCAGCAGCTCGTCGAGCTTGTTGGGCTCACAGCGCATGATGGCGGTCTTCTCGTCGATCATACCCTCGTGCAGCAGGTCGATAGCAATCTTCACCATGGCAGCGCCGGTGCGCTTGCCGTTGCGGGTCTGCAGGAACCACAGCTTGCCTTCCTGAACGGTGAACTCCATGTCCTGCATGTCGTGATAGTGGTGCTCCAGCTTGTCCTGAATGCCGTTCAGCTCGTTGTAGATTTCAGGCATGGCCTCCTCCATGGAAGGATACTTGGCCACGCGCTCCTCCTCAGAGATGCCGGCGCGCTCAGCCCAGCGCTGAGAACCAATCTTCGTAATCTGCTGAGGTGTGCGGATACCAGCAACCACGTCCTCGCCCTGTGCGTTCACCAGGTACTCACCGTTGAACAGGTTCTCGCCGTTGGCGGCATCGCGGCTGAAGCAAACACCGGTAGCTGAGGTGTCGCCCATGTTTCCGAATACCATTGCCATGACGCTGACAGCGGTGCCCCACTCGTCGGGTATGCCTTCCATCTTACGATAGAGGATGGCGCGCTCGTTCATCCAGCTGCGGAACACGGCGCAGATGGCGCCCCAGAGCTGCTCGATGGGATCATTGGGGAAGTCCTTGCCGGTGCGCTCCTTGATGGCAGCCTTGAACAGCTGCACGAGCTTCTTCAGCTCGTCTACGCTCAAGTCCTTGTCAAGCTTCACGCCACGCTCTTCCTTTACCTTCTCGATAATCTCCTCAAACGGGTCGATGTCGGTCTTGTTGACAGGCTTCATCTCCAGCACCACGTCGCCATACATCTGCACGAAGCGGCGGTAGCTGTCGTAAACGAAGTGGGGGTTGTTGGTCTTCTTTACCATTCCCTCAGCCACCTCGTCGTTAAGACCAAGGTTGAGGATGGTGTCCATCATGCCAGGCATTGATGCACGCGCGCCTGAGCGAACCGATACTAATAATGGGTTCTCCTTATCGCCGAACTTCGAGTTCATCAGCACCTCGATGTGCTTCACGGCAGCCATCACGTCGTCGTTGAGCAGCTCCATAATCTTCTGCTGACCCACCTGATAGTACTCGTTGCAGCAGTCGGTGGTGATAGTGAAGCCCGGAGGAACGGGCACTCCGATGAGGTTCATCTCGGCCAGGTTGGCACCCTTGCCGCCAAGTTCCTCACGCATCTTTGCATTACCTTCGGCCTTACCATTGCCGAAGAGGTAAACTCTTTTTTGACTCATAAATGAATGTTGTTGTAATTTTGTGTATTAATATAACAGTTTGTTTCAATCGTGCAAAGTTAATCGTTTTTTTGCACACTGCCAAAAGAAAAGGCGAAAAAATTTGCGTAACTCCTAACTTTTCACTAATTTTGCACGCGAAATTAAAAAGAATATCATTTTTATGAAGATTTACAAGCTTTTTTTGGCCGTTGCACTGGCCGCCATGCTGGGCAGTTGCGGAAGTACTAAAGACGTTCCTTATTTTCAGAATGCCAACAATGTAGACCTGTCGCAGTCGGCGTTCCTTTATGATGCGCGCATCATGCCTAAGGACCAACTCACCATCACTGTGAGCACCATCAACGACGAGGCCGCCGCTCCCTTCAACCTCACCGTGCCCACTCCATATACCACGAACTCGCGCTCCACCTACTCGCAGGCTATGCTGCAGACCTATTTGGTGGATAATGCAGGTAACATAACGTTCCCTATTGTGGGGCAGCTTCATCTGGGCGGCCTTACGAAGTCGGAGGCCGAGACGCTGATACAGCAGCGCATACAGCCTTACATCAATGAGGCCGAGAAACCCATTGTCACTGTGCGCATGGTGGGCTACCAGATATCGGTCATCGGCGAGGTGTCGCGTCCAGGCACCTTCACTGTGAGCCGTGAGAAGATTACGGTGCTCGAGGCCTTAGCCCAGGCAGGCGACCTCACCATCTACGGCCAGCGCAAGAACGTGCAGCTGATACGCGAGGATGCACGCGGACAGAAGAGCATACATATACTCGACCTCACCGATGCTAACCTGGTGAACTCGCCCTACTACTATATGCAGCAGAACGACGTCATCAACGTGACTCCCAACAAGGTGAAGGCGCAGAACTCGAGCGTGGGCAGCATGACCACCCTGTGGTTCTCGGCAACGAGCATCCTTATCTCGCTCACGTCGCTGCTCTACAACATACTCAAATAATCAGGCAAAGAGATTGAGGCTCCTCAATCTCTTTTCTCTCTTCAATCAACACAAACTCCTTTTTTTATTATGTGCGGAATAGTAGGATACATAGGTAAGCGCGAGGCATATCCCGTGCTTATAAAAGGTCTGCGACGTCTGGAGTATCGTGGATACGACTCTGCCGGTGTGGCACTTATCAATGGCGACGGCGAACTGAACGTCTTCAAGACGAAGGGGAAGGTGGACAACCTCTGTGAGTATTGCACCGACAAGAATGTGAGCGGCACCATAGGCATAGCCCACACCCGTTGGGCCACGCATGGCGAGCCATCAAGCCGCAACGCCCACCCCCACTATTCACAGAGTCATAACCTGGCCATCATTCATAATGGTATTATTGAGAACTATGCCGACATCAAGACGCGCCTCGCTGCCAAAGGGGTGAAGTTTGTCAGCGACACAGACACTGAAGTGCTGGTGCAGCTCATAGAGTATATCATGGAGCACAAGCAGCTGAGTCTGCTCGAAGCCGTGCAGGTGGCCCTCTATCAGGTGATTGGTGCATACGCCATTGCCGTTTTAGACAAGCGAGACCCCAACCAGATTATTGCCGCCCGTAAGCAGAGCCCGCTTGTGGTGGGTATAGGAGAAGGCGAGTTCTTCCTCGGCTCCGATGCCAGTCCTATCGTGGAATATACCGACAAGGTGGTGTATCTGGAAGACGGCAACATTGCCGTGATACGCCTAGGCGAAGAGTTGCACGTGGTGAGTATCCTCGGCGAGGAGCAGCCGCTCAGTGTGAAGACCGTCGACATTGACTTGGGACAGATAGAGAAGGGCGGTTATCCGCATTTCATGCTGAAAGAGATTTTCGAGCAGCCAGAGTGTCTGACCAACTGTATGCGAGGTAGGGTAAACGTTGAAGCAGACCATGTAACGCTTTCTGCCTTAATAGATTATCGCCGCCAGCTGTTGGCTGCCAAAAGGGTGGTCATCGTGGCCTGTGGCACCAGTTGGCATGCCGGACTCATAGGCAAGCAGATGATAGAGACACTGGTGCGCGTGCCCGTGGAGGTGGAGTATGCCAGCGAGTTTCGCTATCGCAACCCCGTGGTGGGTAAGGACGATGTGGTGGTGGCCATCAGCCAGAGTGGCGAGACGGCCGACACGCTGGCTGCCGTGCAGCTGGCCAAGGAGAAGGGTGCCTTCATCTATGGTGTGTGCAACGCCATAGGCAGCAGCATACCCCGCTCCACCGATACCGGCACCTACATCCATGTGGGGCCTGAGATTGGCGTCGCCTCTACCAAGGCCTTTACAGGACAGGTTACCGTGCTCACCATGATGGCACTGGCCATGGGCGAGGCCAAGGGCACCATCGATCGCGATGAATACCTGAAGATAGTGAGGGGGCTGAGCGAGATTCCCGAAAAGATACGCGAGGTGTTGCAGACCAACGACCGCGTGAAAGACCTGGCCCGCACCTTCACCTACGCCCACAACTTCCTCTACTTAGGGCGAGGGTTCTCCTATCCTGTGGCTTTGGAAGGAGCCTTGAAGCTAAAGGAGATCAGCTACATACATGCAGAGGGCTATCCGGCAGCTGAGATGAAGCACGGCCCCATAGCCCTCATCGACAGCGACATGCCCGTTGTCGTCATTGCCACCCACAACGCCATGTACGAGAAGGTGCTCTCTAACATTCAGGAGATAAAGGCCCGTCAGGGGCGTGTCATTGCCCTTGTGAGCAAGGGCGACAACACCATTGCAAAGATTGCCGATGAGGTGATAGAGTTGCCCGATGTACTGGAGTGCCTGGAACCACTTGTGGCCACCATCCCCTTGCAGCTGTTGGCCTATCATGTGGCCGTGTGCAAAGGCAAGAATGTTGACCAGCCGCGCAACCTCGCCAAAAGCGTCACCGTGGAGTGAGCGCTTCAGCACAGATTTCCATAAGAAAACAAGATAATCACCCCATGGGGTTATAAGGAGTCAGCTGGCTGCACTGTCTGAGGTGTAGTCGGCTGTTCTTCTGTGGGAGTGGGGTCTGCAGCGTTCTTGGCCTCTTCGGTCTGTTCCAAGGTGGGAGTTTCGGCAACGGTAGGGGTGTCTGCCGATGCTTCTGCTGTCTGTTGCACATCAGGCACTGGCGTCTCCACATCTGTTACATTCTCCATCTCTTCAACAGGGGGCAATGCTTTGTCCACATCGGTTTCTGCCACTGTCGGCTCGTCAACGACGACGGGTTCCAACGGCGTTTCTGGCAACGGCATCTCTGTTGGCGTTGGCGCTGGCGTCTGCAGAGTTTCTGCGGGCATGTCCGATGCTGCATTCAGTTGTGCCTGCTCACGTGCGTTTTGGGCTATGTACAGTCCGCCAAGCACCCCCAGCAGTGCAATGACCACCCCCACGATGATGGGTGTCGGGTTAGCTTTCCTATACTTCATGTTCAATGAGAAAAGTCTATAGTCTCTAGTCTAAAGTCTAAAGCCATTATTCTATAGTCAATGTACGAAGAGCAATTCGCTAATGGAGTGCCCCTCCATGACGCGGCTCTTGTCCACCTCGCCTTTCACGCCCGCCACACGGCCCTTGCAAGTGTATTGCCACAGTATGTAGTCACGGCCGTCGGCAAGTTGCGGCTGCTCGTCGCTATACATGGCAATCATCAGCGGGTAGCCGTCGAGCTTGCCCTGCAAGTGCTTGTTGTAGAAGTTGCGGTAGGTGTAGACGAGAGGCTTCTGGTGGTAGGTGTCCTCCAAGAGGAGAAGCATCTTCTGCAGCGAGTCGCAGAACTGATCGGTAGGCAGTCCGGCATCGGTCTCCACATCGAGCATAGGTATGAGGTCTTGCTCGCAGGGTATGCACTGCGCACGGAAGTTGTGCACCTGTAGCGCAATGTTCACTTTTGGACGGAAGAAGTGGTAGGAGCCCACCTTCAGCTTGCGGTCGCGAATCATCTCGATGTTGCGCAGATAGAGCGGATCCTGGTTGTCGCTGCCTTCGGTGCATTTCAGGTAGACGTAAGCCATGTTTGTCTCGTTATGGATGGCGTCCCAGAACACCTCGTTCTGGTAGTGGCTCACGTCGATGCCGTGTATGTGTGCACAGGTGTCTTCGCAGATGCGGAAGGGGTCGGCATCGTGGCAGGTCAGCCGCACGGGGCGTGGGGCATGCTTCACGGTGCGCCGTGCTGCGACGCGGCGGCGAATCTTCTTGCGGCGTGGAGCCGCATTGCACACTAGCCCTACTAAGAGGCAGAGCAGGATGAATAGGGATATTCTTTTTACGTTAGCAGTCATAACGAGTGCAAAGGTACGATAAAAATGTCAAAACGCCAAATATGTAAATACAAAAAAACACTTTTTTAAATGTTCCGTAATAAAAAGTTAACAATTTGTTTGGTTATTTTCGTTAGTTTAAGTAAATTTGCACCATAATTAAAATCATACAGCTATACTATGGAACAAATCAAGAACGAGCATCTAACGGTCGAGGTATCGGAGATGGGAGCCGAACTCCAAAGCATTAAGGACAGTGAGGGACGTGAATACCTGTGGCAGGGTGGCGACAAGTGGCCCCGTCGCTCGCCTATTCTCTTTCCCATCGTGTGCAGTGTCAACGACGACACCTATACCGTCGACGGGAAGGAGTATCACCTGCCGCGTCACGGCTTTGCACGCGACACGAAGTTTAAGCTCATAGCCCAGGGCGAACACAAGGTGACCTATGCCCTTCACGAATCGGAAGAGACGCTGAAGGTGTATCCTTATAAGTTCAATCTTGCCGTGAGCTATCGTCTCAGCGGCAGAAAGATTCATGTGGTGTGGCATGTGGAGAACACCGACACCCGCGACATACACTTCCAGATAGGCGGACATCCTGCCTTCCTCGCACCTGGCTGCAAGGAAGACGAAGACCTGCGTGGCGTCATCGCCCTGACGCTCACAGACAGCACCAACTCTGCCCTCAAGGGATTGAAGAGCTATATCGACGGCTCGCATGAGATGACAGAGATTCCTCTTGACATCAAGGATGGAATCATTCAGTTCGACGATGCGTTCTTTGCCAACGACAGCGTGAAGATACACCAATGCCAGACCCGTCAGGCAGCACTGCTCAATCCCGATGGTTCGGCGGCTGTCACCGTCAGCTACAAGTGTCCCATCATAGCCTTCTGGAGCCCTTACCAGAAGAAGGCACCCTTCGTGTGCATTGAGCCGTGGTATGGTCTCGGCGACCCACGCGGATGGAAGGGCGAGTTCAAGGACAAGCACTACATGAACCACCTGCAGCCCGGTGCATCGTTCATGAGCGAGTATGTCATTACCATAGGCGAATAAAGACGTTGTCAGACTACTGGTTGTGCGGACAATAAGAAACAAGTCTATACAGATTGCTTTTCTATGAATATGGTTATGCGTGTTTTACTCTTGGCAGCGCTACTGTTGGCCACGAGCGCTAAAGCCGAGGAGCAGCTGCCTGCCAAGCTGCAGCAGCTCACCGACGAAGCCTATCGCTATTACAGCTTGCGTGAGACGGACAAGTATTTTGAGGCCGTGAATAAAGTGAAGGATGCCACCGAGTTCTCCGACTATCACGAGACCTTCTACCGTGCCTGCGCCTACGAAGCCATCTACATGTTTGAATACGTAGACCGTCAGAAAGGCGTGCAGTTGGCGCACAACATCTTCCATCGAGCCAAGGAGGAAAACAGCAACGTAGGCATGTACTTCGCCACCTTCGCCCTTGGCACCATACGTGAGCAGTCGGGCAACATGGGGCTTGCCGAGAAGAGCTACCTCCAGGCCTTGAAGCTGAAGGAGAAATACCTGCCCAATGAGAGCGCCGCACCCTGCTACCTCGGACTATGCGAGACCGCCCTCCACCGCAAGGACTACGAGGAGGTTAAAGAGTTCGCCCGCAAAGCGCTCGAAGAGCCTGGCATCATACCGATGAACAAGATTACCGCCTGGAGCTACAAGTGTCTCGCACGATACAACCAAGGCGACAGCTTGGGCTTTGAGGAAGCCTATCAGGAGCGTGCCAAGCTCATTGCCGAGCACGGCGGTCAGGGCGGCCTCTTCGGCGAGTTGCTCAGCGTTTATGAAGCCAAGAACCGCAAACAGTGGCAGCTGGCGCTGGAGCGAACCGACAAACTGGTTCACATGCAGAACAAATGCGCCCAGAAAGCATCCATCTATGAGCACATGGGCGACTACCGTCAGGCCCTCTACTGGCAGAAGCGCACCCGTGAGGTCATTGACTCTATACAGTCGTCAGAGGCCCGCTCGCAGATGAATGAGTTCGACACCGAGCTCTCCATCACCTACGCTGAAAACGAGTTGAAGGAGCAGGAACTGGCCAAGGATCATCTGATGCTGCTCGCCGGTAGCATCATCGCAGCTCTTGTCATTGCTTTCCTTGCCATCTTTGCCTATCGCCGTAACAAGCACATGAAACACCTGAAAAGCGTTCACCAGCAGTTGCAGCAGGCCTACGACCAGCTGGAGCAGACAACGGTGGCCAAGGAGCGCATAGAGAGCGAGCTGCGCATAGCCCGCGAGATACAGAAGCGCATGCTGCCCCGCGTCTTCCCCCGTCGCAAGGATGTAGACATCTACGCCATGATGACACCAGCCAAGGAAGTGGGCGGCGACCTCTATGGCTATGCCCTGCTCGACGACCAGCTGTACTTCTGTGTGGGCGACGTCAGCGGCAAGGGCGTGCCGGCAGCGCTGTTCATGGCCGAGGTAACGCGCATGTTCCGTACATTGGTAGAGGGCAGACTGGCGCCAGGAACCATTGCCAACCGACTGAACCATGCATTGGCCGAGGACAACGACCAGGGTATGTTCGTCACCATGTTCATCGGACTCATCGACCTGAAGACTGGGCACATGGAGTACTGCAACGCTGGGCATAACCCGCCTCTGCTCGATGGTGAATACATGAAGATGGAGCCCAACGCCCCCATAGGACTGTGGCCGGAGCTGGACTACGAGGACGAAGAGGTGGCCAACATGCGTGGCAAGACACTCTTCGTATATACCGACGGCATCAACGAGGCCGAGAACATACACCAGGAGCAGTTTGGCAATGAACGCCTGCGCGCCTTGCTGAAGAAAGACCTGGGCGATGCCCGTCAGACCTCAGAGACCATACACCAGGCGGTGGCCGAATTCGTGGGCGAAGCCGAACCCAGCGACGACCTGACCAAGATGTGTATCAAGATGAAGTGAGCACTGTATAAAGGTACTGCACACCTGCATCACAGTGTTGATGCATGTCCAGCAGGAAGGCAACGACTCATGCAGTAAGGTGAATAATACAATAGTTCTTGCATCGTAACAGTAAATAGGCAGCATATATGAAAAAACTACTTTTATCAGCAGCAACAACAGCAATGGTCATAGCTTCCTGCTCCCCTCAGAAGAACACCTCTTATTGCTTTGACGAGATGACCTACTCGCCGCAGCAAACAGTGTTCAAGGTTTTTGCCCCCGACAGCGCACAGTGCTTCGTCGTGATTGGCGGCGACAGCTTGCCCATGTCGGTATATAGCGAAGAAGACAGGGGATGCATCTACAAGGCCACGGTGCAAGGCGATCAGAAGGGCAAGGAATATGTGTTTGTGGTCGACGGACAGTCGTCGCCTGGCGTCTTTGCCAAGGCGGTGAACGTGAACGGACAGAAGGGCGTGGTGGTCCACATGCCCGACACCGACCCAGAAGGGTGGGGGAGTGACCGCGGACCCCATCCTCAGGCCTTTGCCGACTGGGTGATATACGAGATGCACCACCGCGACTTCTCCATTGCCCGACCGGATGCGCAGCACAAAGGCAAGTTCCTGGCACTCACCGAGCCGTGGGCGCTGCAGCATCTGAAGACGCTAGGCGTGAATGCCGTGCACCTGCTGCCGTCATACGATTTTGGCAGCATCGACGAGACGCGCCCCGAACAGCCGCAGTATAACTGGGGCTACGACCCCGTCAACTACAACGTGCCCGAAGGGTCGTACAGCACCGATGCCGCCGACCCGCTATGCCGCATTCGCGAGTTCAAACAAATGGTGCAGGCGCTACACCAGGCGGGCATCAACGTCATCCTCGACGTGGTGTATAACCATACCTACGACATTGAGCACAGCAATTTCCAGCGTACGTATCCTGACTACTACTATAGAAAAGCCGCCTCAGAGGGCGTAGGGGGAGCATCCTATTCCAACGGCTCTGGCTGCGGCAACGAGACGGCCAGCGAAAAGCCGATGATGCGGCGCTTCATGATAGCCTCGGTGAAACACTGGATAGAGGAGTACCACATAGACGGTTTCCGCTTCGACCTCATGGGCTGTCACGACATAGAGACGATGAACGCCATACGTCAGGCTGTAGACCAGATAGACTCCACCATCTTCATCTATGGCGAGGGATGGAGCGCCGGACAGTGTGCACTGCCCACCGAGCAGCTGGGCGTGAAGGCGAACATACCGCAGATGCCCCGCATAGCCGCCTTCAGCGACGACATACGCGATGCGCTGCGCGGTCCATTCAACGACGACACGAAGGCAGGATGGTTAGGACTGGCATCTGACGCTGGCAGTGAAGCCGATTTGCACATACTGAAAGAGAGCCTGAAGGCGGGCATAGCAGGCATGATAGCTCATCCGCAGGTGGACTACTCGCAGGTGAACTACTCGAAAGAGCCCTACGCCTTGCAGCCCACGCAGATGATTAGCTACGTGAGCTGCCACGACGACATGTGCCTGGTAGACCGGCTTGTGGCCAGCATCCATGGTATGGACAATACGAAGGTGAATGGCCAAGGCGGTAGCCCAGTTGTCAATCGTCAACTAATAGCGCTCGACCTGCTCGCCCAGACCGCTGTCTTCACCAGTCAGGGCGTGCCCTTCATGCTCAGCGGTGAGGAGCTGCTGCGCTCGAAGAAGGGTGTGCACAACTCCTTTGAGAGTCCCGACAGCATCAATCAGCTCGACTGGACTGCCCTGCAGCGCCATCCGGAGGTATTCAACTACTACAGCCGTCTTATAGCCATGCGCCGCCATCACCCCGCTTTCCGTATGGGCGATGCCGACCTGGTGCGCAGCCATCTCACCTTCCTGCCTACTGCCGATGACGGCACAGTGGCCTTCCGCATTAGCGATGCACCTGCCGACGAGTGGCGCGACATCATCGTCATCCTGAACGCCAATGCTACTGCCGCACAGGTTGACGTGCCAGAAGACAGCTACGTGGTGGTGTGCCGCGACGGCCAAATCGACGAGCAGGGACTGAGCAGCGTCAGTGGCCCGCAGGTGACGGTTGCTCCGCAGTCGGCCCTCATCATGCACGGTCAGTGACCCCGATGCCTTCACCCATTTTGATTGCTTAACCTCCCACTAGCAGAGGGTGGGGAGAAATGCGGTAGGCTATTATTTCATTCTGGGTTAACTACTATGTTATTACCCAAAAAAGTACACGGCCAAACCCTTGGGTTGGCCGTGTGCTTTTTTCGTTATTTACCATGTGAGGTCGTCTTCATCCTCGTCGTCATCCCAAATGCTTTTCCTGCGGCGCTTGTCGCGGGAAAGAGCATGTTCACCACCAAGACCAGTGTCGTTCAAAGTCTTGTTAAAGCCCTCGATGGAGTTGCCCAGCAGTTGGGTGGTAGCTTTCAGCTGCATCTCTAATGTGCGCGGGGTTACATATGTCTTTTTCATTGTTTGGTTCCTCCTTAGCTTATTTCATGATTACCTTTTTGCCATTCACTACGTAGAGTCCCTTTGTGGGCTGTGCCACACGCTGGCCACTGAGGTTGAATGTTCCGCCTCTTACGTCATCCTTCGTGTACACTTCGCTGATGCCGGTAGTCTCGCCAGCGAACACAACTTTGAAGGAACGGGCAGTATTAGTGGCAGGCACCTTGAGGAAAGCCTTTCCTGCGGCGATGGAGCCACTGCTAACCTTCGTGAACTGTGCCTCATTGTGAGTATTGAGGGCCAGCATGTAGAGGTCGTAGCCTTCGAAGGCATTGTATGCTGTGGCCCCGGTGGCGTTGCCCTCAAGGTCGCCCTTATCTGTTTCTGAGCTGGCTATGAAGGGGATGGAATAGGTACCTGCTGTGCCCTTCAGCACTACACCGCTGTTGGCAGGCACATCGCTCACCTCCGTCAGTGTCACCGTGTTTTCGCTCAACGTGGCAGTGTAAGCCGTCAAGCCGTCAATACCAGAGAAGTTAAGCGCATTCTCGCTGTAGAGCGTAGCCCAGCCGGCAGAGGAGATAGTGACAGGAGCTGCAGCTCGCTGAATGGTGATGGTCTTAACAGAAGCATAACGCCCCAAACTGAATCGGAAATTACCCATCGTAGAAGTTACCTTGAATACGTATGAGGCGCCAGCAGTACTATTCCACAGGTCTAGTTCACCATCATTAGAAGAAGGAACAGGCCTCTCTGTTCCCCATACGATAGTAATAGTTACATAGTCCCCCTTTTTAACGTTTCTCACTGCATAATTAGCTGTGTTGCCAGCGTAGATACCTGTTGTACGTAATAACCAGTTACTTGCACCGGTATTACTTGTAATCAAATACTCACTGACATGTGTATCATTGGCATTCATGTAGTAATAGGGGGTGTTATTACCACCGATTGTAGCCACCACCTCTTCAGTATTAACAGTGATACCGGCATCATTTCCATTATAGGTTTCAGTGAAGATAATGGGATATGTACAAGGAGCCATAGCCGTAACAGACCCCACAGAGGAATTAGAATAGCCTGTAGCTTCCGACCAGTATTTAAGGGTCTCTCCATTATTCACGCTGATAGCAGCACTATACGTCTGGGCATCTCCGTCATTTATCTGGTATTTGATGGTTGTTGTGGGAGTGAGGAGAATATTATTCTGGTTGTCAGCTAAAGTAACAGTGGAAACGCCGTTAGCATACCCTGTCTTTGTCCATGCAGGAGCATTCAGCTCAATGGCTGTACCTGCTTGGAATGAGAGAACTTCAGACTGAGCACTTGTGGAACCCTTGGTTGCTTTGACAATAATATCCGTATTTTGGGAAATTACTACAGAATTACCGTCTGTCCAGGTGGAGCCATTATCGGTTGAGTAAGAGAAGGAAACGCCTTCAGTTGGACATGTGAATGAAACTGTACGACTAATTCCGTTAACTGCAGTAATAGATGCAGAGGGTGTGTCTACAAAGCCAGCCTCAACTTCTTTCGTTACCTTAATGTTATCATATTTAGATGAATACACTCCCCAACTTGCATTATAGGGGCGAGGGAGAAGATCATAAATACCCCTTGGCTTTACGAAAGATGAAAGTGTAGTAGAACCGGAATAGACTTCAGTCGAACCGTTCATAATAGATGCCTTTAGAGTAGTACCGTCAACAGCGACATTAAAGGTGTATTGTGTATTATGAGAAATGGTTACTGTTTGTGCATCCTCAACATCATTAAGCGTAATGGTACAAGCAAGGGCACTGCCCATATTTGATTTTGTTGTAGCCAAATAAACTCCGAAAAGAATTTTGGAATAGAGCTTTGCATTGTTTGTATATGAGGCTCCATCAGCTGATACTGCAATTTGGAAATCACTTGCTTGAGTCCAAGTACTTCCTGTCGAAACTGTCACATCAAAGCTTAATGACCAATTGTCTTCAATGCTATTGTTGAGACCTAAATCGAGATAAGCTGAGCGTGCCCCGCTTCCACCGCCTTGTGAGTGTGTCCATGCTCCATCACTGATGGCTCCATCACCACCTACAACAGTCCATGCTGGAGTCGTAACAGTACTGTAATCTATGTTTAGCAGAGTAACAGTTTCCTTATCTGCCCACGCACTTGCCCCCGTCAGCAGTCCCACTGCCAGCAGAAGCGGTTTTAAAAAAGAAATTTTTTTCATTTGTTTGTAGTTTTTGTTAAACAATATTGAGTTTATAAGCATTCTGTTCATTTATCGGGGCAAAGTTACAAAATAAAATGCGAACGAAATAATTTTTTTGCATCTTTGACACGATAAAATACATTTTTTTCCTTTATTTTTTGATTCAACCACAGAATTGCGCCGTAAAATGCGTTCATTTCATCACTTTAGGACGGTTTTCTCTGCTGTAAATAAGCCTGCAGTAGAACTAAACTGCTTTGCGCTGCTTCTCGACGTACTGTGTGGGGGTGATGTTGAACACCTTCTTGAAGGCACGGCTGAAGTTGGGGGTGTCGTTGTAGGCACACAGCTGCGCCACCTCGCTGATGTTCAGTTCGGGACGGTTGTCGAGCAGATAGCGGGCACGCCGCATGCGCACAAGGGAGATGAAGTTCTGCGGTGTCTCTCCTGTCAGTGTGGTGAGTCGCTGGCGCAGTTGGAAGAGGCTCATGTTCATTCTTGAGGCGAGTGTCTCGGCGTCGGCCTGTCCGCTGTACATCTGCTCGTTGATGATGTCGACCACCTGTTCCAGGAACTGGCTGTCGGCAGGCGTCAGCTGTTCGCTGCCTTCTGCCATGCGGCTGCCTGGTGTGGTTATGAGTGCGTTGTCGTAGCGCACACTCAGCTCTTTGTACTTCTTGCGCAACTCCTCGATGTTGGCGCTGAGCTGCTGGTTGATGCTGTGCTGTCGGCGCTGTCGGCGTCGCATGAGCCACCACACCACGGCGGTGAACAGCAGCAGTAGCACCACCACGATGATCGCTATTTTCATGATGTGTCTCTTGGCCACGCGCTGTGCCTCGTTCTCCTGTCTTAGCCAGTCGTTGCCAAACTCTGCGTCGAAACGTGCCAGCGACTCAGCCGAGGCGTCGTTGTAGAGCAAGTCTTTCAGTTCGTTGAAGCGTTCCAGCTCTATCATGGCGCTGTCGGGGGCGTGGTGCCACAGGCTCTCGTAGAGTCCTTTGCGTGCGTGCATCTCGTTGTTCTTGTCGCCTATGTTCACGAAGATGTCGGCTGCCTGACGGTAGTAGTTCTTGGCCTCGTCGTCGTGCCCCAGAGCATGGAGTGCCATTCCCATCTTGTTGCAGCTGATGCCCAGCGACTGTTGGTCGCCCTGCCGTATGAAGTAGGGCAAGGCCAGCTGCAGCGTGGTGCGTGCCTCTTCATAGCGGTGCATGCCTATGAGTGCCGATGCCTTCTGCGACAGTCGCACCATGGCTTTCTGCTGTCGTCCCAGCTGGCACTCTAAGGCGTATGCCTCTTCTGCATACTGGAGCGCCCGCTCATCGTTGCCCAGTGCGTGATAGGTCTCTGAGGCGGTGCCGAGGAGCACGGCTCGCCGTGGCAGGTTGTCTGTCTCTGTGGCCATCTCCAGTCCTTTCAGCACATACTGCTCTGCCTCGTCGGGCTGCCGTGCGCTGATGTAGATGGCTGCGAGCGAGTTAAGGCTAGTGACGATGCGGTCGGTGTCGCCGCTGGCTTGGTCGAGCAGGTAGCACTGCTGTGCGTAGCCTGCTGCTCGCTGGTAGTGACTGAGGCGTATGTTGCTGATGGAGAGCAGGTTCAGGCAGTCGGCCTCGCCTGTGCGGTCGTTGCCCACCTGATAGAGTGGCAGCGCCTTCTGTGCATACTTCTCGGCCAGTTCATACTGCTGCTGGTCGTAGAAGTATTCAGCACACCAGTACCACACCTGCTCGCGTATGGTGTCGGCAGGCGTGGCGTCGTTGTAGACGATGAGGGTGTCGATGAACTGCTGTTGGTGGAGTGTGGCAAACAGCTCGTTGGCATACTGCAGCCTGAGCTGGGGCGTCTGTGCCTGCTCGAAGTTCATGAGATACTCCGATACCTGCGCTGACGCTGATACTGACGTCAATACTAACGCCAATACTAACCTTAGCAATCTGTATGCGCTCACCTTATTCATTTAGCAGCGGATTATCACGGACTTTATTTTAGCAGCGGATTTTTACGGACTATTTTATGCAGCGGATTTTCACGGACTTTTTTTAGCAGCGGAATAACACGGACTACCACGGAATGTTGTTTTAGCTGCGGATTTTCACGGACTACCACGGAATGTTGTTTTAGCAGCGGATTTTCACGGACTGTTGTTTTAGACGGACTGTTGTTTTAGTTGCTGACCACTATGGAAAAAATGGTCAACACGGATGGTAAGTGGCCCATCAAGACACACAGTATTATTATAAAAACAACGAATTACACGAAATGGTTCTTCAGAACGCGTGATTCGTGTAATTCGTTGCTCCCCCTTATTGCTTGGTTTGGGTGACCCTGCGCACGCCGCGGTAGTTGATGGCGGGCTGCTTCTCAAGGTAGCTGATAAGGAGGTCGGCAGTCTTGCGGTTGATGCTGTGCCCCTGGTCGCGTCGCGGAGCGTCGCAGATGGAGGCCACATAGCTGTTGGTCACCACCCGATACTTGCGCTTGAGGTCGAACTTCTTGCCGTCGAGGGTGGTGAGTATGAGCTTCTTCACCTTGAGGGTGTCGGCTGCATCGCGCACCACGTTGCAGCGGAGTCCGCTGACGTAGGGGAAATTGTTTTCGTCGTTGATGCAGCAGCTGATGAGCATCTGCCGCAGCTCCTCGCCAGTGATCTCCATCACCACGGCGTCGTTGCCGAAGGGGTCGAGGCGCAGCACGTCTGACACGGTGAAGGGCCCTGCGGGATGCTCGTCGTAGCGCACGCCACCAGCGTTCTCTATGCCCACGTCGCATCCTGTCTCGGCGGCAAAGGCGTCGGTCATGAGGCATCCCAGCTCCTCATAGTCGCTGAAGGGCTGCTCTACGATGGTGAGCTGCCGCTGGAAGGTGGGGTCGCTGCTGAAGTATCGCACCACCTCCTGCACCACCTTGTCTTTTCCCTGGTGCTTGCGCACGTCTATGCATTCGGCGCGTTTCTCTATGATGTGTCCTTCATCGTCGAGCACAAGGGTGGTGTGTGTCACCTTCTTCAGCTTGTTCACGTTCTGCGTGATGAGTATGCCGTTGTGCATCTCGCCCCCGTCAAGCTGTGTGTGGCTGTGGCCGCCTATGATGAGGTCGACCCATGGGAAGAGTGCCGACGACTTGACGTCTTCCTCATATCCGTTGTGTGAGAGCATGATGACGACATCGCTCCGCTCGCGCAGCCATTCATACTGGGCCACGGTCTCGTTGACGGGTGTGAATGAGATGCCTCTGAAGTTATCGGGGTGGGAGTCGGGCGTGCCGTGTGTGCCTATCTGTACGTCGCCAATGACGCTCACCGTGAAGCCTGAGGTGAAGAACTGCTTGTAGGGCACCAGATGAATGCCAAGCGAGTCGGCAGGATGGCAGTTGGCGCAGATGTAGCTGAAGTGGCTCATGCTGATGAGTCGTGCCAGCCCCTCGGGCCCTGAGTCGAACTCATGGTTGCCCAGGGTGGTGGCGTCGAATCCCACCATGTTCATCAGTCCCACCATGGGGTAGGCCGGTATCTCATACATGTCGTTCAGCGGGTCGCCTGTGCGGTTGTCGCCTGCGGCAAAGACCAGCAGTTCAGGATAGAGCGCCCGCAGCGAGTCGGCTATGTGAGCCAGAGCGGGGAATGCCTCTAAGGCTGCGTGCATGTCGTTAGACGAAAGGATGTGTATCTCGTGCTTCTGTGCCTGTGCACTAAGGCCTGATGACAGCAGGCATAGCGCTGCCACAATAGTGAAGATTCTTTTCATTAGTCAGTCAGGCTTAATACGGTAGTGACTCGTTTCTTGGGCAGTTCGGCTATGAGTTGCATGCCTTCGTGCAGTGGTGCATCGTTGTCTAACTCATGTCCTTTGTCGTCGTAGACGATGGTTCGGCGCATGAGCACGCGGTCGAGTTCCTCAGCGCTGAAATAGCGCTGCAATGCGTTTCTTACGTTGGCTCCTTCAAAGAGCTCCAGTGTGCGGTCGTTTACTTTTACTTCCATTTTCCTTTTGTTTTTTATGGTGTTATTAATTTATGTTTATTCAAGTATTGCAAGTTCTGCATAGCCGATGCCGTAGGCATCAGACATTGGTAGCCAGCCATTTCAATGGCTGGTAACAGGGGGCTGTGTAGCAGGCGTGCCGTAGGTACGCGACAAGGGTCGGATGCTGTCGCGTACCTAAAGGCACGCTTTTCTTCCGTCCCTTTATACCAGCCATTGAAATGGCTGGCTATCTCTGTCATGCCCCTACGGGGCTGGCTGCGCACAGTTTTCATAGTTTGCGAAACTTGAATTAATGCTTATCTAAACGGCGAATAGCGTGGATTACACCTATTGCTCTTTTCGGACGCGAATGTCTATGCACGTTGTAGAAGGTACTGGCGGAAGGCGTCATAGTCGTTGGGCATGGGTACGCTCTGCTTCTCGCCCCGCATGAAGGCGGCCAGTCGTTCGGGTATCTCTACGTCGATGCCCAGTATGTCGTCAACCTTCTCCTTGAACTTGGCCGGATGGGCCGTCTCGCAGAAGATGCCCACCTCGCCCGGCTGCAGTTGCTCCTCCAGTGCGCGGTATCCGCAGGCACCGTGTGGGTCGAGTATGTAGCCCGTCTCTGCGTAGCACTTGTGCATGGTGTCCTTTATCTGTTCGTCGCTGTAGGTGGCTCCGCTGATGAGGCTGGTAATGCGCTGGTGAGTGTCGTCGGGCGACAGCTTTCCGTTCTCGCTGTAGAGGTTGATGATGCGTGCAAAGTTCGATGGGTCGCCCACATCCATGGCGTTGGCCAGGGTCTGCAGCGATGGCTTCGGCTCATACTTTCCCGTCTGCAGATATTGATAGAACACATCGTTAGCATTGTTGGCGGCTATGAATCGCTTCACTGGCAGTCCCATCTCATGGCCAAAGAGGGCGGCGCAGATGTTGCCGAAGTTGCCGGATGGAACGCACATGACCAACTGAGAGTTGGACGCCTCACCGGGCTGAGCGGAGCTGTCCGAGGCAAGCTTCTCAGCTGCTATCCTTGCGGCAGCGTTGAAGTAGTAGAACGCCTGTGGCAGGAATCGGGCCACGTTGATGCTGTTGGCCGAGGTGAACATCATGTGCTGGTTCAGTTCCTCGTCCATGAAAGCATTCTTCACCAGGCGCTGGCAGTCGTCGAACACACCGTCCACCTCTACTGCTGTGATGTTCTTCCCCAGGGTGGTGAACTGGCACTCCTGTATGGGCGACACCTTTCCCTTGGGGTAGAGCACGTATACGTGTATGCCCTCCACGCCCAGGAATCCGTTGGCCACGGCGCTGCCTGTGTCGCCGCTGGTGGCCACGAGCACGTTCACCGTTTGGCTGTTTACCGCTCCCTGGCGCAGGAAGTACTGCAGCAGGCGTGCCATGAAGCGTGCACCCACGTCCTTGAAAGCGAGGGTGGGGCCGTGAAACAGCTCCAGGCTGTAGATGTTGTCCTTCACCTTCACCACGGGGCAGTCGAAGGGCAGCGTGTCGTATACCAGGTCTTGCAGGCTGTCGAGGTCGACGTCATCGCCGAAGAAGGCGCTGGCCACGTTGAAGGCAATGTCCTGGAAGCGCATCTTCGGCATGTCGTCGATGAAGGCTTTGGGCAGATGGTATATCTCTTCGGGCATGTATAGCCCGCGGTCTTCGGCCAGTCCCTTTACGACGGCCTTGCGGAGGTCGGCCACAGGAGCCTTACCGTTGGTGCTGTAATATTGCATTTACTTTTGAAGATTAAAGTTTGTCGTTTTCGTTATCGTTGTATCTGACGTTGTCTTCCCCTCGTCGTTTAAATGCGCATGAAGGTCTGCATGAACTCGTTGAGGCGCAGCAGGCCGTAGGCACCGGCAACGCACGACTCCTCGTCATATTGCTTTACGCCGTCGGGCTCAATGCCTGGATGATAGATGAGGAAAGGCACTGGCTCGCTCACGTGTATGCGCAGCTCCACGGGGGTGGGGTGGTCGGGCAGCACTGCCATGCATACGGGCTCATCCATCTGGCTGATGGCTTCCACTATGGGGCGTATGAGCCGCTGGTCCAGGTAGTTGATGGCGCGCAGCTTCAGGTCGAGGTCGCCGTCGTGTCCCGCTTCGTCGGTAGCCTCTACGTGCACGAAGACGAAGTCGTCGGTCTGCAGGGCGTCGATGGCAGCTTGCGCCTTGCCCTCATAGTTGGTGTCGGCCAGTCCGGTGGCACCCGGCACCTTGATGATGCGCAGCCCAGCATACTTGCCGATGCCCTGAATGAGGTCGACGGCTGAGATGACGGCCCCCGTCTTCACCTGTGGATAGAGCTGTTGCAGTGTGGGCATGGCGGGTCGGTAGCCTCCGCTCCAGGGCCAGATGCTGTTGGCCTGTCGCTCGCCACGTGCCGCCTTGTCCATGTTGTAGGGATGGCGGGCCAGCAACTGTTGAGAGCGTATGATGAGGTCGTTGATCAAGTGGGCTGTCTGTTGGGGGGATAGCTCTGTGCTTTCCGTTCCAGGCTCTCCACTCTTCACCAATAGTTGTTGCCACTCCTCGTTAGGATGGTCGTGGGGCGGTGCGCATTCTATGTGCTTGTTGCCACCGCGTATGACGAGCAGGTGCCTGTACTGTATGCCGCAGATGAACTTCACCCGCTCGCATCCCTGCTCCTCGTTGACAGCCCTGGCCAGTGTGTCGTTCAGGTAGTCAATGAGCACGCGGGCGTCTGCCGTCTGCAGGTTGCCGCCGTTGTGGGTGATTATCTTGCCGTCTTCAATGGTGATGATGTTGCAGCGTATGGCCATGTCGTCGGGCTGTAGGTCATAGCCTATGCTGGCGGCTTCCAGGGGGCCGCGCCCCTCGTACACCTTGTTCAAGTCATAGCCCAGGATGGCGGTGTTGGCCACCTCGCTGCCGGGAGGGAATCCTTCGGGCACGGTGACGAGCCTTCCTGTGCGTCCTTCGCGGGCCAGATGGTCCATCATAGGTTTGTCGGCAGCCTGCAGCAGCGTTTTGCCGCCGAGGCGCTCCACCTTATGGTCGGCCATGCCGTCGCCCAATATGATAATGTGTTTCATGCTGTATGCCGAATTAATGCTGCAAAATTAGGCAAAATTTTCGACATAACAGGTGCTGCAGCCCTCATTTTCGCCTAAAAGATGTTAAATTGTTGAATTGTTCTTAAACGGGCATGCTGTAATGGAGTCAAAAGAAGCGTAACCAAAAAAACGAATGTACCAATGCAACAACTAATACGATATGTAATAGGTGTTTTGTGTTTACTCTTTATTTGTGTGCTCCATGCCAACGCCCAGCAGAGAGGAACGCTGACAGGTCGAATAACTGATGCCGAAAACCATGAGGCCCTAGTGCGTGCCAGCGTACAGCTCTACACCGTGGCCCGTGGCGACACCACTTTGGTAACGGCCAGCTATACCGATGCGCAGGGCGCTTTTGCACTGAATGGGGTGGGGCAGGGCAGCTACATGTTGAAAGCCAGCTACTTAGGCTTCAAACCGCTGACGCGCACCGTGACCGTCGACCGTCGTGCAACCAGCCGCCAGCTGGGCAATCTCTCACTTGAGGCTGATGCCGTGCTGCTGCAGGAGGCCGTGGTGCTGGCCAATCTGCCTAAGATGGTTATCAAAGACGACACCGTGGTTTATAATGCCGACGCCTTCCGTGTGCCTGAAGGCAGTGTCATCGAAGCATTGGTAGAGATGCTGCCCGGAGCGAAGATTGACGAAGGTGGAAAGATAACCATCAACGGCAAGGAGGTGAGAAAGTTTAAGCTTGACGGCCGTGACTTCATGACGGGCAACACGCAGACGGCCATGCAGAACCTGCCCAGCTACGTCATTGACAAGGTGAAGGCATACGACGACAAGAGCGACCTGAGCCGCATGACCGGCGTGGACGACGGCAACGACGACTTTACCCTGGAGTTCGTAACCAAGCGCAGCGCACGCCGTGGCTTGCAGGCCAACCCCGATCTGGGCTATGGCACCGACAAACGCTACGGCATACGCCTCACGGCAATGAAGCCCTTCGGTGACATACGCTATACCTTCATGGGCAATGCCAACAATGTGAACGACCGCAACTTCAGTGGGCGCGGAGGGCGTGGACGCGGCAATGGAAGCGGACAGCGCGAGACGAAGACGGGCGCCCTCGACGCCAGCTACGAGAGCCGCCGAAAGGAAAACGGCGGACAGCTGCGCATGAGCGGACGTGCCACATGGACCCACAACGATGCCGACAACTGGAACCGCAGCGGCTCGGAGAACTTCGTCAACACTCGTGGCGGCGCCTTCTCAAACAGCATCAGCCAGAGCTATTCGCGCAACAACAGCTGGTCGGGCAACATGAACGTGCAGTGGACCATCGACACGCTCACCACACTCTCTTTCCGTCCAAACCTCAGCTTCTCTAACAACGACAGCCGCTCGCATAGCACCAACGCCTCGTTCAACGCCGACCCCTTCGACTACGTGGAGGATGCACTGAGCCCGCTGAGCCTTAGATACATGGACGAGCAGGGGCTCATAGTGAACAGCCGCCAGGGCAAGTCGCTGAGCTATGGCCGCAACACCAACGCCAGCGCGCAGCTCCAGATTTACCGTCGTTTCGGCACCAGCGGCCGCAATGTGGCAGTAAACTCGAACATCAACTACAGCGACGGGCGCAACCGCAATGCCAATCTCTCGGCCGTACACCTCTATCAGACACAGAACCAATGGGGCGAGGACTCCACCTATCAAACCAACCGCTACACCTCGTCGCCCAGCGACAACTTCAGCTATTCACTGGGCATTACCTACACCGAGCCGCTGTGGAAATACGTACCTAAGCCCGAACCGGAAGACACCGCCCAGCAGGCCGGACCGCGACAGCGAGGCCCCTTCGGCAACAGAAACCAGCGACGCTCGTTCGGCGCACAGGGGTTGTTTCTGCAGCTGAACTATCGCTTCAACCACAGCCATCAGAAGAGCGATCCGTCCACCTACGACTTCCCCGCCGTCTATACCGACGAGGCATTTGCGCAGGTGCTCAACGACTATCGCGAGTGGGCACGACTCTTCGGCTATCTCGACAATCCCTATGAGTCGTATCTTAGCACCGACCTGAGCCGATATTCAGAGCGCACCGAGAGTGGACACAACATTGACGTGCAGCTGCGGCTGGTACGCGAAAAGCTCAATATGAATGTAGGCATACAGCTGCAGCCACAGCGCTCGCACTACATACAGCAGTATCTGGGACGGCCCGTTGACACCGTGCGCACCGTCACCAACATGTCGCCTACGCTGAACATGCGCTACCGCTTCAACCAGCAGACCAACCTCCAGGTGACGCTGCGCGGACAGACACAGCAGCCCAGCATCACACAGCTGCTCGACATCTACGATAACACCAATCCGCTCTCCATCACCATGGGTAATCCAGGGCTGAAGCCATCGTTCACCACCAACCTCAACGCCAACTTCCAGAAACAGCGCGCACCCAAGCTGGTGGAGGATAGCCTGGGGTTCATGGTGCCCAAGGCCCAAAGCCATTGGAGCTTCAGCTTTAACGGCAGCGTGCGCCGCACCAGCAACAGCATAGGCAACATAGTAACCTACAATGAGTCTACCGGCGGGCGCATCCAACGTCCGGAGAACATCAACGGCAACTGGGGCGGCAATGTGGGCGGCTCGTTCAACATTGGTCTCGACACCCTCAACCGCTGGGACCTGAGCGGCGGAGTGAACGGCAGCTATAACCACCAGATAGCCTATGTAAACCTGAACCGCACTGCCATACCCGACAGAAACGTTACACACACCTATAACCTCTCGCCCGACGTGTCGCTCAGCTTCCGCAACAAGTGGCTCAACGTCTCGCTGAACGGAAGGCTGACCTACGCTCACACAGAGAACCGCCTGCAGGCCTCGCGCAACCTCACCACGTGGAACTTCAGCTATGGCGGCAACACCCGCATCACATTCCCTTGGGGAATGAACCTGAGCACCGACTTCCACTGTTTCAGTAAGCGCGGATACAGCGACCAGACACTGAACACCAACGAGCTGATATGGAACGCACAACTGAGTCAGAGCTTCCTGCGCGGCAAGAAGCTCACCGTCATGCTGCAGTGGTATGACATCCTGCACGAACAGACCAACTTCAGCCGCACCGTCAATGCCAACGGCTGGCGCGACCAGGAGGTGAACGCCATCACGTCGTATGCCATGCTCCATGTGAGCTACCGTCTGAACCTCTTCGGCGGTCGCAATAGCGGTGGAGGCCCCCGAGGCGGTTTTGGCGGCGACGGTGAAGGTTTCGAGGGTGGCCCGCGCGGTGGTGGGCGCGGCGGCTTCGGTGGCGGGCGTGGCGGCTTCGGCGGCGGAGGTGGCGGCCGCCGCGGCAATTAATCGAATGGTCCGTCCGTTGCCAAGAGCTGCATCGGACGAACATGGATAAGCACAGAATATAGCTGCATCGGACGAACACGGATGAGCACGGAATATAACCGTGGCCGTCCGTGTCCATCCGTTGTAAAGAGCTGCATCGGAAGAACACGGATGAGCACGGGGCTGATGGTGTCCGTAGGCACTCCCCTCCCTTGTCAGGGGAAAGGCAACGGGTTCTTGCTTAGGCAAGCGAACAAGTTCGAGCGGGCGAGCTTGCTCGGGAATGGGGCAGGGGTGGGGTGTTGACTGCCCTTTATGTAATGTCTAACCTGCGCTCCTGACGTAAAATGCAATGCAACACGTGCAACACCAGCGGTTTTACGGGGGTTTTGAGAGATTTTGTAAAGAAAAACTCTGCTGAGACGCAGGTGTCTAAGGGTGTGTGCAAGGGGGTATTTGCGCTAACTCACTGATTTTTAGCTGTGTTGCACGTGTTGCACGTGTTGCATTACAAAATAGTACCTTTACACGTACATTATTAATTATTATATATTAAATATGTATAATTATATTTCTCTCAAAAAACGGAAAAAGTAATGCAACACGTGCAACACGTGCAACACCAGCGGTTTTACGGGGGTTTTGAGAGATTTGTAAAGAAAAACTCTGCAGAGACACCTGCTACACCTGCTGCACACTTGCAGGGAGAGTGTGCAAAAATGAACCGTCTCCGCGCTGTCCGTTGCCAAGACCTGCATCGGAAGAACACGGAAGAGCACGGAAAATAACCGTGTCTGTCCGTTGCCAGGACCTGCATCGGAAGAACACGGAAGAGCACGGAATTTAACCGTGTCCGCCCGTTGCCAGGACCAGCATCGGACGAACACGGAAGAGCACGGAAGGTAACCATGTCCGCCCCGTAGGCGCGGGGATGAGGGTGCCCGTAGGCGTGGGGCTGATGGAGTCCGTTGGCACTCCCCTCCCTTTTCAGGGGAAAGGCGACGGGTAGGCGAGCTTGCTCGGGAATGGGGTAGGGGTGGGGTGTTGACTGCCCTCAATGTAATGTCCAACCTGCGCTTCGTCAAGCCCTTAGGAAGATACTGACCCCACCCCTGCCCCGGCTTCGCCCCACCGTCGCTTCGCTCCCCAATTGCTCCCTCCTCGCAATTGCCTACAAGGGAGGGGAGTGCCTACGGGCTCCCTGCGCTCAGGACTGCGTTCTCTGACTGCGCCTCCCTGCGCCTCTTCGCGCGAGTGAGGGCGCTCGTACACACCTGCTACACACCCTTATAATACCTGCAACACCTGCTACACCCTGCTACCCCCTGCTACACCTGCAGGTGTCTTAGGGGTGTATTTGGGGTGTAAATCTCTGAAAACCCCTTTAAAACCGCTGGAGTTACAAAGTTACAAAGTTACAAATTGTTTTTCGAGATATTATATAATAATATTAATATACATATTTAATAAATAA
>JAEEGG010002624.1_pt1 | contig 46078 bp, 37 predicted proteins | sample 9134161 | NCBI WGS metagenome assembly JAEEGG01 (sample SAMN16246543, study PRJNA631951) | gut metagenome | biome: gut microbiome; feature: rumen; material: CR-attached | host: Bos | place: Iran: Karaj | collected 2018-10 | reverse complement strand
GTAGTCGGCGTACATCGCCTTGAAGTTCTGCTCCACCGCGTCGAAGGGATTGTTCTGGCTGCTCTCCTCGCCATCGGCCACGCCGCTCTCGCCTTTCAGCTTGCCGAGCAGGCGGTAGAAAGACGACTTGATGGCCTCGGCCTCCTTGGAACGGGACATCCGCTCCGCGCTGTCCTTGAGCTTTCCGAACAGGTCGGAGAGCTCCGCGAGGGACTTGTCGGCCAGGTTGTCGACCTTCTGCCCCAGGTCTTCCGCGGCCTCCTTGACGGCATCCGCGACGGCCTGGACCTTTTCTTCAATCACTTCCTGTACCGGAGCCTCGGGAGCCGCTTCAGGAGCGGCCTCGGTGGCAGGTTCCGGAGCAGCCTCGGGGGCGGCTTCGGGAGCCTCCGCAGGGGCTTCCTCGATGGGTTCCACAGGGGTTTCGACCGGCTGTTCGGCGGGGGTTCCGCTGACTTCTGCTACATCTGAAAGGACGTTCTTGTTCTCTTCAGGAATGATGTTTTCGCTCATAATATCAGAGTTATAGATTAGTTATAACTTACAAATATACTAAAATTAAATAAAAAGGGTAATTTTGCAGAACAAAACTTTCCGTTATGAGAATCGACATCCTGACCGTCGTCCCGGAGCTCCTCGAGAGCCCTCTCGCCCACTCCATCGTGGGGCGCGCCATCAAGAAGGGACTGGTGGACATCCGGGTCCACAACCTCCGGAAATACGGCATCGGGCCCCGCAAGAACGTGGACGACTACAGCTACGGCGGAGACGCCGGTATGGTGATGCGCATCGAGCCGGTGTATGACATGATCGCGGAGCTGCGCGCCGAGCGGGACTACGACGAGGTCATCTACCTCTCCCCTGACGGGGAACACCTGACGCAGGCCATTTCCAACGAACTCTCCCTCAAGCAGAACCTCATCCTGCTCTGCGGCCACTACAAGGGAATAGACCACCGCATCCGCGAGCACCTGGTCACCCGGGAGATCTCGGTCGGCGACTATGTCGTCAGCGGCGGGGAGATCCCGGCCGCCCTGCTCACGGACTCGATCGTCCGCCTGATCCCGGGCGCGCTGACCGACGAGACCTCCGCCCTGTCGGACAGTTTCCAGGACGGACTCCTCTCGCCGCCCGTCTATACCCGGCCGGTCGAGTTCAACGGATGGAAAGTCCCTGACGTTCTGCTCAGTGGGAATCCCAAACTCATTGAAGCTTGGCAAGATGAGCAGGCGATGGAGCGCACTGCACGCCTCCGTCCGGAGCTAATTAATAAATAATTTTAATAATTCAAGAAAATTTTTCAAAGAATTTTCGAAAAAAATTTGAAAAAATCTTGTAGGATTAAAAAATGTGCGTATCTTTGCACTTGGAAATGAAACAACTCTACTCCGGTTCTGTGCCGGAGACTTCTAACCAACAATAATTAACCTTCTATAAGGTAATACACTACTAACTAACCGTAAAAGCTCGCTGTGAAGCGAGCTTTTGTCGTCTATACAGGCGACAAGAACTCGCCGTTATACTAAGACGGAGGGGAGCCTTTCGGACTCCCCCTCGTCGCTATGTTCCAAAGCCTTGCAGGCCGGAAAGTACTATCTGGTGAGATGCTTGCGGATCAGCTCCTGCATCTTCCCGTCGAAGGCTTCGCGCTCCACGATCTTCTCGTCGAAGATCATGCAGGGCTCGTTGGCCTCGGCGAAGGAGTGCCACACCGGAAGGCCTTCCCCGTTGGGATTGCCCGTGTAGGCGAAGTTCACCCAGTAGTCGCTCATTACATCCTCGAGATGGGCCACCTCAGGGGTGATCTCGGGCACTTTGCGCTTCTCGGCCTCGATCGTGTTGAAGAAGAACGGAAGCTCGTCGCCGTGGGCGGAATAGTGATCGGTAGGCTTCTGCCAGTCGAACAGGTAGTTCCACACGGGAGCGGCGCCCTGGTCGTTGATGCCGCGGCAGGACACGACGCTGTTGTAGCGGAAGGTGCGGTCGAGGGAAAGCATATCCTGCAGCGTGCCGTCCGGATAGGCCTCGAAGTAGGCCTGGATGAACGCATCCGTGTCGTCGCCGAAGGTCGGGGCCAGGATCTTCTTGGCCTCGTCGAGGGTCACCTCCTTGCCATAATAGTTGGTGCCGAACTCGTTGCGCGTCGTACCGATGATGATGGGGATATTCTTGGAGAAGTCGGCGAATGCCGGCTTGAAGGGCTGGCTGACCATCACCTCGCCGTCCATCGTCGGAGCGAAGCCGCCGGCGATGCCGCGGAGGCCCGCGGTGGCGCGCTGTCCGGCCTTGTTGAGCTCGTCATAAGGAACGGTCTGGATCTTGTCGATGGTCTCGGCCGTGAGGCCCAGCTCCTTGGCGACAGCCTCGCCCAGCTTGCTGGAAGTGGCCGTGGTGTTGGAGCCGACGATGACGCCGCTATAGACGATGGCCTTGTGGAACAGGCCCTTGGCGGAAGGCATACACATAATGGAGCCCACCTTGCCGCCACCGCCGGAGTGACCCATGATCGTCACGTTGTTGGGATCGCCGCCGAAACGCTTGATGTTGTCGCGGATCCATTCCAGCGCAGCCACGATGTCGAGCTCGCCGGCGTTGCCGGAGTATTTGTATTTCTCGCCGAAGGAGGAGAGATCCATATAGCCGAGGATGTTCAGACGGTGGTTGATGCTGACGAAGACCACGTCCTTCTGCGCCAGGCCGTAGCCAGGGTTCCAGGAGGAGTGGCCGGTGGCGTATCCACCGCCGTGGATCCACAGCATGACGGGCATCTTGGCCTTGGTGTCCTTGGTCCAGACGTTGAGCGTACAGGTGTTCTCTTCAGACATGACCGTTCCGGGGAAACCGCCGGACTGCATGGCATACGGACCGTATTTGTCGCATACCATCACCGTGTCCCAAGGTTCCGCGGGCTGCGGCGGCATGAAGCGTTCGATCTTGGCATAAGGGATACCCTTGAAGGCAATGGTACCCTCTTCTTCGACACCCTGCACCACACCCTTGGTAGTCTTCACCACCATAGGGTCGCTGTTGCAGGAGCACAGGACGGCCATCAAGCCGAGAATGACAAATAGATTCTTCTTAATCATGGTTTTATGGGATTAGTAACACAAAAATAGACACAAGACAAGTCTTCTAATTGCACAATCATTCCAAAAAAAGGCATAGAAGACTATTTTACGGGCACGAGCTTGATTTCGTACAGGCGCGGCCAGTACTTGCCCGTCAGGTAGATCTTGCCGGTGGCGGGGTCGCAGGCGATGCCGTTGAGCACGTCCGTGGTGTTGGTGCGCAGGATGCGCGGCAGCAGGCCCGTGCAGTCGATGCTGGCCTCCACCTTGCCGTCGGCGGGGTTGATGATCAGGATCATATCCGTCGTGTAGACATTCGCCCAGATCTTGCCGTCGATGTATTCCAGCTCGTTGAGATTGCGGATGGAACGCCCGTCCATCTTCACGTCCACGGTGCGTTCCTGCTTGAATTCAGGCGTCAGGAAATACAGCTTGGAGCTGCCGTCCGAGGCGATCAGGGACTTGCCGTCCGTCGTCAGGCCCCAGCCCTCGCGGGGATAGGAATAGGCCTGCTTGTATTCCAGCGTCGCGGCGTCGTACACGAAGGCGACCTTGTTGAGCCAGGTGAGGATGAAGAGCTTGCCGTCCAGCATCACGGAGCCTTCGGCGAAATATTTCTGCTGGAAGTCCAGCTTGCGCAGGACCTTGCCGGTCGCGAGCTCCACTTCGCGGAAGGAGGACTCCCCGAACTGGCCGGTGCTCTCGTAGAAGCGGCCCCCGTCGAAGAAGAGCCCCTGCGTGTAGGCGCCCGTGTCGTGCGTGTATTCCTTCACGACCTGCACCTTGTAGCGCTTCACGCCCGCCGAGCAGCCGATGCACCCCAGGCACATCGCCGCAGCCAGAATGTAACGGATGATCTGTTTCACAATAGCAAAAATACGGAAAAAAGCAGAATAATCCTGCAAAGTTCCTATCTTTGCGGCACAAAAAGATCAGGTGGAGCGATCTGTCGCCCGAAAGGGAGGAAAGTCCGGACAGGACAGGGCATCCCGCTGCGGAAAGCGCAGGCAGGGGCAACCTTGCGCCAGCCGTAACAGAGAATGACCGCCGGCGAAAGCCGGCAAGGGTGAAAACGTGGGGCAAGAGCCCACGACGTCCGTCAGCGATGCCGGACGGGTACGGCACCGGGACCTGCAAGACCAAATATACTGGCAGACGAGGGCGGCCCGCCCGATGCCAGGGGGTAGGTTGCGAAGATAAATGACAGAGTTGAACAGAAACCGGCTTACGGCTCCACCTTTTCTTTTTTCCTCTTTCCCTGCACTTTGCGGCGAAGCCGCTCCATCGTCTCGGCCGTTTCCTGTCGGAAATTGGGGAAGCGGCGGCGGATTCTTTCAGCCATATGCCGCAGATAAGGCTCCTTGTGACGGTCGCGCTTGTCGGCGTACATCTCGTCGAAATCGACCAGGATCCCCGTCTCGATGGCGTCGAAGAACTCGTCGTTGATGCACGAGCCGAACATCTTCATCGTGGGTGAGGAATTCATATAGGAATTGACCAGCGGCGGAATGCTCGTGCCCAGCCGGCGGATGGCGTCCTTGAGGTTGCGGTAGTCCTGCTTGAAATCCTGGTCCCGCAGGATCAGGTCCAGCACACGCCCGTCCACCTTCACCCGGTAAGGCTTCTTGGGGACGATGAGCGCGTCCGGATCCGGGAAATGCTTGTACAGGAAGCGCTGGATGAGCGCCAGGCTGTTCTTGTCATAGTCCGGGTAGATCGTCATCTTGCCGAAATAATACTTCATCCTGGGGTGCTGGAGCATCAGCGCGCCCAGGCCGTCCCAGAGGTTGTCCAGGGCGAAGATCGCCTTCGCGCCCGCCTTGGAGCTCTGGTATCCCGGCGTGACGAAGGAACGCCCCAGCTCGATCGTGTGCGGGAGATAATCCCGGATGAAAGTGTCGGAAAAGTGGAACAGGTGCGAGGAAGAGAGGATAGGCTGACCCTCGGCGTCGAAGGAGATGTCCGGGCCGAGAATGAAGCGATAGCCGCCCAGGATTCCCCTGGCGTCCGGATCCCAGATGACGAGCTGTTTGTAGAGCCGGTCACGCTCGAAGTCGAATTCGTCCAGGTCCACGGACTTTCCGGTCCCGCCGCCGCTTTCGCGGAAGGCCATTTCGCGGAGGCGGCCGATCTCCTGCACGACGTTGGGGGCGCCGAAGCAATCGACCACATAGATCTCGTTGCCGGCCTTGTTGGTATCGCAAAGCTTCTTGTCGGGGGTGAGCTCCGCCTTGAGCAGTTTCACGCTCACAGGATCGATGATCTTTTCCATGGCTACTGCAATTGATATACTTTTTCGCGAACCCACGCAGCCCACTCGAGGGGCTTGCGGGTCTGGTCGAAGGTCCCGGGTGGAATCGGATCGCCCAGGACCACCCGGAAGGTCTTGTGCTGCGTGCGATACATCGCATCGGGCAGGAACAGCATCCCGATGTTGAATTTGGTTTTCAGGAACTTGCGGAAGAACCAGTCCGCCCGGTAAAAGCGCTTGGGATTCTCTCCGATGAAATGCACCGGCACCACCGTGCGTCCGCTCTCCACGCTCTTCGTGATGAAAGCCTTCGTCCAGGGGAGATCCTGCACCTTGCCGTCGATGCGGCGCGAACAGATTCCCGCAGGGAAAATCATCATCTGGTCCTCCGACTGATAGGCCTCGTCCACCATCTGCGCGAGGTTGCGCACCTGCGCCCCCGTCTTGTTCACGGGTACGCCCTGCTCCCGAACCGGCTTGAAATACATCAGGAAGTCATTGACCAGCAGCCTCGTATGTCCATAGTTCTTCTGGACGAAGTCGGTCAGTGCCAGGCCGTCGATACCGCCGAGCGGATGGTTGGATACGAAGAGATAACGCGTGCCGTCCTGCGGCACCCGCTCCATCCCCTCCACATTGATCGTGACATCCAGTTCCTTCAGGGCGTCCTCATAGAAATACTCGCCCTCACGGCAGCGCGACATGCAATCGTTGATCCAGTCCTGATGGATGAACCGCTTGAGAAAGCGCACGAGCCATTTCGGGATTTTCTTTCCCTTGAACTTGGTAGCGACAACGTGGTCCAGGTCGATGGTCAATTCTTCTTGATAGTCTTTCGCCATCCCGGTTGGTTTTAGTCAAGACAAAGATACGCGCGATAGCGCAAAAAAGCAAATCCTAGAGCGCCTCCGCGACCAGGTCGTACTCCTCGGCCGCGACGATGCGCACGCGGATCATATCGCCCACCTGCACGCCGGGGGCCAGCCCGCGGACCAGGATCTCCCCGTCCACTTCCGGGCTCTCGAATTCGCTGCGGCAGACGGCACCGCCTTCCGCCAGGAAGCCGTCGACCATCACGAGGCAGGTCGTGCCCACGCGGGCGCGGTTGCACGCCAGCGAGATCTCCCGCTGCACGTCCATCAGGGCGTCCAGGCGCTCCTGCTTGGTCTCCGGCGGCACGTCGTCCGCGAAATGTTCCGCGCCCCAGGTCCCTTCCTCCTCGGAATACATAAAGGCGCCGAGGCGCTCGAAACGGGCTTCCCGCACGAAATCGAGCAGCTCTTCGAAAGCCTCCGGCGTCTCGCCCGGGTGTCCCACGATCAGGGTCGTGCGCAACGCCACGCCGGGCACCTCCCGGCGCAGCCGGGCGATCAGTGCGCGCGTCCACGCCCCGTCCACGTGGCGCCGCATACGGTCCAGGACCGGGTCGGCGATGTGCTGGAGCGGGATGTCCAGGTACTTGCATACCTTGGGATTATGCGCCATCACCTCCAGCACGTCCTCCGGGAAATCCGCCGGGTAGGAATAATGGATGCGGATCCAGACGAGACCCGGGATCGCCGACAGGCGTCCGATCAGCTCGCCCAGCGCACGGCGGCCGTACAGGTCCAGGCCGTAATAGGTCGTGTCCTGCGCGATCAGGATCAACTCCCTGACCCCGCGCGCGACCAGCGACTCCGCCTCCGCGACGAGGTCCTCCATCGGCACGGAGCGGTGCGCCCCGCGGATCAGCGGAATGGCGCAGTACGAGCAGCGGCGGTCGCAGCCTTCGGAGATCTTCAGGTAGGCGTAGCCCTTCTTCTCCGTCAGGCGGCGGGACACGAAGGGACCCGGCTCCACGCCGAAATGGCGCAGCAGCGGCGCGAGGTCGCGCGCGCCGAACCAGGCGTCCACCTCGGGGATCTCGGCAGCCAGCTCGTCGGGATAGCGCTGCGACAGGCAGCCGAACACGAGCACCTCCCCCGCCTCGCCGCGTTTTTTGGCCTCCACGGCCTCCAGGATGGCGTTTATGGACTCCTCCTTGGCGTCGCCGATGAAGCCGCAGGTATTGAGCAGCAGGCTGTCCACCGGCTCGTCACCGTCCACAAGCTCGAAAGCATCCGCCGGCAGCTGGGCCAGCAGATGCTCCGTGTCGACGGTGTTCTTCGAACAGCCGAGGGTGACGACCCTAAGCCTCCTTCGCATCAGCTTCCTCCTCCGCCTTGACGAAATCGAGCGAAGCGTATTGGGAGAGCTGGTCGTACCAGTCCACCACCTTGCGCATATGGGAGAGGTAGAAACGGTCGGCGTCGTAGTTGGGGATCGCCTTCTCGAACAGGGTCAGGATCTCCTTGTCGGAGGCCTTGGGGGACGGGGCCGGGGCGTCGCCGAGCACCTTCTTGAGGGCGAGGAACACCTCGTCCATCTTCATTTCCCCTTCGCTGGTATAGATGGCGATGTCCGCCAGGGTCGAGATGCGGCTCGTGGCGGGGAACACTTTGCGCTGCTTGGTGGCGAGGCTCTCGCCGATGGCGCCGTTGCGCGCCTGGGCGACGTAGTGGAACAGGCCGTGCTGGCCCGCCACGGACAGGATCCGTGCTAAATCAGTTTGCATATCAGTTGTCGGATTTTTAATTGTAATTCTTCTTGGGTGCCGTCGTTCACGACGGTCAGGTCGATCCGGGCGGGATCGAAGCGCTGCAGGGCGTCGCGCTCCGCCGCTTTCGGGTTGCGCCGCACGCGCACCTCGTAGGGGGCGGTGACCAGCAGGACGGTGTCGTAGAGACCGTCGAACTGCGGCTTGTCCAGGGCGATGGCGGACTCGACGAAGAGCAGCGGGGCGACCTGCACGGCCTTCCAGGTCTTCAGGTCCTCCACCAGGTACGGATACACCATCTCCTCCAGGATGCGGAGCTTGTCCGGCTCGGCGAAGACCGTGCCGATCTGCGACCACGGGATGCCCAGGCGCTCCTCGATGCTGCATTTCAGTCCCGGCACCATCGCATACAGCTTCTTCGTGCGGGTGTCGCAGTCATAGACCGGGAAGTCCAGCGAGGCGAGGTAGTCGCAGACGGCGGACTTGCCGCTGCCGATGGGGCCGGTGACCAGGATCGTACGCATCGTCACTCCGCCGTTTTGACCAGACAGTCAAAGACTTCCGGCGAGAGCGTGTAGTCGATCACGTTGGACGGAAGTCCCTCGCAGCGCGGCACGCAGCGGCCGCTCCGCGAGCTGGAAAAGTCGCGCCAGTCGATATAGAAACTGGCCTGCGACGAAGGGTCCGCCGTCATCGGGAAGACGCAGCGGAACACGGCCGTGGCCGTGGAAGGGAGGACTGCCAGGTCCGTACGGGCGGGCACGTTGCGCGTGCCGATCTTGACTTCCGCCCGTACCTCGACGTAGCGCGTGACCTCCATCGAATAGATGGTCTCCTGGTGCGAGAGGCGCACGCCGGAGGGCGCGTCCAGCCGCACCTTGCCGTGCACGCTGCTGCGCAGCTCGGTGAGCTCCAGCGGCTTCGTGAGCACCTGGTCCATATGGGCCAGGCGCGAGGGCTCGCCATAGACGAGCACCGAATCCGGCTGCAGGCTCATCGGCTTGAGGGCCATATACTGCGGCTCGAAGCTCAGCGAGAGCACCGCCCGCACCGGCACCTTCTTGTAGGCCTCCTCCGGGAAGACGAACTCCAGGTCGTCGGAGATGAAACTCTCCACCGTCACGCCGTCCCCGAAGATCTGGGACGCATAGCGGTAGAGGTTGGCATTGGCGATGGAGTACCTGTCCTCCCCCACGTGGCGCAGATCCGTGTCGGCGAACGTGACCTGGACGGGACGCTTGTGCCGGCGCGACAGGACGAGCTGCCGGAAGCCGGCAGCCGAGACCTGCGCGGTCGCAGTGGCTTCCGACCTGGACACGGCGGCCCGGCCTTCGATGTTGCTCTCCGCCACGACCGGCACGCTCACCAGCGCCACATAATCCTGCGACAGGTTGAGCACGAGCCAGAAGCCCGCGGACAGCAGCACACAGAGGAGGAATTGTACCCAGCCCTTCACTTGCTATTTCTTTTCGGCGGGAGCCGCAGGAGCCTCGGACATATCCTTCTGGATGGAGGACTTGTCCACGCGGAGCTTCACCTCGCCGTCCACCTTGATCAGGACGGTGCGGTCGTCCACGTCGGCCACGACGCCGTAAATACCGCCGGCGGTGATGACCTTGTCCCCCTTCTTGAGGGCGTTGCGCATTTCTTCAAGCTTCTTCTGCTGCTGGCGCTGCGGACGGATCATAAAGAGCCACATCACCAGGAACATAAGGGCGAGCATCAGGAGCAGGCTCAGGCTGCCGCCACCCGCTCCGGCGGCCGGAGCCGCCTGTAAAATCGTGTTGATCATATTCTGTTATTCGTGTTGGTTGATCAGTTTGTCCAGCAGGCCGTTGACGAAACCGCTGCTCTCCGGCGTGCTGTAGTATTTCGAGATCTCGACGTACTCGTTGATGATGATGCGGGGCGACACGGACGGGCACATCAAGGCCTCCGCCATCCCGCAGGCGATCAGCACCAGGTCCGTGGTGCAGAGGCGGTCGCGGGTCCAGCCCGGCGTGAGCTCCGCCACGCGGGCGCAGAACTCGTCGAACCGGGCGTATGCCGTACGGAGCAGCCCCACGACGAAGCGCCTGTCGCTCTCGAAGCTTTCGTTGCCCGGGAGCTCGCTCTGGTACAGGGGCGGCAGCCTCCACGGCTCCCCCTGTCCCAGCGCCCGGACGCTGCGCACGCACCAGCCCAGGGCATAGCCCAGGTCGTCGTTCCAGTGGATCGAGAGGTCCTCGAGGATGTCGGACAGCTCGCCGTTGTCCTCGAACTCCCGCTCGAAGATGCGGCACCACAGCCGGGCGTCCTCCTCCAGGGAGTCCTCCCCGCCGTCCAGATACTCCTGGAAATATTTTCGGCCGCGGATCTGCTCGTAGAGGTGCCTCAGGAGCACGTCGTACTGCTCCCAGGAGAGCTTCTTACGGGTAACGATCTTCGTGAAATCGGGATCCTGCGCGAGCAGGGGGGCGATGCGGTTGCCGACGAACTTGAGATTGGGGTGCAGCTCCTCCTCCGTCGGATTGAACTTGGCGCGGGCCGCCTCGATCCGGGACTTCGCCTCCGCGGTGAGCGGAGCGGTGACCGCAAGCAGGAACAGGTACAGGTCCCGCGTGGACTCACAAGAGATGTCGAGCAGGGCCTCCGCCTCCTTCAGAGTCATACCGTGGTTTTCCGCGTAGCAGTAAATGGCCTTGAAGACCTTGACACGGAGAATTCTTCGGTTGAGCATACTTTCAAACAAATTTGTCTGCAAAGATAGCAAGTAATCGATAAAAATTCTATTTTTGTAAGAAGATATACACTAAAATTAACGCTATGTACAGAGAGGATTACGATTCGGGGAGATTTGACAACCGGGATGCCGAGGACGTCTATTCCAAGCCCGTCAGGGCCGGGAAACGGACATATTTCTTCGATGTCAAGGCCACCAAGGGCCGCAAGGATTTCTATCTCACCATCACGGAGAGCAAGCGTCGCAACAATCCGGACGGGACCTTCAATTACGACAAGCATAAGATTTTCCTCTACAAGGAGGATTTCGAGAAGTTTGCGGAAGGGCTTGACGAGGCGATAGCCTATATCCGGGACACCTGCTTCCACGGCGAGATCCCGCAGCGCACGGCGGAAGGCTTCGGAGAGGCGGATTTCGAGGAGCTCTGATGGGAGCCATTCTCCTCAGGGACGTCACCCTGGACGGTGTCCGCAAGGACATCCTGATCGGGCAGGGGCGGATCCAAAGGATCGGCGCCGCCGGAGACGCTGCAGCCTGGGAGCTTTCCGGAGACATCGAGATGATGAACTGCTCCGGCAAGGTGGCGATCCCGGGATTCATCAATATGCACACCCATTCACCTATGTCCCTGATGCGGGGGATAGGTGAAGATATGCTCTTCCACGCCTGGCTCGGCAAGATCTGGGAAGTCGAGGAGCACCTGGACCACGATTTCGTCTATTGGGGTACCAAGGTCGCCTGCCTGGAGATGATCCGCACGGGCACCACCACCTTCAACGACCAGTACTGGTTCTTCGACTCCTCCGTCAAGGCCGCCCGGGAGATGGGCCTGCGCATCTCCACGGGCTATGACGTGATGGACAAGGGCAGCCGCGAAGAAGCCGAGCGGCAGAAGGACCAGTGCATCGCCAAGAGCGAGGCCTTCCTGCACGCCGGCGATCCCGGCCACATCTACGGCCTCGCCTTCCACGCCATCTACTCCGTCAGCGAGGAGATGATACGCTGGACCGACGACCTGGCGCGCAAGTACGACGTCAACCTCCACATCCACCTCTGCGAGACGCGCAAGGAAGTGGAGGACTGCAAGGCGGCGCACGGCGGACTCACCCCCGTCGAGTACCTCGACGAGCTGGGCGTCCTTTCCCCCCGCCTGCTGGCCGCGCACACGCTCTGGCTCACCCCGCACGACATCGAGCTGCTCGCCGCCCGCGGCGTGCATTGCATCCACAACATCAACTCCAACGCCAAGCTCTCCTCCGGCTACCGCTTCCTATACAATGAGATGCGCGACGCCGGGGTCAACCTCTGCCTGGGCACGGACGGCTGCGCCTCTTCCAACAACCTCGATATGCTCGAGGCGATGAAGACCGCCGCCCTCTTCCAGAAGGCCTGGCGGGAGGACCCCTCCTCCCTGCCGCTGCCCGAGCTGATGGATATGGCCACGGTCAACGGCGCCCGGGCCCTGCGGCTCGACGCCGGCCGCATCGAAGAAGGCGCGCTGGCCGACCTCCTGCTCATCGAGACGGACAATACCTTCTTCCTCTCCCCCGGACCTTTCCTCGCGAACCTGGTCTATTCCGCCCACTCCGACTGCATCGACTCCGTCATCTGCGACGGCAGGTTCCTGATGCGCCACCGCGAGATCCCGGGCGAGCGGGAGATCATCGCCGAGGCCCGAAAGGTCCTCGCCAAAATAGCATAACCCACTAAAACTGAATAATATGGACAGCAGAATCCGCACCTATCAGGTAGCAGCAGACTATATCCGGCAGCAGACCGGAGGATACGCCCCCGTCGTGGGTATCGTGCTCGGCAGCGGCCTGGGCCGCCTCGCGGACCGCATCGAACAGCCGGTCGTCATCCCCTACCGCGACATCCCCGGTTTCCCGGTCTCGACCGCCGTCGGCCACAAGGGCAATTTCATCATCGGCCGCCTGGGCGGCAAGACGGTCATCGCGATGCAGGGCCGTTTCCATTATTATGAGGGCTATCCGATGGACCTCGTGACCATCGGCGTGCGCACGATGGCCGTGCTGGGCGTGAAGTACCTGTTCGTGTCCAACGCCGCCGGCGGCGCCAATCCGGAGTTCAACGTGGGCGACCTGGTGGTCATCCGCGACCACATCAGTTTCTTCCCGAATCCGCTGATCGGACCCAACCTCGAGGAGATGGGCCCCCGCTTCCCGGATATGACCTGCGCGTACGACCTCAATCTCCAGGCGCTCGCTGAGTCCTGTGCCGCGGAAATGGGCATTTCCGTGCGCAAGGGCGTCTATTTCGGCAGCACGGGCCCGACCTACGAGACGCCTGCCGAAGTGCGTTTCTACCGCAGCGTAGGCGCCGACCTGCTCGGTATGAGCACCATTCCGGAAGTGATCGTCGCCCGCCACTGCGGGCTGCGCGTCTTCGGTATGAGCGTGGTGACCAACTGCGCCAACACCGACAACGTGCCGAAGCGTCTCAACGACGGCGACGACGTCGTCAAGCAGGCCGACGCTGCCGCCGCCCGGATGACCGATCTCTTTGCGAAAATGATTTCCGCGCTCTAGAGCGCCGAATCAAGGAATTCAATAAAACCTTGGATATCAAGGTTGTATGGACGGGGACCGGCGAGCCGGTTCCCGTCGCCGTTCAACAGGAAATAGTTCGGCTGCGCGTTGACGCCGAAGTCGTGCAGGGCGATGTAGGAATTGACGCGGCCGACGTCCTTGAGGGGCTTGCCGCGGTCGTTCAGGACCCACTGCGACTCCGGCAGGCGCGTCTTGTCGTCCACGTGGAGCGCCACGATGACGAAGTCCTCGCGCAGGCGGCGCAGCACCTCCGGATCCGACCACACGCGGGCCTCCATCTCCCGGCAGTTCACGCAGCCGTAGCCCGTGAAATCCAGGAAAACCGGCTTGCCTGCGGCCTTCGCCGCGGCCAGGCCGTCCGGCAGATTGTCGTAGGCCTGCAGCCCGTGCGCTATGGTAATGACCCCGTCATCCGCCCATTCCGCTCCGTCATCCGACGCCGCGACCGGCGAAGCGCCCAGCACGAAATCCTGCGTCTCCATCGGCGGCAGATAGCCTGAAATGCCCTTCAGCGGCGCGCCCCACATACCGGGCAGCAGATACGCCACGAAGGCGAAAACGGCGATCGCCAGCGTCAGGCGCGGCACGCCAAGATACTCCAGCGGCGTGTCGTGCTTGAAGCGGATCTTGCCGATCAGGTACAGCCCCAGCAGGAAGAACACCGCGATCCAGATGGCCAGGTACACCTCACGGTCCAGCAGATGCCAGTGGTAGGTCTGGTCCGCCGTGCTGAGGAATTTCAGACCGAGGGCGATCTCGATGAAGCCGAGCACCACCTTGACGGAATTGAGCCAGCCGCCGCTCTTCGGGAGCTTCTTCAGCAGCGAAGGGAAAAACGCCAGCAGCGTGAACGGCAGCGCGAAGGCGATGCTGAAGGCCAGCATCGTGACCATCGGCGTCCAGAACTCCCCTTCCGTGCTCTTGATCAGCACCGTGCCCACGATGGGGCCGGTGCAGCTGAAGCTGACGAGCACGAGCGTAAGCGCCAGGAAAAAGATGCCGCCCAGGCCCTTCCGGTCGCTGTTCTTGTCAGCGCCGTTGGTCCACTTCGACGGCAGCGTGATCTCGAACGCCCCGAAGAAGCTCGCCGCGAACACCATAAACACCAGGAAGAAGATCAGGTTCGGCAACCAGTGGGTGGACAGCCAGTTGAAGATGTCCGCGGTCACGCCGCTGCCGCCCACGATCCACGTGATGCCGATGATCAGGCTGATCGGGACCGTATAGAGCAGGACGATGAAAAGGCCATACAGCGCAGCCTTCAGGCGCCCCTTGCGCGGATTCTCGCTGCCCTTCATAAAGAAGGACACCGTCATCGGCACCATCGGGAACACACAAGGCGTCAGCAGCATCGCAAAACCCCACAGAATCGCCTCCAGGATCAGCGCCCAGAGGTTATTTGACCTCTCCGTCGCGGACAGGGTAGTGCCTCCTGAGACGTCCTGCTGCGCCGACTTCGAATTCAATTTAACCGGTCGGACGTTTCCGGGATCGAGCAGCTCCGCACCAGCAACACCAGCAGGCTTGAAGAATTCTTCAAAATCCCAGTCGACGGGCAGATAGCAGGCTTCGCCCTCGCAGGGCATATACGTGACCGTGCCGGTGACGTGATCGATACCGGGGTCCAGATCGCCCGTCAGGACCAGTTGATTGCCCTCCGGGGTCTCCTTGACCTCGGACTTCCACTGAATCTGCGGCGCAAGCTGCAGCAGCAGGATGACAGACAGGACCAGACGGGACAACATACGCAGACGGAATTACTTCGCGATGGCGACGGAACGGGTCTCGCGGATCACGGTGATCTTCACCTGACCCGGATAGGTCATCTCGTCCTGGATGCGCTGTGCGATGTCCGTGGACAGGCGGGCGGCCTGATCGTCGGAAACCTCCTCGGCCCCCACGATCACGCGCAGCTCGCGACCGGCCTGGATGGCATAGGTCTTGGTCACGCCCGGATAGGACGCGGCCAGGTCCTCCATACCGCGCAGACGCTTGATATAAGACTCGATCACCTCGCGGCGGGCACCCGGACGGGCGCCGGAAATGGCGTCGCCCACGAGCACCAGCGGTGCGTAGATGGACGTCATCTCCATCTCCTCGTGGTGCGCACCCACGGCATTGCAGATCTCGGGACGCTCCTTGTACTGCTCGGCGAGCTTGGCGCCCAGGATGGCGTGCGGCAGCTCGGGCTCCTGGTCGCTGACCTTGCCGATATCGTGCAGCAGGCCGGCGCGACGGGCGATCTTGGGATTCAGCCCCAGCTCGGAGGCCATGATGGCGCAGATGTTCGCCACCTCGCGGGAGTGCTGCAGCAGGTTCTGGCCATAAGAAGAACGGTATTTCATACGGCCGATCAGCTTCACCAGCTCCAGATTCAGTCCGTGGATACCCATATCGATGCAGGTGCGCTTGCCCGTCTCGAGGATCTCCTCCTCGAGCTGCTTGCTCACCTTGGCCACCACCTCCTCGATGCGGGCGGGGTGGATGCGGCCGTCGATCACCAGCTGGTGCAGGGCCAGGCGGGCCACCTCGCGGCGGACCGGGTCGAAGGCCGACAGCAGGATGGCGTCCGGGGTGTCGTCCACGACGATCTCAACGCCCGTGGCGGCCTCCAGGGCGCGGATATTGCGGCCCTCACGGCCGATGATGCGGCCCTTGACCTCGTCGTTCTCGATGGGGAAGGTCGTCACGGCGTTCTCGATAGCCGTCTCCGTGGCGGTGCGCTGGATGGTGTTGATCACGATGCGCTTCGCCTCCTTGGCGGCATTGAGCCGCGCCTCGTCCATCGTATCGTTGATATAGGCCTGGGCCTCGCTGCGGGCCTCCGCCTTCATATTCTCGACCAGCATCTTGCGGGCATCCTCGGCGGTCATCCCGGCGATGTTCTCCAGCTCCTTGTTGACCTGGGCGGTGACTTTCTCACACTCCTCCAGTTTGGCGTCCAGCTTGGACTTGAGGGCGTTCACCTGCCCTTTCTGGGAATCCAGGTCGTGCTGGCGGCGGTCCAGTTCGCCCTGCTGCTGCTTGAGCTGTCCCTCACGGGACTTGATATTGTTCTCCCGCTCGCGGAGCTCATTGTTCTTCTTGTTCACGAAACTCTCGTGCTCGCCCTTCAGCTGGAGGAATTTCTCCTTCGCCTGCAGGATCTTCTGCTGCTTGAGGCTCTCGGCCTCCAGGTTCGCCTTCTCGATGATCGCGTCTGCGCGGCCCTTCGAGGCGGCGCGGCTGACGAGTATATAAATTGCAAGGGCCAGTACGGCTCCGGCAACGGCTGCTAGGATATAGTACAAAAACATAATATATATAATAAAAACAGTATCTACTCTCTCTTCGGAGCAGATACTGTTTAGAAAAAAGCCGTCAGCCGAACTTTCAGAAAGCCTCTGAATAAGATTTGGGCTCCGTCCTGTCCCGGGCTTCCCGTCGAAGCGGGCTTGCCTTCCTCAGGGCGAGTAGACCCGGTTCCGAAGAACTTTGTTGTTTTCAGAAGATGGGCCTGACGGCTACTTACTTTTCTTCATCCCTTCCAGATAGGCGGAAACATCCCCTTGCAGCGCCTCCACCTCCTCCACGAGGCGGGACATCTTCTTCTGGGCGGAGAGCTTGCCGGCTGCTTCCTGGATGGCCACGAAAGCCAGCTTGTCCTCCGGACTGCTGTCGGGGAAACGGGCGTCGAACCGTGTCATCATCTCGGTCACGTCCGCAGCGGCCAGCCGCATCAGCTGCTCCATCTCGGGAGTGGCTGCGCTGAGGCGGTAAGGCTTGCCGGCGACCTTCAATGTGATGTCCTGTGCCATGTCAATTCTCCAGCAGCTTTATGCATTTGTCAATCTCTTTGATCAGACGGCCGATCCGCTCCCGGGACTCCGCAGGGTCACCGGCGGCCTGAAAGGCGCGCATCAACTCAAGATTGTCTATCTGTTGGTTCAAATCAGTAATCTGCTCCTTGTATTGCAGGCACTTCTGTTCGCTTTCGGAGAGTTTCGCCGCCAGGGTGTCCGCCCGCTGCCTCTCGGCTTCGTAGAGCGCCACCAGCCTGGCTATATTGGATTTGATCTCCTCGAGCATCGCAGATGATACCTAACTTAATACAATACGCAAATATAAGAAAAAAACGCAGACATGGCAAAAGCCGGACAAAAAAAGAAGACCCGCGAACAAGTCGCGGGTCCTCCACGGAATAATATTTATCTAAAGGAATTATTTCGCTTTGATAATCACAGTACGGCTCAGGACGTCGTTGTTGAAGAAGATAGGATCAACACCGCCGTTGGCGCTGGTCTCAAGCTTGCTGGCCGGGACACCGCAGCTCACGAGGTAATCGTACACGACCTTGGCACGCTTCTCGGAGAGGGTCTGGTTGGTCTTGACGCTGCCCGTCTTCTTGTCGGCATAGCCGGCGACGGAGAAGGTCGCGTCAGCGTCCTTGATGGACTCAGCATACAGTTTGAGGCGAGCCTTGTCCTGCTCGGTGAGGTTGGCCTTGCCGATGGTGAAGAAGACAGCGGTGGAGGCAGGGATCTCATTGTTGATGAGCTTCTCAACTTCCTTGATGACTTCCTTCTCGACGACCTTCTCAACGATCTTCGGGTGCTTCTCAGCATAGTCGCGGGCGAGAGCGTCAGCAGCCTCCTTGGAGAGGTAGCCGGCAGCGGCGGCCGCAGCAGCAGCACGGGCGAACTTGCCGTTCTTGCCACCGATGGTGTAGATGGCGTTCAGGGTCAGACGGCCGGTGCCCTCACCTTTGCGGTACTGGCTGGCGTCGCCGAACACGGACGGGGTCACACCGAAACGGCCCTCGAGAGCGAGCTCCCAGGAGTTGGTGATGTTGTAGCCAAGGCCGAGACCGGCGGTGGCGCCAACGCGGACCTTGAGGGGATCCGGATTCGGTTCCTCAACGCGGACGGCGGAGGAGTTCTGGTTGGCCAGAGGAGCGAACTGGGTGCCGACGGAGGAGAAGTTCAGGGTCGGGCCGACGAAGGCATAGACGTCGAACTTCGCGAGGTCGTCAGCGAAAATGTTGGAGATGTTCAAGAGGACATCAGCGTTCAGTTCACCGAAGAGCTTGTTCTTCTTGGAATACAGAGTACCGACGGTACCGAAGTTGATGGCGTTGCCATCCTTCTCGTCGAGGGTCTGGAAAGGACCACCGATGACGGCACGGACACCCCAGACCGGCGTGATGTACTTACCGACCATGATGTTGCCGTAGAAAGCAGGGGTATTGAAGCCGCCGTTGAGGGTGGAGATGACACCACCGCCGAGGCCGACGAACACATCATTTCCCTTGGTAGCCGTCTGAGCGTTTGCGGCGAACATACCGGCCGCAATAGCGATAGACAATGCAAGTGCTTTGAGTTTCATATCTGTAATCTTTTAATTTCGTTTGACACTAAGAGGGAGGGTGATTATTCGGCTTCGACGAAACCACCACCAGCGTTGCTGCCGTCTCCGTGGGTGCCATGGTGGACACCATTACCAGTAGCCTCTTCGTGGCCGACCGGCTCCACATAGTGGGAAGCGTGGCTCGGGTGAGCAATCTCAACCTTCTCAGGAATAGCGACGATGGACTCGACATCGAAAGTAGCGATGACACCGTTGTTGCCAGGGATCGCAGCGGAACCGGCGGGATCCGGGGTGGCGATGACCTGCATCGTGGTGGTCGTGGTGGTGACCTTGTTGATCACGTTGTAGAGAGACCAGGCAGAGACCTTGACGGTGCCTTCCTTCTCCACGAAGGTGATCTCATCACCGGACTTGGCGGCGACAAGCTCGTCGATCTCCTTCTTGAAGAAGTCGTCGATATACTTGACGGAACCAGGGACGACGGCGCTGCCGGAGTACTCCTTGTAGGTGTAGGTATCGATCAGGATGTACTCGTTGGCATTCTCCAACCACTTGGAATCGTTGTGGGAAATGCCACTATTCTCGGCGCTCAGCAGACCGAACTCCTGAGTGTCCTCAACCTTCGCACCTTCCTTGACCTCGAACTTGTAGTTGTTCTTGGTACCAGGGAGCCAGATATCACCAGCGGTGATCGTAATAGGATCGGTATCGGCCACGATGGACGGATACTCGACGGTGACATCACCAGTCACGCCGCCGTAAGAAGCGTGCATCACCTGGCTGCCTTTGGCAATGGCCGGATTACCGGTGATAACCACATCGGCATCCTTGGTGGCGACGGCCGTAAGATCCTTACCGTCAACGGCGTTATAGACCTTACCAACTTTGATCGTCAGCTGCGCAGGGGCGGACTCGAAGACAGTCTTCAGTTCCTCAGGCTGGCAAGCGGCGAACACACCAACTAACGCAATGAGTGAAAAAAACTTTTTCATTTCTTTTAAATAAATATTAAACGTTAAACAAATTTTCCAAACTCACTGTATGGCGCACATCCGTTTAGGCATAGTTCCATACGAGCGACAAAGGTAGTGCATAAAATCGTAAAAAACAAATATTTTCTACTTTTTTATTAACTCCTTATCAACACTCCTGCTATTCCAGATGAGTTTTTGGGCGTAACCTAATCGATGAGTCCGAGAGGGAAGACATATTGCGCGCCCAGGGCGGCATTTATATAATAAGGATTATAGTCATTCTTGCTCATGATGTTGTCCGAAGCCTCCGAGCGGAACTCCTTATAATAATACTGCTCGTTGTTGGCGTTGTAGGACATGCCCATCTGGCCGGAGGTCGTGATCCGCGGCAGATAGCCGTGGCGGGCCTGGCGGAAGGGCGGGAGGGCGATCTGGAAGCGGAAGCCGCCGTTGGTGTGCTGCGCCGGGTCCGGGCCCTTCATCGCGTAGAAGCCGATCGAGCAGCGGCGGAAGTGCCGTATCATCTCGAACTTGACACCGTAATCCCGGCGTACGAAGCGCTCGGCGCGCAGCAGGAACTGCGTCTGGAGCGCGGGGCAATAGTAATTGAACGCTATGTTCCAGCACAGGTGCCAGTCGGGATTGGCGTTGGGATGCATCCAGAAGCCGACCAGCCATTCCGGCAGGGGGCCCTGGAGGCGCTTGCCTTCGATGAAGGTATTGGAGGGGCCGAAGCGGATCAGGTCCAGCACGCCCAGTTTCGCATCCACCCAGAAACGCTCGTTGGGGAACCAGTAGGCGAGCTCCAGCGACGCGCCGACATAGTTGGAATTGAAAACGCCCACCGTGGCCTTGCCCAGGATGTTGAGGTGCCAGGGATCGCGGAAGCGCTGCGAGAGCGTGACGAAGCCCGGATGCGGATAGGCTTCGTTGTCGCCGTAGCCGTCGTTGACGATGGGGATCTTGACCTGGTAGGTGAATTTCGCGCCCGGCCAGAGGGGCACCTCGATCGCCGGGCAGAGCGACCAGAGCGACTGGTACACCTGCGTGATGATGAGATTCTTCAGGGAGACCTGGGGATAGACGGCGATGTCCGTCTTACCGAAGGAATTGTTCAGCAAAGGCTGCCCCTTCACGGCGTCCCAGGAAGCGTCGAGACGCTTGGTGGTGCGCCAGACGCCGGCTTCCGGGTTGTAGGTGATGGTCACTTCCGGGACCTTGAAAGACGTCCCGATGATCTTGACCGGCCTGGAGGCGTCCATTCCGGACGCTTCGATGATCTGCACGGCCCGGGCGAAGCCCTCGGCCGGGAGCTTGTAGGCGTCGTTCTCGATGGTGAAGACCGTGAATTCCTCCGTCTGCACGGCGCGCACGTTGGCGAAGCCGGCGTCGGCCAGGGCCTGCGCCGTGACGTCGGCGCCGGACAAGCCCTGCGCCGCCAGCGCCAGGGGCGCCAGCACGAGCACGCTGAACAGGAGGGCCTTTCTTCTCATCGTTTGGACGGTCAATCCTGCAAATTTAATACTTTTTCAGGACTTCCGTGGTGTCCAGACGCATATTCTTGTCGTAGGTGTCGTGGCGGACGTAGCCCACGCCGGGGGCGTACCAGCTGTCCGCGACGGTGTCCCGGTGGTGGCCGGGGCCCTTCTCCACCTTGTGCTCGCGCACGACCATACAGTCGAAGGTCCCGGCGGGGACGGTGACGCGCTCCGCGCGGAGCACGTGGCGCTCGGTCACGTCAACGTGGTAGGTGAGGCCCGCCGCGTCCACGGTGCAGTGGCCGTCCGGCAGGGTGTCGCCCGGCTTCAGGACCGGCGGGAGGGGGATGGTGCCGCCGTTCGAGCTCAGCTCCACCCGCGGGAGGAGGTTGCGGATCACGGCCATCATCGAGGCGCCCAGGTCCGCACGGACCGTCCCGTCGGCCTCGATCCGATGCACCATGATGGCGCGGCCGCCGTACATCTCGGCGCCGTTCGCCTTGCGGAGCGTGAAACCGTACTCCACGCGACGGCCGTTTCCGTCGGGGGTCACGGACACGATGTCCATCGTCGTCGTCCGCTTGAGCTTGGTCCCGGAGGCGTCGTAGCGCTCGTAATAGAGCGTGCGGCCCGGCTGCAGGCAGAAATACGGCTCGCCCGCCAGGGCGGACAGGCCCGGCAGCAGCAGCGCGATGGCGAGAATCAGGCGTTTCATACTGCAAAGATGCAAAAAAACTTCGTATCTTAGCCGCAGTATGGAACACACCGAGCTGCAGCAATATGTCGAGGCGGAGATCCTCCCCCGCTACGACGGCTTCGACAAGGCCCACCGGCGGCCGCACGTGGAGCGCGTGATCCGGGACGCCCTCGCCCTGGCTGCCTTTTATCCCGTGGACCGGGAAATGGTCTATGCCGCCGCGGCCTTCCACGACACCGGCCTGTGCGAGGACCGCGCCACGCACCACCTCGTCTCCGGCCGCATCATCCGGGAGGATCCGATGCTCCCCCGCTGGTTCTCCCCGGAGCAGATCGAGACCATCGCGCAGGCCGCCGAGGACCACCGCGCCTCGCTCGACCACGACCCGCGCAGCATCTACGGGCGCATCATCGCCGAGGCGGACCGGCAGATCGAGCCGGAGACCATCGTGCAGCGCACGGTCCAGTTCGGCTTCGCCCACTACCCTTCCCTGGACCGCGAAAACCACTGGCAGCGCACCCTGGAGCACCTCCACGAGAAATACGCCGCCGGCGGCTACCTAAAGCTCTGGATCCCGGAATCACCCAATGCGGGCAAACTTGCGGAGCTGCGCGAGCTGATCGCCGACGAAGCCCGCCTCCGCACCCTGTTCGACCAATTTTACGACAGCGAAATATGAAACGCATCATCGCCACCCCCGACGCCCCGGCGGCCATCGGGCCCTACTCCCAGGCCGTGGAACTGAACGGCACCCTCTACCTGTCCGGCCAGCTGCCGGTGGACCCCGGAACCGGGCAGATGCCCGAAGGGATCGAGGCGCAGACGCGCCAGGCGCTGCGCAACCTCGGCGCCATCCTCGCCGCCGCCGGCCTCGACTTCGCCGACATCGTCAAGACCACGGTGCTGCTCGCCGACATCGCCGGCCGCTAATCCCCCCCCAGTATCCGTCCACAAATTCACCCTGTTTTGTGGACAGATCCTTTCGCGAACTCCGTTCATCCACAAAACAGCCCTTATTTGTGGATTGGACCAATATTTCTGGATGCGGTTTTTTTTCTTCCCGGAAAAAATCCGTATTCTTGTATCCGGAGTGAGGCCTTTAACCATTAATTAAAGGTTTCAATATGGAAACTATCGAAAAACCCCTCGCCTCCCAGATTTCCCGGGAGGCCCGTATCCGGAGCATTCTGGAAGAATCCCGTACCCTGGCGTACAGCGCTCTGGATGATCTTATGTACGAAGCGTTTCTCGACGTGGGGCATGTCCTCTCGGGGGTCGGCGAAAGCGATCCCGCCGATGCGTCGGATCCGGCGTCCATTCCTTCCGTGTGCGGGCTTTCCGCCCGGTCCCTCCGGCAGATCAAAAGCCATTTCGATGATGGGAATCTCGCGGAATGGCTGGCCGCAGGGACAGATGGAGACAAAACCTTCTATCTGCGCGACTTTCTGAACCTCAACAGCTTGGAGATGAAGGAGTTCAGGAAGAGACACCCGAACGCTTTCTCGCGATGGACCGCCGAACAGGACAAATCATTGCTATCCGACTATCAGAAATACACGGATAGTTGCGGCCGTGTTCCGTGGGACATCCTGTCTTCCGTGTATGGGCGCAATGTCAATGCGCTCAAACTGAGGCTGGAGAAGCTGGGCGTCGACCTGGGTGCCGAGGCCGGCCGCTCCAGGAGGCCAGGAGGCTTTGCCCGATGAATACGGAATCCGCTTGTGAGGCCGCCTTTCGCCGGGGCGGCCCGTATTGGCACCTCTACACCGATGGGGAGAAGATGGAAATCATCTTCGTCCATCCGGAAGATTATCTGTTCGGCATCGTGCTACTCGGCATATGCAGTGCATCGTTCCCGCGTTGCCGGATTCTCACTTTCACCTTGATGAGCAATCACTTGCATGTCATTCTCACCGGACCGGGGAAAGATGTTCAAGCGTTTTTCGCCACTTTCAAGGAAAGGTTGAAGCGGTACCTCGCCGGGAAGAAACGCTACTGCCGGATGCAGCATTTCGAGGCGGACTATTTCCAGATTCCGGATCTTCACGCCCTGCGCAATGAGATTATTTATGTCAACCGCAATGGTTATGTGGTTTCACCGGAGTGCACACCCTATTCCTATTGGTGGAGTGCCGGGGTGTTCTTCTTCAATCCGATGGCTAAGATGCTTCCCCTCAAGCCGTTTACGACGTTGCCGGTACGTGAGCAACGGGCCATGTGTCACTGTCGGGAGACATTATTCCCGAACCAGTTTATGGTCACGGACAGCTATCCGCCCGGCCAGAATGAAGCAGGGGGACGCCTGTTGTTCCCTCCTAGTTTTTGCGCCATCAGCGAAGCGGAAGGATATTTCCGGGACGCCCATCAATACTTTCGTCGTCTGACACGCGATCAGGAAGCCTACTCTGGGGTCGCCAGGCGCCTGAATGATCGTATCTTCCTGACAGACGACGAGTTATATGGGGCGGTGAGTATGATTTGCGCCAAAGAGTATGACAATGCGTATCCCGGGCTTCTTCCCGCTGCAGCGAAACAGGAGGTCGCCCGGCGGATGCACTTTTCGTACAACGCATCCAACAAACAGATTCAACGGATGTTAAAACTGCCCCCCGCGTATGTTGCCGAACTATTTCCGAAAGCGGATCCCGGCTCCAGATAGCCTAATTTATCCACAAAAAAGGGCGTTTTCGTGGATAAACAGAGTTCGAGATGAGTCTTGTCCACAAAATAGGGCATATTTGTGGACGGGCCGCCCACCAGTCATTAAATGCGACCAGGGTAGGCTGAAATCGGAGCGAAGCGACGCAGGGGGTCTGGGGGGAACGCCCACCAGTCATTAAATGCGACCAGGGTAGGCTTCTAAAGCCTTCTGGAGGACGACGAGCGCGCGGGCGAGGTCTTCTTTGCAGAGGACGTACGCGATGCGCACTTCCTGGCGACCCTCCCCCGGCTCCGTGTAGAAGCCGGCGCCGGGCGCCAGCATCACCGTGGCGCCTTCGTATTGGAATTCGCTCAGGCACCAGATGCAGAACTTCTCCGCATCGTCCACGGGGAGCTTCGCCATCGTGTAGAATGCGCCCATCGGGATCGCGGAATACACGCCGGGGATCTTGTTGAGCCCGTCGATCAGGTAGTTGCGCCGCTCCAGGTACTCTTCATACACATTCTGCAGATACTCCTTCTGCACGGCCACGGAGGCCTCCGCCACGATCTGGCCGAGCAGCGGCGGGGACAGGCGGGCCTGGCAGAACTTCATCACCGCGTCGCGCACCTGCTTGTTCTTGGTGCAGAGGCAGCCGATGCGGATGCCGCACTCCGAATAGCGCTTGGACACGGAGTCGAACAGCACCACGTTCTCCTCTATCCCCTCCATATGGAAGGCGGAGATATAAGGCATACCCGTGTAGATGAACTCGCGGTACACCTCGTCGCTGAACAGATACAGCTTGTGCTTCTTCACGATGTCGCGCAGGCGCTGCATCTCCTTGCGGGTGTAGAGGTAGCCCGTGGGGTTGTTGGGGTTGCAGATGAGAATGGCCTTGGTGCGCGGGGTGATCTGCTCCTCGAAAGCCTCCACCGAAGGCAGCCGGAAGCCGTCCTCGATGCTCGTCTTCACGCTCTTGATCACGGCGCCGACGGAGATGGCGAATGCCAGGTAGTTGGCGTAGAACGGGTCCGTCACGATCACCTCGTCACCCGGCTCCAGACAGGCCAGGAAGGCGAACAGCACCGCCTCGGAGCCGCCCGTGGTCACGATGATCTCCTCCGGGGAGAGGTAGATCCCGAACTCGGCGTAGTACTGCACCATCTTGGTGCGCAGGCTCAGATAGCCGTCGGAGGGGCTGTACTCCAGAATGGTACGGTCCACGGTCTTGAGGGCATCCAGGCCGCACTGCGGGGTCTTGATGTCGGGCTGGCCGATGTTCAGGTGATAGACGTGCACGCCGTTGCGCTTGGCCGCGTCGGCGTACGGAACCAGCTTCCGGATCGGGGAAGAAGGCATATTGAGAGCGCGCTGCGAGATTTCCATGGCGCAAATATAACAATTATTTCAGAGCGGCGGCGATTTCCTCCGCCGCCAGCGAAAGGGTCACGATCTGGGGAACGTTGCGGGTGCAGCACTCGTTCTCGCCCCAGAGGAAAGGATAGTCGTCCTTGCACTCCAGGTAATCCGGCGCCATCACCAGCAGGCCCGGCACGAGGCCGCCCGGGATCACGGTATAATCCGCGCGGTTGTTGCCGTAGGCCACCTGCTTCACGTCCACGCCCACCGAGGTGATGAAGGAGACGTTGCTGTACGGATGGCAGCCGTAGATGTAGTTCCAGGCATCCAGAACCAGCTGAGGATCGATGGCATCCGGGAAGAGCTTCCAGACCTGGTAGCAGTTCTGCGCCCAGGAGAGGATCTGCTCGTTGCCGCCCCAGCCGCGGCCGGAAATGGGCACCCCGTAGGGGTTGGTGCCGGCCTGGGCCACCAGGCTCTCCACGTACGCGGGCAACGCCGCGCGCACCGCCGCCTGGAAGGAAGCGTCCATATCAGGATACAGCGACAGCGCCGTCGAAAGGTTGCCGCCTCCGCGGCCGAAGCCGCCGGCGGAAGAGAGCAGCGGTCCTACCGGAGCGGCCACGCCACGGGCCACGCCCTGGCGGCCGATCGCTCCGTCACTGCGCGTTACGCGCTGCTGCTGAGGCAGTTCCACGGGCTTCAACTGCGCGAGTACGAGCGGCTCGAAGAAGTCGCGATACTTCTTCTCCCCCGTCGTGCGCCACAGCTGGATCGCGGCCGCGATGCGCCCGTCGCCGCCGAAGCCGCGGCCACCGCCCTGCGTCGACGGTGCGGCCGCCTCGAAATTCTCCTTCCAGAGCCTGAGCGCGTTGCTGAGCGAGCGCTCCGCCAAAGCGGGATTGTACGGCTTCAGCACCCGGGCCGCCGCGGCCAGCGCGGCGATGGTGGACATCTGCCCGGCGGGATTGCCGCCGTTGGACGTGAAAGCGACGCGGTCGTCACGCGTGCCCGAACGCAGGCCCACCTGCTCGTAGGCGGCCAGCGAAGGATCATAGACCAGATTGTCGGTGATCGTGGATGCGTCGCCGAGATGGTGATACTGGTGCATCGTGCCCTGGACGATGCCCTGGGCCACGAAACCGATGTTCTCCACCTGTGCATTGACGTTCAGCACGCCGTGCTCCACCTGCTGGATGATGTCCGGAACGCCGTCCGGGCGGTGGATGTCGACGAATTGCGTCTTCTGGTCGATATAGGTCTGGTCACGCTCCGGGCGGAACTCCTCCCAGAGGGTGGACAGCTGCGTGGTGAGCCCGATCACGGTCCCGGACTGGATGTCGAAGTCGCCGGCGTCATACCAGGCGCCGACCGCGAGGCCGGGGATGTGCTCGTAGGAAGCGTATTTCGTATTGGTCACGGGTCCCTGGCGGTAGCCGTCCTGCTGCTCGTAGTTCACCGGCGCCTGCAGGGCGTCGTCCATATGGGAGCGGCCGTGCCAGATGCGATAGCCCTCGTTGACCTCCATATGGTCCATCTGAACCGGCAGCCACACGTCCATCGTGGGGTGCCACATCCCGGCGTACACATTGTCCGCAATCGGGAAAGGATTGGTCCTTACATCTTTATACTCAATGCAATACAGACCCGGCTCGCGGACGCTGCTGAAGTCCACGGTGGCATAGTTGTAGCGGTTGTTGAACACGCCCCACTCCTGCACGATGACCTCCCGCGCCACCTGGCGCGAGCCGTCGGCGGCGATGCGCAGGATCCGCGCCGTGGCGGGCACTTCGTCCCGGCGGTCCAGCTCCACCACGGCCACCTTCTTCGCGCCGGGCGCGTAGCCGATCTGGGAGAAACCGACATTGGGCTTGCGGATCCAGTCCGGGTCGTAGGCCGGACGGACCGTCCAGCTCACCACCTTGCCGGTACGGCCGGCAGGCAGCAGGGTGCGCAGCACGAAGGTGCCGTTCTGGGCGAGGTTGCGTCCGTCGAAGAGGAGGATCTCGGAGTCGGAGCTCACCGCCACGCGGAGCGCGTCGTCCTCCGGGGCCAGCACCAGCTGATGCCCCTTCGCAAACGGCTCGGGGTCGATGAATTCCCCGCGACCGCGGTCGTCGAAGGTGGACAGCCCGAAGAACTGCGGGATCTTCTCCTCCACGGGCTTCATCTGCGTCTCCCCCGCCGGATAATGCGGGAAGATGCCCGGCTTGCCGTCAGCGAGAAAGGTCTTGCCGTAATAGCTGGCCGGGAAGAACTCCAGGTTGAGACCGGCTTTGCCCGACAGGGACGCCGGCAGCGGCTCGTCGAGGTACACGCTCAGCGTGAAACCGGTCCCGTCGGCCGCCACCACCACGCGGGGGCGGAAGCCGTACGCGGGATACTCGAAGCCCAGGTCAATGGTCTGCGCATCCGTGTCCACGTCGCGCTTGAGCAGGTCCGGATAGATGTCCCACTGCTCGGGCGTGTCCATCAGGCGGATGCCGCCGCCCGTGGCGATGCGCTCGCCGCGCTGGATCAGCTCGATGCCGGCGGTCTTCTCGTCGCAGAACATACCGTTGTACTGGTTGCTGTAGACGAGTACGTTTACGCCCGTCTCCTCAAAATACTCATATTCGTTGAGACGCAGGCTCTGCCCGGACGCGGCAGCGCCCAGAAACAGCAGGGAGGCGATAAGGATAATCTTTTTCATATTCTTCACTTCGTTCAGAATGACAGGAATGCTACGGATACCAGCGCTTCAGGAGGACGAGCTTGTCCCCGCTGTCGTCGACTTCCCAGAATTCCGGCTTGCGGGCGCCGTTGTCGCCCTCCGCGTGATGTACCACGTACAGGAGCTTGCCCTCGAAAGTACGGAAGAGCATTCCGTGGCCTGAATTGTTGCCCAGGAAGGGCTCGCTCTCCTGCACCCACGGGCCGGCGATCTTGCCGGACTCGGAATAGCAGACGGCCTGCAGGTAGCGGCCCTCGCCCCAGGTGGACCAGAGCATTCCCAGGCGGCCCGTCTGCGTGCGGAACATCTGCGGTCCGTCAGTCACCCAGCCGGGCATCTTGAGCCCGAAGGTGGCTTCGCCCAGACCGTTCATCTCTCCGCAGCAGGGCGACTCGCTGGCGCGGAACATCGTCACGGGACGCGGAGAAACGGTGTAGGACAGGTCCGGGGCCAGCTCGATGTAGTCCATCGTGCCGTCGATGAGCTGCGTCCATTCGTGCACGAAGACCATATAGATCTTGCCGTCCTCCTCGTAGAGGGTGCCGTCGATGCAGTCCCACTCGCGGGGCTGATAATCATAGCCCGGCGTGATCGCGAAGGAGGTATAGGGGCCCTCGGGGTTTTTGGAGCGCAGCAGATAGGTCTGGTTGTGGGGCACGTTGTAGCGGCGCGGGACCTGCTGGATGAGGTCGGAATGGTCGCTCCAGGTGCCGGCATAGTAGTAGTAATCCCCGATCTTGTGGATCTCCGCCGCAGCGGCGAATCCCGCCCGCTCCAGCCACAGGCCCTTGATGTCGATGATATCGTAGGGGCCCGTCCAGGTCTTGAGATCGGCGCTCTTGTACATCCGCCCGCCGGAACTGGTGAGATAATAGGTCTTCGTGGCCTCGTCCGCCAGGATATAAGGGTCGCTCATCGAGAGTTCCTCGAAAGGGACGGTGCGGACGCGGTTCATCTCGGCCATACGGGCGCGCATCATCGCGGCCCTGGCGGCCTGGCCGGTCGTGTCGCCGGGAGCGGGCTGGAAGCCGCCGAAATTGCGCTGCCCGGGATTCGCGGGCGGCGCCTGCTCGCCCGGAAGGATCTGGGCGAACCCTGCCGTGCTCAGCAGCAGGGAGGCGGCAGCCAAAAAGGGGGAAAGAAATCTCATATCACAAACAATTTACACTAACACACAAATATAAGTATTTCCATTCAGATAAAAAAAGGGAGGCGCCCCCGGCGGGGCGCCTCCCAAGTTCTATCATAGAAAAAGTCTGAATACGCTTACTCAGCACCGCCACCCCAGTAAGGGAGCTGGTTGAGCTGGGGGTTCTGGCGCTTGGAGATGTCCGGGAACGGGAAGTACTCCTTGCCGGCCACGTAACCGACGGGCAGACCGTTGTCCTTGGCCTCGTGCGTAGAAACCGTGTAGAAGCGGCTGTTGGCCTCGGAACCATGCTCCCAGATGACATTCTGGTCGCCGCCCTGAGGGGCACGGAACAGCTTGTCATACAGGACAGGCACGTCGGAACCGGCCTGGGCAGCCTTGTCGAGGTCGCCCCAGCGGACCATATCCGGCCAGCGGCACATCTCGAGCCAGAGCTCGAACTTCTTCTCCTTCTTGACCTCGTCCAGGGTGAGGGCCGTACTGACGTGCTCGGAACCGGCACGCTCCTGGATGGCGTTGAGGTACTGGAGACCGTCGTTGTCGCCGGTCTGGGCGCAAGCCTCGGCGTACATCAGGAGCACCTCGGCGTAGCGCATGATCACGAAGTTGTTGAAACGCTGGTTGGCACCGGGATACCATCCGTCCACGAACGGGTTGATAGCCTGCTTCTTCGCCAGGTAGAAGGACTGGCCGTACAGACCTGCCGGCTTGATGCCGAAGGCTTTGCTCTGCTGCTTCTCCTCGAGGCTCATGGCATCCACGGCGTGGCCGTAGTGGGTGTTGTACACCACGTCGTCGATGTGGATCAGGGACTCCTTGAAGCGGACGGAGTTGGGACCGTCGTTGGCGAGGAACTCGTCGGCGAAGTACTTGGGCACGCCGAGGCCGCCCCAGCCGTCGTTCATGGTCATAATCGTCCAAGGGTTGTTCGAGACCTCTCCTTCACCGCCGGAGACGAAGTGGTCGGCACGCCAACCCCAGATATTGGTCTCCATCCAGGTGGTACGGAAGGTGATGTCGGCCCAGCCGAGACCGGAGGTGTTCTCGAAGTTCAGCTCGAAGACCTTCTCCTCGTTGGCGTCGCCGTTGGCGTGGAAGTTCTCCACCCAGCGGTTGGTCGGGACGAGCTCGTAGTTGCCGGACTCGATGACTTTCTTGAGGGCAGCCTTCGCCTCGGCGTACTTGCCTGCGAACAGGTAAGCCTTGCCGGCGATGGCGTTGGCGAAGCCCTTGGTGGCCTTGACGGCGCCGGCCTTGTCGGTCGGACCATCACGCTCGGGGAGGTCGGGCATCGCAGTCTCGCACTCCTTGGCGCACCACAGCAGCATCGCGTTGTGGTCCATCGGGTTGTTCGGATCCTCGTCGCAACGATAGAGTTCCTCGTCATACTCGAGCAGGTGGTCCACCAGCGGCGGGCAGCCCCAGCCGATGGTGAGCATCAGCTGCATCCAGGCACGCAGGACGCGGGCCTCGGCGACGCAGCGCTTGGTCGTCGGCGTCTGGCCGCCGTTGGGCAGGCCGTTGCCGAATTTCTCGATCACGATGTTGGAATAGTACATCGCGTAGAAGAGGTTCTTGTAGCAGTTGACCAGCACGGCCGTGTTGGGGCCGAAGGTGAACTCGTTCATCTCACGCATGAAGTCGTTGTCACCGTAGTTGGAGCCGGCGGCATACATATCGTCACCCGGGAGATCGAAGCAGGCGCGGTAAGGAGCATAGATGGATGCACCTTCCTCCGTACAGACATTGTAGAGAATGCCCTGATAGGCGGCGACCATGGCGCCTTCGCAATCCTCGTCAGTCTGGTAGTACACATCCGTGAGGACGACACCCTTCTGCGGAATCTCGAGACGGTCCGGATTGCAGGCCGTGAAGAAAGCGGCAACCAGGAGGAGAGCAGGAATCAATATCTTTTTCATATCAATCATTCTTTATCGGATTAGAAAGTGAGGTTGACACCGAAGACGATCTTCTTCATGGTCGGGTAGGTACCGGAGTCATAACCCATCGCCTTCGCACGACCGGTGGTGGCCGTCTCAGGATCGGCGCCCGGGTACTTGGTGAAGGTAATGAAATCGTCGAGGGAGATGTAGAGGCGCAGGTTGTCGATGGCAGCCTTCCTGGTCAGGTTCTGCGGCAGGGTGTAGCCGAGCTGGATCTGCTTGATCTTGAAGAAGGAACCGTCGAACATGGCGGCGTTGGAGCTCCAGAACTTCCAGTCTTTTGCGACCTTGGCCATATCGGGAAGCGGGGCGTTCTTGTTGTTCGCCGTCCAGGAGTTCTTCCAGAAGTAGGACAGGGTGTTGCCCTGCGTACGGTCGGCGCTCCACATAAGGGTGAAGATGTCGTTACCGATGGTACCGGTGCCGTACATCGTGAAGTCGAAGTTGCGCCAGGCAAGGTTGACCGTGAGGCCGTAGGTGGCGTCAGGAATAGGCTTGCCGAGGTAGAAGTACTTGTCGTCGTCGCTGGGGCTACCCTCCTTGATGTCACCGGTGGCCGTCATATAACGAGGCATACCGTTCTCAGGATTCACGCCCTCGTACTTGCAACCCATGAAGTACCAGATCGGGTAGCCGATCTCGAAAGCGGAACGGTTCACGTTGTTCAGACCGCTGACCGGAGTCTCCTCGATGCGGGGCACGGAGAAGTGCAGGTCGGTGACCTCGTTGTGGTTCGTGGCGAGGTTGGCGTTGATGCTGTAGCTGAAGTCGCCGACGGTGTCCTTCCAGCCGAGTTCGAACTCGAAACCGGTGTTCAGCACGTTACCGGCGTTCTGGTAGCTGTTCTTGACACCCAGCTCCGGACGCGGCGTCACCTGGACGAGGAGGTCCTTGGTGTTCTTCTTGTACCAGTCGAAGCCGAAGGTCAGGCGGTTGTTGAACAGGCGGGCGTCGAAACCGAGGTCGATCTGCTCGGAGACTTCCCAGTGCAGACCGGGGTTGGCGATGCTGGTCGGACCGGAACCGTAGGTCAGGTTGCCCTCGCCCGGGCTATACTGATACCACTGGGAGTTCAGGGAGATGGTGGAGGCGTACGGATAGTTGTTCAGGATGTCAACGTTACCGTTGCGGCCCCAGCTCGCGCGGATCTTGAAGAAACTCAGGATGTCGCGGCTGATGTTGTCACGGATGAAGCTTTCGTTGCTGACGGTCCAGTAGGCGGACACGGAGGGGAAGTAACCCCAGCGGACCTGCTCGGAGAGCTTGGAAGAGTCGAAAGCGTCGGCGCGGAAGTTGGCCTGGATGCTGTAGCGGTCGTCGAAGGTGTAGATCAGACGGCCGTAGTAGGACATGTTGACCGACTTGCCGGGGGCGTTGCCCGTGTTCTTCGTGACGTCGGACTTGATGTAGTCGATGTAGCGGAAGTTCGGCTCGTAGGCACGCAGCGGATCGGTGCTCTGGGCGGAGATGGAGGCGTTGTCCCAGTTGTTCTCGACGTAGGACATACCGGCCATCGCGTTGACATAGTGCTTGCCGAAGTTGCGGCTGTAGTTGGCGAAGTTCTCCCACTGATAGTAGTAACCGGTGTTGATGTTGGCGGAGATGCTGTAGTTGTCATCCTTGGCCATATCGTTACCGCCATAGTAAGGAGCGTTGTAGCTGTGCGAGGCGCTCTGGCTGATCCGGTAACCGAAACGGGAAGTGAAGGTGAAGCCCGTGAACGGGGTGAAGTTCGCGAAGAGGGTTCCGCGGACGGTGATGCCGCTATTGCTCTCGTCCTTGCGGGAACGCTGCAGCAGCGGGTTGCCGGTGGCCTCCTGATAGAAAGCGGAGGAAGCGTAGAAGTCGTTGTTGTGGTCCGGATCGCGGTAGATCAGATCAGGATTCGTGGCATACTTGGCCTGCATTGCGCCGGTCATATCCTCCACGCGGCTGTAGTAAGCCGGGGTCAGCGGATCCAGGGAGATCATCGAGTTCAGCGCGGAGCCGTAACCCTCGGAGACCTGGGAGGTGGACCAACGCTCGATGGAGTTGTTGGTACCGACCTGGAGCCATTTCTTGATCTGGTAGTCGGCGTTGATCTGAGCGGTCAGACGCTTGTACACGTCCTTCTTGCCGACCACGATACCATCATTATTCAGATAGTTGAGCGAGGTGAAGAAGTGGCCGTTCTTGTTACCGCCCTGGAAGGTGATGGCGTGCTGAGCGCTCCAGCTGGGGTTGAACACGGCATCGTACCAGTTGTGGTCCTGGCCATCCCAACGGTTGGACTTGATGATGTCGTCGTTGAGGTTGCCGATGGCTTTCTGCATCGCGATGTAATCGGTGGCGTTGAGCAGTTCGGCCTTCTTGCCGAGGCGCTGGCTCGTCATCTTAAGATCATAGGTAATGGAGGAGTGACCGTCCTTACCCTGCTTGGTGGTGATGAGCACGACGCCGTTACCGGCCTGTGCACCGTAGATAGCTGCGGAAGCAGCGTCCTTCAGGACCTCCATCGACTCGATCATGGAAGGATCGAGGTACTGGATGTTGTCCACCTTCAGACCGTCCACGATGAGAAGCGGTCCGATGTTGCCGGAGTTGGAGGAGTAACCGCGGACACGGATCTCAGCACCCGCGCCCGGACGGCCGGAGTTGTTGAGGATCTGGACACCGGCGGCCTTGCCCTGGAGGGCGGCGGCGGCATCGGTGGTCGAACGGTTCTGCAGGTCTTCGGAGCGGACCGACGCGACGGAGCCGGTCAGGTCGCTCTTGCGCTGCACGCCGTAACCGATCACCACGGTCTCTTCGAGCATTTCGGCGTCATCCTCGAGGGAAACCACCATATTGGCGGCTGCCGCGACGCGGCGGGTGACATAGCCGATGCAGGAAACCTCAAGCGTGGTGCCGGAGGCAACACGGATGGAGAAATTACCATCGAGGTCGGTCGTGACACCGTTGGAGGTACCAGGGACCACCACGGCTGCGCCAATGATAGGCTCACCGCTGGCATCCACGACTTTACCGTTGATGGCGCCGTTCTGGGCAAACGCGAAGTTTCCTCCCAGAAGTCCTGTAGCGAGGATCATTGCGATCGCTGCTACCTTTGCAATCAATTGCTTGGTCATAAATTAAGAATTTGGTTAGAGTGAGTTGGTTCTCATTATTTCAGTTTCAGGCCGCTCACACAACGCGGCATACAAAAATATACAGAATAAACAGCCGCTTTTTTCAATTTTTTAGTAAAAGCGTTCAATTTTCAGTCACACTTGAAAAAATATCCGGACACTCGTCGGGGCATTACGGGGCCGACCGATTTTCGAAATGAAATGAACGAATAATGAAGATTCTTTTTCGTAACTTGCGGTCGCTATTTATCATATTAGAACGCGCCCGATGAGACGTATTTTTTTGATTCAAATCTTGCTGCTGAACCTGGCCCTCCTTCCGCTCCAGGCGGCATCATACTATTATTTCGACCATTACACCACCTACGAGGGACTCCCGTCCAATACCATCCACTGCACCTTCCAGGACAGCTACGGCTTCCTGTGGGTCGGCACGCGGGACGGACTTTGCCGTTACGACAGCTATGATTTCCGGCTGTTGAACGACACCACCCCGGAGAAGCTTTCCAACCTCGCCGCGATGGTCATCCAGGAGGACGAGGACGGGATGATCTGGTACGCCACCTCCGGCGGCGTGGGCTGGTACGACCCCCTCAACGGGCAGGTGGGATCGCTGGGGAAGATGGGCGCATCGCTCACCTTCGACCTCGCCCCGGATCTCAAGGGCGCCATCTGGTACACCGGGGACTTCCTGTACCGCTATGACAAGGCCACCGGGGAGACGACGGAGTATCCTTTCGAAGGAGGGACGCCCTCCCGGATCACGATCGACGCCTACGGCGCGCTGTGGGTCATCCTTTCCGACGGCTCCCTGCACCTGTATGACCGGCTCCGGGACCGCTTCGACCCGATGGATTTCCCTTACGGCCTCTCCCTGATCAAGCCCACCTCGAACGGACGCCTGATCGCCGCCACATCCGACGGGAACGTCCTGCTGATCGATACGTCCACGCTCCGGAGCACACTGCTCTTCGATTCCGGCGGCCGCGAGATACGCCACCTGATGGAGCGCAAGAACGGCGAATACTGGATCGGCACCAACGAAGGCCTCTTCATCCGGCAGATGGACAACGGAGCGCTCACCTCGATCTTCTACGACGAACACGAACCGCACTCCCTCTCGGCCGACTTCATCACCAGCCTGGCGAAGGACCAGTCGGGCAACGTCTGGGTAGGAACCTACTATAAGGGCCTCAATTTCTGGGAGGACAACACGGACGAGTACCGCTTCTACTACCAGAATCCGACCAGCCGCTCGATGAAAGGCACGATCGTCCGCTCGATCGTCTCCGACGCGCAGGGCAACGTCTGGTTCTGCACCGAAGACGGCGGACTCAACTGCCTGGGCCCCGAGAGCTCCCAGGGCGCCAGCTACGAGATCGTCCGCGACCTCAATATGCAGGACCTGACCATCCTCGGGGACGACCTGTGGATCCACACCTTCGGCGGCGGCGTCTATCGCTTCGACCTCAAGCACCGCACCGTCCGCAAGCACTACGAACTCCCCGGCCACAGCACGGGCATCGGCCTGCTCACCCAGGACGGCCGCCTGTACAGCGGCACGATGGGGGGCCTGTTCGAATATGACCCGGCGAGCGACAGCTTCAAGACAGCCGATCCGGCGTGTCCCGACTTCATCCATACGCTGTTCCAGGACAGCAAGGACCGCATCTGGATCGGCACTTACGGCAACGGCCTGTACTGCTACACCGTCGACGGGAAGCTCCTGAGCCATATCTCCACGGCCGACCGCGAATCCGGCCTGACCGCGGACCGCATCACCTCCTTCTTCGAAGACAGCCGGCACCGCTTCTGGATCACCACCGAAGGCGGCGGCCTCTGCTACACGGACCCCGATCCCGATCCGTCCGACCTGCACCTCCACGCCATCACGCGCAACGACGGGCTGCGCACCAACGTCACCTGCGCCGTCGCCGAGGACGAGGACGGCATCATCTGGGTCTCCACCACCCGCGGCATCGCCCGCTTCAACGGCACCACCCTGGCCATCCAGGACTTCATCTTCGACCAGCAGCAGATCATCGGCAGCCAGTTCTGCTACGGCGCCGTCCTGTCCACGCGCAACGGTATGCTCTATATGGGCAACACCAACGGGCTGGTGGCCTTCTCCCCCGCCAAGATGAAGAAGAGCATCCTCGAATACCCGGTCTATATCACGCACATCGAGGCGCGAAGCGCCGGCAAGGTCACGCCGCTGCACGAAGACGGCCGCTCCACGCTCAAGACCGAGCGGGTGCGGGTCAAGTCCCGCGACGCCTCCCTTTTGTCCATCTCCTTCGCGGCGCCGGTGTATTCCATTATGTATCAGGTCACTTACGCTTACTCGCTGCAGAAGGGCTCCCGCGAGATCGTGTCCACCACGACCACCGACAACCAGGCCAACATCTCCGGTCTGCGTCCCGGCCGCTACCGCTTCGAGGTGGGCATCCTCGGCGCGGACGAGCCCGGCTCCAGCAAGAGCCTGGACTTCGAGATCGTGGCTCCTCCCCTGCTCAGCAATACGGCCAAGATCATCTACCTGATTCTCGTGGCCACCCTCGCCGGTATGGTCATCTACCAGATCGAGACGAGGCGCAAGCTGGACCGCGACCGTCATCGCACCAGCCTCGAGACCCAGAAGCAGAAGGAGATCTACGACGCCAAGATCAACTTCTTCACCAACATCACCCACGAGATCCGCACCCCGCTGACCCTCATCAAGATGCCGCTGGACAAGCTGATCGCGGAGAAGGAATACACGCCCAAGGCGGAGAAGGAGATGCTCACCATCCAGGCCAACACCGACCGCCTGCTCACCCTTACCAACCAGCTGCTCGACCTGCGGAAGATGGAGCAGAACGAGATCAAGCCCGTCTTCCTCAAGGAGGACCTGGGCGCCATCGTGCGCAAGTCCTGCCACTATTTCGAGCAGATGGCCGCCGACCAGAAGATCACCCTCACGGAGGATCTCCCGGAGCAGCCCTACGAGGTGATGTGCGCCCGCGACGCCGTGGAGAAGATCGTCAGCAACCTCCTCTCCAACGCCGTCAAGTACTGCCACGACCGCATCGACGTGTCGCTGCATCCTTCGCCGGACGGCCGCAACGCCATCCTGCGCGTGGACAGCAACGGCGCGATCATCCCGGCCCGCGACAGCGAGCGCATCTTCGAGACCTTCTACCAGGTCGGCGACGCCAGCAAGAGCAAGGGCACCGGGCTCGGCCTGCCGTTCGCCCGCGCCCTCGCGACGATGCACGGCGGCAAGCTCTATCTCGACACCTCCTCGCGCTCGCGCAATTCCTTCGTGCTCGAGCTGCCCGTACACCAGGCGATGCCCGTCGTCATCAAGCCGGAGCCGGCTCCTGCGGGGCAGCAGCCGGAGGAGACCTTCCAGGAGCTCGACAGCAGCCGCCACACCCTGCTCCTCGTCGAGGACGACGCCGAAATGCGCAACTACCTGGCCGGCGAACTCTCGGACGACTACAACGTCATCACGGCCGCCAACGGCCAGGATGCCGTGGAGAAGCTCCGCCAGGAGCGCATCGACCTCGTGGCCAGCGACGTGATGATGCCGGTGATGGACGGTTGCCAGCTATGCAACTACGTCAAGACCAACACCGACTACAGCCACATCCCGGTGCTGCTGCTGACGGCCGCCGTGGGTATGGAGACGCGGATGCAGACCCTCGAGGTCGGCGCGGACGGCTACATCGAGAAGCCCTTCCCCATCGAGCTGCTGCGCGCCAACATCGCCAACCTCTTCAGGAACCTCGAGATCTCCTACAAACAGTTCACGGACTCCCCGCTCACGCACTTCAACAGCGTGAACAGCAGCAAGGTGGACGAGGAGTTTATGGAGAAGCTGCACGGCATCGTGATGAAGCATATGGCGGAGCAGGACCTCAGCATCGAGACGCTCACGAGCCTCATCGGCACGAGCAAGTCCACCCTGTACCGCAAGGTCAAGGCCAACACCGGCCTCAACATCAACGAGTACATCCGCCTCTGCCGCCTCAAGCAGGCCGCCGAGATGCTCTCTTCGCAGAAGTACAGGATCAACGAGGTCGCCTATATGGTCGGCTTCTCGTCGCCGTCCTACTTCGCGACGAGCTTCCAGAAGCAGTTCAACATCTCGCCTTCGGCGTTCGTCAAGAACCTGAAGGATTAATCAGCGGATCACCAGGACCGCTCCGTCGTCCTTCGGGAGGCGGAGCGGTTTTTTGGGCGCGGCGATGGTCTGCAGACCGTCGGCGCCGGTGCAGAGGATGCGGGCGGAGCCGCCGAGACGCGCCTCTATCGCCTTGACATCCAGCGAATAAGCCTGTTCCTCCGCGTTGATGGCGGCGACGTACCAGGTCGCACCCTTGCGGCGTGCGAGGACGACGTAGCGGCCCGGATAGCCGTCGATCAGGCGCGTCTCGTCCCAGGTCGTCGGCACCTCGCGCAGGAAGTCCAGCGCGGCCGCCGGGGCGTCCGTCAGGTTGTTGGGCGTGATCGCGAAATTCTGGATGGGATTCTGGTAGAGCACGGCTATGGCCAGCTCGGCGGCGTCCGTGGTCCGGCGCTGCGTGCCGAACACGCGCCCGCCGGGACCGGGGGCGCCGTTGGCGCGGTTGAGCCGCTTGTTGAGGAAGACCCCGCCGAACTCCATACTGCCCACGGTGTTGCGCAGGAACGGGTGCAGGCAGGCGCTCTGCGCCTCCAGGTCGCAATGGTTCTGGCCGAAGACCATATTCTCCGAGGCCAGCACGGCCTCGCTGCCCACGTAATTGGGATACATCCGTTCCCAGCCGCGCGGGAGCGTGGCGCCGTGGAAGATGCACATCAGGCCGTGGTCGTCGGCGTCGGAGAGGATGTGCTCGTAGAGGCGCATCGTCTCCTGCTTGTCGCCGCCGAAGAAGTCCACCTTGATGCCCTTCACGCCGATGCTCTCCATCCAGCGCATCTCAGGCTTGCGCGCCAGCGGGTCGCACATCACGTTCACCGGGCTCTGCACGATGTCGTTCCACCAGCCGCTGGAGGAATACCACAGGAAGACCTCCACCCCCTTGCTGCGGGCGTAGCGGACCAGCTCCTCCATCCCCTCGCGGCCGAATTCCTGGTCCCAGCCGGCGTCGATGAGGATATAGGGGAAGTCCATCGCGGCGGCCAGGTCGATGTAGGCGACCTGATCCGCGCGGTTCATACTGGCGTCCTGCCAGACGATCCAGCTCCAGGTGCTCTTTCCGTACAGATAGGGACGGGTGCCCTCGTAGCGGGGCTCCACCACGTCGAAGGCGATGGTCGTCTCCACGATGGGAGCGAGGTCCGCCCCCACGGTGACCGTCCGCCAGGGCGTCGCGCCCGGCAGGGCGAAAGCCGGCTCCACGGTCCCGTTGCCGTTGTTCTCCTCCGGCATCGGGAAACACAGCGTGTAGCCTTCCGCCGCGTCGTAATCGCTCAGGCGGGAGCCGCAGTAGCGGCTGTCCACGCCGGTCTCGCTGACCAGCACCCAGCCGTCGCCGCCCACGCGGAACAGGCAGGGGAAGGTGAAGCCGTGGCCGTATTGCGAACGCTCCGACAGCGGCACGTCGAAGCGGTAGTGCTCTTCGTAGCTGGGTTTGCTGCGCTTCCAGCCAATCATCGCGTCGCTCTGCGGCGTCAGGAAGCCCGTCGTCCCCTCCGGGAAACGGAAGGCGCTCGTCTCCCGCAGCACGCGCACGCTGCCCGTCTCCCCGTCCCGGGGAATGCAGTAGCGGAACGCGGCGTCGTTGTCCGTCAGGTGCCACTCGATGTCGAGCGGGCGCCCGTCGGGATTCTGGCAGTGCAGCACGGCACGCACGGCCGGATGGTCGATCCGGGAGGCCTTGATGCGGTCGAGGGTGTAGGTGTCGCGCATCTCGCGGGTGTCCACGGACACCACGCTGAGTCGCGTGTAATCCGCCTCGTTGGTCTCCAGACCGAGCCTGGAGGGCTCCAGAAGGGTTTTTCCGTCGTAGCTGACCGCATAGCGGAGCTGGGCGCCGTCCTGTTCGAAACGGACCTGCAGGCGGCCGTCCGGGCCGGCGAGGACAGGAGCCAGCGCGAGAAGAAGTGCTAAGATATTCATTCGGATGGTGGTCTTTTCGAGCGAATTTACTTAAATTTGCTGATTGTTGAAAGGAAATCACGGATTCTGAATCAAAAACGGATGAAAAAGAAACGGATCATCGCCCTGCTGGCAGCCTTCCTGCTGACGCTGCCGCTTGCCGCCGTTCTGGGCGAACGGAACCTGGCTTCGACCCTGCATTCCCTGAGGAGCGAACTGGAGCAGGACTATGAGCGGATCTTCACCTCGCAGGGCCGCCTGGCCGAGCAGCACGGGCAGCAGCACGAGAAGATGATCTCGATTATGAAGAAGTGCAACGAGCTGGCCCTGATGCTCTATTCGCAGAAGCAGGAGTACACCTTCGACCTGGCCTATGCCCTCCAGTCCGTGACCGACGAATTCAACGACTTCAACCGCAACCGGATGCCCTACGACCGGACCGTGCGCCAGCTTGAGGTCGAGATCGAGCGGCTCTCGCGCCTGATCGAGTCGCTCCGGCGCCTGCCGCCGCAGCTGCAGGAGATCGCGGACCTGCCGGACAGCCTCCGCTACCACAACGACAGCATCAAGGTGGACATCCTGGAGCTGGAGCGCCAGCTGGGCCTGACGGAAGAGGAGGCCGAAGCCCTCGAGGACGACGCCTTCGTGCTGGACGAATCCGGCCAGCTGGAGCGCGACTCCTGCATCTTCTTCGCCACCACGCTCCTGAAGATGTACTCCGCCAACAAGGAATACATCATCGACGACAGCACCCACTACGAGAACGTCTATCTGCGCCTGAAGGAGTCCTACGACTACGCGCAGCAGCGATACAAGATCCTCCAGAACCAGATTTTCTTCGAAGGGCAGACCGCCTACGGCAAGCTGCTCCCGGACTTCAAGCGTGAATGGCGCCGTGCCCGGCAGGGTATGCAGGACCGCTATACCGTCAGCGACCACCTCCACGAAGGCGAGCACGGCCACGTGGAGCAGAGCCAGTGGGGCGGCCATATGTTTATGTCGTTCATCATCTTCTTCCTGATCACGATGCTGGTCAGTATGTTGCTCGCCACCCTCATCCTGTTCCTGCTGCACCGCATCTTCAAGTCGCTGCGCACCGCGGCCTTCAAGCAGCGCCGCCCGGTGTTCACCCTGCTGCTGGGCATCCTGATCTTCAGCATCCTGATGGCATTCTTCCGGGGCAGCAGCAACGTGGCCGAGGTGGCCTTCTCCCTCGTCCTCACCTACAGCTGGCTGGTCGCCGCCATCCTGCTGTCGCTCCTGCTCCGCCTGGAGCCGGTCCGCCTGGGGCTCGGACTCCGGATGTATATGCCTATGCTGTTCCTGTCGCTGGTCGTGATCGGCTTCCGCCTGGTGTTCATGCCCAATGCGATGATGAACATCCTCTTCCCGCCCATCCTGCTGGTCTTCCTGATCTGGCAGCTGCTGGTCTGCCTGCGGGTGGGTCCGAAGCTGGACCAGAGCGACCGGGTGATCTCCTGGCTCTGCTTCGCCGCCATCGCCACGTCCCTGGGCCTGGCCTGGAAGGGCTACATCTTCCTCGCCCTGCTGGTGATGCTGTGGTGGTTCTTCCAGGTGGCCTGCATCGAGACGCTCGTGGCCATCCACCGCCAGCTGATGTACTACCGCGACAACCGGATGGCCGACCACGTCAACGAATACCGCAAGACCATCGACTTCGTCACGGGCCCCGAGCGCGACAAGCTCCTGCTGCCCGCGACCTGGTTCTACGACCTGGTCCGGATGACGCTGATCCCGGTGCTGGCCCTCTTCTCCATCCCCTTCTCCATCAAGATGTCGCTGGGCGTGTTCGACTTCTCCGACCTCTTCCAGGACATCTACAGGACCCCGTTCGTCAACCTGACCAACAACGACGGCGGAGAGATGCTCAAGCTCTCCTTCTACAGCATCGTGACCGTGATGGGGCTCTATTTCATCTTCCGCTACATCAGCTACGCGGCCCGGAGCATCTATCTGCACCTGAGCTACAAGGCCTTCCTGAGCAAGTCCGGCCGCCGGGTGGTGCGCAGCAACGAGATCAACTTCTCGCTGGGCAACAGCATCGTCAGCGTGCTCGTCTGGTTCATCTATATCGTGATCGTGGTGGTGATGCTCCGCATCCCGACCGGCTCGCTGAGCCTGGTCGCCGGCGGTCTGTCAGCCGGTATCGGTCTCGCTATGAAGGACGTCCTCAACAACTTCATCTACGGCATCCAGCTGATGTCCGGACGCCTGCGCGTCGGCGACTGGATCGAGTGCGACGGCGCCCGCGGACGCGTGTCCTCCATCAGCTACCAGAGCACGCAGGTGGAGACCGTGGACGGCACGACCATCTCCTTCCTCAACGCCTCCCTGTTCGCCAAGAACTTCGTGAACCTGACCAAGAGCAACTCCTACGAGTTCCTGAAGATTCCCGTGGGCGTCGCCTACGGCACGGACGTGCAGCGCGTGCGCGAAGTCCTGGAAGAGGCCACGCAGGTCCTCAAGACCAAGGATGCCTACGGACGCGACATCGTCGATCCGAAGAAGGGCATCTACGTGGTGTTCAGCGATTTCGGAGACAGCGCCGTGGAGGTGGCCGTCAAGCAGTACGTGCTCGTCCCCGAGCGCATCGGCTACATCGACCGCGCCAAGGAGGTCATCTACAACGCCCTCAACGAGAACGGCATCCAGATACCGTTCCCGCAGAGGGACGTCCACATCATCCAGGAAGAGGAGAATTAATCTTTCGCGAAAGTCGCCGTCTCGGCGGCCGTGAGCCCGACGGAGGAGAAACCGCCGTCGTGGTAGAGGTTCTGCATCGTGACCTTGCGGGTGTAGTCCGAGAAGAGCGTCACGATGTAGTTCGCACAGTCCTCCGCCGTGGCGTTGCCCAGCGGCGACATCCGGTCGGCGTACTTCAGCATATCCTCCATCCCGGCTATCCCCTGCCCCGCCGTCGTGGCGGTGGGCGACTGGGACACCGTGTTGATCCGCACGTGCTTCGCCGGGCCGTAGATGGCCCCGAAGCTGCGCGTGATCGACTGGAGGAGCGCCTTGGCGTCCGCCATATCGTTGTAGCCCACGAAGGCGCGCTCCGCGGCGATGTAGCTCAGCGCCACCACGGAGCCCCATTCCCGGAGGGCGTCTTTGGTATAGAGGGTATGCAGGAGCTTGTGGAACGACAGCGCGGAGATGTCCAGCGTCTTGCCCAGGAAACCGTAGTCCAGGGCCTCGTAGGGCCGGTTCTTGCGCACGTTCGGGGACATACCGATGGAGTGCAGCACGAAGTCGAAGGGACCGCCGAAGTGCTCCATCGCCCCGTCCACCAGCGCCCCGAGGTCCTCGAGGGAGGTGGCGTCGGCGGCGATCAGCTTGCAGCCGTGCGCATCCGCGAAAGCCTGTATCTCGCCCATCCGCAGGGACAGGGCGGTGTTGGTGAGCACGATCTCGGCGCCCTCCTCGAGGGCACGTTCCGCCACCTTCCAGGCGATCGACTTGTCGTTGAGGGCACCGGTGATGATGCCTTTCTTTCCTTTGAGCAGTTCCATATGGCTACAGGTCTTTGTTCTCCATCAGATAGAATGTGAGTTCGCCCTTGCAGGCGAGTTTCCCGCGCACCGTGGCCTGCGCCCCGATCACATACAGGGCGCCGCGGATGGCGATGGGCTTGGCGGTCACCTCGATGGTGTCGCCCGGCCGGACCATCTGCTTGAAACGGACCTTGTCCAGGCCGGCGTAGAAGGGGGTGTGGCCCTTGAGGCCCTCTCCGAGGACGAGGGTGCAGGACTGGGCCATAATCTCGCAGACGACGACCCCCGGCACCACCGGGAAATCGGGGAAATGCCCGCGGAGGAACCACTCCTCCCCCGTCACGTGGTAGGTGCTGCGGATGACGTCTCCGTCTTTCTCCGTCCAGTCCACGAGCAGCATAGGCTCGCGGTGCGGAAGGAATTCCTTGATCTCTTCTCTGTTCATCTCAGGTTCAGATTTTACGCAGGGCGACGGTGGCGTCGTGGCCGCCGAAGCCCAGTGAATTGGAAATGGCAATGGTGAGCGGACGCTCCACCGCGGTCAGCGGGGTGTAGTCCAGGTCGCACTCCGGATCGGGATCCGTCAGGCCGATGGTCGGCGGGACGACGCCGTCCCGCAGGGCCAGCGCGCACACGAGGATCTCGGTCGCGCCCGCCGCGCCGACCATATGGCCGGTCATCGACTTGGTGGAGCTGATGCAGGCGCGGCGGGCCGCTTCCTCGCCGAGGGCGAGCTTGATGGCGGCCGTCTCCGTCTTGTCGTTCAGCTGGGTACCCGTGCCGTGGGCGTTGATGTAGAGGGACTCGTCCGCGCGGAAGCCGGACTGGTCCAGGGCGTCGCGCATCGCGCGGGCGGCGGGGACGCCGTCGGGGCGCGGTGCGGTGGCGTGGTAGGCGTCGCAGTAGTTGCCGTAGCCGGTCACTTCGGCCAGGATCGGCGCCCCGCGCCGCTGCGCGTGGCCGTATTCTTCGAGTACGAGCACCGTCGCGCCCTCCGCCATCACGAAGCCGCCGCGGCTGGCGCTGAACGGCAGGCTGGCGCGGAGCGGGTCCTCTGCGAGGCTCAGGGCGTGCGCGCTGACGAAGCCGCCGAAGGCGAGCGGGTTGAGCACCGCCTCGGTGCCGCCCGCGATGATCGCGTCCGCAAAGCCGTAGCGGATGGCGCGGAACGCCTCCCCCACGGACTGCGTGCTCGAAGCGCACGCCGCCGCCGTGGTCAGGTTGGCGCCTTCTGCGCCGTAGCGGATGGCTATGTTGCCCGCGGCGATGTTGGCGATCATCTTGGGGATGAACAGCGGAGAGATGCGGTCTCCGCCCTCCTCGAGCAGCACCTTCGTCTGCTCGATGAAGGTCTGCATCCCCCCGATGCCGGTGCCGAGATACACGCCCAGGCGTTCCGGCGCTATGTTTCGCCCCGCCTCCAGGCCGCTCTCGAGCATCGCCTGGGAGGCCGCCGCCTGGGCGAACAGGCAGAAGCGGTCGTTGCGGCGGGTGTCCTTGACCGTGAGGCCGAAGGCCACGGGATCGAAGTCTTCCACGGTGCCGGCCACCTTGACCGGCAGCTTCCATTCTTCGAGACCGGGATACGGGCGGATCCCGCAGCGGCCCGCCTTGAGGGCGGCCCAGAATGCTGCGGGATCCTGTCCGACGGGCGAGATGACGCCCGTCCCGGTGATGACGACTCTTCTCTCCTCCATTATTTATACATAAAGCGGCGGATGCTGCCCTTGGGGGTCTTGGAGAAAGGCTCGAAGCGGAGCTCGTAGTCGTTGACGGCGGAGTACGACGGGAGTTTGCTGTTGAGGAAAGCCCGGTTCTGACGCATCATCGCGTCCAGCCCGTCGGCGCCGATGCCGGCCTTGTCGAGGGCGTCCATATTCGGGACGATCAGGGCCACGATCT
>JAEEGG010002620.1_pt1 | contig 46122 bp, 27 predicted proteins | sample 9134161 | NCBI WGS metagenome assembly JAEEGG01 (sample SAMN16246543, study PRJNA631951) | gut metagenome | biome: gut microbiome; feature: rumen; material: CR-attached | host: Bos | place: Iran: Karaj | collected 2018-10 | reverse complement strand
GCTTCCTGCCCTACTCCGTGACCGACGAGGACATCACCTCGCGACGCTTCAAGGAGGACTACTGCAGCCTCGAGTTCGCCTACATCGTCGAGGCACGCAAGGTGACGGCTGCCAACGGCAAGCCACGTACCGTACAGGACAAGACGCCCTTCGCCACCTTCGTGTTCGACAACTTCGGTACCAACGGTGGTAGCACGCCCGGTGGCAGCGGTCCTGGCAGCAATGGTGGCGTGACGCCTGGCGAGGCTGGAAATGGAGATGACGACGGCGAGTGATTCATGGTTCACGGTTAATGGTTAATGGTTATGAAAAGACAGACATTGAAACAGATTGTGCAGATCGTCATCACGATTCTCACAGCCATTAGTTCAACAGTATTGGTGCAGAGCTGTAAGATGTAAGAAGGAAGATAGGATGTCGCAGGTGAATACCGGGACTTGCAGCCAGTATAACAAGAATGAGGATGTGTCAAATAGACACATCCTCTTGATTATTTTTGGAAATTTGCATTTTGGGCGCTTAATATTTGGTGGTTTGTTAGTTTTTTCCTATCTTTGCACCTACGAACTCATGGCCTGAAAACTAATGAATAAACTATAGCAATGAAAACTAAAACAATGAAGACCATACAACTGTGGATGATGGCCCTCGTGCTGACCATTAGCAGCACGACGGCCCTGACGTCGTGTAGCAAGGACGACAATTATGTTCCCAGACCAGAGCAGCCCCTTGTTCTCAAAGGCGAAGCTGCCGTGGCTTGGACAAAGGCTCATCTGGACTCGTTGGTGAACGTATATATGGCCGACTGCGGCAATCTGCTGGACCCCGACATGACGAGAGACCTGCTGAGTTGCATCGGCTATACACGCCTGAACGTGTTCGACTACAGGGAGGCCGGCTGGCTGATAGACAGCGTGGTGCTGGTTCGTCTGATAGATCGTGCCGCCGAGGCAAACAACAAGACCATCCTCTTCACGATGGGTATGTACGGATGTGGCAAGACAACCAGTATTAACAACAATCCCGAACTGAAGAAGTTGGTCGAAGAGGCTGGTGTGGTCTCCGAAGGTGCTTACAACAACGTGAAATACTTCGACGGGGTCGTGGAGGATATGGACAAGAAGGGATTTGTGTCGTCCCTGCTTTATGTCTATAACGATGCCGAGACGGGCTATACCAACTGCATGGAGCGACTCATCAGTTCGAACCGTGCCGTGACTTGTGAGGCCTATATCTCAGTATTCCCACAGTTCCAGGGCAGGGTAGAATATATCGAAGAGCATCATCCCAATATGCAGCTCTACTGTATTGACAACAACCACAACAACGGAGGCCGGCGCGTGACCAACGAAGAAGCCAAGCAGTGGGATTACACGATGACCGAGGACTTGCAGCAGAAGCTCTATGCCATCAAACAGTCTTATATTGACTCCGGCAAGCTGACCCCTGAGCAGATTGCGGCTTTACAGTAACACCTAAAAATACTATTGACAAAAAAGGGTGTTTTATGAAAAATAGTATAAAAAAGTAAAGATTGTCAGAAATTATATGTAACTTTGCCCGGGTTAATGCCATAACATTATGTACGATCAGATTCAAGAAGTTCAAGAAGATACGCTGTATATCATACTTTATTCCATCGTGACAGCGATAAACGCAGTGGCAAGTGTTTACTTGTTGTTGCGACGGGGCAACGCTTTTGCCGCCGACATCACGCCGCCAGTGCGACTACGGCAGTGGACGGCAGCGTTCTTCGCCGTCTTGGCCATAGGTCATTTGTGGTACCTACCGGCCAGCGTGCTCGAATCGCGCGAAGCTATCATACTGAACTTGTTCATTGGCGGATTGCTCGACTGCATACTGACAATCCCTCTGGCTCTCGCCGTCATGCTCTGTATGCTGCAGGACCGCCGACGGCCGCTGTGGCCCATCGCCGTGATGGTGGCGCCGCTGGTAGTGGGAATGGTGGTGTGCATTATCACCCGTAGCGATGCCCTTTTGCCGTGGGTGCACGGCTATTTCCTGCTGGCGTTCATCGGCTTCACGATATATATGGTGGGTGCCGTGCGGCAGTACGGACGCTGGCTGCGCGACAACTTTGCCGACCTGGAGCACAAGGAGGTATGGCAGAGTTTCCTAGCGCTGGCCGTCATGACGATCATATTCGGCTATTACGTGGCGGGAGACGGGGGTATGGTGTACGAGTACATCGTTCAGGTGTTCGGTCTCTTCCTGATATTCTATCTCCTGTGGCGCGTGGAGACACTGAGCGACCTGAGTATTCCCCTGACGCAAGACCTGCCTGAAGCAGAGCCTGCCACAATAGAGGAAGAAGAAGTGAAAAGTAATGGACTTTCGGAGACCAACATCTACGCTATTGAAACATTGCTACGGCAGCATTGCAAGAAAAAGCGAGTCTATTTGCGACACGACATTTCCCTCCCCCAACTTGCTCAGATCATTGGAACCAACCGTCTCTATCTGAGCCAGTATTTCTCCAGTCTGGGCATGAGTTACAATGCCTATATAAACGACCTGCGCATCCAGCATTTCGTCAGTCTATTTCACAAGGGTGTCGCTGCCAAACGCTCCTTCACCGCCCAACAACTGGCCCTGGAGAGTGGCTTCCGCAGCTACAGCACCTTCACACTCGCCTTTAAACAGCGAATGGGACAGTCCGTCACGGCGTGGATGCGTGCAAATCGACCGAACGATTGAGTCACTCTACATAATCCGGATCGAAGTGAGTATGGTATTCGATGCATAACTTTTTATAATATTCGCGTGTAGCGTCGCTTGTCGTGTCTGCCCGGATGATTTCATAGTAATAATGTGAGAGTCCTGGCTCTACACCACTCTCAGTATGGATGACATTGTAGAGCGAGTCGCCCAGCACGGGTCGGCAGATGTCCTCAGGATTTGCTGCATAGTAATTACGGTAGCTCTTGACCTGTATCTCGGTATACAGGTATTCGAACTTCAGATTGAAGAGGTCGCCCCAATAGCCGCGGTCACTGGTCTGGTGCTTGTAACGCCCGAAGATGCCGCGCTCAGTGGCCGTCGTTCTCACGTCGTCAACGACATCGCGTATCACATTATACTCGCAGAGCACGGTGGTGCGTGCCAGATCCCTCAGTTCGAAGGGCATGGAATTATCGGTACGACATTTGCGCTCGGTACTCTCACGGGTCTTGTAGTTCAGAGGCGTAGTCTTTCCGTTGTGACGTGCAGCCACCTCTTCGGCAAGCGACTGTGTCGGTGGCCCATAGACTTGCGCCCAACTCATAGCCTGATCCAGTTCTTCCTGGAATTGCTGTTCTTTTTGCTGCTCTGTTTGCTGCTCAACGCTATTGTCTTCGCGGTAACAGGATGTTAACAAAATGCCGCAGGTGAGGATGGCGGCGAGCATCCATGATAGTCTGATTTGTTTCATATGCACTATTTTAAGTCGATACTGAAAGCTATAATGACAATTGCGGCAAAAGCCAGCAAAAGACTCAGGAATGCCCTTGCCCTTCTCCTTCGTTTGTCGTTATTTACTTGTTCGTTTGGATTCCGTTACGAAACAGGCCACGATGCCATAGGTGATGGTGGGTCGAATCCATATCTCCGTCAGCATGAAGTCGGTATATTGGTCTTGGGGTTCCAGATAGATGTCGAGGTTGTAGAGTGATGCAATGATCACGTCGATGATGAATATCGTCCACAGGTTGAACTTCGAATAGGTCTTCCATTCCTTACGGGCATAGAAGTAGGTGAGCGTAAGGAGGAGATACACTGAGAAGAAGAGGCACAACAGGTGGATAGAGTAATAAGCCAATGGGGGCAGGAAGAGGATGTCGCGCAACAGTATCGTCATACCCACACATACCGACGTCCAGTAGTTGAACTGTTCGGAGGTGATGCGTATGTTGAAGAAATACATCCACATCATCACCAGACAGGCGATGTAGAATAGGTTAAGCACCAGTTCGGGCCAGGTATTCTCTATACCGAAATGAAATACACCATAAATCATGATGCCCACAGAGAGCACCGCGGCAACGGCAGTAATGCAGATGTCGAATACTTTGCCTTTCTTCTTGAATCTTGTCTCCATATATTTTATTCTAATTTAATGCGTGGAAGGGACGGACACTGAGGCCATCTGCTTCATATCCAGTTTGAATATTAACATTATTATTAGCCTCACCGAATTGGAGACTATATGCTGTAGTATTACTAGTAATCTCATCTGTACTCCAATAATAGCCAATGATGGAAACATTATAATAGTCAGAAGGATTATTATCACCATCATCAAGTCCTGCTGCGGGGAGGAAGAGCGAATTACTTCCAATGGTAAATGTACGGCCATTCACTCCATAGGGAGCACCCCATGAGCTGGAGAAACCGGCCAGGGTCTCAAGCTCTGCCTTTGAAGGAACATACCAGTCACCTGATGGCAGATTTTTGAAAGTATAGTATGTTCCGTAGTCTTCGGGGCATAGCGCACCGGTATTCATCAGGGCGACGGCAGTCTTGGTCGTGTTGTTGTTTACAATAACGATGGCGGGGAGTCCGCCCACCACACCGATAGTGCCAACAGCAGAACCGCTGGTGAGTGCCGGCAACTTATTCAGTTTCACAGTGGCCGTATAGTTCTTGCGGTTTGTAAGTTTGGCATTTTTCGTCGCGATGTACCAATTGCCATCGTTGTCCTTCACGGTGAAGGAATATGCCTGCGAACTTGAGCTAGTGCGCAGAGCGACATAGACATCAGAGGATGCTGTGCCGAGGGTGCCGGTGACCGCTCCCGCTGTCTCAGTGCCATTCGTGGCGATGCTCTGCACCAAACCGACAGCAGCAATGCCGAAAGACTTTACGCTAACAGGATTTGTGCCGTTTTTGAAAGTAAACTTGGTGATAGACTGTTTGGCAAGGAGCGTGACGCTGTTGGAGTTAAATGTCAACGGATCGGTAGAAGTTACCGTGAGCGTTCCCTCTTCATAGTCCTGATTGGCAGCGATGCCATCCAGTGTACCAACTTGACCGTCGTAGTTTGCCGTTGCACTACGATAGCGCAGCGTGAGAACTTCGTTTTCAGTGAAAGTTCCAGAAATATTTCCATCCAGCGTGGTGCTGGCTCCTGCGGTATTGGCTGTTAGCTCACCAACCTCCGTACCGTCAGATTTCAGTACCTTCACTTTATCACCTGCGGCAAAGGTTGCGGTGATAACATTGCCTGTTCCTTCACTCAACGCGCGGGTTTCGGCGTCGCCCATGGATGCCGTGAGGGTAACGTTATAGAAACGAGGGGCATCAGCGCGCTCGTCATTATCACTTGAACATGCGGTGAATGCCAGCATCGTTAGCATTCCGCAAAAAATCTTTATTGTTTTCACGTTCATTTCTTTAATTCTCATTCTCCCAACCTTCACCACCTTCATTTCCTTGATACTGGTATCCACCCAGTGTACCACTACTCTGAAGCAGGGAACTGCTTTTACGCAGTTCCACTACTTGGAGGGTGGGTTTAATGTATTTTCTTTTGTTTCCCATAACGACTTATCGTTTTAGAATTGCACGGCCGTTCTTGATGATGATGCCACGATAGCTGTCGTCTACCTTCTGGCCTTGCAGATTATAAGCATCACCCATCTTACCTCTTACATCATCCATCTTACCTCTTACATCTTCTACGCCCGTCGGGTCAGACTGCTCAGAATAGCCATAGACTATAATCTCGATGCGGTTGTTAGCCAACGGCAGGTTCTCGAGGGTGCGGGCGTCATACGCCGTGAAGCAGTAGCTCATGGGATGCATGATGAAACCGACGGAAGGCGCCAAGCGATAGAAGTTCTGGTTGGTTTCGTCGAATACCAATGCCCCGTACTCACCCAAATGGTTGTCGCTCTCCAGCAACGGTATCTGCCATACATCGTAACGTCCGGCGAACGTCGAGCACCAATAGTGTAAGTCGTCAAATACGGACTCCCATTCTTCCTCACCCATCTGTTCTGCAATCTCTGTCAATATTGCGTCGAGTTCGCGAGCCCTCTGCTCGGTCACTAACGGCTCGACATCAGCACGTTTGGCCTTGACCAACAACGGAAGAGCATAAGGTAGTTCCATGCCCTCTTCGGCAGGCTCATAGATGACAGCCACAGAATAGCGTTCGTCGGTCTCTTCGTCGTAGATATCGCTGAGGTACAGTATCTCGTAGTCGTCGAGCATCTGCGCCGTGACCACCTGAGACCCCATGGGGTCAAGGAAGATGGGTTGCCATCCTTGAGCCATCAGCGTAGAGAACGAAGCGCGTAGCGAAGCACGCCTCTCAACAGCCCCATCGCCTTTCCGCTGTTTACGGGCCCAATCGGTTTGCTCATACTGTTCGAGGTTGCCCGTAGCCTTATCGGCGTATTGCAGGTAGTAGCGGAAGGGCAGCACTCCCTTGGTGCCATCGCTCAGCGTGAAGTCATCCTTTTCGTTGTTCCACACATACATCAGTTCCTTGACGGTACTGTCGGCAGCGATGCTGTCGTAGGTCACCATCAGACGTGCGATATCCTTCGTGCTTGCCATGGATGCACCCACTCCGCCGATCGGCATATTGATGGTCATGGGTTGCGTTTTACCATCTTTGACCAGCTTCATCTGGAAGGCAATCTCGTCAGCTTTGGCTGACTTGATGGCCAGCGGCTCATTGGCAGCTACCTGATAAATCTCGCTACTATTGATTTGTTTCGTCAGGATGTTATGCAGGCTGTCCTCCACGAAGCGATAGAATTCCACGTTGCCATTTAGCATGCTGGCATCAATGGTATAGTCGAAGGGCAACACCCAGGGCTCGTAGGCCCCATTCGTGCCACGTCGCTTGTAGGTAATCTGATCTACCTTCACCTCTGCCGAACACTTGAAGCGCTCACCATCGTTGATGGTCAGCGATGACAGATGTTTGTTGGAAGCGTAAATGGTATCATTGCCTACGACGACTTCCGGTCCTATGGCGTCGAGGATGCCCTTAGCATAGACGGGATATTCCGCCTGTGCACTTAGAGCAATTTCTCTCTGGGCAGCATATAGCTTCTGGTCGTTGGGGTCAACCCAGGTACAATTGGTTGCGCGATTCATATCTTTCGTGATAGGATACACTTTGCCATCTTTGCTCTGCACGATGAAATGACCCGTGGCAGAGCAATGGTCGATGATGCCATCTTCCTTTACGAACGATGAAATGCTTGAAATGGCTGCTCCACTGTTATTGATACAGTGTATGTTTCCGTGGAAATGGCAGTCGCTGATGGTGCCATAATTAGTGGAGACTATACCAGCGCAAGTCCCTTTGCTCGTAACTATGTTTGCCTCCACTCGCAGATGTTTGATTGACGCCCCTGGATAAATCTGTAAAATGAATCCCTTGAAGTCATTGCTGCTAAAGGTGATGGTATGTCCGCCTCCATCTAAGTTTCCATTGATCTTTTTTGGTGAGTTCCATTCACCCAGGTCAATGTCTTGAGTCAGATAGAGATCACCACCCTTATCATTTCTTAATAAACTTCTGCGTAAGTAGTCTATGAATTCTTCCTTGCTACTGATGTAATATCCTGGTTTTGCATAGGTATTGCTATATTTAACTGTTCCATTTATCAAGTTACCAAACACCACACCATGATTGTTGGTGAATACCGGTACGTTGTCCGTACCTAAGGTCTGACGCCAGATGACGCTGCTGTCGCTCTTCTCACCGTTAAGCAGATAGCACACCTCGCCGCTGCTAAATTGTTTTGCAGTCATACTTGGTTTAGAATCCGTAATCGTGGCACCTGACTCCCTGAATAAATAATTTCCGTCCGTATAGCATCGTTCGATAAGAGTGCCACTCTTCGTATCACTACAGATATCTGCAGCTCTGGTAGCCGAGACCTTGTTGTTAAGCGTGAAGCAGTTTTGGATGACGGCTTGATCGAACATATCGGAAACAATAGCTCCAGCAACGCCTTGTCCATAATAGCCTTGAATACCATTGTTCGTTACCGTGCATCCCTTGACATAACAGTAGGAGATTTCTCCGTTGCCGGTGAGACGAGCGGCGATACCACCTGAACGACCGTCAACTTTCTCGTAATTGATGGTCATGTTCTCCACACCAAGGCGAGTTACTGTACCTGAGACGACACCGAAGACACCTGCAAAGGTCGGGGCACTGATCTTACCATTGCGGATGACATGTCCGCCACCGTCGTAGTAACCCTCAAAGCTCGACACGCTGGAGGCTAAGGGCGTGAATGCCTTGCCATTCAGGTCGATGTCGGCCGTCTGCTTGATATAGACTTTGCTGTTGCCCGTCAGACGGATATACTTATCAACGTCCAGCAAGTCTTCTAATGTTTTCACTTCGAAGGGATCTTTCTCCGTGCTCTGGCCTACCGACGCGACGTCTGTCGGCAGGACGGTGACCATGAGGTCTAATCCGTCAAAGTTCTTTTCGTCGTCGGTAATAAACTGGAGCGTCATGAGGTCCTCCGTGCTCGTCAGCCTTCCAATATCCTCCTTTTCGCCCTCTGTTGTGCTGAAGAAGACATCCTTGTAGTCTGTCCCTTTCTTGGCATGTTCGTTGGTCAGCCGTTTGCTCGTCGATGCGCCACCGTCATAGACCACCAAATAGTCGTGGGGTTTGCCGTCGCTGCCCAGTGCCTCCGTTGCCACGGTGCCGCTCAGTACGATGACATGGTCTTCGTCGGGTGCCCTCAGCGTCAGTTTGCCCTTGTAGTCGTAACCATACGCCTTCTTGCTGCCGCCGTTGTCATAGACCTTGAAGTAGATGGTATCTTTTGGAAGTATCACGACTGGTACAGGATTAGCATCGATGGGTATCAGCATTTCCCATACGGCATAGAACCTGTCGTCCTGTTCCGGCAACATCTCATAATCTGCGGGATAGAACGTGCCCTTTCCGTCAGCCTGCGTGTTCCAGCCCTTGAGCTCATAGTCCACGCGGCCTTCGGCGTAGTTGGCGAACTTGAAGTTAGGTGCAAAATAGTCCTTGTCGGCCTTGAACACCTCTATGCCTTTTGCCTGCTGGTCGCTGTGATTGGGGTCCAGCGTCATCCATACGGTGTAGGGCAAGTCAGTAGAGTTGGTGTACATGACCTGTTCGTTCAGCGGATGGCGATAGATGAGCTTGTGGCTCGCGTCGGGCACTGGCGTAAGGTCCTTGCGCATGGTCTGGCGCCACAACGAATTGGTGTTCTGCGAGCCGCTGGTGTTTGTCGAGCCACTGAGCAGCCAGCAGATGTCACCGCTGTTGAAGCGGAATTCAGAGACGTTCGTTTCTGAATTGACGATGTTCTTTTCGCCCTTTTGCCATTCGGCACAGAACGCGGGCCCGTCGGTATAGAGTTGGCTGGCCTTGGCGTTGCTACCCATGTGGCCCACAATGTAGCCGTACTGCTTGCCACCGTCGTTCATGCCGATGACGGTGTTCTGGAAGCCGTAGCTGGTCTCGATGACCGTTGTGTCAGCCTGTTCGCCCACCAGGGCTCCCACGACGCAGCCTTCGAAGCTATTGCAGTCAATCGTGCTGTTCTTCACAAAGCAGTTGCGCAGCTGTCCCTTGCTGGTCAGTCGTCCTGCCAGACCGCCCACTCGCTTCGTCACGCGGGCAGCCGTCAGCTTGCAGTTTTCGAGGCCGAGGTTCTCGACGACACCGCTGATGGCGTTGAAGAGTCCTACCGATTCACCCAGATATTCTTTGATATCCCTATTAGTGCCGATAATCTCCAGATTCTTGATGACATGTCCACCACCGTCGTAGTAGCCCTCGAAGCTTTCGAGGCAGGTTCCGATGGGAAGGAACAGCGAGTCCTTCATGTCGATGTCGGCCGTCTGGCGTATATAGAAGTTGCTGCGCTTCATCGTACCGATGCCCAGCACGAGGTCCTGCAGGTCTTTAGGCGTAGCTATCTTATACGGGTCGCCCTTGACGCCTCTGCCTAACCGGCTCAGGTTAAAGATGTCGTTCGTATAATGTCCCCCATCGTTTCTGGTCACGATAGCATGTTCTTCAGACAACACCGGTACGCTGTCGAGTTTGCTGCCGCTGATGTTTTGGAACCATTTGGGGTCGGGGTGGTTGATGCCGCCATTCAATTTATGGCAGATCTCACCGCTCTTCAAGCTTTCCTTACTTACCTTGGGGAGAGAATTCTGGACGTCGGCATAAGAGTCGGAACTTGTAATATGATCACCGTCTGTATAGCATCGGCTGATTACATTGCCACTCTTTGTATCGCTGCAGATAGATCCTGTTCTGGAAGCTGAGAGCGAGGTATTTATAACAAGGCAGTTTTTGATGACACCTTGATCGAACATATCAGCTGCAATGCCTCCCACTACACCGCTAAGACCATTGTTCTCTATCTTACAATCCTTGACGAGGCAGTTGCTGATTTCTCCGTTGCCAGTGATACGTGCGGCGATACCGCCTGCACGCATACCTGTTTTCGTGTATTTGACTGTCGTATTCTCCACGCAGAGACGAGTCACCGTACCAGAAACGACACCGAAGATGCCTGCTATGCCATCGATAGCTATGTTACCATTGCGGATAGTATGTCCGCCACCATCGTAGACGCCACCGAAACCGCGTGAAGTAGCAACAGGTGTCAACCCTCCGCCATTCAGGTCGATGTCAGCGGTCTGAAGGAAATAGATGGCGTTAGAATTGTTACCCTTATTACAGTAATCAGCTAACTTATCAAGATCCGCTTTGTTGTTGATGAGGAAGGGGTTGTCTTTCAATCCCTGTCCGGAGAATGCAAAGAAGGTGCCTCCAGGATTATTGGTGTATTGATCATTATAGAAGAACACGCGCTGGCATTCCTTGTTCAGCACTGGGTAGGCATTGACTGATGACTGACTGGTCAGGTTCTGGTACCAGGCGACGCCAAACGCCGTCTTGTCGTTCAACAGCCACGTTATCTCACCACTCTTCAAGCGGTCGGAATCGATGTTAGCCACGCTGTTCGTCTCCTGCGAGTAACCGTTGTTGCTCAATTCACCACCGGAGAAGCACAAGTCCACCTGACAGCTGTTGTCGATCTGGCTGGCCAGACCGCCTATATTGCCGCCATAGAGGTTGTTCTGGATATCCAGACAATGGTTCATATTGGCATTGTGGTTCATCTCGCCCACCAGACCACCGGCGTAGGTGGCCGTGATGGTGTTGTTGGCTGAATAGCAGTCGCGTACCTGTCCCGTTACCCGCTGTTCTATTTCGTATTGCAAGAGGAGACCAGCAATGGCTCCACCGCGCGAATCGTCCTTGGTGGTCTTGAACGTACTCTCCTCGACGCCTAAGTTATGGATAGAGCCCGTCACCTTTCCGAAGATGCCGACGACATCAGCGTTGTTGGTGTCGATGGTGGCTTTACGGATGAGGTAGCCGCCACCGTCGTAGTCGCCCTCAAAGAATAGCGTTTTGCCGATGGGCGTCCACTGGCTGCCCTTGTTCCTTCTGCTCAGGATGTCGGGCACCTGGATGTTGCCATCCTGCTTGAAATAGACATTGCGGGTGTTGCCGCCGCCATTCACATATTCGGCCAGGTCAATCAACTGGTCTTCCCTGATGATGAACGGATCGCTCTTGGTGCCATGACCATCGGCGAAAAGATCCTCGTAGAGTTTCCACTCGGCATAGAAATCATTCTTTCCTTGTCCGATGGTAATTTCGTCTAAGGCAATGCATGAAGTGCCTGTACCGTTCTGATTCTCATACCATGCTGACAGATATTTGTCTGACTTGGTCAACCCCAGCGCGTATGCCGTCGGAATGGTCACCGTGGCTTTAGCAGAATTCTGGTTAGACTTATAGGTTACAGTCTTCGTTTGGTCTGATGAGTCATTGAACTTGTTGTAGACGTTAAACTGTATGGTGTAAGTATACATTTTAGTTTGGTCTTCACTATAACCACCGTGGTTGCCACCTTCACCGCCGTCATGACGTCCGTTTCCTTTCTCCCATCCATCGTCATCGTCATATTTGCTGGCACTACTCCTGAGGTTTCCTCTGTAATACGCATAACAAGGGTTGGTCAGCTCAACATCAGCACCATTGGGAGCTGTTGAGTTATCACCATTCCTACCGCCTTTGCCACCGTAAGCCCCTGCATGGTAGTAACCATTACAGGTTCCGGAGTATACTACCCAGGCAACGTTACCTGCGGCACCGCCGCCACCACCGCCACCACCGGGGCCACCGGTGCCTATGTCGCTGGCTTTACCACCGCCGCCGCCGGCACCGCCGCCGCCGCCACCAGATGCCATATAGACATTTGAGCCTGGGTGTTGGGCAGCTGTTCTACCTCCACCGCCACCACTACCATTTGAGGCTCCAGAGCCACCTTGAGCTGACACCGAGATGGCGCCGGACACATAGTAGAGGTTACCCATGGCACCGGCAGAGCCACCGGTCTCACCTCCTCTACCATCAACGCCATGTTGCGTTTTTTCATCTCCAGAAGAACCATTACGTGGACCGCCACCACCACCAGCACCGCCATTGCCGCCACTTGTACCGATGCCGGCACCGGCACCACCGCCACCGTCACCACCGGCACCACCAGAGCCACCGAGAATGGTATTACTATAATCTAGATATGCATGGCTGCCATCGGCGCCATTGCTGCCATCGGCAGCGTTACCACCTGTGGCTTTCACACTGCCGCGTCCCTCGATATAAAGGGTGCTGCCCTGAGGGAGATAGATGCCTGCACCGGCACCTGTCCGCCCGGAAGCCTTGCCGCCACTTGCAGTCAGCTTTACATTACACAGATAGATATGTACCGTCGCTCCATCGGCAATGGTCAGTCCATTGCCGCCAACTGAGTTGTTTGTGAATGATATATCTTCAGTGACGTAATAACGTCCCGATTGAAGTACATAGCCATCTGTGGCGCCTCCCGATAACTTGTTCCAGCTGCCAACAGCCGCGCTTTTATTCATCCTTGGCACGGCCTTGCCTTCAAACAACCTCCACGAACCGGCCTTTTCAGCGTTCATCAGGTCAACTACCTCTTGCTGGTCTGTCTTATTGTAATACGTCGTTTTCCAATCACTCCAACCAGTACTGGTAATGGTGAGGCTGCTCTTACTATTGCCTCCCCAAGGGCCAATGGCACCAGTATTACTGTTGTGATCTACGCAGAACCATATCCTCCACGCTTTTGCAGAGGTATAGCAATTATAGACACGGTGGAAAGTCCAACCGCCACCATTACACCATCCGATGATGCATCCAGCATAAGAACCGCCGTTATTGTTATTTGTGGTCAACGAGCCATCAAAACGGCAATCGTTCATATACACATCTGCTTTGTTTGAATGACCGATAATACCACCAACGTAAGAATCGTTTGTGCTCACATCTGTCGATACCCATATACGATCGAGTGTGATGGCGGAACTGCCATCGATAGCATAGCCGATAAGTCCGGCGGAATGGATACCGCCATTGATATTGCCCTTTAGGTGCAGGTCCCTGATGGTGACATCGCCTACATAGCAGAAAAGCGCACAAGGTTTACCGTCATCGCGCCAAATGTTAGTGGCAGTTATCGTATGACCATTGCCGTCGAAAGTACCACGATAGGGAGTGTCTGCATTTAATCCTATACCACCGCCGGTGGTGATATCGGCCTCCAGGCGGGCATCAATCCAATACTGACCCTTGGCCTTTTCCACTTCTTGGCGGAACTTCATCCAGTCGTCTTCATTGCGGATGTTATAAAATGCAACCTTTGCAGCCGAGGCTTTCTCAATCCATAACGTACTGCCAAGGCTAAGCAGCATCACCAGTGCTAAAAATATCTTTTTCATCGCTTTATCAGTTTTCGTCCGTTTTGTATGATAATACCCTTATACGACGCATTGACGCGCTGTCCGCTGAGGTTGAACATTGGACGTTGAACGTTGAACGTTGAACGTTGAACGTTGGCGTCAATATCTTGAATTCCGGTTGCTTCATCTGCTAACTGGAAGAACTCTACGCTCACCCGATCGCCCAACAGGGGCAGGAGCTCGTAGGTGTCGGTATTGTACACCGTGAGGCAGTAGCTCATGGGTGCCGTCGCGCGGGTATCGTCCTTGGAAACATAGAGGAATGACTGGTCGAAGTAGTTGTCTTCGAACATCATGCAGCCTAATCCAGCCAGCTCAGCATAACTCTCCGATGCAGGCAGATGCCAGACGTCGAGGCGGTTGCCCATCGAGGCACACCAGTAGTGCGGCATGTCGAAGTCGTTGGTGATGTCTCCCGTTTCGTCGTCTATCATGTACTGCTCGTACAGCGTCTCAATCTCGTTACCCATCTGAACGGTGACCAGTGGCTCGGCGTCGGAACGCTTGGCACGTACCAACAGCGGAAGTGCCGACGGGAGGTCGGTGCGGCTGTTGACAATCTGGTAAACGAGTGACACAGCGGTTAGCGGTGTGCCGGTATCGCCGTCGAAGGTCTCGCCATTGACATCGACCAGACAAGCCACCTCGTAGTTGTCGAGCATGCGTGCCGTGATGCTCTGCGGCTGACGCGGGTCAAGGAAGACGGGCTGCCAGCCGTCGGCCATGACTTCAGTGATGCGTCGCGGTGCCTTCGTCGTGCTGTTGGCCGGATGGTGCTTTGCCCAATCGGTCTGCGTGTATTTCACTTCATGCTGGATGTCCTCATTATAGAACTGCAGGTAGAAACGGAACGGCAGAATCTGGATGTCGGATTCTTCAGCAGATGCAAACCCACCGGCGGCATTGTCCCAGACATACAACAGGTTGTCCTTGGCCGCCTTAGCAGGTATGCTGTCGTAGGTGGCATAGAAGTTGGCAATGTCCTTGACGGACTTATAGTAACCTACGTTATAGTTATGGGTAGGCTTGACGTTGATGGGGCCGCCGTCGTTAGTCAGCACGTATTCGCTGCCTTCACCCTTAATCATCCAAATCTCGTTGGCTTTATAGGTGATGGCTGCAGGGCTGCCACTGAGTGTCAGCGTCTTGGTGTCATACAGTTCGGGCATTTTATCATCACCTTCTTTCACCTTGCTGTATTCGAACGAGCCGTTACCAGCCAGCTGCTTGAACTCGAAGGGGAGTATCCACTGTTCCAGACCCGTCGTGGCCTTGCGCTTATAGACAATGCGGTTCACCTTGACATCGGCCGAGCAGACAAAAGGCTCGCCATCGGTCAGGGTGAGCACGTCGAGCGTGGTGCCCTGCTTCACACGGATGGTGTCGTGGCCGATGACGACATACGGGTCTATCTTGTCGAGAATGCCACGGGCATAGACGGGATAGTCCTTCATGGCAGCATTGGCCAGCGTACGCAGTTCCTGGCACTCGGCCTCCGTCGGTGTGACACTGATCCATTTGCAATCGTCGAACTTGACATCCGTCTGCTGCGGACACAGCGGATTCGCCTTGACGGCATCCGCGTTCTGCGTGCATATCAGTTCGCCCGTGGCAGAACAGTGGTCGATGACACTCGTCTTGCCCACCTGATAGACGAGGGCCGCAATGTTGGCCACTGGCCTCTTGGGGTTGACGGTAGATATGCGCGTGATACGACCAGTGAAGTGGCAGTCGCGAATGGTACCATTATTCTCGTTGGCGATACCAGCGCAGTTGATGGTGGTTTCTACGATACCGACCACGCGCAAGCCCTGGAGCAACGCATTCTGATGGATGGTACGGAACAGGCCCCTGCACTTGTTGTTGGAGGCATTGTACTTGATGGTATGGCCACGGCCATAGAGCTTACCCCTCAGACAGAGGGAGCCTCGCCAGTTCTTCAGTTCCAGGTCGCGAGCTAAGTAGAAAATACCGTCTTTTTCGTCGATGTCGTTCAACTGCTGGGCGGTATAGATGTAGCGGCCTTCCTGCGTCTGGAACGTCACCTTGACATCGTGGTTAGGCATCGTGAACGAGAAGGCATAGATATTGTCCATATTGTCGGTGAACGGACAACTGTGAGCATCGCTGCCGTCCGAGTCGCTGACGGTGATGCCCGTCAGGTGGTTGTTGCCATAGACGCGCACGGAGGCGTTGATGACGGTGCCGGCACCAGCCCGCACGGCCGACAGGGAGTTACGGCCTACGATGTCGGTGGTATCGAGGACGATGGCAAAGTCGGTGGCGTACTTATCACGGATGCTGGCAGCAAAGACTGGATAGTCGGCTGACAACTCCTTGACACGAAGGAGCAGATGTTCGGATGTTTCCTTCGTGACGCCGCTGCCACTCACGGCAGCTGCGTTCTTGTCGTTCTCCACATAGTAGTTGTCGGTGATGGTACTCTTCTCGACAGGATTGCAATTGATGTATGCCTGGCCGTCGCTATAGGCAAACTTACCGGTGAAGAGGTTGTCCGTGACGGTGGCGTCCTCTTCCTGCCAGGCAATGCCACAGGCCTTCGAGCCGTCGATGGTGGTGCAGAGGACGTGGCAGTGGGAGACGATGGCTTTTCCGTCACCCTTAGGCATGTTCTGTCCAACCACGCCGGCAGCAACGGAGCCTCGACGGAGGTTCCTGACCTTTCCACTCACCACGCAATCTTCGATGATACCATTGTTCATCTTGGCTATGCCACCGATGTAGGCTTCATCATTTACCCGGAGGTTGGCCTTGACCTTCAGATGACGCACAGAGGCATTGGCGGCAACGGTCTGGAAGAGACTCTTGGTGCCACCATAGGTGATGGTGTGACCATTGCCGTTGAAATCGCCAATCATGTCGATGTACTTCTTCCAGTTACTACCCAGATTGAGGTCGTTCATGAGGTTGAACTCACCATACTGCTGGTTCAACTTCTCAAACTGCTCCTTGGTGGAGATGGGTACGACGAACTCGGGAGTCAGTGTGAGGTTCGTGGCCGGCATGATGAACGTATGCGTGCTGACACCCGTCGTGGCATCCACTGATTTCTGCGTGACGGTCACCACGCCGGCCGGAACGGTCCTGATCTGTCTGAGCTGGCAGCCCGCATCGGGCGTGATGGTGATAGTGACCTCCTCGCCAGTCTTCGGCTTCGCGTTGCTGAGGGTGAGCGTACCGCCCAAATTGGGTTCGATATTCACCTTTGTGGAATCGACCTTAGGCGTGAAGACGATTTCCTCGTCCTGATTCAATTTAGTAAAGTGATAATAGACGGTACGCGTAGCATAGTTGATGCTGTCGAGTTCCAGTTTCTCCGAACTGGTAGGCACTTTCGTCTTCAGCTCGGCGACAGACGCGCGGAATCCATGGAACATGGGGGCATCGATGTCTTCGATATCGCTGTCACTGTCATTGTTCGTCTGACTGTCATTACTCCCAGAGTTTGAGGTGTCTGAGGCGTTTGCATTGTCACTGGCCTCATCGGCCTTCACATTGGGATTGCTCGGCTCCTTCTTGTAATGGTTGCATGTCATGCCATAGATGGCATAATCCGGATCGTATTGTCCCTTGATGACGATGACATCGTTCTGGACGGCCGTGATGGGATCACCCTGCTGGCCAGAGCCCTTATTGATGAGTGTCACGGTAGCGTGCTCCTGTTGATCGACCCTCAGCGTGTCAAGATGGGCCGTAGGCACACAGCTGATGGTGACGGGGCTGTTGTCCATGGTGAACACCAGCACGTCTTCGTTCCAGAGGGTGTCGCGCGCTGCTGGCAGCAGCAGACAGAGGTCATCGAACTGCGGACCTTCGTAACTGCGCTTCTTGTTCTGGTCGTCACCCTCGGCATTGACTCGCAGCTTCAGCTTGTCGGACTTGGCATCCACCTGCACCGTCTTGAACACGGTTTGCCAGCCTTTCTCCTGAGAGCCACCATAGTCCGCAATGATCAGCGAGTCGGTAGCGCCTCCACCACTCGACACGAGGTAAGCCTCAGCCTTGCGGGCCAGACGTGGGTTGATGCTGACAAGGGCGGCAACGCTCAGCAGTTCTTGCTTGCCGACTTTGCTTTTGGCATGAGCCGGGAATTCGCGACCGGCGAGCGTGACACTCTGCGACATGCTGTTCTTCACACTGGTACCCCAATACTTGTTGTCTTCGATCTGGGTATCGGTAAAGACCTTGATGGCGAATCCATCCTCAAGGCCGGGTTTGGTCTCTATCCAACTGGCCATGCCCTCGTCAGCGAAACTGTTGCGCAGCGCATTGTGGTAAATCAACGGCTTCACGGGTTCATTAAAGCCATTCTTAGCCGTGAATGTAGATGAGTAGTTTTCTGGCAATTTGACCAGTACGGGCACCTGCTGTCCATGTGCTGCCAGACCCGGATAGTCGGGAATGACTTCAGGAATATAGGTTTTTAAGCGACCGGAGTTTTCCGAGTCGGTGACGCTGAAGGCATAGACCTTCAAGGCATCTACCTTGACGGTGACATCATCCAGATCGACCTTGATGCGATAGACCACCTGCCATTTGCCGTCAGACCGCTTCGTGGGCTTGCCCTCGCGCCACCAGTTCTTGGCATTCTGGACGGAAATGTTATAGGGAATATAGCCTTCCTTGGCCACGATGGTGGCCGTCACCTCTTCACGGGCCTTCGGTGTCGTGTTGCTCAGCGTCACATCAACGTTAGAGTGGCCGCCTGTGACGGTGACTTTATAATGGTCAAGGCCAAAGGTGGGGGTGACATGGACGGTGTCGTTCTCACGCGGCATCTCGACCGTGATCATCGAGTCCGAAATGTTATAGAGACGTTTGTCGGTAATATCGATGCTGACATCTAACAGTTTGAAGCCCGAATCGGGAGTGACTTTGAGCTTAACAGGCTTCAAAGCCACATTGCTGACCACGTTGGAGTCGCGCGTTTGCTGGTTAACGCCGTATAACGGGCTGATCTTGCCGTTGTTCGTCTGATGAATGATCAGTGTGCGCAAGCCAACGAATTCTGCCCACACCTCGACATTGCCTTTAGGCATCTTGAACTTGAACAGCTGCGTGTCGTTGGCACGGTCATCGACGTATGTGCTTTTGTTGTCAGCCGTCTCAGGGGCCGACATGGTGCCGTCGGCCCTTCGTATGGCATAGAAAACACCCTGCGACATGCCATAGCCTCGATGCGGTTTGCAATAGACTATGGCTGAATCGCCGGGATTGCAGTTCTGTGAGCTTGGGTCGACTTCAACCGTTCCGTTCTCCATACCACTTCGCGGATTTACCGTATATTTTTCCTGCGCTGACGCGTTGACAGCACAGAACAGCATCAGTGCCGTCAATAATCGTACCTTTTTCATAATTCACCTATCGTTTATCACCTATCACTTCTTAATATACTTCTTGCCCTGATAAATATAGAGGCCGTGTGGGAGACCGCTAAACGGATCCTGATGGTCAGTCACCCTGCGTACAATGCGACCCTGCATGTCATAGACGTTGGGATCGACGTGCTCCTTGGCCGTAGGCTGTTTCACCGTAGGTATCTGGATAGCCGTGGTGTAGGACGATGTAGCCCATTGGCCTATGTAGTCATAATACACATAAGGACGCAGTTCGCCGCTTACCTTGTCGAGCATATACGACACAGACTGCTGCAAGTAGCCTTCATCATCGTAGATGAAGTACATGCCTTCGGTGATGGTCGGCGTGCCGCCAGTCATATCCTCTTCGCGTACTTCTATCGGGTATAAGTCCTCAGCGCGGAGGATGTAGTGCTCACGGGAAATGGCGGCAGAAGTGGCGGAATCGGTATAGCTGTAGATGAGATGGATGGTATTGTCAAGAGCATCATAATACTCTTCGGGGTTCTCCAAATCTGACAGTTCCTCTTCCGAGATGCTGTGGGTATATTCCAAACGTGTTGCACCCGTGAGATTGTTTTGCGAATAGATGTTCGTGTAATTATTGCCGTCATCCGGGTTGCGTCCCACCATGATGAACCATTGGGGTTTCAGGATGCCATTGACGACCTCCTGATAGACGATGTTAAATTCGCCATCCAAGGACAGGCGCGACTTGAGGGTATGATTGCCGTCCCTGATGTCGTACTCGTCGATATGCTCACAGTCACCGGAAAGGTAGTCTATCGTCACGGCGATGGGCTTCACCCTGTCTGTCGTGACGAGCTCGTATTCTCTCAAGGCGAAATAGAGGGAATCGTCGGAAATGACGCATGACTCAAAGTACTGCATCTCGCCGCCGCTCACCTTGTCGTAGAGCTTAAAGCCCTCGGGAACAGTGCGTGTGATGGCATACAACAGACCGTAACCAGGGTACTCCGTGGAGTCTTTGTGCATGATCTCCTCAATGGTGTAGCCGAATTTCTCTGATGCCTTCTCATCGACGTAGCCATTGACCTCGACGGTCTCTAAATCCTTTTCACTGGGCTCATAGTCGTCAGCAGTACGACGATTCATGGGACGATTCAGCTTGGGACTGTTCTTGGCGAAGGCGCGATTGGCACGGGCTGGCGTCTCGGTGTTGACGACAGGAACAGGATAGAGGTCGGTCGCCGACTTCATGAAGTTGGTACCCTCACTTTCCTCGTTGAGCAACTCAACCATGTCGTAGGATGTCAGTATAGACTGGCTGACTTTCTTCAGACCGCTGCCGCTGGCCTGCGTGCAGAAACAGTGACGCAGCGTGGTGGTGGGCAGTTCGTCAAAAACGCCGCCACTCCTGTTGTTGGCATCACCATAGCTGTTCATGATATGTCCGTGAGGCATGCCGCAGACCATCGTGTTCCACTTGCCCCTACACCTGATGTTCGTCACCGAGCCGCTGTTGAGAACGGTCACGTTCTGGTCAGCATAGCCAACGAGACCGCCGACATAGTCGGTGCCTTCCAGTGTACCGAAGCTGGCGCAGTTCTTGATGTCGCAGTTTTCGGCATAGCCGACGATACCACCGACACAGGCCATGCCCTGCAAGGTGTTGCCGTGGTCAAAGATAAGGTTGGAGATGACGGCATGTGACGTGATGGTTCCTTTGGCCACACCCACGAAGCCCAGACCGTCGGTGCCCTGATAGCAGCCAGTGACACCGCTGATACGGTGGCCATTGCCGTTGAGCACGCCACGGAACGGGTTGTCAGTGGTACCTAAAGGCATCATAATGTTATCATTATCGAACACGAGGTCGTTCAAGATTTCAACGCCGATGTTACCGGAGATTCTGCCTAACGACACCATCTCGGCCAGCACGCGCATCTCGCTGGCATTTCGGACATAGTAAACCGTCGTGTCGGCATTGTGTTCAGGCAGGGACAGATGGCAGACCGTACACTGGCCGTTGGCATCGAACTGGTGTGCCTCAAGCACGGAAGTCGGCTTGATTTCCATGTACGGGCATTGCTCGCACCTAGAGATCGTACCTGCATTGCTCAGACAACTGAATTTGGGCTGGCTGGTCTCTGTCAGCTTGTGGGTCTTATAGGGCGAGGGTATATCCGCTGATATCTGCTTGCTGCAGACTGTGCAGATGGTCATCTTCTTACCCATTCGGCCACAGATAGGTTCAGCCAACAGAATCTCGTTGCTGTAGTCATGGACATGGAGTGACATTTTTTCAATACTTCCTACCGTTTCATAACCACCATGCATGACAGTGACTTCAAGTCTGATTACGTGGGGTCCTGAAGTGAGTCCAAGCCTCACACCCTTGATTGCGAGCATGCTATCATTCTTTCTTGTCAACACACATGACGAATCACGATAGATCTTGAACTCAACATTCGTCGTTGAGGCTTTCGTACTGTTTTCCGGAACAAGTATCTTGAAGAACCTCTTGAATTCGAGGCTTCCCGAACATCCCGAAGGAACGGTAACCCTGAATTTGATACTGGCAGTTGTGGCTTCCTTCTCGAGCTGATAGGAGTTCTTGTCCTTCAACTTGGTGAAAGATAGCAACTCCGGCTCGGAGACGATGATACTATCACTGGTCATGCCGCCATTGAAAGGGAACTCACCGTAGGCCAGAGCAGTGGAAGGCAATAGAAGTGATAAGTGAAAAGTGATAAGTGATAAGTATAGGATAACCTTGTTCGTTTTCATAATTCGTAATTTTCAATTCTCAATTCATAATTCTCAATTCTCAATTCGTAATTACTGATTCGACGCCGTTTCCGGCAGTACAGCATCCGATCCGCTGCCATAGATGGCTGCAGAGGTATTGTTCGACAGTTTGCCACCGGCGTTGGTACCACAGATGCCACCGGCATAGTCGCGCACGCCGCCGACCCATACATCACCTTCCGTCGTACAGCCGGAGATGGTGCCCGACGCTTTGTTCATTCCGCAGATGCCACCGATGTTAATGCCGGAACTGATGCTGTTCATAATCGAGAATACCACATGGCATTTGTCGATCTTTCCGTTGTTGACACCTGCCACACCGCCGATATAGTCCCAGCCGCGCATGTTGCACGCAGCCAGCGTCACGTCCTTCACAACGCCACCCTTGGCAATGACACCGAAGAGTCCGCGATAGCCGCAGCCTGCCACAGGCTCTTTCGTTTGCAACATGCTGATGAGGTGACCGTCACCGTAGAAGGTTCCCTGGTATGCCGTGCTGTCGGTATCGCCGATAGGACGCCAAGGCACCCGCATGAAGTTTTCGGCTATGAGGTCGTTGGCAAGACGGACATTGGCCTCGGGATGACGGTTGTTGATATAGTCTGATACCCAGTAGAGGTTGCCGAAGGTCTTGACAACAAATACGCTGTCATTGCCAATCGAATCAAGGGGTTCAACGGCAGGCTGCTCATAGGGATGGAGACAGTTTTCACGGCGGCAGATGCCATACTCGTCGTAGTCGTGGCCTATGCCCGGCTCCTCGAAGGATGCGTGATGGTAGCACTGCTTGCAGGTATATTCCACAAGGGTGTGCTCACAGTCTTGAGTCTTGACGGCGCGGTCGCTACCGAAATCATGGGGGAATTTCTTGAGGAAAAAGCAGTCATCACAGAAGATCATGTGATATTTTTCGTCGACGGGCAGCTTCTGCTTACCGAAATTCTTGTGACTGGACTGCTCGACATAGTCACACATCAAACAACGCTTGTTGTGGTCATCACTGTTGGAGACAAAGGTTGCAAACTGATGGACTTCGCTAACGATTTGTCCGCAATCCAGGCATTCTTTGTAATGCATTTTAGTACAGGTCACCGAGTCCTCGTCAGTCTTTTCAAACTGCGACCATTTGTCGTAGCCGTAGAGCTTGGGGAAATTGTGGGGTTCAGTCTTCTCGATGCCGCAATTATCGATGTCACAATAATGAATATGGTTATTGATGTCCTTTTTCCTATATTTAGTTTCATGTTTATGCCAGGTAAAGACGATGTAGCGCCCACCACCGGCATGGGGACCGGAATACCAGGAACCGTCGGGCAAATCCTTGGGCTTTGAGGTCGTGACGTAGGCCGACTTCAACACCTTATTGTTGAAATCGGTGTTGCCGGTGCGACTGATATAGATATGGGGCTGCTCAGGGTAGGGACCACCAAAAATGCTATAGTTACGACCGTTGAGTCCGCCTCGGTAATTTGCATCTTCCTCTGATTGCGCCTGGAAGAACGGAGCTGGGGTGTACTTCTTGTCATGATCATCATACTTGAAGCCATACTTCTCTTTCCTGGAGTCCGTTATTACCACATCGGTGATGTAATTATTCGTGTCCGTACCGTTCTTGAAGAGGACAAACACATAGCCACCGCCACGACCCTTACGGAAGTCCAAATCGAGATTGTCACCACCGCTATAGCCTTTGGTATGGTCCTTAAGACTGTCCTTTTTCTGGATGGCAACGACTTTGATATCCGTCAACATCTGCGCCCCTGCGGAGCTAAATATAAAATATAAAATACTAAATATAAACAGCCTTTTCATATTTCTCTTATATCTTATCTTTTTATTTATTATTTTTTATTCAGGCCTGAAAGGCCGCATTCACTACATATGCCTAAAATCCTTCTGGCGTAGCAGCAATGCCTGGCCGACGTTCTCGAGTTTCATGCCTTCAACATCGGTCTTATGAGGATCCAACTTGAAAATACCATATTGGGTTTTCTGGTTGTCAAACAGTATAAACCGCTTGTAGTTGAAGAACGAGGGTACATCATTACGTTCGATGCGGTCAGGTCCGAACACCTGCCCGGAGTTATACATAAAGCGTATGATTCTGTTCGTCTTGGTGGTATCGGCAATCTCATAGCCCACCGGAACATCCTTGAGCAAGGTGCGGATGGTGTTCAGGGCCGACGGGTCATTGCTGGTGTTGGCCATCACACCCTGATGGACGTAATATGGACCAATCTTCATATTGGCCACGCAGGTGTCGTTCCACATATAGAGAGCGGCCTTGCTAACACTGACATTGGTGGCGTAGCGTACGCTGTCATTGGCTGGCGAGATGTCGATGTCGCCGTTGTTGTAATAGATGTTGTCATCGTAGGTAGAGCGTACGAGGGGCGTGACATAGACCTTTGCCTGGCTTTCAGCGCCCTCAAGATACTGCCACGTGATGGTGAACAGGCTGTCGTCGCTGCAACGGCGGCCAAGGCCCTCGCGGCACATCTTGCCACCCAAGGTGGGATAGAACACGGTGTATTCAACGTCCTTGACATATTCATTGAGTATCTCGCCGATAACCTCGTAGTCAACGACGACCTTGTTGGTAATGGAATGGTCGGCGACTCTGAGGTTGGAGACAGGTATCTTGGCATAGACCTTGTTCCTGGCTCGCGGCATGACGTTGGACTCGTAAGAGATATGTTTGCCCACCATATTGGCATAGAGGGCGGCCACCTCGTGGTCGAGGATGAGGTCGGAGATGGGTGCCACCTTGATTTCGATGAGCTCCACATTGTTGTCGTCCTTAGCAGCATTGGGGTCGAACTTGAGCGACTTGAACCACTCATCGACGACCTGATTCTTCAACGCCATGTTATCGCTGTCGTGCAGACCCGACAACCTAAGGGCAAGGGCACTGTTGCCGCCAAGAGCCTCGATATGGGTTTCACGGTCAGTCTGCGTGTTCTTCACCCAGTCCTGTGTCTCGGTACCCTCGGTGGTGCCGATGCAATAGAGGAATGAGGCGCTGGCCTGCTCATCGACTGTGGTGCGGGAGTCAACGACATGGCGGTTCATCGTGGTGCTGAACTTCAGCTTGCCGCCTAACTTGGCATGATAGATGATATGGGTGCCGTAGGTCTGGAACATGTTCTGAATGATACGCATGGCATCGGTCAGATTATTTTTCTTGATAGCCTCTGACGCCAGATTCTGGTAACGCAGGAATCCCCGAGAGAGTGCTTCGGGATGCTCGCGGGCAATATGATACAGGTCGTAGGGCTCCAGATGGCGCGAGGCCAGGGTCAGACCGTCGTGAATGGTGCAGAAGGCGAACTCGTTGCTGGTCATGTCGGTCTTGTTGTAGGTTGACTTGACCTCAGCCTGGAACAGGATGGCATCGACCTTCACCGATGACTGCTTTGTGAGCTTCTCGCAGATGGTCATGGCATCCGTGCCACTATAGACATGATGGTAGGATGACGGCGAGACGTCGTCAATGATAGTGGCAGAGCCGTGCTCTGCATCGTACTTCTGGATATACGACAAGTCGATGACACGGTCGCGCACCTCGTCGTAGTCGCTGTACTTTCCGGTGCCGTTATAGCCGTAGCCTACACCGTAGCTGCGATACAGGTCGCCGATGTATGCCTGACGCTGCTGGGCATGTACACGCCTCCAGTAGGTCTCACTGTAGTCACCGTAGGCATTCTCAGGATCGTACTCCTCCATGATCGTTTGAAGGTCGTCCTCACGTGTACAGGCAGTGAAAAGCGCTACGCTAAATATAAAATATAAAATATAAAATAATAGCTTGGGGCTTCTGCGTATCTTATTTTCCATATCTTTTTTATTTATTATTTTTTATTTAGGCCGCAGGCCGCATTAAAACTCTTCTACCGTAATATATAGTGGGAAATACTTGAAGAATTGCTGATTGGAGTAGTTAAATGAACTGACATACTCCGGATATTCCAGCAGCAAATCGGTTCCAGAACCGCTCAGACGCATGATACGCGCCTGACCTACATCGTTCGTGAGGATAGGCATGCCCTGGCCGTCATTTTGCGCAGGAGTATCATCCTTTTGCTGCTCAAGCTGAAGGGGATGCGAGATGACCCAGTAGCCGGTAGGCCAGTCCAGTCCGAGCATGTTACGATTGTCATCGTAGCTGTGGTCGTAGAAGATGCTCATGCGGTTGCCCAGCATCTTGGTGATGCTCTTCGACTGTTGTACAGAGGGCAGGTAGTCTTTCAGGTCAAACGCCTTCATCGACTGGCTCACGGCATTCGCCCACCTTTTACGGCCATCGGCATCGTCGGTAGGCTGCTCGACACGCAGGATATTGTCGCCTCCATCCAACAGACAGAACCAATAGTTGTCTTTCTTATATAATACACCATCATTTTCCTTATACCTGAGTGTTTTGAACTGTTTAAACTTGCTGTCTGTTTTCCAATAACTCAGGAGACTGTCGGTTTTCAACACCACAGGACGCACTGACCAGAAAGTGCTGGCGACCTTGGCGAAGGTTGTCGACTCGGCAAGTGCCTTGGGTTGTGCCTTGAAAACGGTCGTCGTGTAGGTCTTAGGCGTCTCTTTCTTCGTGGGACAAGGCTGGGGATGAACGGCATTCCAGTAGAAATACACCTGCTTCAGGGCATGGGTCTTCGCGTCGAAAAGGTTACGGACGGAGAGGCTGTCGCTCTCATAGAAGATGCTGTCGGAGGGGGTGTACACCGATGCGCTACCCTCCCAGATGACACGTCCCGGACGGTGACTCTCGTCGCCGACGAACAGGCCGGCATACAGGTACGGACGGACATGGCCGTCGCTGCCCTTGATGAGCGGATAGGCCACGACACAGGGTTTGTCGCTACGGATGGAAGGCACATATTCCTCACAGATGATACATGACTTGTTGCTGCCCTCCGAAGCGACGCGCACATCGGCACCGTAATTGCCGGCAACTGTCAGGACACCGTAGTCGGGCTCATCGATCTCCTGCGTGGGAGCCTCTTTCTTCAGGTACATTTGATAGACCTGGCGCAACACCTTACGTGTGGCGTCATCCTCGAACAGCTGATAGAACGGCAGGAAACGGCCGCTGACGAAGGAGGCATTATAGTTACTGGGCTCGATGCTGATATTGTTGGCCCAAGTATAATAGTCGCCATCGCCGATTTTCTTAGCAGCGGCACTCTTGTGATCGAAGGTTCTGTGAAGCTTATTGCAGTCTTCGCTCTTACCGCCCTTGACGTTGATGTTGCCCTGATACTGAACGGTGTGTCTGGATATCTGACTGATAACCTTCGAGTTGCCGGTCTTTACAACATTCTCGCCAGCGATGGTCTCAATGACCTGCTGAGTCGTATAGACCTTATCAACACAGGAGTCGCGGTCGATTTCCATCTGCAACTCGATCATGCCGCCGAGGTTGGAAGATACCACGAGATGTGTGCCGTACTGCTCAGAGAATTTGGTGGCTTTGACAGTATCGATGCCTGACTTTCCAGCCTTGACCAGTTCAGCGACGGCTTTGCGGAAGTCTCCATCGAGCACGCTTCCGTCATCGTTCAGATCGTCCAGTTTCAGACAGTGCAGTGTGCCCACATCGATGGTCTTGGTAGCCATGATGTGCTTGATGAACATGTGGGCTTTATAACTGTTGTGCCACGTGGTATGCGAGAACGTCTTATTGTCGCGGTAATACTTGCCACTGCCAATGGCTTCGCTGTCATCAATGGTGTACTTGGTCTCCGCATGGCCAAGTTCCTGAAGGGTGTTACCACTGAAGATGTCCATAGAGGTATAGTGGCGACGCTCAGCGCTGATGATCGGTCCATACGTTGCCTCGGCAGCCTGGAGACGCTCCATGTTGATGATCGGCTTGGTAGTAAAGCTACCGTCGTCCATCACATTGCCGGCAGCATTGTAGGCATATCCCAAACGCTGCAGCTTGATCTGCTCACTGGAATAGGCCCTCGTGGACTGAGTAGAAGTGGTGTCTTCAATGTTGCCTATGGAGTCATCGGAACAAGAAACAAAGCATAAAGATACCATGAGACATGCCATTCCAAGCAGTCCCTTCATGACCATTCTCTTGCTCATTCCAACTCGATTCATATAATTATACGTATTCATATTACTCATCTTCGTAGTTACGTAATGATTTATCCATATAGTTCTTCAGTATGGTGCGCGTCTTGGCATCGTAGATGACCTCGTAGATAGGCACCAGACGGATGTCGATGAGTGCTGCATCCTTAGGCGTCACCGTCTTCTGCCAGTCTCTCAACGTTGTCGCGTATATCGTTGCCTGCTGACCTGTGGTGAATGCTGTCACAAGCGACACATTGCCGCCACGGGCTTTGATATTGCTCTCTGAATTACGGCTACTCTTCTCGGCAGCATCCTTATATTCGGTACTGATACTGGTACTGATGTTGATGAACTTGATCTGAACAGACAGTTCCAAGGCCACTTTCACATCGAGCGAATTAGACACAGAGTCCATACGCGTGGTGTTGTAGTAGTCGAGTGAACAACCTAAGACGGAACGGGCGACGAAAGCGGGACCCACCTCTTCGATGAACTCACGGCAGATGCCGCTGGCAATAAACGCTGAGGGAGCAGCATGAATCCTACGGATAAAGTTCTGCATCACGTCTGAGAAGCCAGGAGCGTATGCCTCGCGGAAGAACGGCACTACCTTGGCCAGCGAGTCGGCATCGACGCTGGCAAAGGTCTTGGCTAACGGAGAAGCAGCAACGGCATTGGCAACCTTTTCACGCAAGTTCAGGTAGTTGAGGTCGCGTGAGAAGTAGCTTTGCTTCAAGCTCATCAAGGAATAATAGTTCTTCGTTGTTGAGAAATTTTTCTTGTTGAAGCCCACCTCCAAATCCACGGAGAACATGCCGGCGCCCACACCAATGCCGATGTCAAGCGACAACGAGTCCTTCAGGGCATTGACGCTCTCGCTGTAGAAGAACTTCTGCATGGTGGCAGGAATATAGTCGTCAGCGATATAGGAGGTATTGTATTTCTTTTCCATATCGCGCAGACTGCGCATGTTGAACACTTCCATATTGGTGCCGACACAGTATGACTCATTATCCTTGTATGTGTAGCCAGCACCACGAATGGCGCTGATGGCATCTTCCACTTCCTGCAGCTCTTGGGGCGTCTTGGCACTGACAAGCCACGACACCGGTCCATCGTTTGCGGGGGCGTTAATAGTCTGATTCTGTTCAGGGTCAACGGACATAGCGTCGTCATTGCTGCACGATACCATTGCCAACGTGCCCACTGCTATAGATAAATATAATAAGGTGTACTTCATACCTAATTCGTTATTAATTCTGACCTCTCACCTCTCACTTCTTAATTTTGCGTGCGCAAAATATAATTCACTCTTTCCTGCACCTTTCCCGTAAAGAGGTAGGCTATGGATGCTATCTTCACGTCGGTGAGTGCACACGTCTTCAATTGCTCGTTATCAGGAACGGGAGGGAAGTTGACACTCTCCAACCATTCCCTGATGCCCTGTGGTGAAGAAGCATTACCTGCCAATACCTCTGTGACAGCCTGTACATTGCCGCCACGGACGTGGATGTCCATGCTGTAGCGGTCACGGGATACCGTCTGGAACTTCTCGGTCTTCGTGCTTGATGATGCTTCAATACCGGCAATGAGTCCAATGCTGGCATTGAGTGCCACCTCGGCACTCATGTTCTCGCTGAGCACCGACTTGTCGATCTGCATGGTATATTCCAGCACGCCGCCCATGAATGAGCGCGCCACGAAGCCCCTACCCCATTTGTTCACAAAGTTGAGGACATCTTGGTTACTCACGTCGGCCTGATTGGTGTTGTTGCCTTCAAGCTTCTTCCAGTCGGCAAAAAAGCCGGGGGCGAAGACCATACTGTCGCCAGTTTCCTTATAGTACATAATGACATTCTTGTACTGGAGGTCACGGCTATATGCCACGCGCTTGGTGCGCTTCATGGCAAACACCGACTGGCTCTCCTCTACACTTCCCTTGGAGTAATTGCCTGACACCTTGATCTCGGCCACGATGGCGTTGACACCAACACTGGCAGAAATGGACAGTTGCTGGGACACGGCACTGCGCGTCTCACCGGTGATAACTTGTTCCTCACTATACGGCGTGTAATCATCGCTGATGAAGTTCAACCCCTTGACATACTGGATGGAGTCCAGATAGTTGAGGTTGAAGATGTTGAATGCCACGCCGTCCAAATACTCAGCACCCGTGGCGTAGGTATAGCCTACTCCACGCTCAAAGCCTGGAGGAGCCAGCAGCCGAGACACATACGTTGGTTGTCCGTCCTGACCAGCAGCCCGTCGGTTGTTGTCAGACGGGTCCTCTTTGATGCATGACGCAGTACCCAGAACACAGGCAAGAAGGAGGATATAATATAATCGGTTCATTTTATTCCCTTAATTTTTTATTAAAGTAATCTGTCAGCACCTTACGGGCATCGTCATTGACAATGAGCACATAGATGGGAACCAGCGACATGTCAACCATAACGGCTTGGGTGGGCCTGCAACTGTTCTGCCAGGCCGTGACATCACTGTCATCCAACGCGCCGCCGGTGACAAGGATACTCACCTGGCTCACATCGCCACCACGTACCTTGACGGTTGCAGTTGTCTTATTCATCAATTCTGTAGCTTCCTTAGAATCACCAATATCGAACGAGCCCTTATTCTTGATTTTAGTTTGGAAACTGGCCTCAAGAGCGACCTTGACACCTAATGTGTCACGGAGCGCCGTACTGTCCACACTAATCTGATAGTCGAGTACGGAACCCATCACCGACTTGCTGATAAAGCAAGGACCGAACTCATCGAGGAACTTGCTGCAGAGGTCATACTGCTTTGTCGTATTGCCCTTAGCAGCGGCAATGTCATTGGCAAACGTTTCCTGAACGGAGTAGAAGCCTGGCGACAGCAGTTTCATCCTCTCTTCACGCGTGGTGGCCTTTTCCAGCAGCGCCATGACGTTCATGTACTGAATCTCGCGGGTAAACTGGGTGGTCTTCTGTCGTTTGAGGGCGTACTTGTTGATAGACTTCTCCTCATGACCTTTTCCTACACCAACACCAATACTGCCGCTACCGCTACCACCAGCCTTATCCTTGCTCTTCACCGAACTGAAGTTCATGCTGGCCGAGGCGTTAACAGTAAGGCCTTTGGTAAGACCTTTCTCACTGTCAGAAGTGATAACCTCTTGGGTGGTCTGTGGATAAATAACATCGGATATCAGTCGGACTCCCTCGGCACGCTGGATGCTGTCGAGCGTGACCAGATTGAACAGCTGAATCATTGCTCCATCACAATATTCGCCACCGGGCATATAGCTATAGCCGGCACCCTTGTTGGCAGAAAATACCTTCGAGACGGACTCTAACTCGGGGCTGCTCGCCTGGACGATAGACAGATTATACTCATTATTACCTGCTGCTCGTCTAGTTGCGCCTTCAGTCATGAGCGTCAGCACATTCTCGCGCATGGAGCCCCAGTTCTCACCCACCTGAACGACAACCGTGGCAGGACCCTCGCCAACTGACGGATAGACATTCGCCAAACCTTTCGAAGTTGCTACAGACCACTTGCCCGGCACGTTGATGAAGGCAGTATACTCCCCATAGGAGGCGCCTGTATTCATGACGCCTTGCCCGGAAGTTCCGAGAATAGCAAACGGAGCATTGCTCTCACTGCCAGTTCCCTCATTGCCTATCATATCCTCACTACTGGAGCATGCTGCCGCAAGAGCGGCAACAAGCACCAATACCGAGTAAGTAATGTTCCTGTTCATCTTTAAAAGTTTTTACTTGACGTCTTTATTTGAAATGGTACCATACATCCTCTGGTCAACCTTGAGATTGGTATCAATCAGTTCCTTGAGATATTCATAGGCTTTATCCTCGTAATCTGATTTGCCCTTAAAGAGCTCATAAATAGGCTTAGTCTCAACACCCACCATAGCTGCTTTCTCAGGATTGGTGGTCAACAACCACTTTTTCACATCTTCATTGACCAGCGAGCCACCGGTAGCCAGGATGCTAATCAACTCTACATCACCACCACGAGCCTTTACTTTTGCATTGGTAGAGCAAGCAGCCTTATACGCAGCATCGGTCACCTCCACGCCAGTATTGAGGGCAAAGCTCTTACGTTTTGAAGGATCCTGTTTCCATTCTTCCTCCAAGGCCTTCATGCGCGCCTTGGTAGCAGAGTCTGCCTGTGTGGTGTCCTTAATCTGCTGCTGCCACTTGAAGTCGAGAGCGACCTTCACTTCTGTGCTCTTCTTAGTCATAGACGAGTCAACAGTGATTCGATAGTTGAGTTCTTGACCTAACAGGGATTTCACAACAACATGCGTACCTACAACACTGAAGAAATCGTCAGCTGCAGCTCTCTTGGCTTTTTCATCACTGCCAGCAGCCTTAAGGTTGGCGATAAACTCCTTCTTGTAACGCTTGAAACCATTGCTGAAATTAGCATCAGTAAAGGCCACACTATTGTCAGTCGTCGCATTGGCAAATTCAAGTTCACGACTGTAAATCGAACGGGTCAATCTCTTCTGCATGACAGTCTGGCCAGTGTGATTGATATTGTTTGTATTCACTGTCACACCCGTCGTATCAAATTTCACGGCACCAAAGTTTCCGCCAGGACTTACACTCACACCAATAATCTTGTCCAAAGCTTCCTCGCTGTGGGTATAAATATAAACTTCCTCGGTCTGTGGGACCAAACTGCTCTTGACAAGCTTTTCATTGCTGTTGAGATCATCCATCTTGAAGATTTCAATACCCGTCCAAAGCGCCGTATTTTGGCCACCCTTTGTAGGATTATAACCATAGCCGACATGGATGTTCGAGTTGACCATCTTCTTGAATGCGTCAAGGTCAGTCTTTGAAGTCTGGGTCACCGTCTGAGACTCCTCACCAGCACGACGCATGGCGCCACCCCTTGTGCCATCCTCATCGAGGAAGTGTACCTGATAAGACAGCTGACGGGTGTCTGCCCAGTTGCTTCCAATCATCATGGGAACACGTGCATTGCCACGACCATACTGGCGAGATGGCGAGAGTTCATAGTAGTCGCTCGTCTCAATATACCAGATTCCATCGGTCTTAATGTTCAGATAATAAGTGCCAAAGTCACCTGGAACAGTTGATACCAACTGGCCATTTGCATCAGTCAGTACGGCAGTATTCGCACCTTGCTGAAGAGAAGTGGGAACACCTGATTCAAGTTCATTGAAGTTAGAATCAGAACAAGCAGTAAGGGCAGAAATAGCCACTGCTGCTACAAAAAACTGTTTTGTCCAATTTTTCATAATCGTTAATATTTTAGTTTGGTTTAAAAATTATCTGAATTGTTCAGAGTTAATAATAATAATATTGTTTTATCAATTGGCTACAAAGATAGAAAAATCTATCCATAAAACCAACGCCCAAATGCCAAAAAGGTCACTTTTTGCTAATTTTGAAACAATTTTTGCTAATTTTGAAAGTTTTTGTTTAAGAATTTTGCACAACTTTCACAGATGACATAGATTTCTTTTTATCGTTTCGCTCAAAATCATAAAAAACTGTATAAATGACACCATTTCAGCAGCGAAGGCGACGGAAGATATTGTTACCTTAGGCAACGATTTGTATTACCTTAGGTAACGATTTATATTACCTTAGGTAACAGTTTGTATTACCTTAGGTAACGTCGCTGGGAGCCATGGATAGAGACAGAAACGATGATTTGTTCAGATAGTCTGGATGATGTATAGAGATCATCTCAACGGTTCATTCAGATAATCCTTTATAGGGTAAAGATATTATCTGAATAACTTGTTCAGATAATCGGAATGAGGGAAAGAGACTATCCGAACAAACAAAGGAATAGAGTCCCCAAAAAGACACGGTAAAATATAGCAGATAATAAACTGTGAATCAGAACATTACAAGAAAATGGAAGTGACAGAAGTGACGGCTATATATAACTTTCTTATAGAAAACGAAAAAAGTGGCACTTTTTTATTTTTCCTTAGTAGAGTTTGTTTTACCCGCCACTTCCGTCACTTGAAAATCAGCGAACTAGCTTTATAATACATTGATTATCAGAAAGATAAAACACTTCTTTATGGTAATTTTCGCCTTCCTTGTTTTCAATGAGTGGACCAGGTAGGGCTTGAACCTACGACCTCCAGATTATGAGTCTGTTGCTCTAACCAACTGAGCTACAAGTCCGGTGCGTTTCATTGAAAGCGGATGCAAAGGTACAAAAAACATTAAACAATAAACATTAAACATTAAAAAATTAGTCGTTTTTAACATTTTATTCGTAACTTTGCAGCAAAAATAAGCACAATGACGGGATATGTAGCAACAATAGGCATGTTTGACGGCGTACATCTGGGTCACCAGTTTGTGCTGCGCCACGTGGTGGAGACAGCTCGTGAGCAGGGCTTGCTGTCGATGGCCATCACCTTCGACCAGACCATGCATCGCAGTGAGGTGCTGACATCGCTGGATGCCAAGCGGCTGTTACTGTCGAAGACGGGGATAGACCGCATCGAAGTGTTACAATTTACAGACGAGCTGCGACAGATGACGGCTCGCGAATTCATGCAACGGGTTCTGAAGGAACAGCTGGATGTCAAGATACTGCTGACAGGCTACGACAACCGCTTCGGACACGACCGCAAGGAGGGCTTCGACGACTATGTCAGATATGGACAGGAACTGGGCATCGAGGTGAGACAGCTGCCGCCGGCACCATCAAACGGCATGGGTATGGGCGAGGGACCCACCGTGTCGTCGTCGTATATCAGAAGGCTGCTGGCAGACGGTCATGTGGGCAAGGCGTCTGAGGGGCTGGGCTATCCTTACACCATCTTAGGACGTGTAGAACATGGCGAGCATGTGGGTACACGACTGGGATTCCCCACGGCCAATCTGGTGCCTGTAGATGGACAGCAGCTGATTCCTGCTGCCGGTGCCTATGCCGTGAAGGTCAGGATGGAGAACACCGTAGAGTGGAAACACGGCATGATGAACATCGGTATGCGCCCCACCTTCGACGGACATCAACAGACATTAGAGGTACACGTGTTCCGGCTGAACGAAGACCTGTACGGACAGCTGCTGTTAGTGTCATTCATAGAACGACTGCGCGAGGAGCAACGCTTCGAACGTGTCGAGGACCTGATAAGCCAACTACAACAGGATGCCGTACTGGCCGAGCAAATTCTGACGGTGGAAGATTGAGAAATTGAGAGAACAAGATAATGAGAGATTGAGAGATTGAGAGATTGACATGAAGAAAGCGATTATATATCTGATAGAATTCATTGCCATCCAGCTGATAGTGGGATTCATCGTCACGATGGTATGGCAACTGGTGACGAAATCGAAGGATACCACCACGGCGATGATCATTACGACGACGGTGGCTACAGGTGTCGTAACCATCCTTGTCTTCCTACTGACCCGTTGGGCTGAGGTGTCGCCTAACTGGATACGTACACGGCCCTGGCTGGTGCTGGCATGGAGCGTCATAGCAGCCATGGGTGCCCTGATTCCATCGATATGGCTACAGGAACAGATGCCTGAACTGCCTAACTGGCTGGGCAACGAGTTCGACATGATACTCACCGACCGGTGGGGCTATCTGGCCATCGGCCTGTTGGCACCGCTGTCTGAGGAGATCGTGCTGCGTGGTGCCGTGTTGCGTTCATTGCTGAGCAAACCGCTCTTGGCAGGACGTTCAGAACGTGTTAACGCATGGACCGCCATCGCTATATCGGCAGTCTTCTTCGCCTTGGTACACTTTAATCCGGCACAAATGCCCCATGCCTTCATGATTGGGCTGCTGTTGGGCTGGATGTACTGGCGCACGGGCTCGATACTGCCTGGTGTGGCGTACCACTGGGCTAACAACAGCATCGCATATATCCTATATAATATATATCCCAACCCAGACATCAAACTCATCGATATCTTCAAGGGTTCTGAGCAACACGTGCTGATGGCTGTGGGCTTCTCGTTGTTGATACTGATTCCTGCTATCTACCAGCTACATCTGTGGATGAGAAGAGATTGAGGGATTGAGAAAATGAGAGAATGAGAAAGTGGACGATAGGAACGGTGGTGCTGTGGGCAGTGCTGATGATGACAGGCTGCAAACAGTCGGACATGCCCCAGGAGAATGCCGTCTACTACTGGCGGACAGAGTGGCGGACAGACTCGGTGGAGCGTGCCTTCTTAGATCATTATCATATCCACAAGGTCTATTGCCGCTACTTTGACGTGGTGATGAGGGACGGCGAGCCCATGCCCAACGCCACCATCCGCTTTGTGCAGGGACAGCTAGAGGGTAAGAAACTGATTCCGACTATCTTCATCACCGAGAACTGCATGCACAAAGCACACGAGGGACTGGCCAAGAAACTCGTCGACAGAATCGTACAAATGAACGAAACCAACGACATCACCGATGTCGATGAGATCCAGATAGACTGCGACTATACGGCACGCAGCCGGAAGACATACTACGACTTCCTGCAAATGGTGAGAGACGAGGCCAAGAAGAACGGCATGCAGCTGTCTACGACCATCCGACTGCACCAGTTGTCGATGGCCGTACCACCTGTGGACTATGGCGTGCTGATGATATACAATACAGGCGACCCCAACAAATTCAACGAACGAAACCCCATCCTCGACATACGTGATGTGGAGCCCTATCTGCGCTATCTGGCAGACTACGACCTGCCCTTGGCTGCCGCCTACCCTACCTTCCGATGGATTCGCAACTATCAAAACCTGCACTTGGAGCATACCGTAGAAACCGACGAGATACTGAAGGTCAAGGAAGCCGTAGAGAAAAAACGGCCGGAACTGCGCCGTACCATTCTGACATATCATTTGGATAAAGATAACATAAACCATTATAAACCCGAAACGTATGAAGCGATTTATCATCATTAGTCTGTTGGCAGCCATGACGCTGCCGTCACTGGCCTGTGCCGGTATCGGTACAGACAACTATTACCTGTTCTGTGTGTGCGACAAACAGGAGTTCAGCCGACGTGTGCAAGACATCTGTGACAAGAACTGGCAGGCGTACCTGGGCGACACCAAGGACTATTTTTGGTTCCGTGCCGACGAGGTCATCGAGGCTGCCCAGAAGAAGAACGACGCCTTGATGGTCAGCTACCTGAAGCACCTGAAGCTGTACCTGGAATGTGCCGACGAGGTAGCATCAGAGCGATGGAACTATCCCAGCAAGGAGGATCTGTCCAAGCGCGAAAAGAAACTGTTCCAAGTGCAGGCCTATGCCTCTGGCAAGATACAGAGTAAGCTACGCAGTCAGCATGCCCTGCTGTATATGCGTGCCAACATGCTGCTGGGCAACCATTACGAGAATGTCAACTTCTGGGAACAGACCGCCAGCAAGTTCATTGAGACGGTCTATAAGGACATGATGAAGAACATCTATGCCGGTGCACTGTTGAAGCGCGGTCGTGCCGACGAGGCTGGCCGCATCTTTGCCGAACAGGGCGACTGGAACAGTCTGATGACGCAATACTACAAGAACCGCTCTTACGAGGCCATCCGCCAGGAGTATCTGCGCGATGCCAACTCTGCCGTGCTGCCCTTCCTGTTGCAGGACTTCGTGAACAACGCCCAGGAGGCCATCGATGGCGAAGGCAACGAAGGTAAGCTTTTCATCCGTAAGATTGTACGCAGCGAGGCCGAACAGATGATAAAATTCGCCGGACAGGTCGTCAGCGAGGGCAAGACACGTGTGCCTGCCCTCTGGAAGAGCGCCCAGGCCTGGCTGGAATTCCTCTACGGCCAAAAGCAGCAAGCCATGACAGACAGCTATACCGCTACGACGTTGGACGGTACAGAGCGCATGAAGGACGTGGCGCGCGTCATCCAATTCTACGTCAATGCAGACCAACAGCCCCTCAGCGCACAGTTCGACAACTGGGTGGCAGGGGAATTCAAATGGCTGAAGAGTCACGGCTCTTCTCGCGATGAAATGGCCAATTATTACGACAATGCCCTCCATCGTATCGTGCACCAGGTGCTGGGCGAAAAGTATAACGTGGCTGGGCAGGCCATCACCTCGTTAGCCATTTACAAGGCACAAGGGCACTATCGCTATAACTCTATCATAGACACCATGAAGGTGGAAAACCTGCAAAAGTACTTCTACTACTGTCAGAAGCCTGCCAGCAACGCCCTTGAGGAAACACTGAAACCCCTTCAGGACATCAAGTTCGACGAGATGAACGACCTGATAGGTACGAAGTATATGCGCCTGTGCCAGTGGACCAAGGCCATACAATGGCTCTCGAAGGTGCCGCTGGAGTTCTACAATAAAAAAAGCTATGTCTGCTATGCTGCCAATCGCAGATATACGGTAGAACCCTGGATTACCCGCCAATGGCTTAATTCAAAATACGAATATGGCGACTACAACTGGCGCTTAAATCAGCATCCCAAGATGGTGTTCTGTCGTGAGGTACAACAGATGGAGGGTGAGCTGAACGTGCTGAGCGGACTACAGCGTGAGCAGCGTTGCTACGACTTGGCGATACGCTATGCGCAGGCCAACTTCACAGGCGACTGCTGGTTCCTGATGCGCGACGGCAAGAGCATCTATGACAAGCTGCGCCCGAACGAGACCGACCTGGCCGCCAAGGCATTGGAGTACCTGAAAGACGCCAGCGAGTCATCTGATTTTAAGATGAAAGAAAAAGCTCTCTTCGCCATGTCGTACTACTACCTGCATAAGAACCCGTGGTACTCTTTCGAATGGGACAGCTCGAAACTGGAAGACGTGATGAAGGTGCATCCTGAATCGCCACAGTATCAGGCATTAACAGAACTGGCACGCTTCGAGCAGGCAAATGCTCAGCGTACCAGCAGTTATGTTTCGCGTTGCGACAACTATACCACGTTCCTTAGCAACCGCAAGAAATAACAAAAAGCCGCGATTTCAACGCAATTTCAAGGCCCTGTCCTCCGCAGCCTCCATCAGCTCGCGCTCGCCAGGGCCTTTGTCGTTGATGCCACAAAGGTGCAGGATGCCGTGGATGATGACACGGTGCAGTTCTTCATCGTAGCCTTTATGGAAGAGTTCCGCGTTTGAGCGTACGGTATCCAACGAGATAACGATGTCGCCATTCACCATGTCGCCTTCACAGTAGTCGAAGGTGATGATGTCGGTATAGTAGTCGTGGCCGAGGTATTCGCGATTGACTTCCAAGATGTGCTCGTCGTCGCAGAACAGGTAGCCCACTTCACCCACCTTCTTGCCGTATGTGGCAGCAACTCGGCGAATCCAAGCCGTTGTATCACGGCGTTTGATAGTCGGGAACTTGACGTTTTCAGTGCTGTATGTAATCATAAATGTCGGAATTACGTTATAACGTTATACCGGAATTACGAGCGTTTCGGCAGATAGGGACTAACGTCGATGCCGAAGTGCTGCAATTCGCGTACCATTGTCGATGAAATGGAGGAAAATTGTGGCTCAGCATAGAGCAGGATAGTCTCTATCCCACTCAAGCTACGGTTGATGTCGGCCTGTTCGCGTTCGTACTCGAAGTCCTTGACGCTGCGCACACCTTTCACAATGAAATGGGCATTTTCAGCACGGGCGAAGTCGACAGCCAAGCCATAATACGGCTTCACCTCAATGCGAGGCTCGTCCTGATAGAGGTCGGCAATGGCCTTGATACGCTCCTCGGCAGACGGCATATCGGGCTTGTGTACCTGATCGCCCACCACACCAATGACCAGACGGTCGAACAGCGGCAAGGCTCTGGTCACAATGCTGTCGTGACCCACCGTAAAGGGATTAAAGCTTCCTACAAATATTCCTGTTTTCATATTCATTCAAACAATGTCGGTTCCATGATGTTCCCACTATACGGGTTGCGCCCGAAGTGCTTGTAGGCCAGTTCCGTCGCCATACGACCACGAGGGGTACGCTTGATGAAGCCCTCCATGATGAGGAACGGCTCATACACCTCCTCCACCGTGCCGGCATCCTCACCAATAGCCGTTGCGATGGTCGTGATGCCCACAGGACCACCACGGAACTTGTCGATGATGGTCAGCAGGATGCGGTTGTCGATCTCGTCCAGTCCATATTGGTCGATGTTCAGTGCCGTCAGCGCCACCTTGGTGATGCTGGTATCAATGCGTCCCGTACCCTTTACCTGAGCGAAGTCACGAACTCGGCGCAACAGGGCGTTGGCAATACGGGGCGTACCACGACTGCGACGAGCTATCTCAAGTGACGCATCCGTCGTAATAGGTACGCGCAGGATGCTGGCCGAACGCTCGATAATCTTCTGCAACGTCTCTGGATCGTAATACTGCAGGTGCATATTGATACCGAAACGGGCACGCAACGGCGCCGTCAGCAGTCCGCTACGCGTCGTGGCACCCACCAGCGTAAACGGGTTCAAGTCAATTTGTATGGAGCGTGCCGACGGACCCTTGTCTATCATGATATCAATGCGGTAGTCTTCCATCGCCGAGTAGAGATATTCTTCCACCACGGGCGATAGACGGTGTATCTCGTCGATAAACAACACGTCGTTCTTCTCCAATGACGTCAGGATACCTGCCAAGTCTCCCGGTTTGTCGAGCACAGGACCAGAGGTTATCTTAAAGCCCACACCCAACTCGTTGGCAATGATGTTCGACAGCGTGGTCTTTCCCAGTCCAGGGGGACCATGCAGCAGGACATGATCCAGCGGTTCGCCACGATATTTCGCTGCCTCGACGAACACCTCCAGATTCTCCACCACCTGCTTTTGTCCGCTGAAGTCGTTGAATGCCAATGGGCGCAAAGCATTCTCGAACTCCTTTTCGCTGGAGCTCATCTGCTCTTGTCGGATGTCAAAATCTTCGTCCATCATATTTTTTCTACTCTTTAGCGTGCAAAGATAATATTTTTTTCGTAAATTTGCAAGCAAAACAATAAAAACCAATTATGAGACGTACTTTCTTAGCACTTTTCCTGACATTAGCCACGATGGCAATGGCTCAGAAACCCATCGAGATGAATCTGTGGCCCGACGGTCCCAAGACCAGCAATGGCGACCCTAACGACATGGCCAAGGTAACTGTTTATCTGCCTAACGAGAAAAAGGCTACAGGACGTGCCATCGTATGCTGCCCAGGTGGCGGCTATACACATCTGGCCATGAATCACGAAGGCTTCGACTGGGCACCCTTCTTCAATGGTCAGGGTATCGCTCTCATCGTACTGAAATACCGTATGCCTCATGGAAATTACAAAGTACCTGCCGAAGATGCAGAAGAGGCTATACGACTGGTACGCAGTCATGCGGAGGAATGGCATATCAACACCAAGGATGTCGGTATCATGGGCTTCTCGGCTGGTGGGCATCTGGCCTCAACGGTTGCCACACATGCCACGGGCGACGCTGCCCCCAACTTCCAGATACTGTTCTATCCTGTTATTTCCATGGAACAAGGTACCACCCATCAGGGCTCACGCGACAATCTGCTGGGCAAGAATCCCAAGCGTAAGCTGGTGAACGAATACTGCAACGAGCAGCATGTCAACAAGCACACACCCCGTGCTTTTCTGGCACTGGCTCACGACGACCGTGCCGTGCCACCCGTCAATAGCATCAACTACTATGAGGAACTGTATGCCAATAAGGTGCCTGCCGCCATGTACGTCTATCCCTCAGGCGGTCACGGCTTTGGCATACGCCAGTCCTTTGCCTACCATTTCGAGATGATGCTCGAACTGAAGGCGTGGCTGCGCAGCTTCTAAGGATTAAGCATCGGCAAAGGTCTTGCCATCGTTGAGCGTTATCTGGAGTTTGGTGTACTCTGAATGGAAGTCGTTCCTCAGACGATCCAGGTAACGGCGACATTCCCAATGGCACATGGGCAGGTCGTGAAGCAGGTAGTTGCCGCAGGCCTCAGGACGTGTGGCAGGCACCTCCTGCTGCGTGAGTATCCACTCCAGACACTCAATGGTGAGCTGGCGCATATCCTCGACGGTGTAGCTGCCGGTCATGATGATATACATGCCCGTGAGACAACCCATCGGACCTACATAGACCACATCGTCCTTGACACGGGAATTACGGAACCAGGTGGCCATCAGGTGCTCCAAGCTGTGAATGGCGGCAGGAGCCATCGCAGGCTCTTTGTTGGGTTCGGTAATACGCAGGTCGTAGGTGGTGAATCCCCTATCCTCTCGCGACACGTAGATGCCGGGCTTCAGGCGTGTGTGGTCGATTGTAAAACTTTGAATGACTTCCATATAAATGAGGAATGTTGAGTGTGGAAAGTGGAGTGATTAAAGCAGTTTTTCTATGGCCTTGTCGAGGTCTTCGATTTGCTGCGAACGACTGACGAGGTTGTTGCCGCGGTCTATCAAGAAGAACTCGGGCAGGGTCTGCACATTATAGATAGTCAGGAAACTGTTGTTGTTCTCGTCAGCACGAACGCTGATCCAAGGCAGGGCGGCCGTCTGCTGCTTCCAGAAGTGCTCATCGCCATCGAGGCTGACCTGATAGATTTCGAAGCCTTTGGCATGATACTTATTATACAGTTCGCGAAGTGCCAGAATACGGGCGGGGGACTCGCTTTGTCCGAAGACGTGGAAGTCGAGCAGCACCACCTGACCCTCCAGGTCGGTTAACTGACGCAACTTGCCCTTGTTGTCGTTCAAGGCAATATCAACGACACCCGAGGTCTTAATCTTCGAGGCATCGATGGTCTTCGACTGCTCGGCATCAGCAGCACGGACGTTCTTCATGCCCTCGATGGCAATGTTATGCAGGTTCTTACCACGCTCAGCCTCAGGATAATAGGTGTCCCAGCTGGTGGCGACTGCGGCAAACACCTTGATATCGTCGCGATTGGTACGTGGATTGAAGATGAGCATATCACCCAATGTCTGGAACAGGGCAAAATAAGCATAGGGCTTCGACGGATCGGGGAAGATATAGTCACGCTTCACGTCTTCCTTATACTGACGAATCATGTGCAGAATGCTGTCGTTCGACTGGTCGACAGTCAGAGCCTCGCTACGGCTCACGGCAATGGCACGCTTCTGCAAATCCATCTGACGCAAGGCCAACTCCTTAATCTTTGCACAGTTGTCAGAACCTGTCACCTCGTACTGAGAAGCCATCTGCGGATAGGCAGCAGTGACGGTGACGGTCTCCGTAGAGTCGATGGAGAGTGAGATAATCTGGTTGCTGATGCGCAGACGATAGAACTCAGGAGCCTGCTGGGCCTCGCCAGCCAGACTAAACTTACCATCGGCATCAAGACGTACGGAGTCAATGACCTCAGGACCCATCAGACTGATGTTCTCCAGATAGAGCACAGAGTCCTTAGCATTCGTGATACTACCTTCTACGTGGAATTTCTTTTCGCTACACGAGGCCATGCCAAGCACGGCCAACGCTATGATTACATATTTCTTCATTGCTTTAAAACATTTCTATTTTGGCCACAAAGGTACGAATAAGCGAGCGAAATACCAAATAAATTTGGATATTTCCGAGCGAGAGATTGCAACGCCACACTTTGCACCTTCAGGTCAAAGAACCTTCTCGCGAAGCGAAAAAGGTACACTATTCATCTGAGATGTGCAAGTTTTTGAGGCTACTTCTTCTTGCGAGGCTTGCGGATGGCCCAGCCTTCTTCGCTGAAGTCGGGCTCCTCACCCTTCAGAAATTTCATCCAGTCGTCCTTCTTATAGGTCTTCTGGGGGCTTGATTTTCTAGAATCTCTAGAAGGTCTAGAATCTCTGGATGGTCTAGATGTTCTAGATTCTCTAGAGAACTTAGCTGGCTTGCCGCCTTCGTCGGCATCATTACAGCGCACCTCACGGCGCTTGTATTGCTGACCATTGACATACTTGATGACGCGTTCGGCATCCTCCTCAGGCACCTCGAAATACGACATTGTCTGCAACAGGTCGATATGACCCACAGCCACATGGCCTTTTACGTTCTTGTTGAGGAACTGCATCAGCTCACCAGGATAGAAACCGTCCTTCTTGCCCAAATTGATGAAGAGCTTGCGCATACCCTCACTCGTAGGCAATATGGTCTTCTTGCCTCTGCCTTCACCTTTCTTACTTCTTACCTCTTCCTTCTTACTTCTTACCTCTGATATCTCAGGGGCATCAGCATAGTAGGCCAGAAACTTGCCAAACTCCATCGACACGATTTTTTTGATAAGGTCGTCCTTATCGACATATTCGAAGTAACGGCTGATGTCCTGCATAAAGGGGGCTATCTGCTCCTCGTCAACATCGGCTTTCACAATCTGGTCCATCACCTTATAGAGCTGCTTCTTGCAAATCTCCTCTGCCGAAGGAATGGTGCCCTCTTCAAACTTCTTGCCGATTTCCTTCTCAATATTGCGAATCTTATGCTTCTCGCGGATATGGACAATACTGATGGACGTGCCCTTCTTGCCGGCACGACCCGTACGGCCGCTGCGGTGGGTGTAGTTCTCGATGTCGTCGGGCAGTCCATAGTTGATGACGTGCGTCAAGTCGTCGACATCCAGACCACGCGCTGCCACATCCGTTGCCACCAACAACTGTATGGTGTGCTGGCGGAACTTCTGCATGGTCAGGTCGCGCTGCTGCTGTGACAGGTCACCATGCAGCGAATCGGCATTGTAGCCGTCCTTGATAAGCTTGTCGGCAACCTCCTGCGTCTCTATCTTCGTGCGACAGAAGATAATGGCGAAGATGCGTGGATAATAGTCCACCAATCGTTTCAGCGCCAAATACTTGTCCTTGGCATTTACCATATAGTAGATATGGTTCACGTGCTCGGCACCCTCATTGCGGCTTCCAACGACAATCTCCTTGTAGTCGTGAAGATAACCTTTGGCAATGCGTTCTATCTCCTTGCTCATCGTAGCCGAGAAGAGTAGTGTGTTCCTATCCTCAGGCACACCCTCCAGAATGGCGTCGATACTCTCCGAGAAACCCATGTTCAGCATCTCGTCGGCCTCGTCGAGCACCACGTTATGCACGTCGTCCAACTTAGCGACGCCACGATTCATCAGGTCAAGGAGTCGGCCCGGCGTCGCCACAATGACCTGCACACCCTTGCGCAGGGCACGAATTTGCTGCTCTATAGAGGCTCCGCCATAGACGGCCTCGATATGAATGCCGTCCAAATACTTCGCAAAGTCGCGCATGTCGTCGGCTATCTGCAGACAAAGTTCACGCGTAGGAGCCAAAATAAGGGCATGGGGCAATCCCCGCCCTATCACGCCCATCTGTGGGTGAGGCTTCTCGGCTATCCTTTGCAGAACGGGAATACCAAATGCTGCCGTCTTGCCAGTACCCGTCTGGGCCAGTGCAATGACGTCGTTTCTGTTACCTAACAAGTAAGGTATTACTTCCTCCTGTACGGGCATGGGCTGTACGAAACCCATCTCCTCAATGGCGTGGCGAATCCCTTCGCTGACACCAAGTTCTTCAAATGTCTTCAAATGTATAAAAGTACTTTATTCGTTATTCGGCTGCAAAGTTACGAAAAGTTGAGCGCAAAACAAAGAAACCTGTTTCTTTTTTTTCCGAGACGGAGTAATTTCTTTTTAAACTCCTACTTTGCAGTAAGCAAACTCATGCTTTGCAGTAAGTAAACCTCATGTTCCCAGGCTGGGAATATTTTTTCCTTAGGCAGGGAGAAATATTTCCATAGGCATGGCGCAAATTTTGTTCGGCTAGCATTCCCTCTTACATTCAAAAACCCCTCACCCCTCACTCAAATCTTTGGGAATGCCTTTGCAGAAAGGGGCTGAGAGCCAGTGAGGGGTAGGTTTGACCCTACACTCACCCCTCACTGACCCCTCACTCAATTCTTTTTATTGGGAGCAAAAGTCAATCAAAGAGCAGGTTCTTGCTCTCATCTCCTCAGTGAGGGGTGAGTGTAGGGTGAGTGAGGGGTTAGAGGCAGCCCTCACTCATCATAAACCCTTTATATATCGGTCTTTCAAGCCAAATG
>JAEEGG010002619.1_pt1 | contig 46128 bp, 39 predicted proteins | sample 9134161 | NCBI WGS metagenome assembly JAEEGG01 (sample SAMN16246543, study PRJNA631951) | gut metagenome | biome: gut microbiome; feature: rumen; material: CR-attached | host: Bos | place: Iran: Karaj | collected 2018-10 | reverse complement strand
CTCCTGTGCGGTTGCTCCACATTCACGGCACTGCCGACCCTGTGGTGGGATATAGTGGCACTTCACAGTATTTTGGCAATCTTGGTCTTGGTGTCGACGCCATCCTCGACTATTGGAAAAACGCCAACGGTTGCGCTATCGAACCAGTCATCGATACCTTCCCCAACCTCAAAAACGATGGTCTACTCTTTGTGCGCTACACTTACGAGGGCGATACCGAGTTGCAGCACATCAAGGTCATCGGCGGCAATCATACTTGGTATCACAGCGAAGACCAGTACGACATTGGTTATCTGAAAGAAATACACAAGTTTTTCGTGGGCAACGGTGGCGGCAATGTGGGCGTTGCTGAGCCTGAGCAAAACACGCTGAAACTTTGGCCCAACCCGAATTCAGGCTGTTTCACCATTGAAGTGGAAAGTGCTACCAACATCGAAGTGATGGATGTTCAAGGCCGCAGTGTGGCCAAACATAACTTGAAGCCTGGCACGAATCAAATAAAGTTAGGCAGCCTTCCCGAAGGCTTGTATTTTATCAAAGGCGAGAATAGTGTAGTACAAAAACTCTTGCTGACAAAATAGCAAGTCTGTTATTTAACGACTTTGGTTACGAATGCTTTTTCAGGTGTTCTGATGACGAACAAATAGGTTCCTACAGGCAACGAGGAGAACATCTCGCCAATCTCAAAACGGTAGGTTCCTTCATGGGCAAGTCCTAAATCCTTGTTGACCAACAGTTTTCCATCAATGGAATAAACGTTTGTCGTCAAGTAATCCCCTTTTGTTAATTCGATTTCAGCATAACTTGAAATGGTGATAGGATTGCCGACGATTCGGATAAGATTCTCATTTTGAGCAGTTTCCTGAATACCTGTGAGGTCGAATTCATAGGCACCTAAGTCAATGCGGCCATCGTTGACGCGTTGGTGGCTATCCAGATCGAGGCCATTGAGAACTTCGGCAGGTGTTTCAAGTGCACCGGCATTGATGCAGGGACTATCAGCGCCCAGTCGGAAATTCTCGTTGTCAGGTCCTGCAAAGAGTGGGTCTTCATCAATGCAGTTCTCATAAATCTGAATCACTTCGTTGTTGGAAATATTATCTAAACCATATTGTACCAAGCAGTTATGAAACTCAGGAGCATAACCATCATACGTCCAAGACCACATCTGCACAGGCTCGTCAAGAGGGACACTGTTAGCGTTGCCGTAAACGATGCAGTTCCACATGACTGGAGAACTATGCTGATAGAAGAAGATGCCGCCACAGTTGACGCCGATGGAGAGGTTGCCAACCACGGTGAGGTTACTGACCAAAGGCGACGAGTCGCTGATGGCCAAGCCGCCGCCGAAATGTCCCGAGATGTTGTTGGCAAAGAGCGAGTTGGTGATGCTGCACGGTCTGTCATAGCAGCGGATTAAATAAAGTCCGCCGCCGTTGATGCCATAATTATGCTCAAACGCACAACGGTCGATAATAATGGAGCAGCTGTCGATGCTCAAAGCACCGCCGATGGCACCACTGCCGTTGTTGTAGCGGAAGTCGGTGTCGGTGAGTTCTACCTCGCAGTTGATGAAGCGCAAGCCACCGCCATACATATAGTAAACGGTATCTATTCCAGTGTAAGTCAAGTTGTTGTTGACAGCACAATCGTGCATTTTGACGGTCGACCATTCCGCATTCAGGGCACCGCCGTGTTCGCGGGAGAAGTTGCAAAACAGGGTGCTGTGGCCGATTTCCACATCGTCGCTGTTGATGATGCACAGTGCACCGCCGTCCTGGTCGTTGTCAAGGGCGGCTTTGCCATATTGGAAACGGCAATAATCTAATTTACAAGCACCTGCTTTTTCCATACGGATGCCGTTCCAGCCGCCCCGACCCATGTTGAAGAGGTGAAATCCGGTGGTGTCGGTTACAGTGAAGAGAATGGAGTCGTTTTTCGTTCCGATGGCGTTCAGCGAAGCTCCATCTTCAATGCGAATAGCATAAAATCCGTTGAAAATGACAGTGGTTCCAGCCTGAATGTTCAATGATTCCTGAACAATAACATCACCTGTAACAAAAACTGTATCGGCTTCCCAAATACCTGATTGCAAGCCATTTACTTCAATGTTTTGGGCTTTAGCGAAGAGGCAACCCAACAGAAAGCACAATAAAAAACGTGTCTTCATCGTAATTTGATTTGAAAGATTATGGCGCAAAAGTAAGGCTTTTTCATTACTTTTGCACCGATTTTTTAGAATTGCTATGAAACTACCAATTATTGGAAGAAAAAATATGCCCATTAGATATGGAAAACACGACTGATATTTTTGATAGAATGCCTGAGTTTAGCCGTGTTGGGTCGTTCAGTTTCCTGATTTGGGCTATTCTGATAGGTTTGTTTCTTTCTGTTGTTGTGAACATGGGGCCGGCCTTTATCACTTTGGTGCAGACCAGCCTTCACAGAGGATTCAAGTCGGCAGCATGGTTTATTTCGGGTGTTATTTTGAATGATGCCATGGTTATTGCAATATGTGTTCTTACCTCTGTTCAAGTGGTGATGCGTTCGCCGCTTGAGGTGACATTGTTCAGCATCGGAGCAGGCATTATTTTGGTGCTGTTCGGTATTTTTACATTCCGACGAAAGGTGGAGGAAAAGGAATCATTGTTGGAGAAACGCACCAACGAGATTTTGGAGAAAAAGGAAGACAGGCCTTCATGGCTTTTGATGCTCGGTAAAGGCTTTGTTATCAACCTGTTGAATCCTTTTGTTTGGATTTTCTGGTTCTCAGCAGTTGCTGTTGTGGCGGGCAGTATGGGCGGCAATAAAGTGAGTACGATTATCTTTTTTGCCATTATTCTTGGCACCACTTTGACGTTTGAGTTGCTGAAGGCTTGGGGTGCAGCCAAGTTGAAAGTGTTTTTTAATCCTAAACGCACCACCATCATGAATCGCGTTGCAGGTGTTCTGTTGGTGGTTTGCGGTATCTATTTCATTTTCTTGAAAGGAATTATAAACCTGCTTTAAGTGCTTTATACTTCGAATGCTGTCCAAGGCGCAATCTCAGGCAGAGGTGCCATGATTTCAATTTGCGTTTTGGTCACAGGATGCTCAAAGGCAATCCGCCATGCGTGCAGGCTGATGGAAGCATCGGGATTACTACGCGGATAACCGTATTTCAAGTCGCCACGGATGGGGCAGCCGATATGTGCCAACTGACAGCGAATCTGATGATGTCTTCCTGTAAACAACTCGACTTCAAGCAGATAAAATGTATCTGATTTCCCGACTACACGATAACTCAAACGTGCCAATTTGGCCTCCTTTGTACCTTCAGGAACGACGAACGACTTGTTCATCTTCTCGTTCTTGACGAGGTAATCTTCCAAGACATCGGCTTGTTTGGGTGGATGGTTTTTCACGAGGGCAAGGTAAGTCTTGCGTAAGTCGCGGTCTTTCACCTTCACCGTCATGCGCGACAGGGCTTTGCTCGTCTTGGCAAACACCACGGCACCACTCACAGGTCTGTCGATGCGGTGGACGAGGCCAGCGAAGACGTTCCCAGGCTTGTCGTATTTCTCCTTGATGTATTGCTTTACATCATCGAGCAGGCAGATGTCGCCTGTCTTGTCGCCCTGCACGATTTCCGAGGGGAGCTTGTTCACCACTATTAGGTGATTGTCTTCGTAGAGGATTCTGTCAGATATGTTGCTCATAACTATTAACTTCAAACACAAAACTAACAACTCTCAACTATCACCCCACTGCCAATAACATAAGGCTCCGTCTCATGATAAACCACTCCAAACTGTCCAGGTGCCACTCCTGAAATAGCGACCTCCGACTCAATGTCGGCACCGCGCTCAGTGAGGCGAATCGTACCGTATGTAAATTCCGGCTGATGCCGAATCTTGAAGCGGATACGCTGACCGTCAACGAATTGCAAGGCAGGATTCATCGGTTGTAGGTCGCCAAGAGGGATGATGTTGGTATATTGTGCCATGGGGTCATATCCCTGCGACACATAGACGATGTTGTTCGGGATGTCTTTCTTCACCACAAACCACGGTCCACCACTAAGGCCGAGGCCTTTGCGCTGCCCGATGGTATGGAACCAAAAGCCCTTGTGACGGCCTAATTTCTTGCCAGTCTCCAACTCCACGATGTCACCAGGCATCTCGCCAAGATATTCACGAATATAGTCGTTGTAGTTGATTTTACCTAGGAAACAAATCCCTTGACTGTCATGACGTTCTGCGCTTGGTAGCTTATATTTTGCAGCCAATTTGCGCACCTCAGGCTTAGGAATGTCGCCAATGGGGAAGATGACCTTGCTCAGTTGGGCGTAAGTGATGCGACCTAAGAAATACGTTTGGTCTTTGAAGGTATCGGCTGCGGTGCCGAGCCAAAAGATGCCGTTTTCGTCCTCCCACGAGCGGGCGTAATGTCCTGTGGCAATTTTGTCGAAGTTATGGCCTTCTTTTTCCTCAAAGGCACCCAACTTAATCCAGCGGTTGCACATCACATCGGGATTGGGCGTGAGGCCCTTGCGCACCATCTCCATGGTATATTTCCCGACGGTTTCAAAATACTCGTGTTGCAGGTCCACGATGTCAAATTTGCAGCCGTATTTCTTTGCAATATAAGTCGTTATCTCAATGTCTTCTTCCGAGGGACAGCTCGACAGGTCTTCTTTGCCCTCCATCCCAATCTTGATATAGAAGATATGCGGGTCGTAGCCCTGTTCTTTGAGCAGTGGCACCACCACCGAGCTGTCAACGCCCCCTGAAACCAATGCGGCTATATTCATGGTTTTGAAATTTAACTCTTAAATCTTTGGCAATGCATCAACATAATCCCTCAAAATTTCCAACAAGTGGTTAAATTCTTCGGAGTTGGGTATTCGTGTAACGAAGCTGATTTTCTTTTGAATTTCTTGAAGCGAGTTGGAGTCAGTGTGGGCCTTTAGGAAAAGTCGCCAATTATTGGCGGGTATGCCAAGAATGTCTGTCATCAATGTTTCGTTGACGAATTCTGACATGATACCTGTTCGAGCCAATCGTCCGAAGTTATTACCACCATCGTTGAAGGGTTTGTAATTGGTCTTGTCGCGGGCATTCTCCATGTATGGCTTAACACCATCGGGGACTTCCAATCTCCTTTCGTGCAATGTAAACGGCTTTTCGGTCTGTCTTTCGTAAACCCAATAGCGTTTTGTTGCCTCGGCTGCGGCTTTGGCGGAAAACACCCAAGGAGATGCAAGAACAGGATTCCCACATACCGCATCGCTAAGATACCAAGGAATGATGCAGAGCAAATCACCAACGTCGCAAGCCTCGGAAGCCGTGCGGTATCGGAATGAAGGCTCACCCTCTTTTGAAAGGATGAACCAACTTTTCAATTCTATTCCGAGAGCAACGTTATGTAAATCGTTGGTTTTTACCAATCTGACATCGGGGAACGATTCATTGGAACGGATAAAATGATAGGCATTCCAATTGCCATCGTCCCAGAGATGACGATGTGAGTTGAGGAATTGTACCACCTTATTTTCAATCATCGAGCCAAGCAACGTGTTAAGACTGAACAAATCGGTAGCCAAAATACCTGAATAGCGGTTTTCAATGGAACAATCTGCTGGCAACGATGGAAAAACGACATTTCGCAATCGTTCAATCAAGTCAAATCGATAATCAGTTTTAGCAATGGCATAGTCCGACTCCTTGAAAGTCGGCAGTCCTTCGATATGGGTAAAAGCTTTACCTTCTTCAGCTTCCTTGAGTGTTGCTGTTACAATGGATTTGTTGTTTTTCATACGGCGATAAGTTCAAGTTCTGCCAATCGGCTGCAAGCATTACGGAAAGTCCTTTCGGAAATTTCGGCCGAATAGCAGGAGCGGTTGAGACTGCGGCAGCATAATGCGGTAGTGGCCAATCCCGCAAACGGATCCCAGACCACATCGTTCTGGTCGGAAGATGTTTTGATAATGTATTCAATAATGGAAATTGGTTTTTGGTTGTAATGCAGTGATTTATGGCTTTCAGTATCTTTCAGTCTTTCCCTATTGTGCAACGCTGGCTGGTTCCAAACGTTGGTATAACCATGGATATGGTTCCATTTGGCTCGCATCGAGTCCCAAAGTTCCTCGGTCATCATTTGCCCATTGATGGTAAAATAAGGCCGTCCTTCGGGATTACCGTTGGTGTTTGCATAATCCGAAATCATTTTCATAGCGTTGGCCGGTGGAAAATACCACATCCCATCATTAGTGAAATATTTCCGTGTAGCAGCATTCTTCACGTCACATGCCTCATTCGTCTTGCTGAAAGGGAGTCCTGTGCGTTTCCATTCATTTCTCAGCCAGTCTTTCAATTCAAACGATTCTCCTTCTGTATTTTCAATTGTCACTTTTTTCGTGTATCTGACACAAACTTCCGTCACCACGGGGGCTTGCCTGATGGTCTTTGAGTTGACATTACCAGCGACATGACCGATGCCCTTGTTCCAGACAAAAGTCTGCTCATAATCCCATCCGTTGACTTCCAGATAATGGTGCATCCTTGCCCACCCTAACTCTGTTCCCCAGAACCATAAAGTGGTGTCAGGCTTGGCATACTTCGACCAAGCGGCTATATGTGGTGCATAGACTTCGGGTAGTTGCCGTGTATCCTTCGGGTCGCCAGGGAAACCTCCGATGCCGTATGGCCCGTCGACAAAAATGACTGTTGGAGCGGGCCAATTTGCGTAGCATTCCAACGAGTTCTTGTTTTCCAAGACGATTCTGTTTCTGCCTTCAAACTGGACGAAAGTATTCATTGGGATTGTTTTGTTGGGGCAAAGGTACGATTTTTTTCTATGCAGAGTGGTTTTTCGCTCTTTTGTGGATTAATCACTTGTCATCGAATAAGGTTTCTCCTCAGCCTTTAACCCTCTTTCTAAATTAGGCAGTGAATCCATCTCGAAAACAAGTTCTCCGCCCTGCATCAACTGTTCATGCGTGAGGTAAAGCTTCGAAATTTCCTGTCCGTTGAACGTCACATTCTGCACATAACGGTTCTCATCGCTCACTACAGATGCCTTGATTTCCAAGGTCTTGCCATTACCTAAGCGTACTTTCATATAGGGCAGATAGGGCGCACCTAATATATATTGGTCACTGCCAGGACAGACAGGATAGAAGCCCATCGCGGAGAAAATGTACCACGCCGACATCTGTCCACAGTCGTCGTTGCCGCAAAGGCCGTCGATGTTGTTCTTGTAAAAGCGGTTCATGATTTCGCGAAGCCAGTATTGGGTCTTGTAAGGCTGTGAAGTCCAGTTGTATAGGTAGGCGATATGATGCGCAGGTTCGTTGCCGTGGTTGTAGCAGCCCATCAAGCCCTCCTCGGTGACATCTTCGGTATTCTCGAAAAACTCCTTGGGCAGTTGCATAATAAATAAGGTGTCAAGATTGTGGATGAACTGTGCATCACCGCCCATCGCCGCAATGAGACCTTTCACATCTTGCGGCACATAGAACGAATACACCCACGAATTACCTTCCACAAAGCCCTCGCCCTCAGTGTCCAACAGACTGAAAGGTTCTTTCCAAGTGCCGCCACTCATCTTTGGGCGGGCGAAGCCCAACTCGGTGTCAAAGGTGTTGCGCCAGTTGGCGGCACGTTGCTTGTAAAGTTTGGCCATTTCGGTGTTGCCCGCCTTTAGCGCAGCTTGGTAGATGGCCCAATCGTCGTAGGCATATTCCAAAGTCACGGAGACGCAGCCGCTGTTCTTATCGAAAGGCACATAACCCAATTTTTGGTAGTCGTCAAGGTTGACGTAATACGGACAAGTGGAACTCCGTTGCATGGCCTTCAACATTTCATCTTTTTGATTTGCAATGCCTTTTGTGTAGGCATCGGCCAAAACCGAAGTAGCGTGATAGCCAATCATGCACCAATTTTCGTTGCCCATGTGCGACCACACAGGCAGCAGTCCGTGGACGCTTTGCTCGCTATGTTTCAGCATGGATTGCACCATGTCAGCATTGCGTTGGGGTTGCAGCACATTGAAGAGCGGATGCAGGGCACGGTAGGTGTCCCACAAGGAGAAGACGGTGTAATTAGTGAAGCCTTCAGCTTGATGAATGTTATGGTCGATGCCACGATATTGGCCATCCACATCCATGTAAATGGAAGGGTTAATCATGGTATGATACAGTGAGGTGTAAAGCATAGCCTTTTGGTCTTCAGTGCCTTCGGCTTGCAGGATGGAAAGTTCCTTGTTCCATTTGGTTTGGGTCTCGGCCAAAAGTTGCTCAAAATTGCGGCCATCGGTTTCGGCGTGAAGGTTGCGCAAAGCACCCTCGGTGCTGGTTGCGGAAAGCGCGACTTTCATCTCCAAGATTTTGGGATTATTGAAGGTGAAGTAAGCCACAATCTTGCGCCCTGTCATCTCGGGGAAGTTGTGTTTCACATCAAACTTGCCCCACATGCCGTTGTATTTGGGTTTCTGCAATTCGCGATAACCATAGTCGGCAATGGGTTGGTTGAAGCTGATGGCGAAATAAGTGTAATTTGTCCTTGCCCAACCGTTTGTGATGCGGTAACCTGTCAGCAATGTATCATTCTCCACACGGAGGTTGGCCCAAAGGGTTTTGCCGTCGTAGTTGTAGATGCCGTGCTGCAAGTCCAAAATGATGCTGCCGTCTTGCCCATCTGGATAGGTATAACGATGAATGCCAGCGTGTTCCGTAGCTGTCAACTGAGCTTTGACACTATAATCTTGCAAGAACACCTCATAATAACCAGGCACGGCAATCTCTGTCTCGTGGTTGAAACGCGAACGGTAGCCTGTATCGGGGTTGGTCTGTGTTCCAGGGTTAAACTTGATTTCCCCAGTGACAGGCATCACCAGAATGTCACCTAAGTCGGAATGTCCTGTACCGCTGAAATGTGTGTGGCTGAAGCCCACAATAGTACTGTCTTTATGCTGATAACCAGCGCAATATTCGTACACTCGCGGCTGATATTTGCCATCAATGTCATGCGGTACAGTGTCGGTATCAGGGCTTAATTGCACTATGCCGAAGGGTGCACAAGCCCCAGGGAAGGTGTGCCCCATGCCGTTCGTCCCGATAATGGGATTGACGTATTGGAGATAATCGCCAGTGTTGTCGTTGTTGGCATTCTCGCTGATGGGAGTCGTTTGGCAACCGACCATCATCAATGCCAAAGCAAATGTCAAAAAGTGTTGGGTTTTCATAGTTTGTGCAGTTTAGATTTTGCAAAAGTAAGAAATAGTCACATAGGGACGACAAAAAATAGGCAGGAGTGTAAACCCCTGCCTAAAATAGATATTCCGATTGAACCCCAAAGGGGTGATAAGAATTATCCTACAGAACATCCCGCCGCGACCAAATCGCTCGGAGTGAGCAGCACTAAATGCCCGTCTTTGTCCTCAGCAGAGAGAATCATACCCTCGCTGACCACGCCCTTCAGCTTGCGTGGCTCGAAGTTGGCGATGAAACAGACCTGCTTGCCGACCAACTTTTCAGGCTCAGTGTAGTATTTGGCGATGCCGCTGACAATGGTGCGTTTGTTCATGCCGTCGTCGATGAGGAACTGGAGTAGTTTATCAGCTTTCGGCACCTTGCAGCATTCGAGGATCGTACCTACGCGAATGTCCACCTTCATGAAGTCATCGAAACTCACTGCGGGCTTCACCTCGGCGGGCTTCCAGGCGTTCAGCTGGTTAGCTTTCTTGGTTTCTTCCAATTTCTGCAATTGGGCAGCAACCACGTTGTCTTCCACTTTCTCGAACAGCAGTTCAGGCTGACCGATGACATGCTCTTCAGGCAACAAGACGGTATTCTCAGCATCGTCCCAGTTATTGAACTTCAAGCCAATCATCTTTTGCAACTTCTTTGCACTGAACGGCAGGAAAGGCTCGCTCAAGATGGCCAAATGCGCCACAATCTGCAATGACACGGCCATCACGTCCTTCACGCGCTCAGGGTTGGTCTTGATTTGCTTCCAAGGCTCGTTGTCGGTAAGGTATTTGTTGCCAAGACGGGCCAAGTTCATCAGTTCCGCAAGGGCTTCACGGAACTTGTAATTTTGTATGAGAGCACCGATTTTGTCGGGATAGCTATTCATTTCAGCGATAGTGGCCAAATCGATTTCGGTGAGGTTATCCATGGCAGGCACCACACCATTATAATATTTGTGCGTCAGGACCAAAGTGCGGTTGACGAAGTTGCCGAAGATGGCCAACAGCTCATTGTTGTTGCGGTCTTGGTAGTCCTTCCAGGTGAAGTTGTTATCCTTGGTTTCGGGTGCGTTGGCGGTCAACACGTAACGAAGAACGTCCTGCTTTCCAGGAAATTCCTCAAGGTATTCATGCAGCCACACGGCCCAATTGCGTGAGGTCGAGATTTTGTCGTTCTCAAGGTTGAGGAACTCGTTGGCGGGCACGTTTTCGGGCATGATGTAGTCGCCGTAAGCCTTCATCATGCAGGGGAAGATGATGCAGTGGAAGACGATGTTATCCTTGCCGATGAAATGCACCAGCTTAGTTTCGGGGTCTTTCCACCACTTCTCCCAGTTCTCGCCACGTTTCTCGCAAATCTCCTTGGTGTTACTGATATAGCCAATGGGCGCATCAAACCACACGTACAGCACCTTACCTTCCGTGCCTTCAATCGGAACCGGCACGCCCCAGTCGAGGTCGCGGGTGACGGCACGAGGTTGCAGGCCGCCGTCTAACCAGCTCTTCACTTGACCGTAAACGTTGGGTTTCCACTCTTTGTGGCCTTCGAGAATCCACTCGCGGAGCCAGCCCTCATATTGGTCGAGGGGCAAATACCAGTGCTTGGTCGGTTTTTTCACCAAAGCCGCGCCGCTGAGTTGGGAATGTGGATTAATCAACTCATCGGGGCTCAACGAAGAGCCGCATTTCTCGCATTGGTCGCCGTAGGCACCATCGGCACCACATTTCGGGCAGGTACCGACGATATATCTGTCACTCAGGAACTTCTGCCGTTCGGGGTCAAAATATTGCTCGGTTTCCTTTTCGATGAACTTGCCTTCGTCGTAGAGTTTCTTGAAGAACTCCTGGGCTGTGGCGCGGTGCATCTTCGAAGAGGTGCGTGAGTAAATATCATAGCTGATACCCAACTCCTCAAACGACTTTTTGATGATTTCATGGTAGCGGTCGACGATGTCCTGTGGCGTAACGCCTTCTTTCTCAGCTTTAATCGTAATCGGCACACCGTGCTCGTCGGAACCACCGACAAACAGCACTTTTTGGCCGCACATTCGTAGGTAGCGGACGTAAGTATCGGCGGGGATATAGACGCCGGCTAAGTGACCAATGTGGACAGGGCCGTTTGCGTATGGCAAGGCCGTGGTTACTGTGTAACGCTTGAAGTGTTTGTTCGTTGATTCCATAGTGTTGAGATTTTTAAAAACGGCTGCAAAAATACGGATATTTGTTGAAATGCAGTATTTTTGCCGCCAAAATAAACGAAATGAAACGAACGCCTTTTTTCGCCTTGGTTTTGCTGGCGCTGATGGCATCGGCCACAAACGGCATAGCCCAAACGCCAATAACTACTGAAGAATTTCAGTCCTTAACTCCACAATTGTACAATTCTTGGCAGAGCAAAGTACCCATTTGGTTGGATTTTTCTGCGGGAGGGAATTTTGCCGAATGTATTGACAAAGGCACGATTCCCTTCCATTACAAAGGCTTCGGTGCCAATGCGAAAGGAGGCATCACCATAGAATGGGGCCGCTGCCATGTACAAACCGAAGTCCAAGGTTGCTATACAGAACTTTCTTCGCTTTCTGGAACAACTATTGATGTCAACCTTTCCGCAGAATTTTTGTACCATCTCTCGCGCATCAACCGGCTGAATTTCTGGGCAGGTGGTACCCTCCAAGGTTTTGCGGACTTTAAAGATATTCCCACACTGATGAACGCCGCCTCAAGTGTTTCTTTGTTTGGCAACCTTTGTGCAACAGGGATGTTACAATATGATTTTGCCTTAAATCAAGAAAAAACGCACACTTGGCTGACCGCCTTTGGCAAACTGAGCCTGCCTATGATGGGTGTGGTGAGCCGTCCGGGCTATGCCTACATCGGCAACCCGACCATCAACGACGATGACTGGTTGAGCGATAATGAAACTTTTGCCAAGCTCTTTCCTGGGGTAAGTACCGAGTTGGGTCTTTACCTGAACCTGCTTAATGACAACCGCATCGGCCTTTCCTATCTTTGGGACTACCTGACGACAGGCAAAAAAGGCATCTACCGCTATGACAACGCCTTGCATTCCATTAACCTTAATTTTATGTTCAGAATCAATTGATTGCAATCATGAAAAAACTACCTATCTTTATCCTTTGCCTGTTGGCTTTTGCTTCGTGCGAACGTGCTTTTATGGAGCAAGACGAGCCCAAGAATCCTGTCAACGTGTTCGAATATCTTTGGAATCAGGTGGACCAAAACTACACCTTCTTCGATGTGAAAGGCATTGACTGGGACTCGGTGCGCGAAGTATATCGCCCCAAGGTCGACGATGATATGGGCAGAGACAGTCTGTTTCGTGTTTGTGCCGCCATGCTCAACACCTTGCGTGACGGCCACACCAACTTGATTTCGGGTTTCGATGTATCGCACAACGACTCAGTATATTACAAAATGTATGCGGAGAAAAACATTGACGAAGAAGTAGTTTTTCTGAACTATCTGACTGTCAATCACCATACTACAGGAAGTTTTACGCACAATGCCATCCGCGACGGCAAGGTGGCCTACCTCCGTTATTCCTCGTTTTCTAATGACATCAACGAGTCGGTTTTGAAGTATTTGGTGAACTATTACAAGTCTTGTAATGGCATCATCCTCGATTTGCGGCAAAACGGAGGCGGTTCTCTTAGCAATGTGTCGGAATTACTCGGTATTTTCGACAATCATAAGCAGTTGTTGTATCAAACCCAAGTGAAGTCAGGGCCAGAACACGATGCCTTTAAGGATGCCGAGACGGTTTATGCTGCCGACAGCAGTGTGTTGGACAATCCTTATACGAAGCCAGTGGCTGTCCTCATCGACCGTGGTTCTTTCAGTGCGACTTCCTTCTTTGCCATTTGCACGATGGCTTACGACAACATCAAGCTTTTTGGCGACTATTCGGGCGGCGGTCTGGGCATACCCAATGGCGGCATGTTGCCCAACGGCTGGGTCTATCGTTTTAGTGCGACGCGAACGCTCGCTAACGACGGAAACAACTACGAAAACGGCGTGCCGCCCGATGTGCAAGTCATTCTTGACCCAGCCTGCACTGCCCAAGGCATTGACAATGTGATTGAGGTGGCTGCGGATTGGATTATGCAATAAAACCCCAATCTCATCGTTAAAACGAAAGTTTTAAAACATCATTACTCAAAATGAAACATCATTATTTACGCCGGTGGCTTGTCGTCATCGGCTTGATGCTGGCCTGCGTGCCAACTTTTGCACAGCGGCGTACCATCAGCGGCTATGTGATGGATGCCGCCAGCAAGGAAACCCTCATCGGGGCAACCGTTTTCGACAAAAACTCAGGGAAAGGCTGTGCCACTAATAGTTACGGCTTCTACACCCTGACTCTGAACCAAGGTCAGGTGGATTTACAGGTCTCATACGTGGGCTACAACCAGCAAAACCAAAGCTTCGACCTGAAGGAAAACCTCAACCTCAATTTCGCGCTTGAAACCAATATCGAATTGAGCGAGGTGGTAGTGGAAGCTCAGCGTGCCACGGTGAGTGCACGTAGTCCGCAGATGAGCGTGGTGGAACTGCCTGTGCAGCAAATTAAGACTATCCCAACCCTGTTTGGCGAGACCGATGTGTTGAAAGCCATACAGTTGCTCCCTGGCGTGCAAAACGGCTCGGAAGGTTCAGCGGGCATGTATGTGCGTGGCGGCGGTCCCGACGAGAACTTGCTTTTGCTTGATGGTGTGCCAGTGTATAATGTCAACCACATGCTCGGCTTTTTCTCCGTCTTCAATCCCGATGCGCTGAAAAATGTCACCTTATATAAAGGGAGCTTTCCTGCGCATTTCGGAGGCCGTCTCTCGTCAGTGGTCGACATCCGCATGAAGGAAGGCGACATGCAGAAATACCACGGCAATGCCAGCATTGGACTTATCTCGTCGAAGCTCAATTTTGAAGGCCCGATTGTGAAGGACAAACTGTCGTTCAACTTATCGTACCGCCGCACATACGGCGACCTGCTCCTCAAACCCGCTTTGTGGATTGCCTCGATATGGGAGCCTGATGTTAACAAATTGAGCGTGGGCTATTATTTCTATGACCTCAACGCTAAGCTCAACTGGAAGATTTCAGACAAAGACCGCCTTTATCTCAGTTTCTACACCGGCGACGATGCCATCTATTTCGGCGTGAAAAACAAGGATTACTTCTCCGACGACAATGAATACATCAGCAAAATCAAGTTGAACTGGAAATGGGGCAATAAGGTGGCTGCCTTGCGTTGGAACCACGTGATGTCGCAGCAACTCTTTATGGACGCTTCGGTCAACTATACGCAATATCGCCACAACCTCGGCCTGAATTTGACGGAAGAGAACATTTATGTGCCGACCAATCAGGTGGAGAAAGAGGTGTTCGACATGGAGTACAAGTCGGGCATCAATGACCTGACGGCCAAAGTCGATTTTGACTACAGACCACTGCCCAATCATGAAATTCGTTTCGGCGGCAACTACACCTACCATATCTTCCGCCCCGAGGTGCAGTCGATGAAGATGGAAGAGGACCAGGTGTCTTTTGACACGGTCATGGGTTCGCCGAATGTGTATGCCTATGAAACCGCCCTTTATGCCGAGGACAACATGACCTTCGGCGATATTTTCCGAGTAAATGCGGGCGTGCATTATTCCACTTTCACTGTTGAAGGCAAGACCTACCAATCGGTGCAACCGCGTCTGAGTACCAGCATCATGTTGGCTTCCAACCTTTCGCTCAAGGCAGGTTATGCCTACATGACGCAATATGTCCATCTGCTTTCTAATAGCAGCCTCAGCCTGCCTACCGACCTTTGGGTGCCTGTCACAGCGAAAATCGTCCCGATGAACGCGCATCAATGGTCGGTTGGGGCTTTTTATGAGCTACCGCGCCTGTTCGACATTTCGCTGGAAGGCTACTATAAGACCATGGACAACCTCTTGGAATACAAGGATGGCGCTTCGTTCTTCGGTTCTTCGGAGCGTTGGGACGAAAAGGTCTGCATGGGCAAAGGCTGGGCCTACGGCGTGGAGTTCCTCGTACAGCGCAGTTTCGGCAAGACCACAGGTTGGGTGGGCTACACTTGGGCACATTCCAAGCGGCAGTTCGACCGCGAAGGACAGATGATAAATGACGGCAAGGTGTTCTCAGCCAAATACGACCGCCGCCACGACATCAGCATCACTGTGCAGCACAAGTTCAGCGAGAAGTTCGACCTCAGCGGCACATGGGTTTTCAGCAGCGGCAATTGCGGCACCCTTGGTACACAACTCTATGACGGCCTGCTCACTATCAACACCTGGAACGACATCCCAACCATCCCATCCATCCAGGCCTTGGAGCGCAACAACTTCCGCCTGGGCAACTACCATCGCTTGGACCTTGGTGCCAACTTCCACATTCCTTTCGAATATGGCACCAGTACCATCAATGTCAGCGTTTACAATGTCTACAACCACAATAATCCCTTCCTCGTCTATACCAGCGCATACGAATGGGACGAAGCCACGCAACAACAAGTGAAAAAACTGATGCAAGTCAGCATTTTCCCCATCATTCCTTCAGTTAGTTTCAGTTATAAGTTTTAATTTGACTATGGCCAATGGCTAATGACTATGGCCGCTTCATCAAAAAGGTAAACATTTTCAAATCGTAAAAGCGGTCATTGTCATAGGCCATAAGCCATAGTAAAAAACACAACATAGCAATGAAAACCAATATTTTAACCCTTATTGCCATCATAACCGCAATACTTCTTACCTCCTGCGAAAAGGAAATCGAATTCAATGGCGAGCAAATTGACCCGAAATTGGTCATCAACAGCATCGTTGAGCCAGGGCAGCCTGTGAAGGCCAACATTAGCAAGAGCGTGTTCTTTTTGGACAACGAAAACAACACGCAAGCCCCCGACGACCTCGTGGCCACGCTCTACGTGAACGGCAACCGCATTGGCGAGATGACGCCGCACGATGATACTGTTACTGATAGCGAAGGCCATTATCTACCCGATTTGAATCTTTATAAAATCATCAAGGTTTACACCCACGACTATTGTCCCGCAGAAGGCGATGTCGTCAAAATCACGGCTTCGGCCAATGGCTTCGACGATGTGGAAGGCTCGACAAGCGCGTTGCCCAATGCGGTGACATGGCATCTCGGTGATCTACAGACCATTTTCTGGGAGACAGAGTTTGATGTTTATGAAGAAGATACGGTCTGGTCAATTTTGGGTCAATTCGAGTTGACTATAGAAGTCACCGACCCCAACCCGAGTCAGACCGATTACTTCAGGATTCTTTTGGGAAATGACCATGAGTATGACTACGAAAGTGGCAACACCTATTACATCAGAACTGCATACGATGACCCCGTTTTCGGTGCCAATGTTTCCGACAGCGATTTCATTGACTTTGATTTCCAGTCGATGCCCGAAGGCGTGTTCACGGATGTGCTTTTCGACGGCAAGTCATACCAAATCAAGATGCCGCTGTATATTTACCTCAATTTGTTAGATGGCAACATCCCTGATACCTTCCCATTTTATTTCAGCATGGAGCACCTCAGCAAGGAATACTACTACTATCTGAACACCTGCGAGCAGGCTGATGAAGTCATGCAGTTCTTCTCCGAACCAATACAGACCTATTCCAATGTGGAGGGCGGTTATGGCATCGTGGGCGGAAGGAAGGCGGACACGCTTTGGATGGAGTTACCAGTGGGAGAATAAATGGCACCGATCGACTATTTGTAATTTTCTTTCGACTTATCGATGAAGCGCACAGACGAGGCTTTTCATCGAAATAGGAACTTTTTATGTCATCGATGCAATTACTTTGTTATTTTTGCACTCAATAAATAGTAATTCCATACAACCATGAACATCAATTTTTCATTATGCAAAAAAGCAGCGTATGCGGTCTTATCCATATTTGTTCTCGGAATTATGGGAACGCATCTGCATGCACAAACCCTTTTCACCATAGGGAATTTGTATTATCAAATCAATGCCGACAGTATTTCTGCAACGCTGGTAGGCCCTGTCGACGCCACAGAAGTGGCTGGTGAATTGAGCATCCCGACAACCATCATCTATAATGGAAAGGACTATCCTGTGACCAGAATTGGGAAAAACGCTTTCATATCGAGTAGTAGGCTGACAGGTTCCTTAACCATACCCAATACCGTGATATTCATCGGCGAAAACGCATTCTTGGCTTGCAGCGGATTGACAGAATTACACCTCAGCAGCTCTTTGGATACCATTGGACCTGCTGCATTCTATGGCTGCAAGGGATTTACCGGCTCGCTGACCATTCCCAATTCAGTGAGGGTCATTGAAACTGCTGCATTCTATGGTTGCACCGGGTTTGATGGCACACTGACTTTCGGCGACGGTTTGACACGCATCGAAAAAGCGGCGTTTTATAAGTGTAGCGGATTTTCCGGTTTGAATCTCAGCGATGCCGTGACCTCAATCGGCACTTCTGCATTTTGGGGCTGCTCCGGATTATCAGGTTCTCTGACCATCCCCAATTCGGTAACGATGATTGAGCCCAATGCATTCCGCAATTGTAGCGGATTTACCGGTACATTAACGCTCGGTAGTGCATTGGTTAGCATTGGCGGTGAGACCTTCCGCAATTGCAGCGGGTTTACTGAAGTCATTTCCTTGGCCACAGCACCACCGACGTTTTCGTTTGAGGATGTGTTTGAGGGATTCAACTGCACAACGCTCACTGTTCCTTGCGGTTGCATTGCTGCCTATGAAAACTCGGAGTGGCATGATTATTTTGCCACCATCATCGACGATTGCAATTCGGTACCAGAACTTGATGAGCAAAAGGCAACTGTTTATCCCAATCCGACCAATGGAGCACTTAAGATAGAGGCTGAAAACATGGAAGGCATCAGTATCTACAACATGTTGGGAGAAAAGCTGTTTGAAGCCCCATCAAGCGCCAACGTTTTTGAATACGATTTCAGTCAGCATGAAGTCGGGATTTATCTTGTCAGAATCCAAACGGAAAAAGGGATAGTGACGAAACGGGTTGTGGTAAGGTAGATGAAAAAAGACAGTGATTGTCTACTCTTCATTAGGTTGACTCTCAAAGAAATGTTCCCGTTCTAATTCAGCGAGGACGGCTCTGATTTCACCGTATTGGTAATCCTCACCGAGTACCTCTTTGGCCGTGGTCAGATTGGGGTCGAAAGTAGATTCGAAATACTCTAAGATTTCGTTATACTTCTCTGGTTCAATAAATTGTGATGCTTCAAGAGAGCCTAACTCCACTAAATGAGCCAAGTGCCCATAAATTGTACTGACGGCATAACCTCTTTCCTTGGCGATGGCCTCGACCGACATACCGCTATCGAACATTTTCTTGGTGATGCGATAGGTTTCGCCTTTCGGTTTCTTTTCTTTCTTCTCGGGTTCTTCGGGCATTTCGCCAAAGTCGGCAGTTTCAGGGTTTTCGCCCATAAAGCGTAGTACGATGTCGAGAATCTCTGCGCCGTATGCCTTCACACGTTTTGGTCCCATGCCTTCGATTTCTTTCAGGGTTTGCAAAGTAACGGGCTTTTCTTGGGCAATGAGTTTCAACGGTTTGTTGGGGATGATGGTGTAGAGTTCGGTTTCGAGTTCAGCGGCTTTGCGCGAACGCCATGCCCGTAGTTTGGCATACAACGGACTCTTGTCCATCATATCGTCTTTGATTTCAATCTTCTTCTTTTGGTTCTTTTCCACCTCAATGGCTTTCACCGACTTGGTTTTCTGGTATTCCTTGATTGTGAAACCATCTTTGCAGGCCTCCAAACAACAGATTTTCAGCTGAATATCTTCCTGTAAGGGCTTCAAGGCATCGCTGAGTTGGTCGTTGATAGCTTTGTTGTCGGTCTTGAACGGCAGGTCAAATAGTCCGTCAGCTATAGCTTTCAGATGTTCATCAAAGTAAGCTACACCTTTTATTAATCGCTCTTGCAAAGCCGGGTTTTGTTCACATGATGATATTTCGGCATGAAGGCGTTGTATTTGGCTTTCAAACTTGATGCCGACAGAACACAGTTCTTCATGGATTCGGTTGCGTCGCTGTGAAAGGTCTTGAATCATAGAGCCTTCAAACAAGGTGTCGTTGTCGTAAATCACTTTCATCAGTTTTCCGAAGTCTTTGTAGATGTCGTCAAAATCGATGAGTTCAAGCATGGTTTCCAACTCATAATCGTGGCGCAACTGGTCGACTTTCTCTTGCGTGGGTTCCTTCTCGGGAAGATGCTCCACGAACTGGTCGACGGAAAGGTCGTTGACCAAGGCATTAGAGGTGATGCGGGTTTTCAGCACCAAGCCTTCCAAAGAAGTGCAACGGCTGAGGGCAACATAGACCTGTCCGTGGGCAAAAGCCTGTCCCGCATCGACGATGACTTTGTCAAAGGTCAAGCCCTGGCTTTTGTGGATAGTGACCGCCCAAGCCAAACGCAACGGAATTTGGGTGAAACTGCCGATTTCCGTCTCTTCAATCTCTTGATTCTCAGGATTGATAGTGTATTCCATGTTTTGCCATTTCAGCTTTGGCACGGTGATGCGCTCACCCTCGCTTTCCACGGTGACGGTGCCTTCCTTCTCGTCGTAGCCCACTAACCGCCCGATTTTGCCGTTGAAGAAAGCCTTTTCGGGGTTTGGGTCGTTTTTGACGAACATCACTTGTGCCCCGACTTTCAACGTCAATTCTTCCTTGGTCGGATAGGTGTTTTCAGGGAAAGTGCCGTGGATTTCGGCCTTGAAAGTCAACGGTTTCTCCTTGATGGCCGCCAACTTTGACTCGTTGATTTGGTCGGCTTGGTAGTTGTGGGTGGTCAGGGTGATGTAACCCTCGCCGTCCTTGGGTACAAAATTGGGCTGGAAACGGCTGTTGAGCAGACGCACACATTCCGCATCCATGCGGTTGTTGCGCACCTTATTTAATAAAGTGATGAAGTCCTCATCGTGTTGGCGGTAGATGTGTTCCAATTCCACGCAGACGTAAGGTGTCTTTTTCAACACTTGGCTGCCGAAAAAATAAGGTGTGTCGTAATACGGCGACAACACCTCCCATTCCTCGGGCTTGGCCACAGGCGCAAGTTGGTGTACATCGCCAATCATCAAAAGTTGTATACCACCGAAAGGCTTTTGCGAGCGGCGCACTCGACGCAACACTGCATCAATGGCATCCAATACATCGGCACGTACCATACTAATCTCATCGATGATGAGCAGGTCGATGCTGCGCATGAGATTGATTTTCTTCTTGTTGAGTTTTTGAAGTTGCGCTGCCAGTGACTTAGCTTTCCCTCCCATGTCATTCCCTCGGGAATCTATGGGAGGAAAAGCGGTTTTTTTAAGGGCATTTTCAGGTATTTGTGGTCCGAAAGGCAACTGGAAGAACGAATGAATCGTCTGTCCACCAGCGTTGATGGCAGCCACACCTGTGGGAGCCACCACGACCATGCGTTTGTATGTTTTCAACGGCAGGTTTTTCAAAAAAGTGGTCTTTCCTGTGCCAGCCTTTCCAGTAAGGAAAATGTGTGAGTCGGTGAAAAGTACCAGTTCTTCAACAAAGTCAAGTTTCTGGTTGACAAAAGTTTGTTGGGCCATGTTTTGGATTGCGTTCATAGTGCTAAAGTAGGAATTTTTTTTCATTTTTATGGTGGGGTTTTAGAAATTGTTGTAATTTTGCCGGCAGATATAAGTCGGGAATTTGGCACGACCATCCGTCAAGTCCGCGCGGAGGCCTATCGTTTAAGTACGACTGCTACCCGCATTTTGCGGCAACTTTATCAGTTCTCACCGTGGATAAGGTTAAGCATTGCCCCTTTCAGGTGAGGTCAGAATACCGACGGATGGGAAAAGGTGACTGTCAAGCCCTTTATAACTCCGTCGGTTTTTATGTTCCTATTGCCGTAATACAATATTGAACTTTTTCAAAAGACTTTCGTTTTATTCCAACAGTCAGTTTCGCTGTTCCTATCCCAGGTAAAGAACATTCCATAAGGATCATTTTATTAAATGGTTTCTGATTCATATTATTTTTGGCGTTGACAATTTTTACTTTTCTAGCTGTCGTAAGTACAGCATCAAGTTGCAATACTGCTAATGTTGATAAATAGGTCTTTGATGCTCTAAAACTTGTTTCGGCAATAGAGACATTTCGGATATTTACAAAATCTTTCAACGAAACATTGTACTTTCTTTGGGAAGGGTTTTCCTGTTTCCACTTTCTGTAAAAGTCAAGGATGATTTGTTTCCGATTCTCTACATCCTCTTTGGTAATTCCCATTGGAACTTCAACAGTCTTGTTGTCTTGTGCATCCATAGTAGTTCGTGTTTGTTTTCCGCTGCAAAGATGTAAACCTTGTCAAGAAAAAGCCGTTGATTAAACGTTTGTTGTCGACAGTAGTCGTTTGTTGTCGTTTGCTGTCGGGTATTATGCTGTAATATAGTGTTTTATCAAATTGTTTTTGGATTTGCATATTATTTCCTATTTTTGTCGCGATTTTTCGATGCAACAAACAACAAAATCATCAACAATATGAAAAAAGTATTCTCAGCAATCGTGGCCTTGGCCCTTGTTTTCTCCTTCGGAAAAGCCAACGCCTGCACTAACTTCCTGATTACCAAAGGTGCCTCCTCAGACGGCTCCTGCATGATTTCCTACGCTGCCGACAGCCACGTGCTGTATGGCGAGCTTTACCATTATCCCGCCAAAGATTGGCCCGCTGGTGCTATGCTCGATGTCTACGACTGGGACGGCGGTATGTATCGCGGTCAAATCCCACAAGTAGCCCATACTTATAATGTGGTCGGTAACATGAACGAATGGCAAGTGGCCATTGGCGAGACGACTTACGGCGGTATCGAAAGCCTCTGGGAAGGCCCTGGCATCATCGATTACGGCAGCCTGATTTACATTACCTTGCAACGCGCCAAGACCGCCCGCGAAGCCATCAAGTGCATGGGCGAACTGGTAGCCAATTATGGCTATGTCAGCGAGGGCGAGTCATTCAGTATCTCTGACACCGAAGAATGCTGGATCCTCGAAATGATTGGCAAAGGCAAGGAAAACAAAGGTGCTGTGTGGGTAGCCCGCCGCATTCCCGACGGCTATGTGAGCGGTCACGCCAATCAGGCCCGTATCACCACTTTCCCGCTGGCCAAGAAGAACAAGACCAGCATCACCTTCAAGAACATTGACAAGCTCCTGAAAGACCCGAACATCGACTGCGTGTATGCCGATGATGTCATCAGCTTCGCCAAACAGGCCAAGTTGTATGACGGTCCCGATGACAAGTTCTCGTTCTCCGATGTATACAACCCTGTCACTTTCGACGGTGCCCGCTTCTGCGACCTCCGCGTGTGGGCCATGTTCAACAAGGTGACCGATAACATGAAGGACTATTGGGGCTATGCCACTGGTCGCGACATCCAGCGTGTCCAGCCTTATACGGCTAACATGTGCCAGACTCCCGACAACTTCCCGACCAACCGTATGCCTTTGTGGGTGAAGCCCAACAAGAAGGTGAGCGTTTTGGATATGATGGACTTCATGCGCGACCATTTGGAAGGCACCGACCTCGACATGTCGCAAGACGTGGGTGCAGGTCCGTTCCATTGCCCCTACCGTTGGCGCCCCATGGATTGGGAAGTCAATGGCGTGACCTACGTACACGAGCGCACCACCGCTACCCAACAGACTGGATTCAGTTTTGTGGCCCAAAGCCGTGGCTATTATGATTGGCCCATTGGCGGCATCATTTGGTTTGGTGTGGACGACACAGACAACACTATCTATTGCCCGATGTACACCTGCATGACCGAAATTCCCGAATGCTTCCGTGAAGGCAACGGCTCGATGAGTGAATGGTCAGAAACTTCCGCATTCTGGACTTTCAACCAGATGAGTAACTGGGCTTACACCAAATACGACTATATCCATCCCGAAATCCGCAAACGCCAGCGTGAGATGGAAACCAATTGGGTAGAGAAGGCTGTCCCCGAACTTGACAAGCGCGTGAATACCATCAAAGGCAGAGAGGCACAGGTCAAGGAATTGACTTTATTCTCCTGCAACCAGGCCAACAAGATGACCCAATCTTGGAAAAAACTCTATCATGACCTGTTCATGAAGTACATGGACGGCAACCTGAACACTGCCCAGCCCAACAAGCCTGGTAACAAATACACGCCTATCAAGAGTGAACACCCAAAATACAGCGACGAATACTACCGCATCCTCATCGAAAAGACTGGCGATAAGTATAAAGCATACTAAAGACAACAATTAAACGATCAACAATCAACGATTCAACATCCTATGACAAACCCAGAAGAAGAAAAAGTAACGGAAAAGAAATCGCTCAATTTCATTGAAGCGAAAGTGGAAGAAGACCTCGCCAACGGCAAGAACGGCGGACGCGTGCAAACGCGCTTTCCTCCGGAGCCGAACGGTTACCTCCACATTGGCCATGCCAAGGCTATCTGCCTCGATTTCGGTATCGCCGCGCAACACAACGGTGTGTGCAACCTGCGTTTCGACGACACCAACCCCACCAAGGAAAACATGGAGTATGTCGATGCTATCAAAGAGGACATCCAATGGCTTGGCTACCAGTGGGGTAACGAATACTATGCCTCCGATTACTTCCAGCAACTCTGGGATTTTGCCATAGAACTGATTAAACGCGGTAAGGCCTACATCGACGAGCAAAGCTCCGAAGAGATTGCCGCGCAGAAAGGTACACCCACGCAACCCGGCATGGAAAGTCCCTACCGCAACCGTCCTATTGAGGAATCGCTCGACTTGTTCAACAAGATGAACAACGGCGAAATTGGCGAGGGCAAGATGGTGCTCCGCGCCAAGATTGACATGGCCAACCCGAACATGCACTTCCGCGACCCGATTATTTATCGTGTCGTTGACACGCCACACCACCGCACGGGCACCAAGTGGCACGCCTACCCGATGTACGACTTCGCCCACGGACAAAGCGACTACTTCGAAGGCGTCACCCACTCGCTCTGCACTTTAGAATTTGTGGTGCACCGTCCGTTGTATGATTTGTTTGTCGATTGGCTCAAAGAAATTCGTGGTGAAGGCGACAACATGGATGATAACCGTCCGCGCCAGACTGAGTTCAACAAGCTCAACCTCAACTATATCCTTTTGAGCAAGCGTAACCTGCTCGTCCTTGTTAATGAGGGCTTGGTGAGCGGCTGGGACGACCCGCGTATGCCCACGATTTGCGGTTTCCGTCGCCGTGGCTACACACCAGGAGGCATCCATAAGTTCATCGACAAGATTGGCTACACTACCTACGATGCCTTGAACGATTTCGCCTTGATGGAGAGTGCCATCCGTGAAGACCTCAACGCCACTGCCACTCGTGTGGCCGCTGTGGTCAATCCCGTGAAGCTCGTCATCACCAACTATCCTGAAGGACAGGTGGAGGAGATGGAAGCCATTAACAACCCCGAGGACGAAACGGCTGGCAGCCACAAGATTGCCTTTAGCCGCGAGCTGTGGATTGAGAAAGAGGACTTCATGGAGGATGCGCCGAAGAAATACTTCCGCATGACTCCTGGCAACGAGGTGCGCCTGAAGAACGCCTACATCGTGAAATGCACAGGCTGCAAGAAGGACGAAAACGGTGAGGTCGTGGAAGTCTACGCTGAATATGACCCCGACACCAAGAGCGGCATGCCTGGTGCCAACCGTAAGGTGAAAGGTACCATCCACTGGGTGAGTTGTGAACGTTGCCTCGAGGCCGAGGTGCGCATGTACGACCGCCTTTGGAAGGTAGAAAATCCGCGCGACGAACTCGCTCGTTTGCAAAACGAAGGCAAGACTGCATTGGAAGCCATGAAGGAGATGATGAACCCCAACTCGCTTGAGGTACGTCCCGTGTGCTACGTGGAGGAATTCTTGGCCGATGCCAAGCCGCTCGACCACTTCCAGTTCCAGCGCATCGGCTATTTCACCGTCGACAAGGACAGCACAGCCAATCATCTGGTCTTCAACCGCACGGTGGCGTTGAAAGACACTTGGGCAAAAACGACAATGTAATTTGTAATCATCTTGAATTCATTGTTTTTTGTGGAGACGGAGTGCACGCCGTCTCCACATTTTTATGTCTTTGATTTTCAACATAAATTGCCATTAATTATACACGAATTTTCAGAAATTATATTCATGAAAAATTTGTAGTTCATTTCTGATAATTCGCGTTTTTCTTCTTTTTTTCTCTCACTATTCATTTTTTCCCTATTTTTGCCCCTGCCATTCCGGGAGAAATCGGGACGGCCAGAGAAAGCGCATTCTTCGCTTTGTTCCTTGATGATGAATCTGGTCAATTCGCAAAAAGAAGGAGGTTAAGAGAAGAGGTTGCTTTCGCTGTTGTGTTGCGTTTCACAAACACAACATAAACAGCGGAGCAGTACCTTTATTCATATTTTCCTTCTTTGGGAGACCAGACCCAACCATCAGAAATAAGGATAAGTTTGGGAGGCTCCGCTCTGTAGCTGTTTTCAAAACTGACCCGATTGAGCCAAAGGGCAAAAACGGTTTCAAATCATGCGAAACATCAAGACAAAAAAGAAACTGAAAATGTTGGCAATGGCGATGGCATTGTCTATTCCGATGGCAGCAACAGCCCAAGGTGGTTTGTTCCAACGCGGCGAGGAACCTGCGATACCTCGAAACAGCGTTGCGACATCCTTAACCAACCAAGGCTTTGGTAATCCCTTGGACGGAAGCATCGTCACCAACCAGACTTTCGGCAATCCGACCGATGGCGTGAACGTCACCAACCAAACCTTTGGCACCTTTGGCACACCGCTTGGAAGCGGATTATTCACCTTGCTTTTGGCCAGTGCAGGCTATGCAGCAATAAATAAACAAAAGAAACAACAAAATTAAAAAGGAGAATATAAAATGAAAAAAATCAGTATGATTCTGATGGCTTTTGCATTGGCCGTGACGATGTCGCAATGCAAGAAAAACGAAGGACAACCGACTTCCAATGACGAGGTTGTGACCATCACCCTTGATGTAAGTCAAAACAATGGATCAAAAGTGGTGGTGAATCCCAATACGGGCACGGTCGACTTTGAAATTGGCGACAAGATTTATGTGGGCAGTGGTGGCAAGTATGTCGGCTTCTTGACCCATAACGGCACCAACTTCAGCGGCAACATCACCAACCCTACCGAAAACCAGCCCTTGCATTTCTACTTCCTTGGCAATGTGACGCCGGAAGAAACTCTATCCGCAGGTACAACGGAAGAATGTTCAGTGGTTATCAGTGACCAAACAGAGCATTTGCCCGTGATTTCATGCGCGGCATCCAATGAAAACTATGTTTCAGGTGTAACGGCCTATTCAGCCCATTTGCTGAACAAATGCGCATTGGTAAAGTTCAATGTGACCACACCTTCAAATTCACCGATTTGTATTACAGGAATGCACAACAAAGTTACAATAGATTTCGCAAACAACACTTTAACTCCTTCCCAAGACGGCGAAGGGGTGATTACGCTACCTGCTGGAAGTGGTGAGAATGTTGAGAAATGGGCTATCTTGCTACCGCAAGAGGCTTTGGAAGAAGGTGAAGATGGTTCGGTTTATTCTGAAGATGGAGTTTATACTGGAATACGCCCCATAGTTCCTGTCGTTGTTGAAAACGGGTATTTGTCCGAGGGAATTGCTATGACAGTTAGTGTTGGTGGAGTTCCAATCGGTGCGATAAATGGTTTGTTTTCGGTGAGTGATACAAAGCAAGTATATTTTTCGCAAGGAAATCTGCAATATATAGGAGGCCAATCTTATTGGAAATTTGCAGATGATCAATGGATTTGTTTAGGGAATAATGGCCAAGGAAGTGGTGATCCGTATGCTAATAGGGATTTGTTTGGTTTCGGAACAAGTGGCTACAACCACGGAGCAAATTGCTACCAGCCATGGAGTATCAGTACTAATGGTAGCGATTATATCCCTTATGGCGATTATCCTAGTCTTTTTATTATATATAGCCTTTACGATCAAACAGGTCAAGCCGATTGGGGGTACAATCCTATCAGTAACGGTGGTAACCAGCCGAACCGATGGAGAACACCAAATGATACCGAATGGGTTTATATGTTCAATACTCGGACAACTAATTCGGGCATTCGTTATGCCAAGGCCAATGTGAACAATGTAAATGGTGTAATTCTACTGCCCGATGACTGGAGCACTTCATATTATACATTGAACAATACCAACAGTAGTGATGCCAGTTTTAGCAGTAATACGATTACCACTTCACAATGGAATACTTTGGAGCAGCATGGTGCAGTTTTTTTACCAGCTGCCGGCTATCGTGATGGAACAACGATTAATAGTGTTGGAGAAGTAGGTATCTATAGGTCAGCGACGGGTCTCCCTGGTCCCATTACAAGAACTATAGGTTTCAATGGTTCGGTCATAGATTTGAATTATACATATCAAACCCTCCAAAGGGGGTTCTCAGTACGTTTGGTTCAAGATAATCAGTGATAAGAGAAAAATATGAATTTCAAAGAATTAATCAAAGAAGCATTTAGGCAAAAGGAATGGAATTACTATTCAGATGAGTTTATAGAGAAGTTGAACATAGAAAAATCAGATGATTGCCGAGAGTTTATCCGAAAGTTTTTTGCTGTATCAGGTAAAGCAGGAGAACTGAATAGTATAGATGTAATCAAATCGTTAACTGATGAACGATGCCAACATATTGTTTACGTTTTCTTGTTAGGCGTGGGCGTTTACAATAAATGCGTTGGAGTAAAATCTCTAATAGATGAGCAAATTCAGCAATATGTTGAGCGTTATAAGTGCAAATCTGATGTGAATTTCTACTTTATCTGGTTCCTATGTTGTCTTTTCCATGATTTAGGTTATCAGGTAGAAAACTCTGATAAACCTGTTGGAAAACTTGAATTTGCCAAAGGTCAAAACCTAATAGGGGTACCAAGAGTATTCGAAAAGAAAACCATAAAAAACTATTGGAATTACAGGCAGAAATGCCACAAAATGAATGACCATGGAATATATGCTGGAATTACCATGTATAAATCATTATGTGACATTCGTAGCGAACAAGAAAAGAATTCCTGGAAAAACGACAAAATTTGCTGGGAGAAAGAACTCGAGCACATATACAACATAGCCTCTTGGGTAGTATTGTGCCATAATATTTGGTTTGTTCAGAAGAAGAAAAAGAAATGCGAAAGCGAGATATACAAAAAATTCAATCTCAACCAATTGCTTTTAGATGAAGGAGAATACAAGATAAAGATATGCGATCACTCACTTTTCTTTTTCTTTTGTCTTATCGATACTATTGAACCAATAAAGACAGTAAAAAATCCTTCATTACTTGAACAGATTGATATTTCCTTTGGTGAAAAAGAAATCATCATTACTAGCAATCTCAAATGCGGATGTGGCGACCGTTATCTTAAGGGTGTCAATGATTTGAACGATTGGCTCACAAAAACCAAGTGGAAGGATAATCAGGTTATAATAAAGCTAGACTTGAAGTAATACCACAGTTTATCGCGTCCATGCAAAAATAATAGGCTCGCCAAGAACCGCCGAAATCTTTGCGAAGGGGGAAAGGGTGAAATTGTGGCTGTTGCTTATAAAAATCTTTATTTCATTGAAGATTTTCAATCAAATTTCTTCATTTCATTGAAGATTTTAGAGTTTTTCTGTACAGAAATCCACAAAATTGGAACGGGTAACCACCGTATAGGACACATCGGGATACTGTTCTTTAAATGAGGCTGGAACTTTCGGGTTCTTGTTGCCCCATTTGAATTCAAAGGCTTTTACTTCGCCGTTGCGCTCTTCAATCAAATCAATTTCTTGCCCTGAATAGGTGCGCCAGAAATAATACTCCGTCCGATGATGCAGGTTGTCATTCATCTTTATACGTTCCGAAATCAGGAAATTCTCCCATAGTGCGCCAACATCCTGCCTTAATGCCAGCGGACGGAAGTCGCCGATGATGGCATTGCGGATACCGTTGTCGTAGAAATACCATTTGCCCGCCTTGCTGACCTCCTTTCTCGGATTGTTAGAAAAGGCCGGAAGCCGGTAAATGACAAAGGTCTTTGTCAGTAAATCCAAGTATTTCTCAACGGTGTTGCGGCTCAATGCTAACTGCCGCCCCAATTCTTCATACGACACTTCGCTGCCCATTTGGAAGGCCACCAACCGAAGCAAATTGAACATCTTTCCAGAGTTTTTGATGCCGTCCAAAGTGAGGATGTCTTTCAGCAGATACGACTGCGCCAGTTCCGAAAGATAGACTTGTTTACGCTCGAAATCCGGAATGGAAAGCAGTTCGGGATAACCGCCGTAAACAAGGTGTTCGTCCAAATCAAGCAGCAGTTGCGCCGCTGGCTGTTGCGAAAGCAACTCGCCCACCGACAAAGAGGAAAGACGGAAAGTGGTGGAACGCCCTACCAAAGGCTCACCGGTCTGGTTGCGCAAATCGAAAGAAGAAGAACCCGAAACCAACACACGGATACCTTCCACCTCGTCCACAATGAGTTTCAGAATCTTGCCGATGTCGGGAATGTTTTGCGCTTCATCAATAACGAGCAGGTCAGTACCACTCAAAAGTTGGCGATAATGTGAGGCTGTTCGTGTGCTAAACATCTCTTCTGTCAGGGCATCTTCTCCGTTCAGAAAAAGAACCTGGCCTTTGAATTGTTCAATCAATTGCTTGATTAACACTGTTTTGCCAACTCTTCTTGCTCCAAACACCAACATCACCTTGTTCGGTTGCATGGAAGTCCCAATCACTTCTTTCAATGCTCTTTGTATCATGGTTTGATCGTTTTTACTCCGCAAAAATACAAAAATCTTCATTCAATTGAAGATTTTCAATCGAATTTCTTCATTTCATTGAAGATTTTAAAATAAATGGCAGAGAAAACCCAACTTGATTCATGCCATCAACTTCTCATTCCTCAAATGCCGCTCCCTATCCCGTTGCGTCTTCTTCTCCATATTCTTGGCAAAGGCTTCGGTGAGGTCGACACCAGTTTGGTTGGCTAAGCAGAGCAGCACCCAGAGGACATCAGCCATCTCGTCGGCCATATTGCGGTTTTTGTCCGATTCTTTGAACGATTGCTCGCCATAGGTGCGGGCGATGATGCGGGCCAGTTCGCCGACTTCCTCGGTCAGCAGGGCCATGTTGGTCAGTTCGCTGAAATAACGCACGCCGTAAGTCTTAATCCATTCGTCAACGGCGGTTTGGGCTTCTTTTATCGTCATAATGCTAATTCCATTTTGTCACAAACTAGCAAAACGCTCAAAACCTTTTGTTGGGCAGAGGAAGCACGCCAACCGGCTGCTTCCCGGCGGCGACACGGTTGTGAAGCCGCCCTTGTTTTCTTTGATGTTTTGCATGTTTTGTAGGTTTTGTGATGCTATTCGTTGCGTCAAAAATAGATGTTTTTTCGATTCATTGGCTCAATTCAGACAATAATCTTAATTTTGCGGCATTAATTTAAAGTATTTATTGTGATATGAATCTCAAAACTATGACTTGTGACTATAACTATGACAGCTTTAACGATAGAGTAAAAGCGGTCATAGTCATGGTCAGTGGTCATCGTAAAAGATTGAAAAACTCAATATTGTTTTTATTGTTTTTGCTGTTGTCGCAAGTCATTGTGGCTCAGGAACAAGATACTGTGCAGCGCAAGAAGACCCGCATCAACATTTTGCATTATGACGTTGCTACTTACTCAAAAAGCATGGGCGACGTGCAACGGCTAATTGGCCACGTGAAGATGCGCCATGACTCGGCTTATTTCTTCTGTGACAGTGCCTATTTCTATGAGAAAACCAACAGTTTCAATGCCTATCAGAACGTGCATATCATCGTTAACGACAGTGTGGAAGTGTTCAGCGATTTGCTTGATTATGATGGCAATACGCGTTTTGCCGAGTTCTTCGACAATGTGAAGTTGATTGATGATTCCACGACTTTGCTCACCGAATATCTCACCTACGACCGCAACCTGCATCTTGCCAGCTATCCTGACAGCGCGACCACTTATCGCGGCGACAAGACCCTGAAAAGCCATTACGGCTATTACCGCGACCGCATCAAGGAGTTTTGCTTCATCAAGAATGTGGAAGTCTTCAGCCCGAAATACCAGATGTATACCGACACCTTGTTTTATAACACAGGCATCGAGAAGATGTGGTTTGAGGGGCCGACAACTATTATTAATAAGGAGAATGTACTGGAAGGCAAGCATGGTTATTATCTTGTAAATGAAGACCATGTGTATCTTGACCAGCGGCCTTTCATGCACAATGAAACGCAACTGATGTGGTCGGATTCCATTTTCTATGACCGTAACTTGGGCTTGGCGCAGGCCTACAGCCAAGTGGACATGATTGACACTTCCTATAAAATCGTCATGCGTGGTGATTATATGGAAATGTGGGAAAACGAAGGCCTTTCCTTTGCCACCGACAGTGCTTACGCCATCAGTTACGACGGTGGCGACTCACTTTACATCCACGGTGACACCTTGTTCATGTATTTCGACAAACAACAGGAAGAAGCTAAGAAACTCATCGCCCGCCGTCATGTGCGCTTTTTCAAGTCGGACTTGCAGGGCAAATGTGACACACTCACTTATTTGATGGAGGATTCCATTATCCGCATGCGCGTGGCACCGATTCTATGGTCTGAGGACAGCCAGATGTCGGGCACTGATATTGACATCAAAGTCAAGGAAAACTCGGTGGAGTGGGTGTTGCAAAAAGGCAATGCCTTCATCATTTCGCAAGACACGATTGAGGGTTTCAACCAAATCAAAGGAATGGACATCACCTCATTTTTCAAGAACGGCGACATCCATCATGTCAACGTGGACGGCGACAATGCCGAGACTATTTATTGGATTCGCGACGACGATGGAGGACTTATTGGCATTGACGTATCGAAGTCGGAGACTATGGTGATAGAGATGAAGAATAATAGCGTTTCCCGAATTAAAGGCTTCAAAGGCATTTCGGAAACGATGTATCCCGAAACCGACTTGAACGAAAGTAGCCGTTATCTGTCGGGCTTTAAGTGGCACGACGAGGCAAGGCCAAGAGATAAGGATGACATTTTCCGCCGCATTGAGGCCGAAATGCCACAGGTTGCACCCGAAATGAAGCCTGAGGAAACACCAACGGAATCGTCGACAGAATCTCATGAAGAAGAGGAAGTCAAAGAAGAGCAACCGAAAAAGCATCGGGAGAGAAAGAAAATGGAATAACGTTTCAAATTCAGAAAAGTTTGTATTTTTGCGAAAAAATAAAACCTATGGCGACTACCAAGACAAAGAAAATCAACTGGCTTTTCCCTGATCCTGATGTGGAGGTAACACTGGAAGATTATCGAAACAAGATTCGTGAAGATGAAAGGTCTGGTGATATGAGTGTAAGAGAGTTCAATCGTAGATTGGAGACATGGTTGGCCGAAAACATATAACGCCTAAACGCCAGCAGAAACCAAGGCTTGTTATTACTGAGAATTTCCTGAAAGAGTTGGAAACTGTAATTATGTATGGCTATACGGTTTTTGGTGACAATACTGCAAAGAAATTCCTTAATGGGATATTGGGGCGTATTTTTGCGTTGCCATCAATGCCACATGCAAATCCCAAAAGTCGTTTGTTGAAAGTACGGAAAGAAAGGTTTACAGGTACATCATTTATGAAAAATATTATGTGGTTTATTCTGTCACAAAAACTACAATTCGTGTGATTTCTATTGTTCATCAAGCTATCAATCCCAAGAAACTAAGCAAAATCAAATAAAATAATTAAAATGAAAAAACTAATCCTCATCCGTCACGGCGAAAGTGAATGGAACAAATTGAACCTCTTTACGGGGTGGACCAATGTGGACCTTTCTGAGAAAGGTGTCCAAGAAGCAATTGAAGCTGGTAAGGTGCTGAAAGAAAACGGCTACAAGCCCGAAATCTGCTTTACCTCATACCTCAAGCGTGCCATCAAGACCCTGAACCTAGCTCTCGAAGCCATGGACATGGACTGGCTGCCAGTGTACAAGTCATGGAGACTCAATGAGAAGTCGTACGGCCAGCTACAAGGCCTCGACAAGAAGATGACCGCTGAGAAATACGGCGACGAGCAGGTTCGCCTGTGGCGCCGTGCCTTCGACGTGCGTCCGCCAGCGCTCGATATGAACGACCCCAAGAGTCCCCGCATGGACCCGCGCTATGCCGAGCTCACTGATGAGCAGATCCCGCTCACCGAAGCCCTCTGCGACACCATCGAGCGTGTGATGCCCTACTATGAGAACAACATCATGAAGGCCTTCGAGACTCACGACCAAGTATTGGTGGTGGCCCATGGCAATAGTTTGCGCGGTGTGGTGAAGGTACTGAAAGGCATGAGCAATGACGAAATCATCGCTTTCAACATCCCGACGGGCATCCCGTATGTCTTCGAGTTTGACGACAACATGAAGTTGCAGAAGGACTTCTTCCTCGGTGATCCTGAGAAGGTGGCCGCCCTGATGGCCGCTGTCGCTAACCAAGGTAAGGCAAAATAAGGGAAACAAATCTACCACAAATCTGTTACAAATAAGAATCGGTCGGCAGGGGATTTCCTCGCCGACCGATTGTTTTGTAGTCTATTAATGTAAGATTTGTGTAAGATTTGACTCCGTCGAACGCAGAGCATTTGTTTCCAAAAAATCAGAAAATGTAATTAAATCCGACAAATGTCTTCAGTTTCTCGCCGTCGCGTTTGTCCAAGGCTTTGCCCAAGTCGACGGACACGACGAGGTTGCGGTTCATGATGAGTTTGAGGCCACAGCCTGCGCTCATGTGAAGCCTTTCTTTTTCGCTACTGCACAATTGAGGCACAGGTGGGAAATGCGTCATTTCGTCAATCTCCTTCATCTTTTCATCGCGGTAGTTTTGTGTCACCAAACCGGCATCAAAGAAGGGATTCAAGCCCACCTGCCAATTCTGGTTGATGAACTGGAAACCCACAATGCGCCAACGCAACTCCAAGTTGGCAAATGCGAAACCTTCGCCCATGACACTATTGCGGTTCACGCCACGCAAAGTTGTGCTGCCTCCCAAACCCTCGGTGTACATCTTCTGGAAGAACAAGGTGTTCAGGTTGTTGATCATGTACCAAGGAGTCTTGCCCGCGAGGCGGTTTTGGGCACCTAAGCGGTAGGCGAAAGTCAGCTTGTCCTTATACAAGGGTACAAAATGTCTCCAAAGGAAGGTGAAGGAGAGGTGGCTATTGATGCCATCCGAACCTCCAACCAAAGTTCCTTCAGCATAGATGCCTCGAGTTGGGTCGCTGTTTTGGTCGCGGCTGTCGTAAACCATACCGAGGCGGATTTGAATCGTGTTGCCGCCCGAAGCCTCGTCGGAATTGATAAGCCCAGTCCGCACATAGTTTTCGTATAATGTGGACTGGCCTGCATAGTCAGGCATTTTGATGGTATCCAAAGAAGCGATTTTGGTTCCGTAATAGGCCAATCCCGCTGCCCAATAAAGACTGGGTACATTGAAGAAAGGCCGCTGCATGCTTCCCACAACACGGAATTGGTTTCTGTTGAGATAAAAGTAACCACTCTTCACATCCTCCAAGTCAGCATAGGGGTCAAAAGAACTTGCAAAATTGCCATTGAAGCCGAAGAACTCGTATTTCTTGGCGTAGAAATAGGTCACGTCGAAGAAGAGTTTCGTGTCTTTTACGACATACGGCATGTCGCTATAGAAGCGGAACACGCCTGAGCCTTTGGTATAGCGCGAGGCCTCCACATTGAACTTGTAGTTGTAGCGGGGATAGCGTGAGCCGTCGCCGAAGTTGAAGATGTCGCAGGTCACACCGTATTGGAAACCTAAATCGGCATCGTAGCCCACCACGGGTAGTGGCCCGAAGTTCCAGCCTTTCTTGATGATTTCGCCTTTTTCGTTGTAGACTTTTTCTTTCTTGGCTTTCTTTGGCTTGTCTTGTGCGAAGCTGCCCGCAGCCAATAGCAGGGCGAGCATTAGTAGTAAGGTCCTTTTCATATTTGTGTCAGTTTTAATGGTTGCAAAAGTATGGTTTTTTCTATTACAGCCAAAAATAATCCTATTTTTGCGCCACAATTCTATCGAAATGAACCTCATAGAACTGCTGTTGATTGCTGTAGGCCTGTCTATGGATGCCTTCTCGGTTTCCATTTGCAAAGGCTTGACCACCAAGAGTTTCTCTTGGCGCATGGCCTTGGTTTGCGGATTGTGGTTTGGCGGTTTTCAAGTCTTAATGCCCATCGTTGGCTATGTTTTAGGGGCTCAGTTTCAGGAGTTTATCGAAGCATACGACCATTGGATTGCCTTTGGTTTGCTCTTCCTCATCGGTGCCAATATGATTCGCGAAGCCATTTGGGGCGAAAAGGAGGAAGGCGAAAACAATAGTTCCTTGGATTTCAAGACCATGTTCCTTTTAGCCATCGCTACTAGCATCGATGCTTTGGCGGTGGGCGTTTCGTTCGCATGTATTCAGGAAAAACTCTGGTCGTCAGTCATTATCATAGGTATTACTACCTTCTTGTTCTCCATTTTGGGTGTGAAGATTGGTTATATGTTTGGTTCGAAATATGAGAAATCGGCAGGTGTTTTTGGTGGTATTATCCTGATTCTCATCGGCTTGAAAATTCTTTTGGAGCATCTTGGCATCATCAATTTTTGAAGGAAAAGAAAAATCTATCCTACATTTTGCACCGCATATTGAAAAATTGTGTAATTTTGCAGCGCAAAACGGTTCGGGATGTAGCGCAGCCCGGTAGCGCGCTTCGTTCGGGACGAAGAGGCCGCAAGTTCGAATCTTGTCATCCCGACTTTGTAGAGTCAGTCTGAATCACAGGCTGACTTTTTTCATAAATGCGGCGTTTTGACAAGCTCAACGACCTTAGATAGGTCCCTGAGCCTGTCGAAGGGCCGTCCTAAAGAATAGAAAATGAAACAAAACATTGAAATCATGGCTCCAGTGGGTTCGTACGAAGCCCTGTCAGCCGCCATACAAGCTGGTGCCGGAAGTGTTTATTTCGGTATCGGTAAACTCAACATGCGCTCGCGCTCTGCCAAGAATTTTACTTTGGACGACTTGTGCCAATTAGCCGAGACTTGCAACGAAAACGGCGTAAAGAGTTATGTCACAGTCAACACGGTGATTTACGACGAGGAAATGGAGGAGATGCACCAGCTTTTGGACGCTATCAAGGCCAACGGTATTTCAGCCATCATCGCCTCTGATCAGAGCGTGATTCAGTATGCCCGACAAATCGGTGTCGAGGTTCACATGTCCACCCAATGCAATATCACGAATTTGGAGGCGGTGCGCTATTATTCCCAGTTTGCTGATGTAATGGTGACTGCTCGTGAGTTGAACATCGACCAAGTAAAACACATCACTGAAGAGATTGAACGTCAGCAGATTCGCGGGCCTCATGGCGACTTGGTCCGTATCGAAGTGTTTTGCCACGGCGCGCTGTGCATGGCCATCTCGGGCAAGTGCAATCTCAGCCAAGACCTTTACAATTCCTCTTCCAATCGAGGTGCTTGCCTGCAACTTTGTCGCCGCAGCTACGACGTGCGCGAACGCGAGGAAGGCTATGAGTTGGCCCTTGACAATGAATACATTATGTCGCCCAAAGACCTTTGCACCTTGCCGTTTTTGGATAGAGTTTTGGATGCCGGTGTCGAGGTGCTGAAAATCGAAGGTCGCGGTCGCTCGCCGGAATATACCAAATTAACCGTGTCGGTTTACAGCGAGGCGATAAAAGCTATTCAAGAAGGCACTTTCACGCAAGACAAAATCGACGCATGGATGGAGCGTTTGAAGAGTGTCTATAACCGAGGCTTTTGGGATGGCTATTATCTGGGTCGCCGCACTTTCGAATGGTCGGAAAAGTACGGCTCGCAAGCCACGCAAACCAAAGAGTATATCGGCCTGATTACCAACTATTACAGCAAATTAGGCGTTGCTGAAATCCGCATGGATAGCCACGACCTGAAACTTGGCGAACAAATCATGATTATCGGCCCGACGACAGGCGTTTACGAGGACACCCTCACCGAAATCCGCGTGGATTTGGGTTCTGTTGAGCAGACCGTCAAGGGCGAGTATTGTTCCATTCCTGTGAAGTCGTTGGTGCGGCGCGGAGACAAGGTTTATAAAGTGGTTTCCACCGTGTAGGGTTGTCACACCGTGGCAACCGCTTCGGAAATTCATCGTGCGGCTGCCATAGTATGACAGCCCTACAAACCATTTATTGCTTTACCCAAATAAGCTTACTGACATCGTAGCCTCGGCGTGTGGCTTCTGCAAGGATGGCTTGCTTTACGTTCTCGTCCAGTTTCGGTGTGCGAGAAAGGATCCAAAGGTACTTTGCGCTTTTGCTGCCTACGAGGGCATACTGATAATCAGGGTCAAGCATCATGACGCGGTAATCAGAATAGAAAGGCCCAAAGAAAGAAACGCGCAGACGACCAGGCTCTTTGGTGGTCTTGGCTTTCCCTGATGAGGACTTGAATTTGCCGTTCTTTTCGCCTGTGTTCAGGACGTTGATTCGGTTGTCGCAACACAGCACGTAGGTGGCTTTGCAATAGTCGAGGCCACGCTCAAAACGGTGGTCAAAACGTGCAATCTCGTACCATTCGCCAGCATAGCGGTTCAGGTCGATGTCTTTCACGGTGGAGTTGTCGATTTTTTGGGCGTTGCAACCAAAAGCGACGAGGCAAAAAGCCATCAGTATCAAGGCTTTGTTTAAGATTTGTGTTTTCATTGTTGTTGAATTTGATTTCAATAGTAATACGGAGAAATCACCAAAAAGTTACAAGTAAGGAAGAGTTTTTTGCAAAAAGCCGTACTTTTGCATAATTGTTTCTACATAAAACTGAAAAAGAGCAATCATGCAAAACTATAACTTACACACTCATAGCATTTATTCAGACGGCAAATCCTGGCCTCGCGAAATCGTGGAAGAGGCTATTCGACAAGGTTTTACCACGCTTGGCTTCTCGGAGCATAGTCCGCTGCCGTTTGACAATAGTTTTTCGGTAAAGTCAGCAGACATGCCGCGTTATGTGGCTGAAATCGCCCAACTAAAAGAAGAATTTAAGGACAAAATCGACATCTATTGCGGTTTGGAAGCAGACTATCTTACCGGTGTTTCCGAGCCTTTTGCCATGACTAAAAAGAAGTATCACCTTGATTATTTGATTGGTGGCGTGCACCTTGTTGTTAATCCGGCGTTTCGACAGGCTCAACGACCTTCACTAACAGAGGTTCCTGAGCTTGTCAAAGGGCCGACCATATCAACGGATGAAATCTGGTTCATCGACGGCCCGAAATGGGAAGTTTACGACGATGGTTTGCAAAAACTCTTCGACGGTGACATTCGTAGTGCCGTGTGCCGTTTCTTCGAGCAATCGAACGAAATGATTGAAAACGAGCCGTTTGACATCATCGCGCACTTCGACAAAATCAAGATGCATAACCGTGACAGGTATTTCCACGAAGATGAGCTTTGGTATCGCAAACTGGCCCTTGAAACCCTTGACCTTATCCGCGAGAAAGGCCTCGTTATGGAAATCAACACGCGGGGCATCTACAAGAAACGCTACAACAGTTTCTATCCTTCGCCTTGGCTGATGGAGGAGGCCTGCAAGATGGGCGTTCCCGCCATTATTTCCGCAGATGCGCACCACTTCAGCGAAATCTCGTTGGAGTTCGTCGCTGCCGAGGAAGCTTTGAAGAAGGCTGGTTATCGTAGTGTTGTGAATTTCAAGGATGGGCAATGGGTGGAAGTGTCGTTTTCGTGAAAAATGTAGTGAAAGTACCTCATATATAGTTTTTTTGCTATTTTTGCCGATGGAAACCCTATATTATAAAACCCATGCCTGATATTTATACCTATTTCGGCTTTATTTTTTCGTTCTTTTCCCAAGAGCATGAGCCTATCCATGTTCATGTTGAGCACCAAGATCGAATGACTATTTTTGACTTAATTATTGTGGATGGAGAATTGATTGAAATCAAGAAAAGGGATAAAGGGAAACCATTGGTGGGTAAAGATGAAAGGACAGCCATCGAGTTTATTGAAAAGTATTGGAAGGAAATCGTGGAGAAATGGGTTTCATTCTTCGTCTATAAGAAACGAGTTAGATGTACGGATATTAAAACCAAGTTGAAATGAAGCAGATTAGTATTGATAATGTGGAATATGTGGATGGTTTGATGTTGTCGTTGTTGTTTAGTGACGGCAGCACACAAACCATTGATTTCAGTGGTTTTTTTGAACAGCATCCTCATCCTCAATACAATAAGTACAAAAAGGTATCGGAGTTTAAGAAGTTTTGGCTGCGCAACGGCAACCTCATTTGGGGTAAGCATGCCGATTTGAGTTTTCCGTTAAATGCCCTTTATTTCGGAAACTTGGAACTTTGTTGTGATGACGAATGGCCTGAAGCTAATTAAAGAATAGATTATAATAATATAAACAACAAATTGAGAATCGAAAAATAAACACATTAACCTAACATAATTAACCCCTTGAGCTTTACGCTCTTGTTCTCTCAACTGAAAACTGGACACTTTCATGATAGTGAGAATAAGTGCAATTAAGTTCACGCTACGGCGTGAGTTTTTTGTATTTATCTACTATTATCGGTAGTCCAGAATAAACCGCAGTTGAAGGTAATACAAAAAGCTTCACGCTTTTTCCATAGTATCAAGAGTATGGCTCAACGAAGGAATACATAAAGAAAATCCCCATATAAGACTGTTTTGAAAAACACATATTTTATCAATCTAATCATTTAAATAAACCACTATGAAAAAAGTATTGTTATTAGTTGCTTCCATCTGTTGCATGATGTCGGCAAAGGCGCAAAATGCCAACAATTTCATTCAAAAATTAGACAGCGTGTGCTATGGCTCTGCCGTTGAGCGATTGCAATACGATGACAGGTTCAATTGTACTCAAATCAAGTACGTATATGATGATTATGGGCAAGAAGAAGTGTTTTCGACCCACAATTTCGCTTACGATAATGAAAATCGTATTGTTAGGGATGAATATATAGAAATGACAGGCGTTTACAACCTCTATGAAAACACTTACAACGAGCAAGGATTGGTGGTCGAGCGGATTCGTACCATGAAGAATTATGACGAGCTCATGGGGAACTATAAATACACCTACGAGTATGATGCTGATGGCAATTTATTGTTGGACAAAGGATTTTGGTTAAACGACGACAGCGAATGGGTTGAAAGTTACAGAAAAGTATATCTATATGAGGAAGGATTGCTGGTCCTTGTAAACCGATATAATTTTGGTAATTCTACTCCGTATGAATCCACGAATTATATCTACAATGAACAAGGGCTGTGTATAGAAAAAGCTACTACTCGGGGATACGAAGTGGTTTCCAAGACTTTATACACCTACGATGAATCTAGTCTCCTGACTTCGGAGACCAAAATGGATGAGTTGGATGGAATATTGGATTTTGATGAAAAAGAAGAATATGAATACGATGCAGAAGGTAACTGCATAAGTCGCACCTATTTTGAATTCAATAGATATAATGAGGCGTGGCTCTTCGTATCCTCTATAGAATATGCTTACGACCTTGCTTTCCCCGCTAATGGTATCGCTGGACTTTTGACCTACTGGAACAATTCCGTTTTTGAGCCTAATTTTAAGGTGTTATATTATAAATCAACTGATTATGATTTCAATACCAAAATAATCACTTTTTATTATTCAGAAGCCACTGGCATAGAAGAAAACATGGGAAGACGGGTAAGCATTTGGCCCAACCCAGTTTCGGACTTGTTAAACATCGAAGCAGAAGGCTTGCAGCAAGTGGAAATCTTAACTTTGGACGGCAAACTCGTCATGACCACTAAAGGCTCTAGTGCAATAACCATAAATACCTTAGCCCAAAGATGTTACCTGCTGAAAGTCACCCATTCCGATGGCAGGGTATCTTTTCAGAAATTCGTGAAGAAATAAATCTTTTTTAAACGACAAAGGCCGCCTCACATGTGTGAAAGCGGCTTTTGTTGTTTTGAGAGGCTAAAGTTTATAGCTTCAAGTAATTCAATACATTATTTTCTATGCGTTTGACAAGGTCTTCCGAATCAGGAGCCTTCTCAAACTTGTGACCTGTGACCTTTTCGTAAAGTTCGATGTAACGTTCCGAAACGCTGTTGACATATTCTGGTGTCATTTCGGGAACTTGTTGGCCTTCTTTGCCTTGGAAGCCATTGGCCATCAGCCACTCACGGACAAATTCCTTCGAGAGCTGTACCTGAGGTTTGCCCTTGGCGAAACGTTCTTCGTACTGGTCGGCTATGAAGTAACGTGATGAATCGGGCGTATGAATTTCGTCCATCAGCACGATTTGGTCTCCGATTTTTCCGAATTCGTATTTTGTATCCACGAGAATTAAGTCTTGCTTGGCGGCGATTTCGGTGCCGCGTTGGAAGAGCTTGCGGGTGATGTCCTCAATTTGGGCGTAATCTTTTTCGCTGATGAGGCCTCTGGCGATGATTTCCTCACGTGAGATGTCCTCGTCGTGGCCTTCTTCGGCCTTGGTGGTCGGGGTGATGATGGGCTCGGCGAAACGTTGGTGTTCCTTCATGCCGTTAGGGATTTGCACGCCGCAGATGGTGTGCTGTCCGCTCTTGTAGGTGCGCCATGAGCTGCCGGTGAGGTAACCACGAATAATCATTTCAATAGGGAAGGGCTTGCACAAACGTCCCACAGTGACCATCGGGTCAGGGGTAGAAAGTTTCCAGTTAGGGACGATGTCGGCGGTGGCATCGAGGAACATGGAGGCTATCTGGTTGAGCACCTGTCCTTTATAGGGAATTCCTTTGGGCAGGATGACATCGAAAGCCGAGATGCGGTCGGTGGCGACCATCACCATGTATTCGTCATTAATGAAATAACAGTCACGGACTTTGCCGTGATAGACCTTGGTTTGGCCAGGGAAATGGTAATCTGTTCTGGTTAATGCGTTCATTGTATGTTTTCGTTTGATTGTTGTTCTGTGTCAGCGGACGCAAGCGATGCGTCCCTACCATCCTCATTTTCTTCGCGGTGCCTTTTGTAGGCATTGATAATATCCGTCACCAATTTATGTCTCACAACATCCTTGTCGTCCAAATAGATGAATTCAATGCCACGGACATCCTTCAAAACCTCCATTGCCTGAGGCAGTCCTGAAGGTGTCTTTGGCGGCAGGTCGATTTGGGTGATGTCGCCGGTGACGATGAACTTGGCCGAGCGTCCCATGCGGGTGAGGAACATTTTCAGCTGGCTGCGCGTGGCGTTCTGCGCCTCGTCCAAGATGACAAAGGCATGATCCAAGGTACGACCGCGCATGAAAGCCAAAGGTGCAATCTCGATGGTATGGTCTTCAAGATAACCCTCTAATTTTGTGGTTGGTATCATGTCGCGCAAGGCATCATAAAGCGGTTGCAGATAGGGGTCGAGTTTGTCCTTCAGGTCGCCAGGGAGGAAACCGAGGTGTTCGTCAGCCTCGACGGCGGGACGAGTCAAAATGATTCTCCTCACCTGTTTGGCTTTCAACGCTCTGACGGCCAAAGCCACGGCAGTGTAGGTTTTTCCTGTTCCGGCGGGACCGATGGCAAAAATCAAATCCTTTTGTTCAGAGGCTGAAACCATGCGCTTTTGGTTGGCCGTGATGGCCTTAATGGGCACACCACTGCGCCCAAAAACGAGTACATCACTTTCCGACATCTTTTGTTGCAGTTCGCTGTCGGTGGTAGCCATCATCACGTCTTCCACGGTCTGGGCGGTGAGTTTGCCGAAACGCTCCAATTGCACCATCAGGGTCTCGTAACGGTTGGCGAAATATTCAATCTCGTCGTCATCGCCCATCACCTTTACAAAATCGCCACGTGCAATGATTTTCAGTTTGGGGAACATGCTCTTCACTAACTCCAAATATTTGTCGTTGGGGCCGTGAAGTTCCTTAGGATCAACGTTTTCGATTTGTAGAATCTGTTCTGCCATACCTGATTATTTGGTCGCAAAGATAGTCTATTTTTGGGAAGGTGGCCGCGTTTGCCGAAGCAAAGAGAAAAAATATGGAAAAAATGAAATTTCGTATGGCAAGTTTGACATAAATGCCCTACTTTTGCAAAATCCTTTTCATATTCATTAGAGGCGATGGCAATTATCACATTAACAAGCGATTGGGGTACAAAAGACTATTATGCTGCGGCGGTAAAAGGCACTATTTTGTCTATGCTTCCGACGGCGACCATCGTTGATGTGACCCACGAAATCGAGCCATTCAATGTCGCACAGGCGGGTTTCACGCTTAAGAATTGCTATCAGTGTTTCCCGGCTGGCACGATTCACATCATCGCGGTCGACACAATCGAGTCGATGGACTGTCCGCATGTGGTGGTGAAGGCCGAGGGGCAGTATTTCATCTCTACCGACAACGGTATTTTCAGCCACATCCTCGACGGAAAATATGACGAGGCGTATTGTATTGATGTCCCGCAAGACTCGGATTTCTTCACTTTTGCCACGCGCGACCGTTTCGCCAAGGTGGCCGTGATGATTGCCAATGGTGAGCCGTTGGCGAATATCGGTGCTCCGCGTGAGCGACTGAATCCGGGCGGTACCTTCTGCGCCGTGGCTCGCGACAATACCATCGAAGGCGTGGTGATGCACATCGATTCCTACGACAACTTGATTACCAACATTTCGAAGGAGATGTTTGAGCGGGAACGCCGTGGCCGCGACTTCACCATCATGGTGAAGGGCGACCTCTACACCGTCGATGAAATCTCAGACAGCTATTTGGATGTCGATGTCGTGGATTTGGTGGCCATTTTCGGCACGCATGGTTACCTCGAACTCGCCCTGAACAAAGCAAAATTGGTCTCACTTTGCGGCATTGAGCTCAAATCGACCATCAAAGTGATTTTCCATGATCATGATGATGAGACTCTGCCCAAGGCAGGTTCATTGTTCTGATTTCCAGACTCTTTCTACAATGGTCAGTTGAAACATTTTCCAAAGAATCAGTCCTATCAGTATGCCCAAGATGGCACCGCATAGGATGTCTCCAGGATAGTGATAACCGATATAAATGCGGCTATAGCTGGAAATGAAAGCCCAGAAATATAACACGATAGCCGTCCACGGGCGGTACTTCTGCAATGCTGGGGTCAGGAAAGCGGCCACTCCAAAGGTGTTGGCGGCATGGGAAGACACAAAACCGTATTTTCCGCCTGCCAAGCCTTTAGGCAAGTATATCAGCTCTTGAAAATCAGGATTGTAGCAAGGCCTTAAACGTTGAAAAACAGGTTTGCAGACATGAGAGGCAAGTTGGTCGGTGCAAAGTACCACAATACCGACGGCCAAAAAGACCCACCAACAACGCTTGCCGTATTGCTTCACCGTCCAATATATTAATAATAGGTATAGCGGAAACCACGCCCACATGTCGGTGATGAGCACCATGACCTTGTCTAACCAATCAACGTGGAGACTGTTGAGGAAGAGGAACAATTGGGAGTCAATGTTGGAGAGGGTTTCCATGCGTTGAAAGGCTTACCAATCTTCTTCCTCGTCGTTTTTATTCAGCGTCAGCCAAATAAGGTCTTTTAGTTCGGTGATGCCTTGGTTGGCGACGGAGCTGATAAACACATGCGGCACCTTCTTAGGAAGGTGTTTCTTGATTTCCTTGATGGTGTCGTCGTCCACCAAATCACATTTGGTAATGGCCAAGATGCGGTCTTTGTCTATCAGCTCAGGGTTGTATTTTTTCAACTCGTTGAGAAGGATGTCGTATTCCCTTTTCACATTCTCGGTGTTGGCTGGAACCATGAAGAGCAGAGTAGAGTTGCGTTCAATATGACGCAAGAATCTAATCCCCAATCCTTTACCTTCTGCTGCACCTTCGATGATGCCTGGAATGTCGGCCATAACGAAACTGCGGTGGTCGCGATAACTGACGATGCCGAGGTTGGGCACCAAAGTGGTGAAAGGATAATCGGCAATCTCAGGCTTAGCTGCTGAAACAACTGACAATAAGGTGGATTTGCCAGCATTCGGGAAGCCGACCAAACCGACATCAGCCAACAGCTTGAGTTCCAAAGTAATCCATTCCTCTTGGCAGGGTTCTCCAGGTTGGGCAAACTTGGGAGCCTGCAAAGTGGCTGTCTTGAAAAAGGTGTTGCCCTTGCCGCCACGACCGCCTTTGAGTAGCACGACTTCCTGCTTGTCTTCGGTGATTTCGCCCATCATGCTATGGTCTTCGGCGCGATAGGCTACGGTTCCCAAAGGCACGTCGATGTAGATGTCATCACCGGCGGCACCAGTGAGTTGGTTCTTTCCGCCAGGCACGCCATCGCCGGCGAAGAGGTGTTTGGTGTAGCGCAAATGAAGCAGCGTCCACAGTTGGGCATTGCCGCGCAGGATGACATTGCCTCCGCGACCGCCATCACCGCCGTCGGGACCGCCTTTCGGGATGTATTTCTCACGGCGGAAGTGCAAAGAACCCGCTCCGCCCTTGCCCGAGCGGCAGAATATCTTGACGTAATCAACAAAATTCGAGGTCATGATCTTAATTATGAATTATGAATGCTGAATGCAGAATTGAGAAAACATTCATCATTCCACATTCCGCATTCAGCATTTAAACTTAAAACTCATCAATGTATTCGACACCTTCAACGTTTTCATAACGGTCACAGTCAAAGTTCAAGTCAAC
>JAEEGG010002616.1_pt1 | contig 46143 bp, 29 predicted proteins | sample 9134161 | NCBI WGS metagenome assembly JAEEGG01 (sample SAMN16246543, study PRJNA631951) | gut metagenome | biome: gut microbiome; feature: rumen; material: CR-attached | host: Bos | place: Iran: Karaj | collected 2018-10 | reverse complement strand
TCTCGAAGGGATCAATTCCCCTTCCTGTGTATCCAAAAAACTGAAGATCCGATCCAACTATAAGAGAATGGTTGGAGACTTGCTTTCGGATGTTCAGAAAGTTATGGCTGATTCAGTAAATCCGAATTGTAGCAGAACAAGCTACAGTATGATATTTTCGCACCCACTAATTTGACAATTTTGATCTGGCAAAAATCCAGTTCCGATAAGGTTTTTGCCACTTTTTTAGGCTCCGAAGTCAAAAACTCGGGGGCTGAAAACCTCGTAAAATCAGGGTTTGGCGAGTTTTGGAATTTTGAACAAAAGAGGGGAAAACGGCATTTTTGGCTGTATTTGAAAACACACTTTAGTCGGGAGATACAGAGGTTGTGGCTACAGTTTTATTATTGCGGTAGGGGTGTGGCTACGGTTTTGTTATCCAATAAGTAGTTAGAATCTCAGTTCTAAAAATTATATTGAAAATGGTGGAGAATGTCTGAAGCGCAGAACATTAATCTATATAGAGCGGCGTATAAGTATTTGACATACATAACTCCTAAGGATGTAGTCTTAGAGAACTATTTCCTTGGCGACAACAGAGATTTCAAAGATCTAAAAGATATATATGTCCGGTTCATCTTTTCAGCACAAAATTATCAATACATGCCAAATGTGATTAAGTATAAGCAGCGGAATTTAGATGAAATACTCTTAGATTACAATATTCAGCAGATTTCTGAGCTCTCTCCAGATAAACTTTATGAAAAATTTCGGAATACTTTTCGTGTTGCGACAAACGGAAAAAAGAAAATGAATTGCTGGTACAAATGGAACTGTTCGATAATTGATTCGGCAAAATTCGTAAGTGGTTTTAAGGATGCTTCTGATTTTGATGAATTTGTCAAAAGGTTTAATTACAATACTTCTTCGAAAATTGCTTTGCCACTGCTTATTGCTAACAAGATAAAAGGAATCGGATTTGCTCTTGCATGCGACTTGTTGAAAGAGTTAGGTTATACATACTACCCTAAACCAGATGTGCATATGATTGATGTGTTTCATGGCATAAGATTGTGCGAGAAAGATCCTATTTCAGTATTTGAGGCCATTGAAAGGATGACTGATGATTGTCGCATTGATGATGATTCAGTGACGCCTTATAAGGTGGATAAGGTTTTCTGGTTGATTTGTTCAGGAAATTACTATAAGAAAAAAACACCAATTCAAATAAATGGGCGCAAGAAAGAACTCATAGACCTTTTAAAAGGCTATGTAAGATAAGCAGTTTATCTTTTGCCGAGTATGTCGAAAGTGCGTCGATTTCAGCGTAATCTTTAATTTATAACAGCTGGTCATTGTACCTAGAGAGGGTGATTTTAACTATGTTAGAACAATTAAATGTGAAAGGTTTTAGAAAATACAAGGATTTTACTGTCTTTGAGTTAGCACATGTCAATATTGTTCTTGGTGATAATAATGTGGGTAAAACCTCATTTTTAGAAGCTGTTTATGTATGGTGTTGCGGTTGCAATGCTGGGTCTTTTGTTAATATCCCGCTTTCAAGAGGCAGATATGGTTTTATTCAGCAACCGTTTTGGGTCATGGAGGAACTTCTATCAGTAGTGAATGATGCTAAAAATGTCCCGATGAAAATGTCATTTGATGGTTTGTTTGACGGAGAACGGGTTTGCTTTGAACACGCTATCTGGCCTTCTGATTTGCTTGGAGTATATGATTCTTCATATCAATATAACTATCATAATTCATTACTTTCTTCAGAACTGCCGGTGAATTTAAATCAAATGAATAGCAATCAGACAGAATTGATTGCTAAATGGCAGATTACACAAGGGAAACAATCTGTCATCACTGATATTACGATTCCAGCAAATCTGATTGCATCAAAATCTTATCGCCCGGTGAAATTTATCGATTTATGGTCTCATACTGTAATATTAGAAAACCAGCAAATTTATTCGGCCCTTAAGAGAGAACAAAAATTACAGAAATTTACTGACGAATTAAAGAAGGTGTTCCCTGATATTTTGGGATTTGACATGATTCCATATCCTGACGGTTCTACGGCACCTGTTTCGGTAATAATGAGCGGTGATAAAGTACTACCGTTATATGCATGCGGAGATGGAGTTCAAAGATGGTTTTATATGTTAGGTATAATGATCCTGTATAAGAATTCAATAATATGCATAGATGAAATTGATACAGGTCTCCATTATAAGGCACAGGCTGAGTTTTCGGTAAATCTTGTGGATTATGCTTTGAGAAATGGGGTGCAACTTTTTGTAACAACCCATAACATTGAATTTGTTGACGCATTTCTTGATTCGGTCAATGATAAACGAAATGATAAGATGGACAAAATAAGGATTATAACTCTTAAAGATACTGTGGATGGAATTACGTCACGAACCATGAATGCATGTGAAGCCGTCGAGGTCAGGGGAAATTATAATCTGGAGTTGCGGTAATGGGTATGAGTATTATTCTTTGTGAAGGCAAAACTGATCAAAGCCTGCTGGGAAATTATCTTGAAAAAGTTGCCTCATGGAGAAAACTTAGTCCGGAAACAAACAAAGCCTTTTTTAAAACGAAAAACCCATTCGCGTTTGCAGGTAATAGTATATTTTGGTATGAGAATGCGCAAAATGAACACCGGGGGATCTGGCAGGTCAGAGGATGCGATAATTTTGTTAAAGCAATTTCCCGCATCTTTGACAGAGAAACAAGAGAACATTTAATCGACAATGTGGTTGTTCTGGCTGATTATGATGATGCATCATCGGCCGATAATAGGTTAAGCGGAATTAAGAATGCTATCGATTCTGTTTTGGGTAAACGGTTACTCTTTGAATCTCTGACCGCCAATCAGTGGTCTATAGTTGAATTTAACAGTGATTTTGCTAACGCTGTAAAAGTGCAGGTGGCATATCTGCTGATCCCCCGGGATAACTTTGGAACTTTAGAAACGTTTCTCGTTGATGAAATTGCAAAGCAGAGTAGGGATAACGAATCGGTTGTTAAGCAGTCTAGAACCTTCATTGATGAGTTTGAATCAGAATGTTATTTGCAAAAGACAAGAGAGAAGATCAAGGCTAAGCTAGGGGTTGTGATCTCTGTGATCTATCCTGATAGGGCTTTTGGAACTCTAGATTCTCTGGTTAAGGCTGTACCATGGGAAAACTGTCAGATGTGTGAACAGTTTGAGTTGCTGAAGAAAGTTTATTAGCAGGACAGTGATTCCTTTGAGTTACCCTCCAGCACCTGCCTGATTTTTGCTACTTCCTCATTATCCCAGGTTTTGCGAGGTTCTTCTGTCATGGTGTAGGACTCGTCCGAAAGAACGCGGTAATATCTGGTGCAGGACATTCCGCACATCTCTATCAGTATCTTTTTGCTGTACCCCTGTGCATTATCACTAATTCCCTAGTATGTTTGTAACTTTATGGAATCATTACCGAACAAGGTACTCCTCCAGCTCGTGAACGCCTTCTCGGCTCATAGAATTCAAGTACGGCCTGAGTGCCGGGGAAGCTATGAAACAGATTAAGGAAAAGGAGTATTTCAGCAGATACCACGAAGGTGATTATCCAAATGATGTACTGTTAATCGGTATTAACTACAATCCCAAAACCAAGGATCACCAGTGCCTGATTGAAAAGCTGGATTAAATAATTCCGCAATCAAAACCATTTCCCGTGGATGATGCTGTTTCCTCATCGGCTGGAGTCATGTGTGCAAAACTTCATGCCATGGCAAAACAGACAGGGGTCACTAATGCCGCAATTAACGAATCTGATGACAGCGTTAAGACTATAGCCGACTCCACCAGCGAGCAGGGCAGACTAATACAGTTACCAGTCTCTGCACTTAACTGAGCATGGTAACAAAAGAATCTAAGGCAGGTTTATAAAAAAATATCTGGATGAAAAAAGGTATTCCGAGACTGATATTGATAAATGATTAAGAGCCTCTGAAGGGATCAATTCTCCTTTCTGTGTATTCAAAAAACGGAAGATCCAACATAGGAGAATGGTTGGAGACTTGCTTTCGGATGTTCAGAAAGTTATGGCTGATTCAAAAACTCCGTGTAGCAGAACAAACTGCAGTATGGTATTTTCGCACCCACTAATTTGACAATTTTGATCTGGCGAAAATCCAGTTCCGATAAGGACTTTTGCCACTTTTTTAGGCTCCGAAGTCAAAAACTCGGGTATCTCGGGTGTTCTTCGAACAAAGTCATAATAAAAAAGGGATGAATTCGATTAAAATCCACCCCTTTTTCCGGAATCGAAAAAAAATTGAATACTACTTTCCTACATTATGCTTAATCCAGTTATCTTTTTTATCTTTTCCTCTCAGTAAAAGACGGGATAAAGAGAGTTCCAGACTGCGGTGTGCACTTGCCATTCCTGTATCATCCAGTTTGGACTTTGTGAGAAACTTTCCTACGTCCCCTTCGGGCAGTTCCTTGATGAACTTCTGCACATTATCTACAAAATTGTACAGTCTGTCGGTCAGAAGCTGGATATTTTCCGGATACTTTCCTATATGAGGGCTGAAGATAGACTTGTTTCTTATCTTAACCATGCCGAGAACACCAACATGCTGCTTGGAAATTCTGTCTCTGAACTTTCCGACCTGCTCTTTTACGTTGTCAAATACTGTAAGATAATCTTTATTACGAGCTATAAAATTTCTTGAATAGTTATCGTAATCTTCAATAAACGCTCCCTTTGATCTTGGATGAAGAACCTTAAGATCTACGTCAAAGGTGAAATACTGCCCCAGCTTGTCCAGAGTCTTTTTCATTGATTTCAAGGTACTGTCACTGCATTCAATGTATTGAGAACTGATCTTGCATTTGCTGTCCCTGTCATTAGCATAGGACCGAAGCAGCTGTCTGATGTCGTCAAAATTCTGCTCATACTTTTTGTGATGATCCTTGTACCACCAGGTTACACCGATGGAAAATGACAGAGCCCTGCGCGCAATGCTGTTTTCATCTGTATACTGTACTATCATTCTCCAGTATTCTGACATCAGCCTCTGATTAGCTTCGATAACTGATGCATCAGCCAGTATATATTTCTTTTCATTTTCGTTGTCGAATATGAGGTTTGGATGGGTGGTTATATCCAGTCTGAAATCAAGGGCCTGCTGAATTAAAGACCGGCATTTTTGACGAATATTATAAAAATTATCATAATTATCCGTATTTTTATCAGTCGGAATATACTGAATCGTACACTGATATGCAGCATCAAAATTGGCAAAATATTTCTGCACCTGTTCCATGGCATATTTTCTTCCGTTAACAGGCTTGTCCTTTGCCTCATCCTCTTCAGCACAGGCTGAATTAAAACCAGTCAGAAACATTAAACCGGTCAGCAGCAGGCCAAACAGCAATCTACATCTTTTCATTTTTCCTCCGGCATTTCTAGAATCTGATATCATAAGTGTTGACATACCAGCGGCCGTTACCCTTGCGTCTCAGTTCATGAGGATTTTTAGAACCGATCTGCTTTCCGTTTTTATCATATGCGCGACTGTAAACAATAGCCAACTCTTCTTTTTCACCGCCCATTTTGGTTAGCTGGTCACGCTGATTTTCATTTAAAAAGTACGTGTCCAAATCATTGTTGTCATCAAATCCCTTGATTACTGTGATTTTCGGCTCATCAAATTCAACATATACATACTCGTCCTGGAAGCGGTTCTGATGCAGATCCCAGTGGTAGCGCAGCAGCGAGGTTCCTATGTCGGTCTTTCGCCTGTCAGGATTGATGCAGTCCAGATAGAGTTTGTAGTTCTTTTCCTTGATGGCCGTGGCAAATATTTCCATTACTTTCTTCGGATCGGCATCCTCAGGAACTGATTTGACTGTGTACCATGAATCCTTGATTTTATCCACCAGCTCCTCTCCGATAAAGTAACCTGAGTTGTCATTATTCGGATCGTAGACTGCAAGGACAGTATCATTGGCGTAAATCATTTCAGGTACAACTATCCATCCCCATACAAACGGAGATTTCTTTTCTGCAGATGAATCCGGTGATTCTCTTACAAAACTTGTAATTTTGCCCAGAACCTTAAAATTAAGATTATCTCCGATGCTTGCGTCCACCATACTTCTGTAGCGTCTTATGGCTTCATAGGCACCGTACCAGTTGCGCTCGTTCATGGATATGAAATAATAGCCGGCAGAGACCTTTCCAACAGAAATGTAGTCACCTGAACCTCCGTTGAACATATTTGAAGGGTAGAGCACATTTTCCAGAACAACATATTTGTTCAGATAATCCTGGATGTTCACACTTTCAGGATCTCCGGCTGGAAAAACTTTTGCAAGAATGTTCTTATCTGTCTGCTGTTTTTTCCATTCGTTTTCATTCATGGATTTTATCCGAGTGCGCATCTGCTCCTCGTTGGTTTTATATGCCAGCATTTCAGGAGTGATCTGACGAAAGTCTCCCATGCTTCTCTGCACGGCGATTGAGGCCCTTTTCATCAGATCCTTCACACGCGGATCATCAGGATACTGCTCATTCAACTGTTTAATTCGGGTAAGTGCGTCAATCTTATGAAAAAATCTTGTATTGCTGGCTCCCTGAGCTCGATCTACTTCCTTTTCAAATTCCTTTAAAAAATAATTGGCCTTGTCAACATCGGCAAAAGGTGCCTCTGCCGCCAGAGCGGGAGAGGTCAAAATTGCCAGAGATAAAAGAACTGCAGATAATTTATTTTGCACAGTAATACTCCCTTATACTCTTAATCTTTCAGAGAACAGATATCATGATTTGAATCAGATGACGCCATTGCATCACTATTTCATCCTTTCTTCACTACCGGTAGCAGTAGCGATCTGTTCAAAGATTGGAATAAAACAGTCAAATCAGGATTTACGCTATCGGATTTTACGAACCATGCAGAGTCTTGAAAAAATACCGACGTGGTCATTATGACTAATCCTGCAGCATTATTACAACATTAAAAGCATCATAAATTGATCCAGACGACGAATCGTTTAAGCAGAAATCTTGGTGAATGACAGCTATTTTTTGAGTTTAAAATGCATTGTGAGTTTCTGCTTCCCAAATCTGAACGGTCATTGTAATTTTGTGCTGTCATTCCAAGATCATGGATCAGAACCCGGATCGGGTTGGCGGATATTTCATTTTGCGTTTTTACCGATATCAGAGGCGATATCTTTGAATCAATGTAGGTGTATACCGTCTTTTGACCGAATTTATCATTAGTCTCCGGAGGAATGAACTGTGGCTACAGTTCAAGTAACTACCCGCAATATACGCATTCCGAACCGGAAAAGATCATGGCATAGGCCTTGACCTGTTTATCCCTGAACTCGAGGGCGGTCCTGTAGGTTTGTACCTGTTCGGCTGCTTCCTTTTTCAGACTTTCAATCTTTGCTTCAGTCGCGTCTTTTTTAGCAGCATATTTCAGTTCGATAAGGTAGATGCATTCGTCCTCAGTTCCGTCATTTACGGTTATTACCAGATCAGCATACTTTTCTCCTTTGCCGGCAATTCGTAGTGACTTCTGCATTTCTGCAAAAACTCCGAACATGGAGTCAAGTTTGGCGTGAAGCACCAGATTCAGCGCCATTTCGCTCATGTGCGAAAGGACCTGATTTGTGAAGATTGTGCTTAAAAACTCAGTACATGAATTTGCAAATGATGAAATGTCGTCGTTAACCTCAAGCATAGAGGAGATGTCCAGAACCTCGTCCTTAAACAGACTGCTTGGCTTTAACCGTATATCCACGGTGCATTGAGCAAACAGCTTTGACATGAAGAGGTTTGGAATATTTAATGATAATTTGCCGCTGCCTGACAGTTTTGGATTAATGGTGAGGTAGCCGAGGTAGTACAGCATGGATAAAAACTGAACTTCGTTATACTTGTCAGTTTTGTTTAAATTGATGTTTTCTGCAAGACTTTTAATACTGAAAGATCTGCCGGCTAAATATGTATCAATAATTCTGTCAGCCAGTCCTTTTTCGGCAATTTCAAACAGCTGCTGCAGTTTGGAACCGTCATGATCAGATGCCGGATCCAGATAATCTTCAGGAGCAAGAAATTCATGTTCCTTCTGCATTTTATTTAGATAATACAGACACATGGAGGAATTATACAGCGTGTTTTCTGCATGTCTGCTGAAACAGAAACCATCATACACCGGTTTCATTCTGGCTATTATTTCATCTGCACCTACGCCGAGCTCTTCAACATCAACGAGCTGCGGAATGAGTTCTCTAAGTTCACCTTCAGTAAAACCCGCATATTCATTAAAACATTTATCTGATGTGACATTCAGTGAAATATTAAATCCTGAGGTCAGGGAATCGAGGGATACTGAAGATACACCGGTAATGAATGTTTTGGCGACACAACTCTTTGCTCCTTCCTTTATGGCTGCATAAAAATCCTTTAGGAATCCTCCGGTGTGTGTGATTGCTTTGAACAGTTCCAAATCCTGACAGAGAACACTGTTGGCAAAATTGTCATATTCGTCAATCATCAGATAAAGAGACTTTTTTGAAGGATACTCCCTGTATGCATTAAAAAAAGACTTGATAAGATTAGAAGGAGTTTTTTCTTCATCCTTTTTAGGAACAAAGTTAAAATCATCGAATCGTTCCTTAAAATCTGCTATTCCGGTTCTGATGGCTACGATAAAACTTTCTACCAGCGTCTGTACGTCGTTTCCGGAAATACCGGAAAAATCAAAGTCCAGAACATGATAGGAATTGTGGCTTACCAGATGTTCATCGTAGATGTCTGTTTCTGAAAACAGTTCTTCATATCTGTTCGCATATGATATGTCGTAGAAGCATTTAAGCATCTGGACAAAGGTGCTCTTGCCAAACCGTCTTGGGCGAAGAAGAACGGGATAGCGGGTCATTCCATCATCATCCAGTGATTTAATCATTACGCTTTTATCGACAAAAGCTCTGTTGAGTTTGCGAAACAATTCATAGGAAACCTCACCATATGGAGAATTTAACAATTTAACTTCACTTTCTGACATAACGAATCTTTTGTTCCAAATTCATATCCGCTTTTTGTGCTTTATAAACGTATGTGTATAATTTATGATTATCATATGCCGGATATCTGCGATTCACAATATTTCTATTTTCAGATGTTAAAGAGTTTCGCTACAAATAGCAACTATTATGGGATTCCGTGGTGATGAAGACATGAGATTTTATGACGTTGTAATTCAAGAAGAATACTTAGGAGAATTTGATAAAGAATTGCATTTTTATTAAAAATGTAAATAACTCTAAATAAGAGAAATCTTATGTCAAAAGGTAAAGCAATACTCGCTGACAATTAGTGATTTTAATTACAAAATTGTAAAGAGTATAGTCTGAGTGATTTTACTTGATAAAAGTAAATGAACTACGTTATGAGAGAATGAACTTAAGTTCAAATAGTTACCTTTGGATGTTCATCTAGTCTGAAGCTCTAAGGTGTATGATTAAACAGTCGGTATTGCTGACAGTGTTGTACACAACAAAACCTCTCAATAACATTGACGAAGGTGATTTTACAGGAGAAATCCTGATGTCCTCCTATAAAGAGTTTTTTTCATGGTTTATGTACTTAACAGCAAAGGATTACCGCTTATGCCTACTTCACGGTACGGCATGGTAAGACATTTGTTAAAAGACGGAAAAGCAAAGGTGGTGAGCAGATCCCGTTTACAGTTCAGTTTAATTAAGAAACTGCTGATTACACTCAGGATGTGTCACTAGGTATAGACCCGGGTTATAAACATATAGGAGTTTCTGTAACTACTGAAGATAAGGTTCTTTTTGAGTGTATATGTGAACTTAGTTCCGATGTTGTTAAAAACATATCATCAGGAAGAGAATTAAGACGTTCAAGAAGAAGCAGAAAATTAAGATACAGAAAGCCAAGGTTTAACAACCGTAAAAGGGAGACCGGCTGGCTGCCTCCTTCAGTTAAAACAAGACTTGACTGTCATACAAATATAATTGCAAAAATACACAAATTTCTGCCTGTCAGTAAAGACAGGATAGAAATTGCAAAGTTTGACATTCAGAAAATTAAAAATCCTGATATTAAAGGTGCCGAATATCAGCAGGGAGAACAGTTAAATTTCTGGAATGTCAGAGAATACGTTTTAACCAGAGACGGTCATGTATGCAGATATTGCAAAGGGAAATCCGGGGACAGGATTTTAAACGTTCATCATCTGGAATCAAGAAAAACAGGAAGTGATTCTCCCGGCAATCTGATTACCTTATGCGAAACCTGTCATAAAAGATATCATGAGGGTTTAATCAGTTTGGACGGAGTGGAAAAATGCAGTGCCTATAGAGCAGAAACCTTTATGGGTCTGGTAAGAAACTATCTGTTTAAACGTCTTAGAGAAACCTTTGATAATGCAGAATGTACCTATGGTTACATAACTAAAAAGAACAGGATAGAAAATCATTTGGGCAAAGACCATAACATAGATGCCAGATGTATTTCAGGAAATCCCGGGGCAGAGCCGGCAGATGTTTATCTGTTCAAAAAAGTAAGATGTCATAACAGACAGCTGCATAGATGTAAAATATTAAAAGGCGGAATCCGTAAACTGAACCAGTCACCTTATATTATTCATGGGTTTAGACTGTTTGATAAGGTTAAGCTGGATAATAAAACAGGATTTATCTACGGAAGAAGAAAATCAGGATATTTTCTAATCAGAGACATAAACGGAAATGATATTTCAGGATGTGTTTCGTATAAAAATTTAACTCTCATAGAAAAGAGAAAAGGGTGGATTATGGATGTTGTCCACTAATCTATATTTAGTGATATAGATCACTAATTGTCAGCTACTGGTAATAAAATTGATAAAATGTCGCCGTAAAGTCCCCTGCTTTACAATGGGGATATAAGGCGACTGTTATTTTTGCTAAAAGTTATCTGCTTTTTATTGTGTTTGACAGGTCGGATGTAGTACAACATATGAAACTAAACTGAGTATGCTGGCGACAGTAATATCAGACACTCAGCCTAAGCTGATGTATGCACCGCCTTAGGATGGGTGGTGATGAACACACATATCTTGCACTGCGACCTGCCAGAAAATGACTGGTCAACCGATAACTTCTGCATGCAGCAAGAATCCTCTGTTTTTAGACATGGGTAGTGTCAAAGATAAGTTACGGTTTCACTTAACTGCTTTCTTTTTGTATGGTTTGGCAGAGGACCGGTACCTTCGGTTGCATATCCAAGATCAAGGATCATCAGGATCTCTTCGTTTTCCGGGAGGTTCAGTTCGGCAGCGAGCTTGTCAGGATCAAAGAAATTGACCCAGCAGCTGTCAACACCCTCGTCTGTGGCTGCCAGTATCATATGGGTGGCTATGATAGTTGCGTCCTCTATGCCGGAATTGCGTTTGTCACCGGGATATGTGAATACGTTGTTTTTATCATAGGCTACCACCAGTGCCGTTGGTGCACCGTAGCGGCATGGTGTTACCGCATCAATCTTTGCCAGTTTCTCCTCTGACTGCAGCACATACACGTGCTGCTCCTGCAGATTTTTTGCGGTCGGAGCAATGCGACCGGCTTCAAGAATGGAAGCAAGTTTTTCTGCTTCAACCCTGCGGTCTGAAAATTTCTTGCATGAGTAGCGGTTCTTTATTACATCTTTGAATTCCATGTTTGCATTTCCTTTGAGTGAACTTAAAAATCGGCATATGTTTACGGTTCTGCAGGCCTTGTCCGGCAGACTTTCATTCTGCAGTTGACTGCGGCCGTCTCAGGGCAGAGTTAAGACTGCACGTACCGAACTGAAGCGGCCTGTTCTTTTATTCTGTGTGCATACCATGAATTTGTCCAGTATCTTTTTTGCTGTTTCTGATTTTTCCTGAGACGTCTGTATGTCCAGGCGTCAGTTCAGTGAAACTGATGCCTGCAGGCATATGTTAATCTGCTGGCCTTTACAGTGGGCGTTCAGCAGTCTGATGCTGTTGGTTCCCTGATTGCGTCTTGCTGCAGTGCTGCGGGAATTTTATTTGTTTGTAAAATATTTGTTGATAAGGGTTTGTTAAGCGGTTACGATCTGCGTTCAGAAATTAGACATGCTGGTCGAGGCTCTGTTAAAGAAAAGTGTTGAAGATTTCCTGTATGCCGCAAAGGTGAATGTGCACCTGACGACTTTTAATCACACTTTAATGTACAGACTTTTTTTGGTTCGAAATTAATCCCGTGAGGTATGAATATGGAACAGTCAGAAAAACTGCAGAAAATTTTATCACGCGTTGGTCTTGGCTCCCGCCGTCATCTTGAAGAAGTGATTGCGGAGGGCAGGGTAAGTATCAACGGCAGTGTGGCCAAACTTGGAGACAGAGCTCTTCCAAAGGATATCATCAGAGTTGACGGCAGAGTTATCAGGACAGTTCCGTCAAAGGATCAGATCTGCAGGGTGTTTGTGTATCACAAACCGGAAGGTGAGGTTTGTACAAAGAGAGATCCTCAGGGCAGACCTTCTGTGTTTGATCGTCTGCCGCAGCTTCCAAATGATCGACTGATTAATGTGGGCCGTCTGGATCTGAACACATCCGGACTGCTTCTTTTCACCAATGACGGAGAGCTGGCACATCGTCTCATGCATCCGAGCAGTGAAATTCCAAGAGAATACTCAGTGCGTGTTTTCGGAGAAGTTACTGAAGCAATGATTTCATCAATGCTGGCTGGCGTGACGGTGGAGGATCAGGTTTTCAAGTTTGATTCTGTCACATTCGGCGGCGGAGAGGGCATAAACCGCTGGTATAATGTGGTTCTTCATGAAGGAAAGAACCGTGAAATACGTAATGTTTTTGAATCTTTTGATCTTAAGGTAAGCCGTCTTATACGCATACGCTTCGGGGATCTCACTCTTGATCGTTCTCTGCCTCGCGGTGGGTGGAAGGAACTCTCCGCTGATGACGTAAACTATCTGCGCTCTCTTGTGGATCTGCCCCGCCAGAAGACAGAACCGGTGAATCGGCATGAAGAGAAGGAAACGAGTACGGAAAGAAGACACCGCATGGCAGAAATCAAGCGTGCTGTAAGACGTCACCAGGAGCGGAGGAAAACCGGAAACGGTGAATTTAAAGGAAGTTCCCACAGCGGTGAGATCCGTGCAAGAAATTCAAATGTAAGAAACGGACGCGGCCGGAATTCCGGAACTGGCGTCCGTCGCAACGGTTCCCGCTGACTGATGCATTAAATCCTGAAAATCAGCGCCGTTGATTACGTTGATTAATACTGTCGTCCTGCAATATGAATTCAGATCAGAATTGATGCTGGGCGATTTTTTGTTTTCAAATCATTATCTGTTCAGTTGCAAAGACTGCTGATCGGTTATGTGTGATGTTGCTTTAAATCATTTTCTGTACTCTGTGCCGAGTGTCTCAGTGCACCTTTGCTTCATTTCGACATCCCTAAACCCGGGATGAATTCCACTCCCCGCCAGGCATTACGTGTCATGATCTGATTACCGTCTGTTATCAGCTGCCACAGATAATTTTCAAACTGTGCAACTGTCCGTGAATACACTGTGACTTTATTTTCTCAACTGCATTTTTAGTGTTTTAATGTGATTAAACTTTTGAAATTTTGTTAAAAAATATTCATAAAATGGAAAAATTTGTTATGATTGTATAATTTGTTTTGTATCAGCGCAAATGTTAAAATGTTAATTGCCCTTAATGCGGTATTCCGCTCTTTTTAATGCTGTATCCCCATGTTTTGGCTAGTTGATTTGGGTTTTTATTATGAAGTCGTTGAAATCGAAAGTCTATTTTCTGACGTTTGCACCTCTCATTTTGTTGTTTCTCGTTGTAATCATTAATACCCAGGTTCTTGAAAAGCACAGGACAGTTGACGATTCATATGCTTTTTTCAAATCTGTTATAGATAATTACACGAATTCGGTTGTCAAGTGGCAGAATCGCCATGCCAACGTGGTGCAGAACATTGTCGATATTGACAAGTCCAAACTTATCAGTCGAGACTTTCTGGTTTCCACATCCAATGCCTACAAGGCCGATGTCTATTATGCACAGAATGACGGAAAAGTTTATGCGAGCGATCAGTCTGAAGAGGAATTCAAAAGCGGATTTTATGAGGATCCTTATGATCCGCGGGGTGAGTCCTGGTTTGTGAAGGCAAATTCCAAAGTCCTTATGGATGATATGTACTATGAGGAAACCGTGGATGACTGGGTTGTCTCATGGGTTATCAGAAAGGATGACGGTGTATTCGGCATGGATGTTCACATTGATGATATGGATGTGGCTGACGATAATCTTGTTCTGCCAAGTTCCGGCAAACTTCTGCTTATTGACAGCAGTGATCAGATTATCATCTGGGACGATAACAAGCTTAGAGGTAAAAAGGTCTCTGAACTGGATCCTGTTTATTCTTCCGAGTTTTTATCCCAGGTAGTCAGTGATACGTCAGATCATTTTACAAATTTCAGATCTGCTGACGGCAGAGAAAACTGGATCCTCGGAGCCAATGTGGCAGATTCCAAATGGAGACTTTTCATATGCCTTGATCGGGATATTGTCTTATCAAGTCTGAACAGCACTATCAGAGCAACATATCTTACGATGATTATCGTGCTGGCTGTAACTTTTGCCGCTGTCAGTTTTTTCGTTTCAAAATATATTTCTGTTCCGGTATACCGTGTTAACCGTCTGATTGGCAAAATGAACAGCGATCATGATTTTACAGAGCGGGTGAAGAGCAGCTCTAGTGATGAGATTGGAGAGATGACCAGAAACATGAATGAGTTCATGGACGAGCAGTGCAGAGTTGTAGGATCCATCAAGCAGGTCGGAGATTCAATCATGCACAGCATCGATTCGTGCAGTCAGATTGTAAGCAATGTAGAAGCTGAACTCAGGAATCAGGATGAGGTTACCGCCAGTTTTTCCAAGTCCATAGATGAAATGAATGCTGCCACCAATGATATATCCAGTAATTCAAGCGAGGTGGCCAGCAAGGTCAGTTCTGTTCATTCTCTTTCCTCCAACAGTGTTGATATAGCTAATAATGCGATGCAGTATGTCAATGCACTTATGCAGGATCTGGAAAATTCATCTGCAGCCATCAAACATCTGAATGAACTTACATCCAGTGTTGTATCTGTTGTGGGAACTATCAGGGATATAGCAGATCAGACAAATCTGCTGGCTCTGAATGCTTCTATCGAGGCTGCAAGAGCCGGTGAAAACGGAAGAGGCTTTGCCGTTGTTGCTGACGAGGTAAGAGCTCTGTCTTCGAGAACCAAGGAATCTATTGCCGAGATTGAAGAAACAACCAGATCCTTCAAGGCAGGTACCGATTCTGTAGTCGGTATGATAAGCAAAAGTTCAGAAAGCTGCAGGGATACCATCGACTGGGTTAATTCCATTGTAAACAAGCTTAATGAAATCAACGGCTACATAGGCGATGTATCCAAGATGACGGCATACATAGCTGATTCCACATCCGTACAGCAGCATAACTTTGCTCTGGCTGAGGACTGCATGCATCAGATGAGAAACATCGCCCGGCAGATTTCTTCCGATATGGGTAAATGTTCAGAAGCCTATGAAAAACTGTTAAAGGATGCAGATAATATGACAACTGTATTTTCTGTATTTAAACTTCCTGAAGACAAGTGCTGAAATCCTTTTTGTCTCAGATATTTTTGTGACGGAATATGATTCAGGACTGAACAATACTGGTTTTTGTACAGATCTGCAGAAGTTTTGGTATCGAATCACCAAAGAAGGGCAGGAGTTTTTTATCTCCGGCTCTTTTTTTGTATCCTGTTGTCACTGACAACTGTTTGCTCTGTTTTTCTAAACTGCAGGATCAGGTCATTGTATAAGTTTCGAGAAAATAAATTTTTTTGATTTTTTCGAAACAGACAGTTATATAGGAACATATGCGATAAATTACAGCATCTGGAACTTTCCTGATCTGCACAGCATAACAGAAGGATATTAACGCTATGTGAAGTTTCTTGAAAGATCTCTGTATTTGGAGCGATTAAAATGCGTACGTGGCGTTCCTGATATCAAAATCATTACCGGGATCCGTAGAGCAGGAAAATCCAGACTGATGGAATCCTGTATTAACTACATCAGAACTGTTGATCCGGATGCCAACATTGTCTATGTTGATTTCACCGATCTGAAGTTTGAGGAAATTTCTGTTGCTTTTTAATGGTTTCGATGCATTATCTTTGACTGCGGAATTCTGTAAATCATTCTCTGAACTGTTACATTTCAGCTGAGAGATAAAGGTATTCTGATGTGCAGGACCGCTTTCAGTTTGAACTGTTTAACTTTAATACGGAGATGACAGTGACAGGAAGGGCGGTATGCCGCCGCCCCCCGAGTTTACTTCAATTCTTCAGTGTGAACTTAAAAGAAGCTGTTATCAGGCTTTACGGTTATTTTCAAAGGCTTTACAGTAACCTTTTCGTAAACTCCTGTAAGCTGATACGGATCTGATTCTGCCCATGCCTGAGCTTCAGTTAAGGATGAGAATTCTGCTATAACGGTGCTCCCGGTGAAGCCGGCTTCCTTCGGATCTTCGGAGTCAACTGCCGGATGAGGACCTGCCAGGATCAGACGCCCCTCGGCAGCCAGGTGCTTGAGTCTGGCAAGGTGGGCTGGTCTTGCCTGCATACGCTGCTGCAGAGTTCCAGGTTTGTCTTCGCAATATATGTGATACCACATTTTACTTACTCCTTTTTCTGTTGTTTTTACCGTAGTATGTCGTCATTCCAGCTATAGAAGGCGGCTGGTGTCGTCTCCGTCGCCGTCCTTTTGTTTTGATATTTCTTTTTTGCCGTCATTCTCATTATTAGAATTCCGGGTGCCTTCCTTGCCAGGTTCTGTTGGCATGTAGGGGAAAAGCTGGACTACAGTTACTGCCGAAAGTGCTATGCTGAGAAGCAATACTCCCCACACCTTGAAGTTTACCCAGCAGTCCATGGCGGCCTTCTGATCCTCCATATATGCAGGAAGTCCGAAAGCAACTGCCAGATTGAGCAGCGCTATGAAGACGGAAAACAGACACCACTGCATATTAACTTTATTAATGATTTTCAGTGGAACGTTAAGATTTTTAAACAGAAGACCAACAAGCGGGCGTCCCATTCTCTGACTGATGAAAAAAGCTGCCGCCAGGATCAGTTCAATGACAGTAACCTTCCATTTCAGAAAATCAGGATTGTGAAACAGTATGGTCAGACTTCCCATTAGCAGAAGGATCAGGAAAAGATATAACTGCAGTTTTTTAAACTTTCCTGTCACTGCTCTTGTGATCAGAACCTGCAGCATGGATGCGCCAATCAGAACGCCGGTTGCCACAAAAATATCACTGAATTTGTACGCTATGAAAAAAGCGAGAACCGGAAGAAAATCAATTATCTGTTCCATTTGAAAACCGTTAAATAAAAAATCCCGACATTTTGCAATGAGGTGCGGACTGTATCAGTGCCACACCCGTCAATTATATCAGATTCAGGGACGGTAAACTTTATTGCCTGAAAAGCTGTTTTGCTGCAGTCTTTGATATATCTGTAAAATACTTTTTCCACCCTTTCTGCAAAATGAGATTTGTCACTTGTTTTTGTACTGTTCTGTTATCAGTTTTCTGATGTTTTTTCATAAAATAACGTTGCTTTTAGATCATGAACGATCAGATACATGAATTATGAATGCCGGTTTCTGATCTTTTTTCGGTATTGTGCACAGGTAATATTTAGAATGTTAAAAAAGAGTTTTTTGTTTCTGTCATTTTTATTTTCATCCTCATGTCTTGCCGAGCTGCCGGCAAATTATCAGGAAATGCCTCTGGATAACAACAGCACCAGAATTTTCATGAATGTCCAGTCGCAGGCTATTTTTATGTATACGTCCAATGCAGCATCTGATATGGGTGAATCTCTTACCTCGGCCAGAGAACTGGCAGAAAAGGTTAAGGAAGGTGCAAACTGCAGGGATGCCGCTGTCGAAGGTAACGACAATGAGGCTGTTTTAAGGGGATGTTCGGAAGGAAGCAGTGATCAGAAAATGGATCTGTACTTTGCCAGAAGCGGAGATAATTTCACCATGATCGCCTGCAATGACAAGGTTACTCCGGAGGAGTTCACCATGCTTAAGGCTCATGTAAAGAAGTAATTCTGTCTGATGCGTATCCTGAGTTTTTATTCCGGACTGTATGTATTGCAGTCCGGTTGGTTATGCAGTCGTGTTTCTTACCTGTTAAGTAATCGTTGTCAAATCCGCTGACTTCATTTTTTTGACACATCCCGTGAAAATTCAAAACTGTCAGAATATGACAGTTCTGATGAATTCTGTCTTTCCTCTGTGATCACAATATTTTCGCTTAAGTATGATCCGGCAGGGTGAAGGACAGGTGTAACGGTGATGCTTATTTCTGCCGCATCAGTTCGAAAACTGATCTGTTTCATCATTTTGGCTTCCTACCAGGTCTGATTTAGGGAGCATGTAGCGTTTGTATAACCCGTTTTTAAGGATAATAGCAAGTTCCCGGAAACCTCTTCTGTATCAACAGACGTAATATAGTTACTTGATCTTCCTGCTTCAACTTTGACGTTCATATGAGAAATCTTCTTTGTCTGCTCATTTGAACTTACGGTTTCATCAAGAGAACCGTCTCTTTTTTTCTGCGTATTTCTGCCTGTATGGTACAAGAACAGCATTTATGTAGATGTAGACGACCTCAGCAGACTTTTTCTTTTATCCGAACAAAATCACTCATCCTGTACCTCTATATTCAGTTTAGCACCCAGAGCCTTAAAGCATTCATCGAGTCTGTTAAGGTTAGTATTCTTTCTTAAGTTTAGGATAGCATTTAAAGTCTGAGGAGTGATATTCATCAATCTTGCAAGTTCGACTTGTTTACTTGTTTGTCATACATTATGTTACGAAGCATAACTTTTAATGCAGCATCGTAACCGATATTTATTATATATCTGTCTTTTTCAATAACCGTTGGCTTTGGTATTCTGCGTTTAAATTCAATCAAACCCTCTAAATAATCAAAGATAAGAGCTTCAGCCATTTCCTTTGCTTCTTCAATAGTTCTGCCCTGACTTAAAGCTCCTTCCCAGCCTTCACCGTCAATTTCAACCATAAAAAAATGACCGTCATGAGTAATTTTAGCTGAATACTGGAGGTAATCTTGAATATCCATACAAATATCCTTTAAAATTTTTGTGAAAAAACATCTTTTCAGAGGCTAGGGAACTATATCTGAGATTGGTTTATTGTTCGTTTGACTCTAAAACCTCACTAAACTCTTTATGGCACGCTATAGTAAACACTTATCTTTTTTTTTCTTTTGTTCTACAAGTTCAGCAGGAAAAAAACGGATACGCCTTCTTTTTATATGTCGGTTCGATTGCAGTATGTTCAAACTTGTAGAAAGGAAAATCCTCATCGTCTTTAAAGGTGCAGACTTCCACTGCACACATTGTCAATGTATTCAAACTCTTATATATCGTTTGCAAAATATCCAAACTTCCCATGCATTCACGGTTGTTTTGTGATGCAAAACATCTTATCTCGTGGTAGTCCGAAAAAGTGACGTGCATATCACTATCAGACTGAAAATCAAGAGTGGTAAATTTTACCGCGATCGTAAAAGCTGGCGTACAACCTTAAATACGACTCTAAAACGGTGTAATTGATTGATTTATACAGAAATTATTTTTGTTTAAGAAGTTCGAAAGTGGAGCTGCTTTTGTTTTTGTATACATGTCCGCAGAGCGAAAAGCTGTTTTTCTTTGTAAGAGAAGTTACAGTTTCAAACACGACATACTTTCCTTCCTCGGCTCCCTTTCCTGCCGGTTTTACCTCTCCGTCAACGATTACATAGTCTGAATCGTCTGTCAGTTTACCGCCGTAATAGATTTGAAGGTGATTGTCCCTGAATGTGGCAACCACCTCGTTTCCAAAATGTTTGCCTTTCCACGTACCCTGCAGCCATTCAACAGTAGGATCGTCATACAGCTGTACATTTGATCCTGCTGTATTGAAATCAAGACCGTTGTCTACAGCCATTTTTCTGAACAGAGAATAAATTTCATATGCGGCCTCAAACTGCAATATGCGGAAGTTGTTTGCCCTTTTGTAAATTTTTTCTCCGCTGTCGTATACTACGCTAAGAGTATCTCCGTCCCCGGATGGAAGTCCGTCTGTATGGGAAACATAGCCGTTGTTTTTGATAAGATCGTATTTCTTTACCAGTTCCTGAAGTTTTGATGTATACCCCTGATCTTCAGTGGTGAAATCCACGATAAATGCACTGCCGTCTCTTCTGGAACTGTACATGTTCCCGCCTTTTGCTTTTATCCTGAGAGTTCCGTCGCCGTTCCTTTCAAGTGACATAGTATATGCCAGGATTTCTTTTCCTTCATATTCCGGATTTTCAATTATCATTCCGTATCTCTGGGGTTCATTGAGAGTCAGCGTGAAGGATACGATATTCTCGGAATTAATTTTCTGCGGAGCATTTTTATCGTAGTAGTCATGATGCATTCCGGCACATTCTTCACAGTTTCCTGCAAGTACGGGAATTGAGGAAAGGATATTCGCGAATGACAAAACCATAATTGTTCCAAGTAAAGCCGATTTTTTCATTTTTCTTTCGCCTGCCTCTGGTCTGACTGACGGTTAAAAACTTCTGGAGGAAGTCTCTGTTCAGGAGCTGCAGCTGCGGGAGGAGATGCAGCAGACATGACTGCAGGATAAAGCAGAACTGTTGCCGGAAGTGCAGTCATATCAGGATCAATTATTGCACAGGCAGTTGCATCCCGACAGAATAATCTATGAGATTTTTTTAAAGTTGTTACATATGATGGAGAAAACAGGGGATATTGTGTCTGTTGCTGTTAAAAATTCATTTTTTCAGAACAGAACTGACAGGATAGGATAGTATATATAATATAGGATGATCCTGTAATATTCAGTAGGGCAGGGCAAAGAAGACGGCATGTCTGCGGCAGGAACTCGCTGGCTCTTTCAGACAAAAGCCTTATGAACAGTGCCGGACAGAAATTTCCGGTGAACTGTACGCAGTAAAAAGGGCACTCTTCAGACTGCCCTTTTCGGTAATTTTCAGATGTTCAGGATCTTAAAGCTTTGTTGCTTCCTTGAGACTCCTTACCTTCTCTCCAAGAATGCTGAGCATCTTTTCCCTGTCATCAATATTTTCTTCAATGATTTTAACAAGGGCGGATCCGGTAATGGCTCCTGCGGCACCGTTTTTGATTGCATCTCTTACATGCTCAGGCTGGCTGATGCCGAATCCCAGCATCGGAGGAACAGCGTTCATTTCCTTCAGCATGTTGACCACATGGGCTACCGGGTGACCTGCAGTCTGATTTGCTCCTGTTACTCCGGATCTGCTTACCAGATAGATATAGCCCTGGGAGTATTTTGCGATCTTTCTCAGCTGATCATCAGTGGCATTTGGCGGAGCAATGAATATCAGATCTATCTTGTTGTCGGCTGCGGCCTTTGCCCATGGCAGACCGTCCGTTTCAAACATTTCTACAGGAACATCGGCAATCAGCACACTGTCAACGCCGGCATCTGCAGCCATTTTGAAGAAGTTTTCAATGCCCGGTCTGTAGACAAGGTTGATGTACATGAGCAGACCGATTGGAGTGTCAGGATATTTTTCTCTTAATTTTTTGATTATTCCGAAGCATTTTGGAGTGTTGGCACCGTTCTGCAGAGCTCTGCGGTCGGCTGTCATTATGACCGGACCGTCGGCACCGGGATCCGAGAAGGGAATACCGACTTCAAGAGCATCGGCTCCGTTCTTCAGATATGTGTCCAGCACATCAAAACTGTCCTCAACAGTAGGATGACCGAGCACGGCAAACGGAACAAAGGCGCCTTCATTCTTGGCCTTTAGTTTTTCAAAAAGCTGGGCATAGCGTGACATTAGATCATACCTCTCTCTTCTAAAATTTTAGTAACTGTGAATATATCCTTATCTCCGCGGCCGGAAAGGTTGACAAGCAGAAGCTGCTCCTTTTCCGGATTGTTTCTGGCCATGCGGAGAGCGTGAGCCAGAGCGTGGGAGGATTCCAGGGCAGGAATGATGCCTTCATGACGTGAAAGATCCATAAATGCGCCCAGAGCCTCCTCATCCGTTGCATTGACATAATCAACTCTGCCGATGGATTTCAGATATGCATGTTCAGGACCTACGGAAGGAAAATCAAGTCCTGCCGAGATCGAGTGTGACTCGTATATCTGACCGTATTCATCCTGCATATTGTAGGAATGGGCACCGAAGAAAATGCCTTCAGTTCCGTGACCGAGCGGGGCACCGTGCTTGCCGGTCTCCACACCCAGACCGCCAGGCTCGACACCGTAGATTTTCACATCCTTTTCCTTTATGAAATCTGTGAACAGACCGATGGCGTTGGATCCGCCGCCGACGCAGGCGATGATCGCATCAGGAAGTCTTCCTTCGGCCTTCAGGATCTGCTGCTTTGCCTCCTCGCCGATAACTTTCTGGAACTCCTTTACCAGTGAAGGGAAAGGATGGGGACCTGCGGCGGTTCCCAGCATATAGTGCGTTGTGTCGAAGTTTTCTGCCCAGTCCTTGAGAGCCTCGTTGCATGCCTCCTTCAGCGTCCCGACTCCGGTGGTGACCGGTACAACCTCGGCTCCCATGAGACGCATTCTGACAACATTGGGCTTCTGGCGCTCCACGTCGGTTTTGCCCATGTAGATGCGGCACTTGAATCCGAAGAGAGCACAGGCAATGGCTGTGGCCACGCCGTGCTGACCTGCTCCGGTTTCTGCAATAACGCGGTTTTTACCCATGCGCTTGGCCAGAAGTGCCTGGGCGATAACCTGATTTGTCTTGTGGGCGCCGCCGTGGAGAAGATCCTCACGTTTCAGATAAATTTTGGTCTTTGTCCCTTTTGTAAGGTTCTGGCACAGAGTGATAGGGGTTGGTCTGCCCACATAGTTTGCCAGCAGATTATTGAGCTCCTTTCTGAATTCCGGATCGTTCTTTGCGTCAACAAAGGCTTTTTCAAGCTGATCAAGAACCGGTATCAGAATCTGCGGTACGTACTGACCGCCGAAGTTTCCAAAAAATGGATTTAGTATAGACATAACTTTTCCTTAAAAATAATTTCTTAAAGCTCTGAACGCTTTTTTAATTTTATCTTCATCCTTTATTCCGGGTGCAGACTCCACTCCGGAGTTAAGATCCACGCAGTAGACGCCGGTGGCTGCAACAGCTGAAACGTTTGCCGCGTTAAGACCGCCTGCAACTATGATCCTGCTTTTTGCAGGACTGTCGTTTCCTGTTTCATTGAGAGTGCTGATGACTCTGTCAATATTTGAAATATCAAAGGATTTGCCCGTTCCTCCGAAATCTGAATCTGTTTTTGTATCCAGAAGGAGCCGGTCGGCTGCCGGTGATATCTTTCTTATGTATTCAGGATCCGCACCCTCCGGCGGTACCGGAACAGCCTTCCAGATTTCGCAGTATTTCGGCAGGAGTTTTCTGAGTCCGGTCATAAACTCCGGCGTCTCTGTGCCGTGAAGCTGCACTGCGGACAGGTGAAGCTCGGATGCGGTATCTGCAATCTCCTCCGCATTCTGATTTGCAAACACTCCCACGAATTTCAGGTTGACGCCGCGGATTATGTTTTTGGCATGCTTGCGGCTTATCCTTCTTTTGCTTCCAGGAGCGAAAATCAGTCCGCCGTACGATGCGCCGGCGCGGGAGATGGCTACCGCATCCTGATGTCTTGTAAGTCCGCAGATTTTAACCTGACCGTAGACAAGATTGCGGCATGCCATGTCGAGATTTTCCTGGGATGTCAGCGAAGATCCGACCAGAAAGGCGTTTACCAGGGAACTCAGTTCTCTTACATCACTGTTGGTGTAGATCCCCGATTCACAGAGTTTTATTCTATCTTCGGGAATAAGCCGGGCAAGTTCCCTTGTTCTTTCCAGATCTACTGTCAGATCCTTCAGGTTTCTGTTGTTTATCCCTATAATTTTTGCACCAAGGTTTATCGCCCGTTCGATCTCCTCTCGGCATCCTGTTTCCGTTATCACGTCAAGATCCAGCTCCGCGGCTCTTGCGGCAAGAACTCTATAGGCATCGTCGGTAAGAACTGACAGCATCAGAAGAACGGCGTCAGCACTGTATCTTCTTGCCAGATCAATCTGGTATTCATCGATTATGAAGTCCTTGCAGATTACGGGAAGACCGGACTTTTTGCTGACAACTGGAAGATATTCCAGGTTTCCCTGGAAGAATTTTTCCTCTGCAAGAACTGATACGGCTCCGGCGTAGTGCCTGTATACCGATGCTATCTCGCCTGGTTTGAAGGATTCCCGGATAAGCCCCTTCGAAGGTGACGCCTTCTTGCATTCCATAATGAATACGGTTTTTTCTGCGGTAAGGGCGGCGGTCAGACTTCTGGTGCTGGGTCTCAGACTGTCTCTGAAACTTTCCAGAGGCTCCTTCTTCTTCCTTTCCTCAAGCCACAGTTTCTTTTCATTTACAATTTTTCCGAGAACCGTGGAATTGATATAGTCGTCTCTTAATTTAAGCATTGCTGTTTTCCGTGCTGAGTTTAATCACCCTGTTGAGTGTTTCCATGGCGGTGCCGCTTCTTATGCACTTCATTGCCAGTAAAGCGCCCTCCTTCAGATTTGCTGCTTTTCCGCTCATTACGAGAAGAGGCGCCACATTGGCTGCCACAGCCTCCATTTGCGGAACTGTTGCCGTGCCGCTGAGAACCTTTTTCACTGTTTCAGCGTTTTCTGCCGGATCTCCGCCTCTCAAATCGTCAAGACTGCATCTTGTAAGTCCGAGATCCTCCGGATTTACGTCATATTCACTGATCTGTCCGTTATCCAGTTCAGCCACATGCGTAGTTCCGTGAACCGCAAATTCGTCCAGACCGGCACCGTGAACCACAAAAGCCTTCTTCATCCCCAGCAGGTTCAGGGTCTCGGCCATTAATCTGCACAGACTCCTGTCGTAAACTCCGATAAGGGTGAAAGTAGGATGTGCCGGATTGATAAGCGGTCCCAGAATATTGAAGACGGTTCTGGTGGCCAGCACCTTTCTGACCGGAGCGACAAATCCCATGGCACTGTGGTACTTTTGAGCAAAAATGAAACAGTAGTTCGCCTCGTCAAGAATTTTTCTTGCCGTTTCAGGCTCCACATTTATGTTGATGCCCAGCATTGTAAGAACATCGGAGGCGCCGCTTTTGGATGAAACTGCCCGGTTGCCGTGCTTGCATACCTTGATGCCGAGTGTGGCTGCAACAAAGGCCGCAGTGGTGGATATATTAATGGTTGCGTGGTTGTCTCCTCCTGTTCCCACGATATCGCAGAAATCGTAGTCCGGCGTCGGGAACTTTGCTGCGACCTTCAGCAGAGTGGAGGCGGCGCACTGAATTTCAAGAGGCGTAGGATTCTTGATTTTAAGCGCTGTCAGAAATGAGGAGATGATCAGCGGATCCACCTCGCCTGAAAGGATCCTTTCGAATGCGTAGGTTGCCTCCCAGGAATTAAGATCACGACATTCGTCCAGCTTGTTCATAATGGCGTGGAAATCAAGCTTTGTCTGATCTTCCGTGGTTACAAACTTGATGGTGCGCATCAGCAGTTCGCTGCCGCAGGCCGTCATAATTGATTCCGGATGGAACTGGAAGCCGGCCATGCGATCCTCCCGGTTGATTACAGCCATCGGAATGTTTCCGGCTGATGCCGTAACCTCAAGGCAGTCAGGTACTTTGACTGCCGCCAGGGAGTGATATCTGGCTACAGGCAGTGGCTGCGGCATATTTTCGAAAATGTCCTGTCCGCAGTGGTTTATCATTGATATTTTGCCGTGAACAATTTCTCCTGCCGAGCCGATGGTGCCGCCGTAAAATTCGCAGATGGCCTGGTGTCCGAGGCAGATGCCGATTACAGGAAACACTCCCCTGACAAGTTTGAGAAGTCTGAGCATGCATCCCGCATCCGACGGAGTGCCGGGACCCGGAGACAGAACAAGCACCGGCTGACTGTTTTCCGCTGATTTTTTCATTTCCGCGAAAATTAGATTTTCGTCAATGCTGTTGCGGTAGATTTTCACAGCAATGCCGGAGGCCCGGAACATGTCTACAAGGTTGTAGGTAAAGGAATCAAAATTATCCAGAAGATATATTATCTTGTTCATCTTACTGCAGCTCCTTCAGTGTTGTACCGTGGGCGATGGCAATGGCGTTTAACACGGCGGCGGCCTTGTTGCGGGTTTCCATGGCCTCCTTCTCAGGAACGGAATCATATACCACGCCGGCACCTGCCTGTACATAGGCGGTCTGATTCTTGACAAAGGCTGATCTGATGACAATGCATGTATCCATGTCGCCGTTGCCGCTCAGATATCCGATTGCCCCTCCGTAACTTCCGCGGCGTCTGCGTTCCAGCTGGCGGATAAGTTCAGTCGCCCTGATTTTCGGTGCTCCGGTCAGCGTTCCCATGTTCATGCATGCCTGATAGGCATGGATTGCATCCAGATCATGACGAAGCTGTCCGACAACTCTTGAAACCAGATGCATTACATGGCTGTAGCGATCAACCTTCAGCAGATCCTTCACGTATCTGGTTCCAGGCTGACAGATCCTGGCAAGATCGTTTCGTGCCAGATCTACAAGCATCAGGTGCTCTGCAACCTCTTTCCTGTCATTGCGCATGGCAAGTTCAATGCGGCCGTCAAGATCCGGATCAATTTTTCCTTCAGACGTTTTGCCTCTCGGGGATGTGCCCGCAATAGGGTACATTTCAACGGTGTTTGTCTCTTTTGTGTATTTGACCGAACTTTCCGGAGATGCTCCGAAAATAGTGAAAGACTCATCATTGAGATAGAACATGTAGGGACTTGGATTGGTGGCCTTGAGGTGGCGGTATGCGTCTGACGGGGAAGGACAGTTGACGGCGAAGGTTCTGGACGGAACAACCTGGAAAATATCGCCTTTGTTGATATACTCCTTCATCTTTTCAACCATCTGACAGTAATGTTCGTCGTCCAGATCTGTCATGATTTTACCTCTGATCTTCTCCGGATCCTGGCGGTAGATTCTTTCATCCCGGTTGCAGATTTCCCTGATCTGCTGAAGTCTTGCCGCGATGCGCTCGCTGTCGTCATAGGAACCATCGAATGTGCAGCCGTAGATTGTTGTGTGCTGATTGATATGATCAATATGAATATGCGTTTCTGCAAGGTAGAAGCAGTAGTCCGGACAGTCGTTTGGACTTACGCCCGTCTGAGGAAGTTTTTCAATGCTGGAAATGAGATCATAGGCGAAACATCCTCCCAGCAGTTTCTGATCCTGACCCTGATGGCATTTTACCTTCTTTATTACCGTTCTCAGACAGTCAAGAACGGTTACAGCTCTGAGGCGGGAATCCTCATCTGTATTCTCCGGCATGTCAGGATAGGTCAGAATAAGTTCATTACCTCTTTTTTCTGCAGATATCTGATCCTTCAGCAGATCGTAAAGCTGCTCGTTGGCGTTCATGCCGTTTCTGGTAAGTGCCTGTGAAAATACGGTGTTCCCCATGCAGGAGATTCGGAGAGATGCATCAACAAGCATTACGCTTCTTGTACCGACCTTGGAATCAATCTCGACCGATTCCAGAAGCATGCTGTTGCCGAAGGGAACCGTAACCTTTTCGAACAGATCCTGCGGAAACTCCACATAATCCGCCTCAACCACAAATTTACTTAAATCTTCTTCTTTCATTGATCTCCTTCCTTAACAAAAAAATTCCGTGATTTTTTTCCTGTTAATTAAACGATGCGACGGGGATTTTCTCTAACCATATTCACTGCTTTTTTTCCAATAGGCATCTGTCAAATATTTTGCTTCAGATACATAAAAAAAACAGACCCGCCTGAATACAGCGGGTCTGAAAGCAATCCTGTAAGTTATAAACAGCCATAGGCAAGCCCGCCACTATTCACAGCAGCGCCACCACCAGTAAAACTTGTCTGAATTCTTTAACATGACTGTTATCCCTTAAACCTGTGTTTTATCTTAAATTATATTAATTTTGAATTCAAGACATTTGAATCCTTTTTTTGCCGGTTTCTATTTTGTGCTCAGTCTCTGTTCAAACTGAATTTCAGGATGCCGGAAGTTTGAAAAAAGTCGCAGGTGAAAGATGGGTTCTGAACCTTTTCCTGTCTGAGCATATCTATGCCGAGAGGCAGAAAAAGGAGACAGACTGGTTTTGCTGTTTCTTTCTGTTTTTTCCTCTCCGTATTTCAGTTCGACCGCTGTCAGGGAATGATGAGACAGGTTATCTTGCGCAGCAGGAACCGTCATGGCATATGAAAAAAATCCCCTGCCTGCAAGCGGGGGGAATTTGAAGCATGTTTGTTTTGTTTGTTTGCTGGATGAAAATTCTGTCTGCAGTTTGCATCAGATTGATGCTTTTCAGAGCAGAAAGAGTTCTGTCTGATTTTTGAATCTGTGCGTTACTGTTCAGTTGGGCAGATAGATTCTTTTTTTAGCTGATGTGAACATCCGGGTATTCTCTCCTGTGCTTTTTGCCTGCGAAAATATTTTTTCCGTGCTCCTGAAGATCGTACAGTTCGCTGTAGGAAAGTTTGTAGCACCAGAGTGTTCCCAGCTCCTCGTTTCCCTTCATTCTGGCCACTCTGACTATCATCTGTGACGGAACTATGGTATCAATGAATACGCTGTACTTGTCCGGTTTGATGAATGGCTCGACTTCGGAAATCGCTGTCAGCATGGCCGACCTCAGATCATCCCACAGAGAAATCAGAAGATCGTCGTCCGGCGTGGAGTACGAACCAGGAATATCCAGCATCATGTTGAAGTATGTTTTCATCTCTTCTGAATGACGGTACTGCTTGCAGGTAAGAATGTTGTATGAACCGTAGTGCACTTTTCCGTCATCAGTCTGAATTTTAATTATTGTATCTTCCATCAGATCCTGAAACCCGACTATGTTTACTATTTTCATATTTACCTCAAAAATAATTATCAAACGTTAATGTCCTTTGTTTACATGTTTGTATGAGTTGATCACGTGTGATCAACTGTTAGACTAAGTATACACGGTATGTTAACTAAACGCAAACAAAATTTTAAAAAATGTTTAATCGAGTGTAAATTTAAGGCGAATCTGATTGTGGTTAAGGATAGTTTGAAAACGCAATAATGATAGATGATGTGTGATAGATGGCAGATGGTGACTGTCCGGGTGATGTCTGATTGATTAAGAGGGAAAAATGGAGAATTGATGGATGGTGGATTGTGGTGGGGTGCAGGAGTCTGATGAAAGGTGAAGCAGGGGCAGCAGGAGAGCGGCAAGATCAGGTTATGGATATAAGGCTATTCAGGTCGAATACACCAAACCAGGATTTTATAGGCGGATGTTTCTGCAGGACATGGCAGCAGAGAATAAAATGAGAGTCCGGAGCTTAATTTGCGCTGCATCGCAGGTTTAGCGATGAACAGCGTTGTGATCCACCATCTTTCGAACATGGCAATGAGATTTACTTTCATCTTGCTTATAGTCGGTGCATCAGCAGTTCTTTGGCAAATTAAGACTGCTACAGTGGAGGTTAATATGAACACCGTCCCGCCGGATGCTTTTGAGTCGGCGGACATTTTTATTTTGCGACAGCTGTGATTATCTGACTTGCTGCTGATCTGATGGAGAATTGCCGCGGGTCTTATGTTTTCGGAATAATCGGATCAGATTGAAAAGAAAATTCATGAATTCATTTCGAAATTAACTCCTCGAATTTATCCCTTGAACTGATCTGCTTAAACAGATGATTTGCGCAAGTGGTGGATGGATGCTTAAGCCGTGAATGTATGAGTGCAGAGAGGGATCAGAGTGGGAATGCCTGACTGGTGACATTGAATGAATCAGACTGCGTATCAGTCATGGAGACAAAAAACTGACTTTATATTCCTGCACCTGCGGAATCTGAGACTTCCCTGGTGTCGACAGGACCGGCGTTTCCGCCAGATTCCAACGCTGACAGTGCTGCCGATGAAGCTGACGGTGAAGGTGTTTCAATAGAGCCGGCGTTCCCGCCAGATTCCAACGCTGACAGTGCTGCCGATGAAGCTGACGGTGAATGTGTTTCAATAGAGCCGGCGTTTCCGCCAGATTCCAACATTATATTTTACAGCTGTTCAGTCCACACTTCCTGCGTTTCAATCGAGCCGGCGTTTCCGCCAGATTCCAACATTACGCTGAACAGCACGAGTTAATCGAAAGAAGGGTTTCAATAGAGCCGGCGTTTCCGCCAGATTCCAACCAAGTACAAACTGGGCAGGAGACTTGGAAGTAAACTGGGTTTCAATCGAGCCGGCGTTTCCGCCAGATTCCAACTGAAATATCGGTTTACCTTGCATACAAGCAGGGTAAATGTTTCAATCGAGCCGGCGTTTCCGCCAGATTCCAACATTCAAAAAGTCTGATGGCAAGATCCTGATTACAAAGTTTCAATCGAGCCGGCGTTTCCGCCAGATTCCAACAGTAACCGGAGTGAGAGCAATGCATAAAAGACCCAGTTTCAATCGAGCCGGCGTTTCCGCCAGATTCCAACGACTGCTCCAAGAAAACCGTAACTGCTGCTGAATACAAGTTTCATATATGGATACCCCCGTTGAAGCAAGCAGTTTGTTAAAAAAATGATTCAAACAGAACGCCTTCATATATCCGGACTAATCTCACGAAGTGAAACTGTCCCAAATGATGTTCGCAGTAGTTGTCCTAATCAATGGAGCGACATTATTAATGTCTTTGAAACTTTCAGGTTTGGAACTACTCGATTTTCAGTTGTCTCATTTTTTCAGCATTTGCTGTACTTTGCTCACTTTCGCTTACATCGCCAGCATCTGCTCGCGTTTCCTCGGCGGGAACCTGTATACTCCTTTGAGTGTTGATAAAACTGTTTTTTGTTTTTTAAGTTTTTATTGCTTAACTGTTTCGCAATTTATTTCGCAATTTGCCTCACAGTTTGTCTTGCAGTCTGTCTCGCAGTTTGTTTCCTGCAGAGTGTTTTTGAAAGCCTCTTTGCGTGAAAGTATTACCCACAGAGTACGGGCCATTCTTGCTGCCAATGCTATTATTACCTTGCGTGTTTGCTTGCCGCGATTAAGAAGCCTGCGTGCGAACTCATCCAGCTGTGTAGCTCTATTTTTGTCTTCCCTGGCAGTCATTGTTCTTATAATCGATTCGGCACCCATGGTCAGCAGTGAACGCAGATACGTATTGCCGTTCTTACTGATCGGCCCCAGGTTATTGCGACCTCCTGTCGAATTCTGCGTCGGGGTCAGTCCTATCATTGCAGCCATTTCTCTTCCGTTTTTAAACTGTGAACAGTCTCCCAGCTGACTGATAACAGCAGAGGCTGTAAGAGCTCCTACTCCAGGACATCCCATAGCCAGTCTGGACAATTCATTGTTCCTTGCAGTGTTGTAGATTTGCTCATCTAACCTTTCCTCCCGTTTGCGCTGGTAACGGTAGTGTTCTGCTTCATCACGCAAATTTATCAGTTTTTCTTCTGGCATGCAGTTTGTTATGCATTCACTGTAAATGAAATCAAGCATTTTGTTTAAACCTTTTTCTCCGGCAGGAAACACCAGACCTGACTCCTGCAGCATCGCTCTCATTCTGTTTTCTGATGCTACCCGTAAGGATATTACCGTCCTCCTCTGACAATGCGTTGACGAAATTGCTGATTCTTCTTCCGTTTTTATTCTGACGAATTTCGTCTCCGGTTGAACAGCACAGCGGCAGATCGCTATGGCATCGTTTGTGTCGTTCTTCATCCGCTTATTTGGCAGAAACTTCCTGGCATGCTGCGGTGCGATCAGTCTTACTGCCACTCCTGCATTCTTGAATGTTCTTGCCCAGTGATGGCTTCCTCCGCATGATTCCATTACTACCACCGAACCATCAGTTGCCATCTGAATTACCCTGGATACGAAATCATCTCGCCTGATCTTGTGGAACGATTCTTTATTTGTTGCCAAATCTCGAACACAAAGGTTGAAGGTGTTCTTTGATGTATCTACTGCAATCACCTTTTTGAATTTTGATGTAATCATGGCTATCTCCTTATTTGGCTGTGAACCTTCCTACTGATAGTTATATTCAGCAATCAGTTTTTTGCCACTCTGCAGGAGGTCGGGGGCCAAGATGGGGGTATCCACATCATCAATCGAGCCGGCGTTTCCGCCAGATTCCAACAAGAAACATACACTTCTTCTGAAACATATGGCGAAGTTTCAATCGAGCCGGCGTTTCCGCCAGATTCCAACTGGGTTTCCATTGATAAGATTGTAGAAATCTAAAACAGTTTCAATCGAGCCGGCGTTTCCGCCAGATTCCAACTTATTGAAAACCTGTTCCATTATCAAGGAAAGATTATGTGTTTCAATCGAGCCGGCGTTTCCGCCAGATTCCAACGGCAAAACGCTACGTTGGTCATAAGTTTTAGTAGCATGTTTCAATCGAGCCGGCGTTTCCGCCAGATTCCAACGGTTGGTCAAGACTTATCACTGAAAATCAGGAGGAAGTTTCAATCGAGCCGGCGTTTCCGCCAGATTCCAACAAGATGAAGAAGAAGAAGAGGAAGATTTTTGGAGGGATGTTTCAATCGAGCCGGCGTTTCCGCCAGATTCCAACGAAGAAAAAGACCTTCTCATTGAAATTGAGAATGTAAGTTTCAATCGAGCCGGCGTTTCCGCCAGATTCCAACAGCACTTCTTGGGCTACTGGGATGACACTCTGAGGCAGGTTTCAATCGAGCCGGCGTTTCCGCCAGATTCCAACATCACAAAGACTAGCATATTTAAGCATGTAGGTTGGGTGTTTCAATCGAGCCGGCGTTTCCGCCAGATTCCAACAATAAAAAGGAGATTTAATATGAAAGATTACGCCATGGTTTCAATCGAGCCGGCGTTTCCGCCAGATTCCAACATTAACAAGAATTGTTATGCAGCATGGAGCAGAATGTTTCAATCGAGCCGGCGTTTCCGCCAGATTCCAACTTAACCCAGCACAGTTTAACTGAAGATCAAGTTCAGTTTCAATCGAGCCGGCGTTTCCGCCAGATTCCAACTTACGCATGGGACGATGTATACGAGGACGATTACCTTGGTTTCAATCGAGCCGGCGTTTCCGCCAGATTCCAACTTTCGTAAGAGTGTAATTGTAAGAGTGCTTGATGTGCGTTTCAATCGAGCCGGCGTTTCCGCCAGATTCCAACGCCCGTGAGAAGGGGATTCTGAAGACGCGTAGAGCTTTGGTTTCAATCGAGCCGGCGTTTCCGCCAGATTCCAACGTGATCAAAGTCGATGATGACGGGTATCTTGTTGGTGTTTCAATCGAGCCGGCGTTTCCGCCAGATTCCAACTTACACTGTTCACAAGGAAGACAGTAATCTTTATGGGTTTCAATCGAGCCGGCGTTTCCGCCAGATTCCAACCAAAGTGTTAAAAGTTGTGCCAGCCGGTGCAGATTGGTTTCAATCGAGCCGGCGTTTCCGCCAGATTCCAACAAAACTTCCGGGTCAACAAAAAGTTTTTTTTTCGTTTCAATCGAGCCGGCGTTTCCGCCAGATTCCAACATATCCTCGACAAACTCGTATCCGACAAATGATTTAGTTTCAATCGAGCCGGCGTTTCCGCCAGATTCCAACATTAGATGTGGACGAAAATGATAATAGCATAACGAAGTTTCAATCGAGCCGGCGTTTCCGCCAGATTCCAACTTTCGTACTCGTCAAAACAGTGTGTCCGGGTGGACTAGTTTCAATCGAGCCGGCGTTTCCGCCAGATTCCAACGACATAATTTTGTCAAAGTAACCATTACCTTGCAGGGTTTCAATCGAGCCGGCGTTTCCGCCAGATTCCAACCTCTTAGAGCAAGATATAAATAAATTGCTCGCGGATGTTTCAATCGAGCCGGCGTTTCCGCCAGATTCCAACTAGAGGAGAAAGTCAATGAACAATTTAAACATAACAATGTTTCAATCGAGCCGGCGTTTCCGCCAGATTCCAACAATCTGGGGGAACGCAGAATAAAAGACCCACTTTAGTTGTTTCAATCGAGCCGGCGTTTCCGCCAGATTCCAACATGCTGTGGAGAAGTTTAGCGAGATCAAAGAAGTCTCAAAGTTTCAATCGAGCCGGCGTTTCCGCCAGATTCCAACTTCGTGATGTGCTCAAAGCCATCACTGAAGTGATACGTTTCAATCGAGCCGGCGTTTCCGCCAGATTCCAACAGGATGTAGAACAACATGAGAAGCGTCAGGGATATCTGTTTCAATCGAGCCGGCGTTTCCGCCAGATTCCAACCCTTCCAAGTGAGTCCGTGAGTGCGACCAGTAAAGACGTTTCAATCGAGCCGGCGTTTCCGCCAGATTCCAACATTAAAATGTTGTTCTTTGAAGCATTCAAGCCTACTGGTTTCAATCGAGCCGGCGTTTCCGCCAGATTCCAACAGAATCTATTTCAGCATGCACTTCTGAACAGCAGCGTTTCAATCGAGCCGGCGTTTCCGCCAGATTCCAACAAATCAACGCCAGAACAGCAAAGAGCAGTAGCTGAAGTTTCAATCGAGCCGGCGTTTCCGCCAGATTCCAACAACCTTTATGGCTCCAAACTATATGGGAACCAAGTTCGTTTCAATCGAGCCGGCGTTTCCGCCAGATTCCAACATACGTGTTATTACTCATCGCATCACCAGCGGTGAATAGTTTCAATCGAGCCGGCGTTTCCGCCAGATTCCAACGAGAAAAAGAAAGAAAGGTCAGACTTAGAAGAAGACGTTTCAATCGAGCCGGCGTTTCCGCCAGATTCCAACGAGCGTCCGAACTATGATAAGATTTCTGTACTCATGGGTTTCAATCGAGCCGGCGTTTCCGCCAGATTCCAACGATGAAGAAAGAGAAAAACTGGAACATATGGTCCAGGTTTCAATCGAGCCGGCGTTTCCGCCAGATTCCAACTCGAAATGAATCATTAGTTTCATTTCAGTTACAGATTAAAGAAGTTTCAATCGAGCCGGCGTTTCCGCCAGATTCCAACCGTTGATGAGTATATCAGCGAAGCTCCTATCCTGAAAAGTTTCAATCGAGCCGGCGTTTCCGCCAGATTCCAACGAGTGGCGTTATCACACGCAAGAACAATTTCCTCAGTTTCAATCGAGCCGGCGTTTCCGCCAGATTCCAACTCTTGAAAGGCTTTCGCCATTACCAAGTCTGAAAAAGGTTTCAATCGAGCCGGCGTTTCCGCCAGATTCCAACTAAGGCAGGGAGCGCGGTATAAACCCGGTAGATAAGTGAGTTTCAATCGAGCCGGCGTTTCCGCCAGATTCCAACATGGAAACTATTAAAATGATTGTAAGCACTTTGCTAAGTTTCAATCGAGCCGGCGTTTCCGCCAGATTCCAACTTAAGTAATATTCACATTCCGTTTCAGTTAAGAAGAGGAGTTTCAATCGAGCCGGCGTTTCCGCCAGATTCCAACGAATCAAGTAAGGCAGGGAGCGCGGTATAAACCCGGTAGTTTCAATCGAGCCGGCGTTTCCGCCAGATTCCAACGAGATACAGAATGCTACAAGTATCATCTATTACTATGTTTCAATCGAGCCGGCGTTTCCGCCAGATTCCAACTTCACATTTGAAGTAGCTAATGTCAGTCAGGCTGTATGTGGTTTCAATCGAGCCGGCGTTTCCGCCAGATTCCAACAGCACTGTTCACGGTACTCTGTGTGATGGAAATGAGGGTTTCAATCGAGCCGGCGTTTCCGCCAGATTCCAACCTTACACTGGTCTTGAATTTGTAACCGTTCGTAAAGACGGGTTTCAATCGAGCCGGCGTTTCCGCCAGATTCCAACTGTACTTAATCAATTTGTTTGGGAGAACAAATGAAAGGTTTCAATCGAGCCGGCGTTTCCGCCAGATTCCAACATTAAAATGTTGTTCTTTGAAGCATTCAAGCCTACTGGTTTCAATCGAGCCGGCGTTTCCGCCAGATTCCAACTTTACTCGACATTGTCGAGAAACTTGTCAGTGAGAAAGTTTCAATCGAGCCGGCGTTTCCGCCAGATTCCAACAAGAAAGAGATGGCTGAGTTAATCAAGGCAATCGCTGTTTCAATCGAGCCGGCGTTTCCGCCAGATTCCAACGTTGCTATTGGAAAAAATAATGATCATGCTGTTCTGACGTTTCAATCGAGCCGGCGTTTCCGCCAGATTCCAACGGGAGTGCTAGTTTGTAACTAGTGCTCCCTTGTTTTGTTTCAATCGAGCCGGCGTTTCCGCCAGATTCCAACCAGATAGACTTTTCGCAAGACTTCAAGTACATGAAGTTTCAATCGAGCCGGCGTTTCCGCCAGATTCCAACGGCTATAAAGAAACCCGTCCTAGATATGACGTAAAACTATGTTTCAATCGAGCCGGCGTTTCCGCCAGATTCCAACAAAGATCTTTGATGGTTTGCAGGTAGATGACAAGGATAAGTTTCAATCGAGCCGGCGTTTCCGCCAGATTCCAACACAAGGATAAATCTATAACAAATTTACAGGATTTTCCGTTTCAATCGAGCCGGCGTTTCCGCCAGATTCCAACTGTATGGCATTGGCTATTACACATCCGTGAATGGGTTTCAATCGAGCCGGCGTTTCCGCCAGATTCCAACCCCAGAAAAGTAATCTGGGGTGAGAGCGAATAAAGAGTTTCAATCGAGCCGGCGTTTCCGCCAGATTCCAACTGAAATCTCTTCACTCCGAAAGGAAGCTGAAGCAGATGAGTTTCAATCGAGCCGGCGTTTCCGCCAGATTCCAACTAAGTGGGAGGAATATATCGCATAGCAGTTAATTAGTTTCAATCGAGCCGGCGTTTCCGCCAGATTCCAACTAGACGATATCACAAAGGCAATTACAAATCTGCCTGGTTTCAATCGAGCCGGCGTTTCCGCCAGATTCCAACAGTAGGAGGTATGACCACTATCAGCTACAGAATTGGGTTTCAATCGAGCCGGCGTTTCCGCCAGATTCCAACGTAAATAGAATGTTATTTAAGGATGCGTTTAAACCACGTTTCAATCGAGCCGGCGTTTCCGCCAGATTCCAACATACTACCATTCGATACAAGATAGGCAAGCAATCAGTTTCAATCGAGCCGGCGTTTCCGCCAGATTCCAACGGTACACTGAAATCGAAAAAAGCCAAGTATATTGAGTTTCAATCGAGCCGGCGTTTCCGCCAGATTCCAACCAAAGAAAGTTTTCTTAGTCGGTTACATTGAGGATACGTTTCAATCGAGCCGGCGTTTCCGCCAGATTCCAACCAAGTATGCCTATTCCTTTAACGAAAAAGCCAACAAGTTTCAATCGAGCCGGCGTTTCCGCCAGATTCCAACCAAAAAGTGTGTAAAAGTGATAGACGCAGACGGAGTTTCAATCGAGCCGGCGTTTCCGCCAGATTCCAACAGTGCTCCAGAGCAAACTGTAATAATCCAGCAGGGTTTCAATCGAGCCGGCGTTTCCGCCAGATTCCAACGTGTGTGTGTGTGTGTGTGTGTGTGTAGTGTGTGGTTTCAATCGAGCCGGCGTTTCCGCCAGATTCCAACTCGTGATGTGCTTCGTGCCATCACCGAAGTGATCAGAAGTTTCAATCGAGCCGGCGTTTCCGCCAGATTCCAACACATCGGCGAAAGCCGACATGGCTTATAGACATAGGTTTCAATCGAGCCGGCGTTTCCGCCAGATTCCAACTTATATTGCCAGTTGGATTAGAGAATTTCCAGAAGAGGTTTCAATCGAGCCGGCGTTTCCGCCAGATTCCAACTGACTTCCATCGTTCTTGGATTGATCATGTTTGCACTTGTTTCAATCGAGCCGGCGTTTCCGCCAGATTCCAACTCCTGAAAAGTGAGTTCTGAGAGAGCAATGAAAGACGTTTCAATCGAGCCGGCGTTTCCGCCAGATTCCAACGAGAAGAACAAGGGACCTGAAAAGGTACGGTCCGAAGTTTCAATCGAGCCGGCGTTTCCGCCAGATTCCAACAACGATTATGAATTAATCTCTGATTATCGTTTCAGTGTTTCAATCGAGCCGGCGTTTCCGCCAGATTCCAACGACCTTCACTGAAATTCCTTCACATGAAGAAATGGAAGTTTCAATCGAGCCGGCGTTTCCGCCAGATTCCAACTCTTTATTGTGGGTATGATGTATATCTTTTTGATGGTTTCAATCGAGCCGGCGTTTCCGCCAGATTCCAACGGAGCATTATACCGAGGATTTTCAGCCTTTTGGGGGTTTCAATCGAGCCGGCGTTTCCGCCAGATTCCAACCGCCAAAAGTAAAAAAGGTTGTTGAAAAGGCTATAAGCGGTTTCAATCGAGCCGGCGTTTCCGCCAGATTCCAACTCAAAAAGTCGCTTTTTAAGTGTGATTTAAATCACAGTTTCAATCGAGCCGGCGTTTCCGCCAGATTCCAACACGAAACACTCACACTCTACACTGTTACTGGTCTTGTTTCAATCGAGCCGGCGTTTCCGCCAGATTCCAACTCGGCAAGCGACTCATTGACATATTAGAAAAATTAGTGTTTCAATCGAGCCGGCGTTTCCGCCAGATTCCAACAAATTATCAAAGAACAGGTGTTGATGGAGATCATCGTTTCAATCGAGCCGGCGTTTCCGCCAGATTCCAACACGCCAAAACTTCTGGGTCTGGGACTATAAGGCTGAAGGTTTCAATCGAGCCGGCGTTTCCGCCAGATTCCAACGCGAAGTACATTGAGTTACACGAAAACGGTGACGAAGGTTTCAATCGAGCCGGCGTTTCCGCCAGATTCCAACGAAGATATCGCTGAATTTGTGCTGACTAATCCAGAGTTTCAATCGAGCCGGCGTTTCCGCCAGATTCCAACCAGTTATCGTTAAGGTAGTTGATGCTGTAAAAGGATAGTTTCAATCGAGCCGGCGTTTCCGCCAGATTCCAACGTGCCAAGATCATCAAAGTTGTGCCTGCTGGACATGAGTTTCAATCGAGCCGGCGTTTCCGCCAGATTCCAACACAGTCTCAAATGCTGAATATGATGCCATAAACGTGTTTCAATCGAGCCGGCGTTTCCGCCAGATTCCAACAGTGTATATAAAAGATTCAGTATTTTCAAGGGTCCAGAGCGGCTTTTGCGAGCGAGACTGCAAAAAATTCTAAATTTTCTCAAAATTGCCTATTTTTGAATTTTTTGAAAAAATTAATGTTAATAAAATCAAAGAGTTATATCACGCGAGCGAGAATAGTGATCTCCGTCACATAAAATGCTGATATTTGATCTTGTTCAAAAATATTGTTACCAGCAGGTTAACTATTAGATTCATTTGAAACCTTTTTAGGATTTTTCTGATTTGTCAGATAATTTTAAAATGTGATTTAGATCAAATGTAGATTTTGTCAGATTTTAGTTGTGGTTGGTTAATTTAGTCTGTCCATCAAAAATTCAAAATAATTTGTCCAGACTCAGTTTAATTTAATCTGTCTATTGACAAGTTATTTTAATATGTCCATAATATCAAATGAAGTTAATTTACTCTGTCCTGTACAGGAGGAGTCTGATGAAGTCATTTGATTCAAACATTGAAGAGTACGACTATGCAATGCAGCACCTGAAGTGCGGCAAACGTTATAGTGAGTACCGTCCCTTCATTACCACACAGTCTTTTCATTCCTGTACCTCCCGCAGCAGAGTTTATATCCCGCGGTTTAATAGAGACTTCCATCTGATGTCGGCAGGAGAGTATCTGGCTCTGCTCAGGTTTGAATGGGATGATCGGGTAACAGAAATACGTGAACAATTTCCATTAGATCCGAGAATAACAAACCGACTTTGCAGTGATGAACATATGATATGCCCCGGAGCCATTTCCGGTGGTCGTGCGATAGTCATGACGACTGATTTTCTTGTAACCTATCAGCAACCTGACGGCACGATGAGTTTTTGTGCCTACCAAATCAAGTACAATAATCCAGAGTCCGATGATCGTCGAACAAAATCAAAAATTCTGATTGAGAAACGCTACTGGGAGTCTTTGGGAATACAGTATGACTGGATTTTGTCATCCTGCTTCAACAAAATCTATTCCTTCAATCTTGATTATCTTTTCAGATACCGGTGTGAACTGGAGGACAGACGAACGCTGCCCCGTCTGACCACCGAAGAAATTGAATGTCTTTCAGGTAAAAATATGTTCGGATTTCGGCTGTGTGATTTGCCGCCGGAGCTGATAGAAAAAACTTCCGTACTGAGTGCTTCCGGTAAAATCACCTTTCCAATCAAAGAATACAGAATTCAGGAATGTCCGACAGGTTTGTTCAAATTGGAGCGTACTTATGACTTATGATTTGATAAACAGGATTGTGCAGTGGAACGGTCAGAAATGGCGTATTCTTCACATGATGAAAGAACGTTCAGCTCTGTATTCCATCAACGCAAAGGACGGAGCGCTGGCTATTACTGTTGCCGACGGTGATGAGTTCCGCAGGGCTGTGAACGAAGGAACGATAGTATCACTTGAAGACGAGTTTGAACATTTGAGAGGATTATCCCCGGAAGATTCCGGAAACTCCAGTAGCAAAAAAGCCCAAAAACTGTATGATTTGATAAAGCCTCTGGTTGATGATACAAGGATTTTGTATGAACCTGAATACCGGAGACAGCAAATCAATGCTCTGGCAGCAGAACAGACAAGTCTGACCGGAGGGAAGACAGCTTCAATCCGTAAGCAGATTGTCAGAACACTCTGCACCTGGTGGAAGAAGGGACAGACTCCTGGAGCTCTGATGCCTGAGTACGGCTCACCGGGAAGACACAACTGCACAAAAACTCCGGGCCGCAAACCTTCAGACTCTGTAAAGAAGACTGCAGGAACAATACCGGTAAATGACAGGGTTCGGGCAATTTTTCACAGATACTGCGAGCGCTACATTCTTAAGGAAGACGGTGTAAGCATTGATGATGCCTACTCAAGACTCGTTGCCGCCTGGGAAAAAGAATACACTCCTCCGGTTAAAGATGCAGAAGGGAATATTCTCAAACCTACTCCTGCCCAGTTCAAATACTATTACCGCTCTGAGTTCTCTTCCTACGAACGAACCAGAAGAAAGAACAAAAGTCAGATATGGAAAAAAGATCTGCGACCACTGACTGGCAATGTGTATGATATTACAGGGACAATTGGCCGGATTTATGAGATTGACTCCACGGTAGCAGATATCAACCTTGTCAGCGATGAAGATCCAACGTGTATTATCGGCAGACCGACACTGTACATGGTTCGTGATGTCTTTTCCGGAATGATTGCCGGCTTCCACGTGTCGTTCAATCCGGCGTGTGCGGTCAGTGCGGCAGATGCTCTGTACTGTTCAATAGTTCCGAAGACGGAGTTCTGTGCAAAATTTGGCGTTAAACTGAATGAGGATGACTGGCCGGTACATGGTATACCCCGGGCGGTTGCAGCAGACAACGGAGAGCTCTGCGGCAGCGCTCTGGATCCTTTCAGATATGCATTTCACGTAGATCTGATAAATACAGCTCCATATCGCGGAGATATGAAGGGCTCGGTTGAAGAACTGTTTCAGAGACTGCAGAGCATTGTAAACATGGGTATACCGGGTCAGGTTGACAATAAGAAGCTGAAGAAAGAAGGTCATAAAGATACCCGTGCAGAAGCCAGAATGACATTGAGGGAATACATTCGGCGGCTGATAAATGCTATCATGATTGAAAATTCCGGGTTCCGTACCAATGGTCGCCCGGACGGTCTTCCGTCAAACATAGCATGCACCAGGAAAGAAATATGGAACTGGGCCGGCTCAACAGGAAGAAGTTCTCTTCGTAACGCGGGAAAACTCATGAATGTCAGACGCACACTGCTTCCTCATGTTGAAGCATCTGTTTCCGAAGACGGTCTGACCTGGAAGAAAATCACCTGGACATGCAGTGATGCGGCCAAACAGGGATGGTTTAACCGCGGCGGTACAGCAACACATCCGAAGAAGGCCATGCTCGTATATGATCCGGCAGTCATAGACAGCTGCTGGCTGGTAGAAAACGCTGATACCGCACATCCGGTTTACCATGAGTGCATGCTGGCACCATGCAGCCGCTATCTGAGCGGTAAAAGTTTAAGCCAGGCACAAAAGTTTATTGAAGCCTGCACGGAAACTCAAAAAGAGGCTTACAGACACTATTGTGAGCAGAAGGGAGTCCTGTTGAACGAGACTGACAAAAACGCAAAAGAAATAACCAGCAGGGCTCCGGCAGCAGACGGCAGTAATAAAAAGGCTGCAGTGGCGGCAATGGCACAAAACAGGATTACTGAACGAAACAGAATGGAGCAGGAAAACCCCAGGGTTCAAAATGAACATTCTGCAAACGGCAGTATCAGTACAGGAGCGGCTGCAGCAAACGGCAGTAACAGTTCAGGTACTGCTGCAGTAAAAGGAACAACAACTACAGATTACTCATTTCCGGAAAATCCAGATGACATCCCAGACTAGTCTGTTTACAGATAATCAGACATTACATTCTTCTGAGCATAAGAGTTTTTTGCATACCGTTGACGGAAAATACGAAGACAGTTACGACAGCACTGCAGGGTGTCTTGGATGTGCTGAAGCGGTTTACACTCCGCAAATTCTTGATCGTTTCAAAGGCAACCTGCTTATTGAAGCATTACCCGATTTTCTGGGCAGCAGTCGCAGGGAAATAATTAAGGCGATGGAGCACAGTCCGTCGCCGATTCCAACCGGAGCAACAAGAACTCTTTTGAATGCATGGCTCAGCAATCTTGCTGCGGAGTTATACATTCCCTCCGGACGCAATGTTGATTTGCTCGAGAATATTGATTTGCTTATGCGTCATGGTTACAGTCGGCGTCACCCGGTACCTGACAGAGAACGCGATCGTCTTATTGCCGGTCCAAAATCGAAAACTGAAGACTCCGGTGCTGAAACAAACACAAACAGCATAAACTTTCGAATGAATGGTCGAAGTCATGATCCGCTTTCTCTGTCGCTGATAGGATGTTCAGGTGTTGGAAAAACATGTGCAGTGCGTAATGTTCTTGGACTCATTCCTCAGCAGATTACCCACACCAGACTGACAGGAGAGGATCATTTTACGCAGTTGACATACCTGTTTGTAGAGTGTCCGGCAGATGGCTCGGTCAAGGCACTATGCCTGAGGATAATCAGCGAAATTGATCATATTACGGGAATGAACTTTCGCGATTTGTTTGCACGTGGCGGGAGAACATCCGCTGAAGCTCTGTCCATGCGTGTGGAACAGTTAATGCAGCTTTATAACGTTGGTCTGCTCTGCATAGATGAATGCCAGAACCTGGCGAACACCCGCGGAAGCCGCAACACTCTGTTCAATTTCATTGTTTCTATGTGCAACAGCGTATCAGTTCCCATGGTGTTTATAGGAACTCCGGCAGCACAGAAATTTATGCAGCAGGATCTGCGTATAGCCCGCCGTTTCGGCTCGTTTGGCGCTCTTAACTGGGAACGGTATGAAAAGGACGGAGCCAGCTGGAAAATGTTTACTTCGCAGCTCTGGGGGTTTAGCGGTATGGTGTGCCGCAATACGTCTGATGCCATGCCGCAGGATATTTCCGATGCGTTCTACAGATACAGCGGAGGCATATCCGATATTCTAATCAAGCTTTATATCATCAGTCAGAAGATGGCTTTAGTTCATGGAATGAAAGAACTGAATGCAAAACTTATAGAGTCAACATTCAATCTCTACTTCAGCCCTCTAAGACCGATAATTGATGCAATCAATACCGGCAGACTTGATCAGTATGATGATCTGGCATTAATTGCAGATTTGCAGAACATATACAGCGAAGCAAACAGAGCAACCAATAAGGAAATGGAAACCTGTGAGTTCGGCAGGGAAACTCCGGCACAGGTAGAGAGTGATTACAAAGACAGAATAAACAGTATTTTCAGAAACTCCAATGTGGAGATGACAGAGGATCGCAGAAAAGTTCTGGAAAACTGGCTGGCAGGCAAACCTGATGCGACTGATGACGAAGCCATAAGGTATCTGATAGCAGATATGAATGAACTGGAGCGATGTGCAGCGACATCCGGAGTAAGTCCAAACACCAGTGATAATAGCAAAACTGACGATGGGCGACAGCACCGTAACGCTGCATCAGCTGAGAATATAACTCCTACACCAATGGATTAAACACGGACAAAACTAATTAAATCAAAATTAATGTTTAGACAAACTAAATTAAACTTGATATAAATTTTTGGACAAACTAAATTAACCAACCACATTAGTGCCAGAAGTCAGAATTTTTGATTGGCAGATTCGATTGAGTCTCTTGCTTTACATTTATGACAAAAATTATTATATCTGGATCACAAAATGTGTTCAGGACAGATTATGCTCCCAGAGTTTTATTAAGAAGAGCATTTTATGAATATGCAGAACAGAGGATACACCCCTAAATCGCAAGTTTTTATACTAGAATCCTATTAAATTTTTGCAACATATTGATTTATATGTTGTTTTTTATTATAAATGCTAGTATAATATTTAATATATTTATACTAGTGGGGTGGTTTTATGTATGTAGGTCGTTCCTCTGAAGTCAAAGTTCCGGGTAGTATTGATAACGCAAAAATTGTTATCGCTTCTACTGGATATGTTTACTATCAAACAGCGTATGAATGGGATTCTGAAAAAAGGCAACCGATCTATAAACGATGTTCAATCGGCAGAATCAAAGAAAATTCTAATAACTCGGTTATGTATCCCAATAAAAATTTTTTCAAATTTTTTGGCGAACAAGAGGATGTAAAATTATCAAAACTGAAGGCTATTTTTAGTTCTTCAACTAGAAAGGAAGCAGGAAAAGTTGATAATCATATTGCTTATGGCGGTTATGTACTGATATCAGCAGTAGCGCGAAAAACGGGTTGTTATGAAATATTAAAAAAAGTTTTTCCTAAACATTACAAACTCATTCTTGCTCTCTGTACGTACGGAGTTTCAGAAGGAGATCTGATATCGCAACAATTTTCCTGTTGGTGTTTTGGGCATTACTGCGGATTAGATCGGACTGTCTCTGATTCTGAAGTTAGTGCTTTGTATACAGAGTTATCAAAGAACAGCGGTGATATACAAATTTTTTTCAGCCTGTTTGCTGAAGTGTATGAAAAATTATTTCCTTCTCCAAAGACTAGAATTGTAGCTTTCGATTCAACCAACCAGAACACATCATCCGGGCACATCGACTTTGCAAAATTTGGTAAGGCTAAAATTGATGTTGATTTACCTATCATAAATACAGCTGCTTTTGTTGATGAAACAACGGGTATTCCGTTGTGGTATGAACATTTTGATGGATCTGTTCTGGATAAAACTCAAACTGCATACTCGCTCGAAAAAATTTTAAACCTGGGGTACAAAAAATTATTTGTTGTCTTGGATAGAGGTTACTACAGTGAAGATGAAATAAAACAAATGCAACAACTTGAACTGGAATTCGGTGTTTTATGTCCCGAGAGTACCAACTGGGTCGAAGAATTGATTTCAACTAAAGGTAACGAAATCAAGGATCAACAAAAATATTATTTGGCTGAAGAAAATGTTTACGGCAATGTATACTCAGTCCAATTAAAAGAAACTCAATATTATGCCTACATGTTTTATGACAGTAAACGTGCAGAGGATGAAAGGCAGGCGTTGCATTCATTGATGGCCTTTTATTGGGAAAATATTTCCAAACATGTAAGGTACTCGGAACAACTTGAAAAATATGCGGCTAATAGGGGCGTCATAATTGCACCGTCAGAAACTACGAAGGACGGGAAAAATTTTATTATGATGGAAGATACTGAGATGATCCAACAGTTGCTCAACCACAAAGGATTTTTTGTTATGTTGTCGCCATCAAAAATAGAGGCTTACGAGGCAATCAGTATTATCAGAA
>JAEEGG010002612.1_pt1 | contig 46171 bp, 30 predicted proteins | sample 9134161 | NCBI WGS metagenome assembly JAEEGG01 (sample SAMN16246543, study PRJNA631951) | gut metagenome | biome: gut microbiome; feature: rumen; material: CR-attached | host: Bos | place: Iran: Karaj | collected 2018-10 | reverse complement strand
CATTCTGCGTTGCCACCATTGCCGCCGTTGCCGCCGTTGGCAGCATTACCGCCCGTGGCATTCAGCGTACCGCTGCCAATGATGTTGAGCGTGTTGCCCTCGGTCAATTCGATACCGGCACCGCCACCCGTGGTTCCGCTGGCATTGGCTCCCGTGCAGGTCAGCGTCGTGCCGGAGGGGATGTAAAGATACACCGTGCCCCGGATGGTCAGGCCGCTGCCGCCTGCGTTGCTGTTGGTGAAACTGAGGTTCGAATTGGCGTAATAGTACGTCGTGTTACCCACACTGCCGAGCGTCTGTCCCGCAGTGGAGCCTGCATTCAGGGCCGTCCAGTTTGCCGAGGTGGTCTGCGTCATTGCATAGACTTCGTCCCAACTGTTTTGCGCCCAAGCTCCCTGTGCAACCGCGCACAGCAGAGCGATAAATAGTAAAAGTTTTTTTGTCATAGTATTTTTAAGAATCTTTTTTGTCATAGTAATATTTAATCAGAGAAAGGGAAATCAAACTTGGGCATGGTTCCAACATAATGCATGGTCGGTGTGCCGGAAATGCCGTCAATGGTCAAACCTGTCATGTCGATGGTGTAAATGTCGCCTTCTTTTGCAATGGAAATTTTACCGCTGGTTGCATATTTGATCGTTGTGACCGTCATATCTTGTATGTAGAAGATATCCCTGTCATTGTAGGTAAAGGTGCCTGTCGGAAGGTCGTCGCCGAAGTGTATTTTTGCGTGTGGGTGTCTGAATCATTGGTTGTTTTCTTGCAACCCATGAAACCTGTTGCTACGGCTGCTATGAGCGTGAATACCCAAAAAAGCTTTTTCATAATTTATTTATTGGGTTTATAATACAATGTTCACAATCTTCTTCGGTACGTAGATCACCTTGCGGATCTGCTTGCCTTCGATCCATTTGGCGGCTTCGGGGGCGGCCAGCACGGCGGCTTGCACCTCTTCGGCGGTCATCGTCACAGGCAGCTCCATGTTGAAGCGCATCTTGCCGTTGAAGCTGATGGGGTAATTGAAGCTGTTTTCCACGGTCTTCGACTCGTCGTAAACGGGGAAGGTAGCCTTCACTACGGAATCGTTATGGCCTAACAGGTGCCAGAGCTCTTCGGCGATGTGAGGAGCGTAGGGCGAGATCATCACGCACAGCGGCTCCAGGATCTCACGCTTGTTGCACTTGAGGTCGGTGAGTTCGTTCACACCAATCATAAAGGCGGAGACGACGGTGTTGAACGAGATGCTCTCGATGCCGTCTTCCTCTTTCTTGATGAGCTTGTGCAGGCACTTCAGCTCAGCCGCGGTGGCGGGCTCGTCACTGACGCGGAACTCGTTGTTCTCGTCGGTGTAGAGCTTCCAGAACTTACGCAGGAAGCGGAAAGTACCTTCGATGCCTTGAGTGTCCCAGGGCTTGGATTGCTCCAATGGGCCTAAGAACATCTCGTAGAGACGCAGGGTGTCTGCTCCATATTTCTCCACGATGTCGTCAGGGTTTTGCACGTTGTACATTGATTTCGACATCTTTTCGACTTCCGAACCGCACACATAGACGTCGTTGCCGTCCTTGTCCTTCTCCTTGATGAAGTGGGCGTCCTTCAGGTCGTCGCGCCATTGACGGCATGCTTGAATGTCGAGGATGTCGTTGTGTACCATGTTGATGTCCACGTGAATCGGGTCGCTGAACAACTCACGGTCAGGGATGTTCTTGGAGACGAAGATGGGGCCTCGCTTGTACTCTTCACCGTCAACAAAGGCCGGGACTTCCTTGCCGGCGATCAAGTCCTTGATTTTCTGCTCAACGATATGGGTTCCAGATCTGTAATCATTCAAGACGTCGATGTTAGGCACCAATAGCAGCTTGTAGCCTTTCGACGCCGCGTATTCCTCCCAAGGCTCGGCCACTTTCTCGAGGTTGCCCATACGGTTGATCTCGATGAGGATGTCTTTTTCGGGGCAGAAGAAGTCGAACCGACGACGGCCGTCCTTGAAGTCTCTCACGAATTCCACACCCAAGCGCTTGTCCTTGATAATGTTCCAAACGTCGTATTCGCACAACTTTTCCAAATTGACACGATAGGCGAAGCTGGAACGGCCTTGGATCATGCCTTGGTTGATCATGCGCTGGAAGGGCTCATCTTTGCATGACAAGCCAAGGTCATGCAGGAACTTGCACCAGAAGCGGCTGTAGATCAAGTGACCAGTGGCGTGTTCAGCGCCGCCGATATAGAGGTCGACGTTCTGCCAATAGTCGTTGGCTTCACGGCTGAAGTATTCCTTGTCGTTGTGCGGGTCTTGATAGCGGAGGTAGTAGCCGCTCGATCCAGCGAAGCCCGGCATGGTGTTGGTCTCGATGGGGTAGCCCTCCTCGGTGACCCAGTTCTTGGCACGGGCCAAAGGCGGTTCACCCGTCTCGGTGGGTTTGTATTCGTCGATGGAAGGCAGCTCCAAAGGTAGTTTCGACTCGTCCATGGCGTAAGGCATGCCGTCCTTGTAGTAGATGGGGAATGGCTCGCCCCAGTAGCGCTGACGGCTGAAGATGGCATCGCGCAGGCGGTAGTTGGTCTTGCCGGTACCCACGCCGAGTTTCTCCAATTCCTGGATCATGCGTTCGATGGCTTTCTTCACGGTGAGGCCGTTGAGGAAGCCGGAGTTGACTAACTCGCCGTCCTTGGCGTCGAAGCTCTCTTCCCAGGTGGCGGGGTCGGTCGGCTCGGTGCCAGGTTTCTTCACCACCTGGATGATGGGTAAGTTGAAATGTCTGGCAAAGGCGAAGTCGCGGCTGTCGTGGGCGGGCACGGCCATGATGGCGCCGGTGCCATAGCCCATGAGGACGTAGTCGGCAATCCAGATGGGGAGCTTGGCACCCGTGATGGGGTTGATGCCGTAGGCACCCGTGAAGGCGCCGCTCACCTTGCGGACCTCGGCCATGCGCTCACGCTCGCTGCGGTTCTTGGTGCGGGTGATGTATTCTTCCACCTCGGCACGTTGCTCGGGGGTGGTGATCTCTGAAACCAACTCGTGCTCAGGAGCCAGCACCATGAAGGTGGTGCCGAACAAGGTATCGGCACGGGTGGTGAACACTTCCAGATCGATATCTTTACCGTCGACTTTGAAGATGACGGAGGCACCCATGGACTTGCCGATCCAGTTGCGCTGCACTTCCTTTACCGACTCGCTCCATTCCACGGTCTCCAGACCGGTGAGTAGCCTTTCGGCATAGGCGGTGATGCGGAGCAGCCATTGCTTCATCGACTTGCGCACTACGGGATAGCCGCCACGAACGGAGAGACCGTCGACTACTTCGTCGTTGGCCAACACGGTGCCGAGTTTCGGGCACCAGTTCACTAAAGCCTCGGCTTGGTAGGCGAGACGGTAGTTCATCAGCACCTCTTGCTGTTCCTTCTCGCTCATGGCTTTCCACTCATCGGCGGTGAAGCTCAGCGGCTTGCTTTCGGCCACGTTGAGGCCTTCGGTGCCTTTTTCCTCGAAGCGTGCTACCAGTTTACTGATGGGCTGGGCCTTTTGGCATTTGTTGCAGTAGAATGAGTTGAACAACTGTATGAAGGTCCATTGAGTCCATTTGTAGTAGCTCGGATCGCTGGTGCGCACCTCGCGGTCCCAGTCGTAACTGAAGCCGATCTTGTCCATCTGCTCGCGGTAGCGGTTGATGTTCTTCTCGGTGGTCACGGCAGGGTGGGTGCCTGTCTGGATGGCATACTGTTCGGCGGGCAGGCCGTAGGCATCGTAACCCATGGGGTGCAGCACGTTGAAGCCTTTCAGGCGTTTGTATCTTGCATAAATGTCAGAGGCGATGTAGCCTAATGGGTGACCCACATGCAGCCCTGCTCCTGAAGGGTAGGGGAACATGTCCAAAACATAGAATTTTGGCTTATTGTGGTCAATATCAACCTTATACACTTTCTGGTCGCGCCAATATTGCTGCCATTTTTTTTCGATCTCGGTAAAATTATAATCCATAAAAGATGCTATTTGTCAGAATAAACTGCAAATATAAATAATTCTCCAAAATCGTTGCGAAACTTGTTTTTGTTTTTTTTGTGACTTGTTGACTTGCGAGATAATTAACATTTATATAATTTTGCAGTGTCATTTCGGATTTTTCCGAAATATCCGCAACGATAATAAGGAAATTTTGATTTATGATGTACAATAGAATATTTGATATTGAGAATCGTTTAGACGAGGGGATGTTTTTGTTCGGTGGCCGTCAAGTGGGCAAGTCCACACTGTTGAAAGCACGCTTCCCGAAGGCCATTTACTTTGACCTCCTGAACTCCGAACTAAGAAATCGCTATCGTCAGCATCCTGAGGAATTCAGGGAAAGCCTGCTAAAGTATCCGCCTGAGATGCTGATCATCGTGGATGAAATCCAGAAAGTTCCTGATTTGTTGGACGAAGTCCATTGGCTGATGGTGAACAAAGGGCTTTTCTTTATCCTCAGTGGATCCAGTGCCCGTAAGTTGAAGAAGAGTGGAGTCAACAGCCTCGGGGGACGCGCTATCCCGGAAACACTGTTTCCTTTGGTTAGTGCGGAAATTCCGGATTTTGACCTGAATCGGGCCGTACAGAATGGGATGATTCCCCGACATTATATGGTGGCTAATGCACGTAACCGACTTAAATCCTATATTGAACTCTATTTGAAGGAAGAAATCCTGGAAGAAGCAGCCGTTCAAAACATCGACGATTTTGTCCGCTTTTTGGAAGTAGCTGCCATCTCGGACGGTGAGATACTCAATTACGAGAACGTGGCTGCGGATTGTGGCGTGTCGGCCAACACGGTCAAGGCCTATTACAAGATACTGTGCGATACCTTGTTGGGATTTGAGGTTCCCGCTTTCAGGAAAGTCATCAAGCGAAAACTCACCAAAGCCTCAAGGTTTTATTTCTTTGACGTGGGTGTTGCCAATTACCTGACAGGCCGCCATCATTTAGCTCCAAAGACGCCCGAGTACGGACATGCTTTTGAACATCTTGTTTTACAGGAAATCGTGGCTTTTTTGGGATATAAAAACAGCGAAGAGAAGTTGACTTATTGGCATACTTATGACAATAACGAAGTGGATGCCGTGATAGGCAACGCCAGAATAGCCATTGAAATCAAATCGACCGAAGAGGTGCAACCCGGCCACAAGAAGGGTCTTGCCGAGTTTGCCAAGGAGCATCCCAATGCAAGGCAAATCCTTGTGTCGCGCGATAGGATCAGCCGTCGAAGTGGAGATGTTGATTTGTATTATGTGACGGATTTCTTTAAGGCGTTGTGGAATGACGAGATTGTATAAAAAACTGGCGTGAGCCCATGAGAGACTCACGCCGGTGATCAAGAAATTACAATCTTTACTTCTTTCTCTTCTTCAGAGCATAAGCTGCGCCGAAGCCGATGAGCAGGAGGGCGCCAGTGCCTAAAGGGCTGTTTTGGTCTTGATCGCTACCGTGGCTCGTGGGTAAGCCAAGAAGGCTGCCTTCGCCCTCACGGTTGTAATAGTCACCGTAGCTCTGGCGTTCGGGGCCCCTGTCGAAAAGGCCGCGATTCTGCGCTGAGGCACCGAGGGTGATGCTGAGAAGGATGGCGAGTGATATGATGGTCTTTTTCATGGCTTCTTGATTATTTGATGATGATTTTTTGTGTTTTGACATTTCCATCATTGATCAGACGTAATACATAGATTCCAGGAACTAAATTAGCTATGGGAACCAGGTGGTTAATATCGGAGGTAACGATTTGGCGTCCCATCATATCGATCACCTGAACCGTTCCTTCGCCGTTGACGATGATCTCGCCATTGCTGATGAAAGCGAAGTCTTCGTTTTGGTTGTCATTATCGTTCGAACCGAACACCAGCTTGAACCTTGAAGCGTAATCGTCATTCCTGGCACTGAAGGTATAGGAAGGCGTTGTCAGCAAATCGACGTTCGCACCCGTGAGGTTGTCTATTAAGGTGAGAGATGAGAGGTGAGAGGTGAGAGGTTCTGAAACAGTCAACGTATATTCACCGTTCTCCTTGGCCTTGAAATTCAATGGCACCTCGCCTTGACGGTTGCTGAACGCGATAGCGTAGTCGTTGTTGCTTTTCGGTATGTAGAGCTTGGCACGACCTTCTAAGATGTCGAATTTCGGCATGCGTTCATTTTCATTAAAGCTCACGATGGCATTGTCGATAGTGGTGGTATGCGTTTCGCCACGGGTGGTGACTGTCTGCGACAAGGTCATCTGAATGTTGTTGCTTGGCGCCGATGAGGCTTCGCCAGGAAGTGTAAAGCCAAGGGTTCCGCCATTTTCTGAATATACTGCGATACCCATACCTGGGGTGATCTCGCCGCTGCTTGCTGTAACAGCTGTGGTTGACGCAGCATTGACAAGTGTGAGATAGCTCTGGTTAGGAACCACATTGCGTGTGAACGGGTTGCCAACCAAGTTCCAACCCGACTCAAGAGGAATGGTATAGGTGGATTCGTATGGGATAGCTTCGCCGCTAAATTGAAGTGTGACGTTGCTTTCGTTGGTGGCGTAGAGATAACCTGTGCCTCTCTGGAATCCGTTTTCAAACAGTGATGCGTTGGCGACGTTCTTTTGGTTGAGCCACATGTTGTTCGCATTGTCAAATCGGTAAAGGTCATAATTGCCAGTGGTGACGGTGCTGAAACTGGCGCCATCGGCGGGCGATGCTATGAAATACCAACCGTCGGGGATGTAAGGGCTGCTTGGATCCTGCTCTCCCCAGTTAGTCGCTTTTTCAGGGTTTTTCTCTGTCGTGACATTCACTATGTTGCTGTGGATAAGCTGTCCGCTGTCGGCTATGGTCAGGCTGCCTCCATCGGCGATGGTGATGTTGTTTGCATTGGCAATGTAACCACTCGGGATGGTGATGTCTGCGGCGATGGTGACATCGGTACCGTCTGCTGGCACAACGCCGGTGTTCCAGTTGGCAGCGACATTCCAGTCGCCTGCAGTAGTGAGGTTCGAATAGGTGAATGTTTCAGTTTTTACTGGACCCCATGCTCCTTTGGTATCACTCACACGCCAACTGAGGGTATGAGTGCCTTCGGAAAGTGCCGAGAAGTCTATCTCAATGGCGCTGCCGGTAACGTTGCCCGTCACACAGTTCGATACATTGCCGTCAATCCAGTACATGTAGCGTGCAATTGCCACGCTCGATGATTCTGTTGCCGATGGGATGATAAAGTATTTGGTTACAGCCGAACTCCACTGACCAGCATCGTCTTTCACGCGAACGGAAAGCGAGTGCAGACCTGACGAAAGGCTGCCAATAGCAATGACTGCCGGCGATTCGCCGAGTGCAGTGCGAGCTGCCACGTTGCCGTCAATCCAATATTCACGTTGAGCTATGGCGGTTGCCGTTGGCTCATTATAAGGAATGACAAAATACTTGGTAACTATTGAGCTCCAAAGTCCGTTCGAGTCTTTTACACGAATGGAGTAGGAATGCAATCCTGGCAAAAGGCCGGAAATATCAACTGTTGATGTCACTGCCTGTGCCGAACTGATGTCACCATCCAGCCAATAGAGCTGCTGGGTGATGGCGTTCGGTGTCTGTGCCATCATCGTCGTGCAGACGACAGTGGCGACAGCGAGCATGATGCTTCTTAGTCTGTTCATAGTCGTTTGCAAATAATGGTTAGCGTGTTTCCGCATCGAAAGTTACATTCAGATTTGTGCCGCTGACATTTAAATCAAGGCTTTTTACTACTGGTGTTGCCGGCACTCTGCTCCAAGGATAGTTGCCTCCGCTGACGCCAATTTGTGTCCCATCCGTGCCAAGCCATACTGTTGGTTGTATCAGTGTAAAGGTTCTGGTTGGGGTATATGTATCATTGTTAGCATCGCTAAAAATTTGGGTACCCCTTTCAACTTGTATGAGGTCATATGACGTAAAAGAAATATTGCCCATGGAATCCCTGTAAATACAATTATAGACAGTAGCACCTAGGCCAACTCTATTATATTGCCAATTACTCCAGTAGCTAGTAGATCCCCACCATGTGAAAACACAGTTTTTCCATGTAAAAGCTGAATAAACTAAATCATTAGGTATATTGCCGTTCTCATACGCAGCAATGAAACCAGTAATTATGCAATGATCAATGAGTACCGTGCTGCCCGATTGGAATGCTTTCACGCAACCGTTAACATAACAATTTGTCACCAATAAGTTATTGGCCATAATATTATAGAGACCGTAAATGATACAAGTATAACAATCACAGAAAGTAACGTTTGTAATTTCACTGCGAATACTTATATCACGTCTAAAACTGCATTTTTTGATAGTTACATTTGTCAGAGGGGAAGATGCGTTATTGATAAAGTAATCATAGAAATATACACCCTCAATATGAATATTGCTCAAGGTTTCGTCAGTCACTCCAATAGTCAGATTGCCGTTAATTTGGGTAATTCCAGTACCATTGATCTCATCCTCTTCAAACCCGGAGCCATATATGTTTACCGATTTGGTGAGGTTCGTCGCGGTAAATTGTCCAGGAGAAAGTGTAATCACATCGCCATCAACGGCAGCGGCATATGCATTGGCAAAAGCCGTCTGGGTTGTGAATACGGTCACGTTGTCGCCATGTTGCAAGGTGGCGGTCATGACATCGGTTTTTTGAGCCTGTGCCATCGTCATGCTGCACAGCGCAATCATTGAAAGGATAAAGCTTTTAGTTTTCATGGTATTGTACATTTAATTCTGATTTTCTAATGCAAAATTACCCCAAAAGAGCCCTTGCCTTGGTGTTCAGACGCAACAATCGACTGACAAAATGCAAATTGTCAGTCGATTTTGCAAAATGAGAGTTAGTTTTTCTCTGCCCACTCCTTCGGGGTCATGCCAGTGTCGGCTTTGAAGACGCGGAAGAAGGTGCCTTCAGTGGCGAAGCCGGATTCGAGGCTGATGGTGGAGATCTTCAGGTCTGGCGTCTCGCGAAGCAACTTCTTGGCGTGTTCTAGGCGATAATCGTTTATAAACTGGTTGAACGAACAGCCCTTTTGCGCGTTGATGCAGGCCGAAACTGCATTGCGGTGCACGCCGAGGGCATCGGCCACATCGGTGACTTTCAGTTCGGAATTCAGGAACAGGCGCTGGGCTTCCATGAGTTCGATGATACGGGACAAGAGCTCGTCGGACTCGTCATTGTGTTTTGGATTGCTTCGTCGCTGACGCTCCTCGCAATGACGTATAATGGCGACCACAGCAGTTATCACCAATAATCCGCAAAGCACCCAAAGCCAAGTCCAACTTCGTTGAGTCTCTGCAGCGACCACAGCCTTTTGGGTGCCCGTATGCAAAAGCCACACCGAGGCAAAGGGCGTGAAATTGTCGTCGGTGATGCCTCCGGCAATGATGAGGTCGCCATCGGGGGTCAACACAGGGGTGGCGTCACCGAAGTCGGGAAGGGGATCTGTAATAGATACTGTGAGTGAAGCCGGCTGTTTGTCATACTCCACGGTGACGACGTAAACGCGCCCCGTAGTGTCGTTGCCAACTAAATAAGCGCGATGGGCTTGACGGTCGGCCACGGCAGGACGGTCGTATTTAATGGCGCCCCATTCTGAAGCCAAAGGCACTGTATTGGTAGTGGTCAATAGCGAAAACACCGTGTCTTGGATATGAATGAATGCCATTTCGCCATCGTGATTGTATGCCGCAATAAGATAGGAATAGTCGCCAGCGATTTTATCTCCGATAAAAGACTCAGTGGCATGGTTGTTCTGATCGTAGAGCAATGGTAGCCATTCTTGTAGCAGCGGCACTTGAAACGGCTCTCCGTTCAGGCGTTCGACGGTGTCGCAAGGCTGGAAACCCTCTCGCCAAACGGCACCGAAGGCGATGACATCATCGTTGCTTATAGGCAGCAAATAAGGCGAAGAGCGCCAAATGCTTACGTCTTTCACCTCACGAAACGACCGCTTCCCGTCAAATAGCTCAATTGCATCGTTGTCTTTGTGATTGCCCGTGATGAGCACCTGTCCGTCGACGAGTTCCACGCCTTGCGCCAAGGCCCTGCTGCGGTCAAGACTGCCGAAACCTTCGAAGGCATGCGTCAAGCTGTTGTACATCTCCACCTCGAAACTCTGCCCGATGCCAAGGTTCTTGTCATGACCACCTGCCAGCAGCACTTTCTTGCCATTGTCCATCACCACAGCCATGCCGTCGTCGTGCTGATACACCGTTGGCATCAGATGCCATGTTCCGTTGCTGAAATACTCTGCGGTTGGCGTCATCACAAACCCTGAGGTATGGCCGCCCACCACGGTGAGCTCGCCACCGGCATAGAACACGTTATGCCCTGCGCGCGGCACGTTCATGTCGGGCAACCGCTCGGCCTCCAGGGTTTGTCCTGCAAGCCTTGTCAGCAATGTCAATAGAAAGAATAGGACGAAATATCTTTTCATCATCGCCGCTTTAGTTCATCGATGCGAAAATACGAAAAAAGCTTTGTCCTACAACAAAAGAACCGGATTTGAGTTAATATTACTACCTTTGCATTGTAAATCATCAGCAAATGAACCTCTACACCAATAAGAAACGCTGGAAATGGGTGCTCGCCATCGTGGCGCTCCTCATCGTGGGTGCCTCGCTATGGTATACCAATAACCTTGTGAATTCCATCGCTGTGCAGGAAACCAACCAAGTGAAGATGTGGGCGGCCGCTATGGAACAACACGCCGGCATGATGAAGTCGACTGAGGAGTTCTTCAACAAAGTTAGCGAACAGGAACAGATGCGTGTGGACTTGTTAGCACTGGCTTACCGTCAAGTGCTGGACTTCTCCACCAACGAAAACACAGGCATCTACTTGGAAATCATTAAGAACAACATCAGCATCCCCTTGGTGATCACGGATGAAAAAGGAAACATCATGTTCACCAACAACCTCCCCGACGACCAGATTGACAAGAAGGTATTTGATGACGAGATGAGGCAGGCCTATTCGAAGTTTAAGCCAATCAAGATCAACCCTGGTTTCGGACAGGTTCAATGGCTTTACTATAATGAATCATTGATTTACACGGAGCTGAAGGCGGTGCTTGAAGGCATGATCGACCATTTCTTGGAAGAGATTACGTTGAACGCCGTGGGGGCGCCCGTGATCATCACCAACGCTGATGGCACCAAGATCCTAAGCTATGGCAACCTCGACTCCACGATGATGCAAAATTCTGATTATGTGACACGTCAGCTTGAGGTGATGCGCTCCGAAAACGATCCTCTGGAGATCGACTTCATGAATACCGGCAAGGCTTATATCTACTACCGTACCTCCGACTTGGTGGAACAGATGAAGTATTTCCCGATCATCCAAATCATCGTCATTGCATTATATCTGCTGATTGCCTACCTGCTGTTCAGTTGGGCGCATCGCTCGGAGCAGAACCAAGTGTGGGCAGGCATGGCCAAGGAGACTGCGCATCAGTTGGGTACGCCCATTTCGTCGCTCATGGGTTGGGTGGAGCTGCTGAAGATGCAGGAGGAGCCTTTTGCGGGCACCAAGGAGATGGAAGAGGATATAGAGCGATTGCAGATTGTGACGGATCGTTTCTCGAAGATTGGTTCTATTCCTGTGCTGGAGCCTACTGACATCATTCCGTTGATCAAGGATACCATGGCATACCTTCAAAGGCGTTTCTCCAAAAAGTTTGAATTCGACATCCGACTGCCTGAAGAATCGCTGGTGCTGCCGTTGGTGCCCTCGCTGTTCCGCTGGGTGCTCGAAAACCTCACCAAAAACGCTGTGGATGCCATGGGCGATCACGGTAAGATCACCTTGGAATTGACCGAAAGCGAAGAGGAGGTCTTTATCGACCTGAGCGATACGGGCAAGGGCATTTCCAAGTCACAGATCAAGCAGGTGTTCAAGCCTGGCTACACCAGCAAAAAACGTGGCTGGGGCTTAGGCCTGTCGTTGGCTAAGCGTATCATTGAGGAATACCACAAAGGGAAGATCTTTGTGAAGTCTTCTGTGTTGGGACAGGGAACGACGTTCCGAATTCAATTAAAGAAATAGGTTTTCATTCATGAATTCCCTAATCGCCTTTTCGTGACGTCCTTTGATGATCACGTGGTGGTTGCCGATGGAGTGCTTTAGCAGATAAGGCCGCAAATCGACGTTCAAGGTGATTTGTGTGCGGCAGAAATGGTCGCTGTAAGGAATCTCTACCGCTTGCGCTTCCGTAACGAAATAGCGATCCAACTCAGCGCCTCCCCATTTGAAGATGGTATAATCCGTCAGAGGCAAGGTGCCTTGTATGGCTACGCCGATGCCCGACTCGAAATGGGAGCGGATGCTAATGTCGTCGCACATCGTGAGTGGGATGGTGCAATGGGCGAGCATGGAGCTGTGTTGGGTGAGGTTGGAGGGGTTGGCCATGAATGCCTCTTCGCCGCAGAGGCGCTTGGCGAGCAACATACTCATCAAAGTCTGCATATCGCCCTCGCAGCCGGCCACGATGCCTTCGTCGTTAAGCAGCGCTAAAGCAAGGCAGCTGGTGGTGCCGCAGGTGTTTACGATGTCGAAGCAACGGATGGTCATGGCATCCAAGCGTTCTTCTTGGCAAATCTTCCTGATGGCGAGATAGGCCTTGGCGGCTTCCACCATGTCGGCGCATGAAGGTTCTTTGACGGCGTTGGCCTTTTTCACAATGGCCTGTGCCACCTTTACGGCGTCGGTTTGAGGTACGGCATTGATGCCGTCAATCAAGCGTTTCAGGTCGATGTCGAGGGTTTCTACACCGAAGTGCTCTAACAGATAATCACGGTCTACGTCGCTAGCGATGAGCCAGTCGGAGGGCCGACCGAAAAGCCCGATGCGCAAACCCTGCAGGGGCGCAACATGTTGCGCCCCTGCCAAGGCTGCTATGATTTCGTCATTCGTCCCGTGAATAATCCTTCCTTCAATACCTTGCCCTTCCAGCCAGGTCAAGATCTCCAAAGACGCTGCCAACGAATTGTTGCGTCCGTCGGCAATCAACGTCACTGGACCATTACCGTTGAACAGAGTTTTGAATAGATTCTCCACCCCGCCAGTGGCGATCATTACCGCGTCAGCCGTTGTTTGGGAATGTAGCATGCCGTCGCCAACAACGGTGATCTCGGCGTGACATTCTTTTTCAAGCCGTTGGATCAAGTCGGCGTATTCATTCCGAACGAAGTCGTCGGTTTGAAAGGAAGAGCGAAGGATGAGGAGATTCATGGGAGGTGAGAGGTGAAAGGTGAGAGGTGAGAGGTGAAAGGTGAGAGGTGATTAATGGGAAATAACGAAGCGTAAGGTGGATTCGTTCACTTTGATGAAATACACGCCGTTGGCGTAGCCGGCGGTGTTGATGTTGAGTTCGTCGCCATTGGCTTCAATCTCGTCCACTTTTTGACCGAAGGCGTTGAAAATGCACACCGTGCCGAGTTTTTCACCCTTCAAGGTCAGGCTTTCGTTGGCGGGATTCGGGAAGAGACGCCATTCGTTATTGATTTCAGTGATGGTGAGCAACTCTCCGTCAATCCAAACGTTGTAATAATCGGTTTCTCCATCGTGATTGACCTCGATGAATGTAGTCACTCCGTCTTTTCCTCCTTTGTAACGCGGTGAGATGGTAAAGCGGAAATCCTCACCGTAATTCAAGGTGTAAGGTAGTTCAGAGGATAAATCAATGTTCAAATAAGGGCCTCCTTCATTTGGGGTTTCCACAATCGAATTGATTTCAATGGGTGTTTGCGTACCTGTATTGCCGTTCGAGAGATACAGGTCAAGGGATGGGTTCTCAGTATTCAACTCAACCATGAAATAGGGACCGAGTATTATTCCTAAATCGAGTGCGGTGTTCTGTATCATGGCAACTACTTGCCTTTCACCCAAGGAAGTCATCACGTTGATGATGAATGAAGAGAAATCGTCTTTCAAAGGTGGGACTTGATAGCCGACAACGACATCGACAGATGCTCCGGCTTCGAGTGTGTAAGGGAATGAAGGTTGCCAGATTTCCAAGGCGGATCCTCCCTCGGGAATGACGTCCTCGATGGTTACAGCATCAGCGGTTTCGTTTAGGATGGTAAACGTCTGCTCATCGCCCATGTTGTAGAACCACAGCGTATCAGGGGTGATGGTGAGTTCGCCTACTGGAGTTGTGCAATCGTGCTCTTGAATGCCATAAGGAGCCAACGCATTGATAACAGTTTGTGCGTTGCTGATGGGCCAAAGGTCTTGGATCACGATGGAACGATCGGGAGCGATCAAGATAATGGTAGGATATTGCTGGATGCCGTATTGGCTGCAAATGGTATTGCCACCGCCGGCGGTGCTGATGGTGGGGTATTCCACGCCGTAGTTGGCTGCCCAGTTTTGGCAAGCGGCGTCACCGTCGGATGTGGAGATTTCAATGTAATACACATCGTACATGTTGCAGCCTAAAGCGGAATAGGACTCCACAATCTTTGGCGTAGCCTGTTGGCAGGGACCGCAGGTGGTGAAGAAGAAGTCGATGAGGACATATTGGCCTCCATCGAGGATGTCGAACAGATGGACTTCGGTGCCGTGGCAGTCGGTGGCGGTGAAGTCAACGGCAGTGGTGAGCGGACATTGGGCTTTCAAGCCAAAGCTCAGCAACAGCGCAAAAACAAAGAGTAAAGTTTTTTTCATATTGTATTGATTTTAGTGTGTTGAATAGGTTGATTAATTATCGCGGAAATCTTTCTTTTTAGTCAATTTCAGGTCTTGCAGGGCTTGAGCTTTCACGTTGATAGTGAAGTTCCAGCTCTTGTAAGTTCCGATGGGGATCCAGTTGAAGCGCATCTCCCAGCAGTGCAGGTCACGGTAGATGTTTAAAGAGGTGTAAGACAGGCCGTGGTTGGTGAAGTCCCATCCGGTGGAGAAGGAGACCTTCCATTTGGGTGAGAAGCTGATGTCGCCGCTGATCGTCAGGGTTTGCACCACTTGGTTGGTGGCGATTCCCATGAAGGCGGCATAGGTCAGGTTGGAAGAGTGCCTCAAGTTGTAACTCAACGATATCGACCAAGGGGTTTCCCAGTCGATATACGACTTCGGATTGCCCAAGATGTCGTCTAGCTCGCCCTCGGTGACGAATTCGCTGCCCTGGGCTCTTTTGGTGATTTCATCTTGGAAGTCATCGGATGTGCCGTTTCTGGATTCTCTCCATTTCTTCAAATCGTTTTGGCTGAACGTCCAGCTGAGGCTGAAATTCCATGCAGAATTGTTCTTATGGAAGAGCCGACGGTTCTCGATGATCTCAAAGCGGTTGACGCGCTGTCCCAATGAGTCGGTGACGTATGGGTCCCACACGCTGGAATAGCTCACTTTCAGCTTCTTGAACAAAGTGGTACGGGCGTTTATCGACAAATAGGAGAACCGCAACGAGTCTTTGGTGAGGTCGTAATTGCCTGAGAATCCCAACGACTCCAGCAGAACGATTTTTTTCAATCCGGTGACGGTGTCCGATTTCGAGGGCACCTTCATTTCCAAGGTGTTGTTGAAGTTGTAGGTGATCAATCCTGATTTGTTTTGCGATGGGGTTCCATACAGCGTGTTTATGAACATGTTGTAGTTCTGGACATCGCCGGCGCCGTCGACGTAAGTGTTATAGATATGCCATTTAGGATCACTGAAGTCGGGACGATAGGAGAAGCCGATGGTGGGGGTAAACACATGGCGTATGGCTCTAATAGGGCCTTTCCTGAAGTTTACCATGCCGTAGATCTTGGTGGTGATATTGCTTGATACGTTGAAGTCTATCAAGTTGCGGAATCCCATGATGGTGTCAAGCACTAGAGTGCTGTCGGCCTCGTTCCAATGACGCTCAACACGGCTGAAGTACATGTAGTCGTTGAAGGTGAACGAGGTGGTCCAGTTGAAGTGTTTGAACAGCTTGATGGGCAGGTTGATCGGGATGGTATGCTTGATGCCGCTCTGGGTGTATCTCTGAAGGTTGTTGAACCATTCTGACATGTGTTTGGTCCAATCGTCGGGGAAGAGCAAGGTGTCGATGCCGGAGATGTAGTTCTTGGCATTCATCGTGTAGTTGATGTTGAGGTCCTTGTACCAGCGTTTCTTGCCTGCTTTGCCGAGTTTCTGCAAGGGATAGAATCTGTTGACGGTTACGGTTGCCTCGGGCAATGAAACGGTGACTTGTTTGGTCAGCGTGTTCTGGCTATGGCTGGCGTTAAGGGTGAGGTACACCTTGCCTCCGAAATTGGTCTGGTAGGCGATACTACTCTTGAAGGTGTTGCTCAGGTATTCGTTGGAGGTGGTGGGGTTGTATTTGTTGTAGTTGGAGCTGATGATGTTGACATCGGCAGAGAAGTTGTGCCTCGGATGGGCCTTGGTATCCTGCTTGTGGGTCCATTTTATCTTAAAGTCGGTGCTTTTATTGTAGTCGGCGGCACCCTCGCTGCCGATTTTGTTGACGGCGAAGCCCAGCGCCAACGAGCCGTTGTGCTTGTAACGCTGGTTGTAGCGGAATGTGGGTTTGATGGCCCAGCTGCCACGGGTGTAGATGTCGCCTAATATTTGAAGGTCGTAATGGTCGTTGATGGCCCAATAGTAACCGCCATTCTCAAGATAGAAACCACGGTTTTCGGATTCACCGTAGGTTGGTACGATGATGCCTGAGCGTTGTCCTTTGGCATTGGGGAAGATGGCAAAAGGCAATCCGATGGGCAAGGGTACATCCGCAAGGGTGACGTAAACAGGTCCGGTCACAATCTTGTCATCGGGAATGACTTTGGCTTTCTTGAATCGGAACTGATAATGAGGATGCTCCTTGAGGTTGCAGGTAGTGAAGCCGCCTGACTGGATGTTGATGGTGTTATCATCCATCCTCTTGATCTTGTCACCATGAAGATAGCCACCGCTTTCCTCGGTCCAGACCTTATGGATGACGCCTCTCTTGGTTTGGAAGTTATACGACATCTCTTCCGCTTCGAACTTGGTCTCGCCTTGTGTGAAGACAGGGGTGCCCGTCAGCTTGCCAGTGGAGTCGGGAACGCCTTTGGCACGCACTACGTTGGTATTCAGGTCAAACTCCATGTAATCGGCTTCCAACACGATATCGTCGTATTTTACCACGGCCTTTCCGTAGTAATAGATGACCTTCTCGCTCATGTCCTGAATCACGGAGTCGACGGCGGTACGACTCACCTTCGTGTCAAAGGCGTTGTCGCTTTTTTTCTTGGGCTTAATGACTCGTTTGGGAGTGATGATGGAATCTCCGGGGTTAAGGATGGAATCCGTAAGGCTCACAAGAGAATCGTTGAGAGGAGCCAAGGTATCTAAGGATTGGGATATGGAATCAACAGATTGTGAGGCGGAAACGTGTGGCGTAATCAGCATCAACGACATAAAAAATGCCGTTAACAATGAATAAATATGTGCAGATTTCCACTTCAACTGATAAAAAACAATTATTTTTGTGCCAAAATTAGTAATTTTGGCTATGTCACAACGTAACAATTTGAAATTTGGTATTCTTTTAGTCGCTTTTCTGCTTCCTTTTACCTTATTTGCACAGCGAGGTGAGAAGATTACGTCCGTTGTCATCGACCCGGGACACGGGGGAAAGGATACCGGCGCACTTGGAGCCATCAGCAAAGAGAAGGATCTGAACCTGACGGTGGCTTTGCTCGCAGGCGATTACATCAAGAAGAATCTGCCTGACGTGAATGTGATCTACACCCGTGAACGCGATGTGTTTGTGGGACTGAATGAACGTGCCATGATTGCCAATCGCAACAATGCGGATGTCTTCATCTCCATCCACTGCAACTCTACGGATAGCAAAAGCGCTTCAGTAATGGGCGCCGAGACGTTTGTGTTAGGTGAACACAAAAACGCCGCAAACCTCCAAGTGGCAAAGAACGAGAACTCCGCCATCCTTTACGAGGAGGATGCCAGCGAGCAATACGGGGACTTTGATTTGAACAGCCCTGAAGCCTATATCGCCCTGTCGCTTTTCCAGCAGGAATACTTGAACCAAAGCCTGCAACTTGCAGCCAATGTGCAGGAGCAGTTCTCGAAACGCGTGGGTCGCAAGGACCGTGGCGTGCAGCAGGCTGGATTCCTCGTGTTGTGGAAGACGGCTATGCCAAGCATCCTTATCGAGTTGGGTTTCATCAGCAATGCGGCTGAAGAACGCTTCTTGGCTTCTGAATCCGGTCAAATCTATATGGCTTCGGCTATTTACCGGGCTTTCCGTGACTTCAAGATGAGCTTTGAAGGCGAGAATTCCGCAATGCGCAAGGTCGAGACGGAAGAAACCGTAACCATTGAAGAACCCAGTCCAGCAGCGGAAGAGAAGCCGATAACAGAGGAAAAACCGATAGTGGTGGAAACACCAGTAGTGGTAGAGAAACCTGTTGTTGAAGAAAAGCCGGTGGTGAAGGCTGTTGAAAAGCCAATCGTCTCTTTCAAGGTTCAATTCTTTATCAGCGATACCAAGGTATCTGCAAATGACAAGCGAATCGCCAACATCAAGGATGTCGACTATTACGAATACAACGGCAGCTACCGTTATACTTCAGGTAATTTCCGCACCAAGGAAGAGGCCTTTGCCCGCCAGAAAGAAGTGCAAAAACAAGGCTATCCCGATGCTTGGGTCGTTTGCTTTATTAATGGCGAACGTGTGAGCATGCGGGAAGCTGAAGATGCTCTTGAGAGAAACAGAAGAGGGGAGTGATCCTCTCGGTTACAGGGCGGCGATCATCTCAATCTCCACCAAGGCCTTTTTAGGCAGCTCCTTGACGGCGAATGCGGCGCGGGCTGGGCAAGCTCCACTGAAGTACTTGCCGTAAACGGCGTTCATGTCAGCGAAATAGCTCATGTCAGCAAGCAAACAGGTCGATTTCACCACGTTGTCGAAGGTGCATCCAGCTTCGTTGAGGATGGCCTCAAGGTTCTTCATGCATTGCTCAGCTTGGGCAGTGATGCCTTCAGGCATGACACCAGTGGCTGGGTCGATGGGAAGTTGACCGGAAATGAATAACATGCCGTTGGCTGCGATGGCCTGGCTGTATGGACCGATTGCTCCTGGAGCTTTGGTGGTAGCGATAGCTTTTTTCATGGTTAGCGTTTTTTGTTGATGTTTTTCTGTCCGCAAAATTAAACTTTATCCTTCAAATTGCATAACTTTGCATTTCAAAAAATAATGTGACGTGAATTTTTGGAGAATCATAGGAAAACTCAACAACCGCTATGTGATCGCAACTTTGGTGTTTGTGCTGGTCATCATCTTTTTCGACCAGTTCAATCTGAGGACACAGATCAATCTTCATCGTGAGTTGAAAGCACAAGAGGCTGAAATACAGAGTCTTGAAAAAGGAATTGAGCTGTATAAAGACTCGCTGAGGATGGTGACGGAAGACCGCGAGGGGATGGAGCGCATTGCCCGTGAGAAGTATTTCATGAAACGCGATAACGAGGTGGTTTATAAAATTGAAGTCAAAGAATGAAGTCGCTGCGAGACTTCCTGCTCCTTCTTGTCCTGCTTAGCTGGACTAATTTCCTTTTTTCTCAGGAAATCCCAACAGTTTACCGTCTCGACGAGGTGACTATCCATGGTGGAGTCAACCCTGCGCATCCCATCATTGACAGCGTGCTGGCCCATGCCAAACAGAACAATCCCAATAGCCTTGACTCGTATCGCTATCAAATCTATGACCAGATGGTTTTCACCATCGACAGCAGTGGCGTTGGGGCATTGCTCGACACGGTCCAGGAAAACAAGGTGCAGTCTTTTTTCGATGAGGTGTTGAAACGTAGCGACCTCATGGTCATGGAGACCTTCTCCGAAGTGCTGTTTCGCCATCCTAACCAGTTGCGGCAAAACGTATTGGGCACCAAGATGTCAGGGGTCAAAACACCACAAATGGTGTACCTGGCCAATAGGATGCAAAGCCCTACGTTTTATGACGAAACGGTGAATATTGCAGGAATCGACTACGTCAACCCTATCAGCCGAAACAGTAAGAACCATTATTACTTTAGCTTGGAATCGGTGACCCGTATCGACGATACCGATTCTCTATATGTGATTACGTTTCATCCATTGCCTGACAAGACGTTCAACGCGCTCCAAGGCACCTTGGTCATTCATGCCAACGGATGGGCTTTGCAGGAAGTGAAGGCTTCTCCCAACAAGCAGGCGGGTCTCTATAACATCGGCATCGAGCAGGTCTATCAAAAAAACGGCGACTGTTGGTTTCCAAAACAGCTGAATATCAGTTTGCTGTTTCCTGGCGTAGTGGCTGATTTGGACGGGTATGCCTTCCCCATGGTGGCCATCGGAAATAGCTATATAACGCATGTCGAATTAAATCCCGAAATCAGCAACAGAGCATTTTCGGAAGTGGAAGTGCAGGTGCATGAGGCCGCCGGCTATCGCGACGACGCCTTCTGGACACAACACCGTATCGACTCGCTCACTGAAAGGGTCCTGAACACCTATCATTTGGTGGATTCCGTGACTCGTGGCAGTGATGTCATTGAAAGGTTGTTGAATGTCTCCAATAAGTTGATGGATGACATGGCGCTGAGCTTCGGCCCGATTGATTGGAACATAGGTAGTTCTTTCCGTTACTCATTCACTCGTGGTTGGTTCTTCGGCCTTAATCTCTCCACTAACGATCGTCTGTCACGCCATATTCGTCTCGGTGGTTTCTTTGGCTATTGGACTCGGTTACGCGACATAGATTACGGCTTCGAGGGGAAATGGCTGATTGATCGGCAACGACAGATGGAGTTTGGCGCCCGCTATTCCCATAAGTCGTTGACGTTGGGTGAGTTCAACGGATTTGGTGAGAGCAATAATCCCTTGGCGGAAAACGAATACCGTTACGTCTTTTATGAGAATGTGATGATCCGCAGCAACAACACCGAAGTGTTCTTCAACACCCGTTTTGCGCGTCATTTCAAGGCTTTCATGACTTTCGGAACCTATCAAAAGAGATACCTCCTTCCGCCATACGATGCCATGCCGATCACGCATTTCACCATCGCGGAATTGAAGTTGCGTTTTGCCTACAAGGAGAAGTTTATGGGCACTACGCAAGGGATACGCTCGTTGGGTACCGATTATCCTGTGGTCTGGCTTTCCTATCAACATTCGTTCAAGGATGTTTTGGGCGGCGAATATGAGTTTGATCGTGTAAAATTCCAGCTGGAGAAAGACTTTCAAACGCATTATATAGGAAAATCGACCGTGTTGCTGCAGGCGGGTTATGCCTCGAAAGGATGCCCTGTGCAAGAGACCTTCGATCTTTTGGGTAGTTACCAATTGGTGGGGCTTTATTCGCCGGGTAGCTTCTCTACGATGCGCGAGGATGAGTTCTTATGCGACCGTTTTGTAGCGCTGTTTTTGTCGCACGACTTCCAGGGAACATTGTGGAATCCCCATTCACGATGGTTCCAGCCTCAGCTCAGCTTGGTGACCAACCTCGGTTGGGGATTGCCCACCTTGAAACATGGCTATTTTGAGAGTGGTTTGGTGGTGAGAGGATTGCTGAACATGCCGATGGTGAATATAGGTGCCGGCGTGTTTTACCGTTATGGCGCTTACAGCTTCCCCAAGGTGATTGATAATTTCGCATTTAAGTACAGTATAACATTCGCTTTTTAAGATGAGAAAATTAGTTTGGGTTGCTTCGTCGCTGATGCTCCTCGCCGTGACGTTCGCGTCATGCGCGAAACAGCCTCAGAAGATGGTGTTGCAAGGCCTGGTTCAGGGCTCTTATTATGCCATCACCTATTATGATGAGGAAGGTCGGAATTTCCAACAAGAGATTGATTCCATCTTTCACGCAGTGGATATGTCGGTCAACCTGTGGGTGGACAGCTCGGTGATCTGTAAGGTCAATCGCAATGAGGATGTCGCCCTGGATCAAATCTTCATCGAGAATTTTGAGGTCGCTCAGAGAGCAGCTGCCCTCTCCGATGGCTATTTCGATCCCACTATCTCGCCTCTGGTTTCGGCATGGGGCTTCAGCGCAAAAAACCCTCAACTCCCACCTCTCACCTCTCACCTCATTGATAGCCTCAAGCAACTGGTGGATTACCGGAAAGTCCGTATTGAGGATGGCAAGCTGATCAAGGAGAATCCTGCCATGAAGTTGGATTTCAATGCCATAGCACAAGGCTATACCACAGATCTCGTGGGTGCCTTACTTGAAGCGAAGGGCATCAAGAGCTACATTGTGGATGTCGGTGGCGAGATTTTCGCCCGTGGCACCAAACCCGATGGCAAGCCCTGGGTGGTTGGCATTGAAAAGCCCGCTGCCGATTGGGATTCGGAACGGGTGGTGCAAGAGCGTGTGGAGCTGGAGGACAAGGGCATCGTCACTTCAGGTAGCTATCGCAAATATGTGGAGCGCGATGGCAAGCGCTATTCGCATTGCATCGATCCTATGACGGGTTATCCTGTGGATCATCAGCTGCTCAGCGCTACGGTGATTGCCGAAACCTCGGTATGGGCGGATGCTTTGGCCTCCATCTGCATGGTGATGGGCATGGAACGATCCTTGGAGCTGATCAATAGTCTCGATGGGGTAGAGGCTTATTATATCTTTGTCAACGACCTTGGTGAGCTGGAGACTTTCGCCACTGAGGGCTTTAAACTGATGGATTAGCGATGGAGATACTCTTCAACAAACCATACGGCGTGTTGAGCCAGTTCACTCCTGAGGCGGGTCACCGGGCCTTGAATGAGTTCGGTTTTCCTCCAGGGGTGTATGCCGCCGGTCGCCTCGACCACGACAGCGAAGGTGCCTTGTTGCTCACCGACGATGGCAAGCTCATCAAGCGGATGCTGGATCCGAAGTTTGAGCATCCTCGTACTTATCTGGCTCAGGTCGACGGACAAATCACGCCTGAAGCCATCAAACAATTATCGAAAGGCGTGATCATCAAGGGCTATCACACCAAGCCGTGCAAAGCTGAGATTATCGCGCCTCCCGAGAATCTCTGGGAGCGAGTGCCTCCCATCCGTTATCGTGCCGCCATCCCCACGAGTTGGGTGAAGCTCACCCTCATTGAGGGGAAAAACCGTCAGGTGCGACACATGACGGCGGCGGTGGGTTTCCCCACCCTCCGCCTAATCCGTGTCCAAATTGGCGACATCACTCTCGGCGATCTTCAGCCCGGCGAATGGCGTAGGCTGTCCCGAGTCCGATAAGCAGGAGCACACCTCCGCCAAGAGGAGCGCTCTGGCTCTGGTCGGATCCATGTTGCAAGGGTAGGTCGGGAAGGATGGGATCCCTGTTCAGGTTAAAGTCCTCGCTATAAGCTGAACCATAGCAGGATTCGTCGCTGACAGCTCCATATCTGAAAAGGCCGCCACCATCGTTTTGGGCGAAGGCAGTGAAGCTGAGGCCTAGGGCGATTGCAATGGTTAATAAGGTCTTTTTCATTGTATGACGATTTTTTGTGATTTCACATTATTGTTGGTTACAAGGCGTAGGATGTAGACGCCGTGGGCCATCTCTGCAATGGAGACATTGGTGGTGCCATTCTTGCGGAGAACGGTGCGTCCCGTCATGTCGATGATTTGCAACATGGAGTCATCCTCCACTCCACTCAGGATAAGTTGTCCGTTGTTGATATATGCGAATGGTGCTTGGGTTTCTTCTTCGTCGACGCCAGTCATCACCTTGAAGACCAGTCTGAAGCGGTCGTTGGGCTCGTTGCCGTTGGCATGGAAGTTCACTTCAGGCTGCTTCAGCAGGTCCACCACGGTACCCGTGAGGTTGTCGACGAGTTGGAGGTAACTGAAGTTGGTGTCTTTTGCCTTGACGGTAAAGGTGAAGTCGGCATTGAGCTTGTTCTGGAAGTAGAGATCTAGCGTCTCGCAGGTGTTGTCGACATGGGCGATGGCGTAGTTGCCGCCTTGCGTGTGGATCCATAAGCTGGGTACCTGATCAGAGAAGGCGCCCATCTTTTCCAATCCGATGCCTTGACCGAAATAAACGAAGGCTCGGTCTTCGTTGTCGGTGCTAGCCAAGATAAGATCCAGCCGTCCCGAGATAGATTTGGAAGAGCCAGATTCAGCCGTGGCTGCCGAGGTGTTCTTGGCGATGGTGAGAGTTTCAGCGGTGGAGGTCTTCACCAGGATGCCTTGTCCGGGCAGGATGGCGTCCTCGTAGGTGTGCAGCTCCCAAGCGTTCGCATTAGTCAAGGTGTAGAAACCCGACGCGAGATGTTCATCGTCGATGGCGCCTCCTTTGCCTTTGTAGATGTTGTGCGGGAAGGGGTTGCCGATGAGGTTGAATCCACTCAGTCCGTCGGTACGATCGGTATAGGTCATGCCGTAGGTGACATCGGTGGAATTCAATGTTCCGGAGAAGGAAGGGGTGAGGTTGCTGCTGTGGGCATAAAGGTAGCCTCGCCCGTTCTCGAAGGCGGTGAATCCGGAGATGTTGGAATCTTTGTAGTTCTCCCATTCTTGGTTGTTCAGGCTGGTCTCGTTGTAACGGTACAAGTCATACTCAGGTGTTAGGAAGCTGCTGCCTGATATGGCCATGTTGTTGACCGATGAGGCGATGGCGTACCAGCCACCGCTGCTTTTGCTGTAGCCGGTGATGCTCTTGTTCGCTGTAGCCAAGACACCATCTGAAGTGCTAATAACCTGGGCTCCATCTTCGATGACCAGACCTGTTGCAGTGCTGTTTACCATGTCTCCTGTAACAACAAGTGCGGAACCTCTTTCAATTGTAAGCGTGATGCCGTTGGGAATGGTGAGATTTGCTACTGTAACAGAAGTCGCGCTACCATTTCCGATAGTGACATTGGCACCCAACACAACATTGGCTTCGGGTGTTGGCACAGAGCCTCCCCAGATGTCAGGATTGCTCCAATCGCCAGAGGTGGTGTTGGTGGTGGTTGGGGTGGTGAAGTTTAGGACAAGAGGATTCATGTGATTGCCCGCACCTTCCTCAGTAAAGGAAACAATTACCAAAGGATCCATTACGAGTTCTTGATTTGTACGATGATCAAATGCCTTGAATGTTAATTGGTGGCCATTTTCGCCCTTTACATTTACCTCTGCGGTATAGCGATGAGTTAAAAACTCAGTGGTCCAATTTGTACCTCTGCATTCATCATTACAAAAAACTCCAAGTTCCATTTGGTCAGAATACTGCTCCACGTTGTCAATTTGAACAACAGCGATAATGGTGGTAGAGTTTGAATACAGACCCTCGGCAACGGGAGTCCAATGTAATTGCTGAGCCGACAATGCCTTGCAGGCGATCAATGCAAACAAGAATAGTAGTTTTTTCATTTGTGATTTCTATTTAATATTTATTAGTAATTTTTGATTATTTTATATGTTGCAATACCATTCTTTGTGAACGTGCGCAATAAATATGCTCCTGGGGCGTACCTGCTTAAATCAACCTGTAAGAAGTCGTCTTTAGTTTCTTTGATATAGACGACTTGTCCATACATGTTCTCAACTTCAATTTTTTGGATTTCAAGACCTTCAATATTGAAAAGACCTTTGGAAGGATTCGGATAAACGACAACAGCTCTATTATCGCTATCATTTAACCCATTTGAACCAAAGTGCAAGGTTGTGGGGTTTGATAACGACCCAACGACGGCGTCACTGGAATAAGACAGATGATCGGAAGACCATATTTCTGATTCTCCATCTGTCAGGACGAAACGAATATCCTTAACCTCATCGCCAAAAACAAGCAAGAAAGCAACATATCTGTCGATTGGTTCAATATGTAGTAACTTGACGCTACCACGGCATTCATTATCAACAAACGCAGCGACTTCAAAGTTTTCCGAACGCAGTTCTTGCCCGTCTAATTCCAAGACAGTAATTACCAACATATTGTCAGCATAGTTGGCATCATTAGGGCTAAACACCATGCTTGTTGATGGCAATAATGGCTCTTCATTCTCATTTCGCCCCATTTGATACGTCAATGTTTTTGAAGAACTGCTGTTAGATTTATACATATAGCCATTGCCCGGTTCCAAGGAAGACAGTTGTCCATACCACATAGTATAGTCACCATAATACATTGCGGAACCATTTCTTCCTTTTATGATGTCACCATCTTCAGGGGTAAAACCGCTCAAAGCAGTTTCAAGACTTACACTATGGCTAATAGGAAAACCTATCCAGTTCCATCCACTATTGATTGTAATCGGATGGTTTTCTACCAGGGCCGCAACCCCTGTCATTACAGCATTGCAGGCTGCATTTGTACGTACCTTATACATTTGTTCGTTTGTAATGCTGTTTAGTTCACCGTACCAGATATAGTTTCCTAGGTATTCATACAATTCAGTACTTGCATTTCTGCCCTGAATACGTATACCCGATGTTCCCAGGCTGTTCTCAAGCATTTCCAAACCATTAGTTTCATCTAGCTCAATATAGGTGCTCCACCAGTTCCAACCTAAAACAAGAGCTTTTGTATGAACATTTTGGAAATGAGCCACGTATTCAGCAGATCCGGTAACTGTGAATTCATAAGAAGCTTCTGCTGACACTACAATGTCATCTAAAGTCCATTTTTCGAATGAATAACCCTCGTTTGCTGTGGCTGTCAGTATACAACTCGAACCAAGCACATAATCACCAGCACCGGTAATGGTACCTGCTCCCACAGGGTTGACTGAGGCGGAGATTTCAAATGAAGACAAGAAATTCAATACATAAGGATTAGATAGAGTTCCGTATCCATCCTCGATGAAAGCCACAGCATCTGGAGAAGTTAAATCAAGCTCTTCTCCGATACTATGGTCGTATAATTTGAATGTCAGCTGATCATCTATTTCTCCGTATACATTTATTTGAGCTAAATAACGTTGAGTGATATAAAACTCAGATGCAAAAGCAGAACCACGACACTCAGAACCGCAAAACACGCCAACTTCCAATTCATCCGAAAATTGTTCAATTCCATTGATTTGAATTACACCGATAATAGTTGTAGATTCCGAGTAATCCCCCTCGGGTACAGGTATCCAATGGTTTGGGCTTTCCTCAAAATTAGCCACTAATTGTCTTGGGGCTTCAAGATTGAATACGAACGGATTATCTGTCGATACGATCACATTGTTTTCTGTCCAACTAATAAACAGATATCCCCCTTGGGGTGAAGCGCTTATTTCTACCTCGTTGTTGTCACAGGTGGGTTGCTGCGTTATTGCTGCCGTTCCCATCGTCTCATCAGCAGAGGAGACAATCAGACTAATCATTACCTGCTCCTGATAGTTGGTGAAATCGCTCCAATAATCGGCTGCCTGATAGGTTGCCGCAGCATCACAGGGAACATACACGGGCAGGGTTTTTGTCCAGTGGTCGAAAACGTTACTGTTGTTGATGGTGGGCGGTGCGCTTCGTTTTACCTTGAGCGAAGTGAAATTCGTGGAATAATTGAAAGCCTCATTGTTCAATGTTACCACCGATTCGCCTATCACCAGTTGACCAGTGAAACCCGTGCAATTATAGAAAGCGGAACTGTTTATTGTGGTTACAGAGTTAGGTATCACCAAATCACCAGTGAGACCATAACAGCCACGGAAAGCCTCGTATGGTATTACCTCGAGAGCGTTGGGAAGCGTCAAACCTCCGTCAAAACGGTAACATTCATAGAAAACGCCTTCACCTAACGAGGTGACTGAATTGGGAATTGCCAAATCTCCTGTGAAACCACGGCACCATTTGAAAGCGCGGTTACCGATGGTGGTAAGTGAACTTGGAAATACCAGACTGCCAGTGAGGTTGTAACAATCTTGGAAAGCTTCCTGGCCAATGGTTTCGAGCGAGGTACCCAAAGTGAGGGTGCCGTTCAAGCCGCGGCAGTTGACGAAGGCCTGCTGTTTTATTTCTTGGACCGAATTTGGAATGACTAGGTTGCCTGTCAAAGAACTCATTTCCCTAAAGGCCTCTTTCTCAATGGTGACAAGACCAGCTGGCAGTGTCAACGTTCCTGTGATGTTTCTGCAGTCCCTGAAGGCAGCTTCGCCGATGCTGGTCATCGTGGCTGGCAAGGTGAGCGTACCATTGAAGCCTCCGCAGTCCTGGAATGCCGAGTTCCCGATAATGGCCACACTGTTTGGAATGACCAAGTCTCCAGTGAAATAATCGTTGTTGTAGAAGGCGCCAGCACCAATAGATGTCACTGAATTGGGAATGACCAGCTGGCCTTCGAACCGCTTGTTCTTAAAAGCATTGTCGGGAATCACCTGCACTTGGCTGCCAATAGCCAAGGTGGTTGGTGTGTTGCAATCGTTGAGCCACGTGCCATCGGCCAAGTCGGCATTGATCGCATTATAATAAATGGTGGTGAATCTTGTGTTGGCAATTGAATATGTGCCTACGCTGGCCACGGAAGAAGCTATGGTGAGACTTCCGTTCAGACCGTAACAGTCGCGGAAGGCGTCGTTGTCAATCGTTAGAATGCCGGTAGGAATCACCAAATTACCAGTGATACTATGACAGTTGCGGAACGCCTCCTTGTCAATTGCTGTCAAACTGCTTGGAATGGTAAGCGTGCCAGTGAATCCAGTGCAGTCTTTGAAAGCAGCTTCGCCAATGGAAGTCAGATTGTTCGATAGTGTCAAGGTGCCATTAAATCCTGAGCAACCTTTGAATGCGTTCTTTTCGATGGTTGTGACGGAATTGGGAATGACAAGGTTGCCAGTCAAGCTGCTTTTGCCATCGAAGGCACTTTCGAAGATGCTCTCCACGTTGGGCCCGATGGTCAGCGTGGTCAAGGCGTTGCAGCCATAGAGCCAATTGCCCCATTCGGGTTTAGTAGCGTTGATGGCGTTATAGTTAATGGCCGTCAAGCCAGAGCAGTTGTTGAAAGGACTGGGATTAATGGTAGCGATTCCTCCGCCAATGGTGAGGGTACCATCGAAACCAGAACAACTGGCAAAACACTCTTGGCCCAAGGTGGTAACAGAATTGGGTATACTGAGATTGCCAGTAAAATGGTTGCAATTCTTAAACGCTTCCTTGCCAATCGTCTGGACAGACGAGCCTATTGTTAACGTTCCTGTAAAGCCATTGCATCCATAGAAGGTCTGCTCGTCAATCAACGTTACGTTGTTGCCTATGGTGAGGTTTCCTGTGAACCCTGTGCATCCAGAGAAAGCCTTTTTCCCCATGCTGGTCACTGAGTTCGGAATGACGAGATTGCCTGTTAAGCCCGTACAATCGAGAAATGCTTCTTCTCCAATGGTTTGCAAAGAGTTGGGAAGCACCAAGTTGCCTATAAAGGACACCCCGCCGTATCTTCTGCTGAATGCGCCTTTGAAGATGGATTGCACGTGTTCGCCAATGGTTAAGGTGGTTGCCCTGGGACAATCGTTGAGCCAGCCGTTTCCTACCGAAGTGTTGCCCACATTGCAATTGATGGCGTTATAATGGACGGTTGTCAGGCTGTCACAATTATAAATGGCAGAACCAGCCATAGTGGTCACCCCCTCGCCGATAGTGATGCTTTTGATGCGGTCGCAATTATGAAAAGCATTGTTGCCAATGGTTGTTACCGAATTAGGGATGACGATGTTGTTTTTGAAATTCAGATCCTTAAATGTCTCTGCGGGTATGGTTTGCACGTTTGAGCCAATGTTCAAGGTGGTCAGCGAAGTGCAGTTGTTGAGCCAGTACCATCCGCCCAAGGTGGCGTTGGTGGCATTGTAATTTAGCACGGTCAACCCTGAGCAATTGTCAAATGCTTTACCCCAAGTGCCCACAAAATGATTAAATGACTCACCAATGGTTAAAGTACCTTGTAAACCTGTGCAATTGGCGAAGGCATATTCTCCAATTGTCTCAACCGCATTCCCAATAGTCAGGTCGCCGGTGAACCCCGAACATCCATTGAAAGCATTTCCACCGATGGTAGTGACGTTGTCAGGGATAATGAGGTCGCCAGTGAAACCCGAGCAGTTTTGGAAAGCATTGTCGCCAATGGTGAGTAACGTATTTGGCAAGGTAAGACAACCCGAAAACGAGCAATCCTTAAAAATACCCGCTGGAATGCTCTGAACCTTGGAACCTATGGTTAAACTGTTAAGGGCGCTGCAATCAGTCCAAGTGTTGTAATTGACCCAATTCGTGCAGTTGATGGCATTGTAGGTCACTGAAGCCAAACTAGTACATCCACGAAACATTCCATATCCCATATACGTACCTAAGCAATTCACCAAGCCTTCACCTATGGTGACACTGGTAACATGAGTACATTTGTAAAATGCAGAACCGCCAAGTTGGGTGACAGAATTGGGAATGTTTATTGCTCCTGTAAAGCTACAGAATGCAAATGCGTTTTCCGGGATCACTTCAACCTGGTTGCCGATATTTAAGGTTGTTAATGAAGTGCATCCAGAAAACACATTGTTGTCTGTGTTAGAATGCGTTCCAAAGCCATTGCAATTGATGGCGTTGTAGTTTACAGTAGCAAGGCTGGTGCAATTGCCAAAAGCACCGCCGCTTATGGAAGTCACTCCTTCACCGATGGTTACACTGGTAATGCCGGTACAGTTCTTGAAAGCCTCGGAACCAACTGTGGTTACCGAATTGGGAATGTTAATGGCTCCTTCGAAATGGCAACCTTGAAACAAATAATTTGTAATGGTTTGAACGTTTGAGCCTATCGTAAGCGTCTTCAACAAGGGACAAGACCCAAACCATGTGTTTTCTCCTGACGCTTGGCTGGGAAAACCATAAAAACAGCTTTCGTCACCTTGGAAATTGGTGGCATTGAAACTCAAACCTGTCAATCCGGCACAAAAACAAAAAGCACCATTCCCGATTCTTAGAACCGACTCGGGAATTGTCAGTGTTCCTGTCAACTGTTGACAATGGAAAAATGCGTTTGGTCCGATTTTAGTCACTGAATTCGGAATAGTCAATGTGCCCACAAAACGGCAATAGCAAAACGCTCTTGCAGGAATGACTTCAACCTGTTCACCTATGTTGATTGTGGTAAGCTGATTGCAATATCCCAACCATCCGTTTTCTTCATTATTAAAATCTGGTGATGGCGCTGCATAATTACAAACATCGCCATTTTCATTGGTGCACATTCTTCTGGCGTTGTAATTCAAGACGGAATACCCCGTGTTGTTAAATGCACCACCATTGACACTTGTAATGTTTTCTCCAATGGTTAAAGTCCCTGTCAGACCGGTACAGTTTTTAAAAGCATCATAACCGATGGTTGTCACTGAGCCAGGAATCTCCACACTGGTCAAAAGGGTCTGATCCATAAAGGTGTAACTATCAATTTCTATAACCGAATAGGTATCATTTTGATACGTCACAGTACTTGGAATGACTAAATTGCCGTGATAGATGTAGAGTTGGTCGTTGTTATAACGATACCTTATTGTTCTAACGGTCTTCGCATCACTACTAATGATTTGATACTTGATTTCATGTCCAGACGGACTGGTAGCGATGAACTCCTCCGCATACGCTTTTGTCGCTCCCACTACGCTTAGCAGCAGGACGAACAGGGTGGTAAGCAGAACCCTCTCTCGTAGTATATACTTCATATTCATAATTTAATTTTTTGTTTTGTTTATTTGTGGTAGTTCTTTTCCTGTCTCTCGGGAAAGAGCATAAAAAAACGTGGACTTTACCTATAGTTGTTCATAGGGGCCTACCACAGCCTGACAATTCAACTATAAAAGTAAAACCCACGCGAAAAGTCACGTGAGCATTGCCTTATTTGCTTGAATTGTCTTGAAAATGTGGTAGTTTTTCTATGAACAAGCTTTTAAGCTAATGCGTTTTTTTATAATATGCCGCTTTCCGTTGTTGCGCTAATGCGCTTTATTCATATAAAATGTTTTAGTTACAGAAATATTTCATTACGAGTAGGCAAAGATATAAAAAACTTTGCATTCAAACCTTTTCAATGGGAGAAAAACAAGATTAAATAAGTGTAAATTTAAAATAAATACTTCAAAAATAAATAGGTTTCAGGGCGAATTGAGGGAGGTGTGGAATAAAAAAAGGCAGGGAGCCTGCCTTTAATCGTAATTAAGAAATCTTGGCGAGGATAATGCTGATATTGTCGTAACCACCGTTGCGGCAAGCCTCGGCGTATAGGTCACTGGCAGGTCGTTCCGATGTTGAGAGAATTTTCTCGATGGCTTCATCGTCAAGCATGTCGGTGAGGCCGTCGGAGCAGATGAGGAGCGTGTCGTGGCTGAAGAGCCGCTCGGTGAAATCGACCACCATGAGGTCGCCATTGGCGCCGCCGCCGATACAGTTGAGCAGGTAGGGGCTCTCGTTGGGATCGCCGGTAATGCCTCGAGCGGTGTCATCCTGGGTGATCCTTCGGAGGATGCCGTCACGTAGGCGGTAGGTGCGGCTGTCGCCGGCGTTGATCAGCAGGGCCTTGCCACGCGTCCATACCATGCCAGTCAGAGTACATCCCATAGGCCGGACTTGGCCTTCTTCTCTGGCTTCTTCGTTGAGCCTGTCGCTGAAAGTCTTCACCTGAAAGCGAAGGTCGTCTTCGATGGTGTCGGCATGGAACCGGTTTTCTTTGAAGCACTCGTCCAAATACTCTAACAGCCCTTGGCTGGCCCGTTCGCCATGTTCGTGGCCTCCCATGCCGTCAGCCACCAATAGATAAAACTGGCTGGATTCGTCAATCTCCACGGGGAAACTCATGTCGGCGTCGCGCAGCAGGATACCCCCCAACGACACCATATCCTCGTTGTTATCCCTTTTTGGGCCTTTCTGGCAGACCGCTTCAATAGTGAGTTTCATCATTTCACAGTAAGGTGTGTAGTTGCTATCTTCAGTTGATCGTTCAGGTGGAGGTCGGTCCACGTGTTAGGTGCCAGCCTGACTCCATTTAGGAAAGTGCCGTTGTGGCTACCCAAATCGCGGATTTGCCATTGTCCATTCATGCAGCGTAGCTCTCCATGCCGACCTGAAATGTAGATCTGTGTGCCGAACTCGGGATAGATGCCAGTGGTGCGACCGAAGACGCCTTCTTTAAGGGTGAGCCTGAAGCCGTCGCCTTCGAGAAGGGTGGGAGCCGATGGAGAAGGTGCCGCTGTCTCTTCTGGCTTTTGGGGCTTCGGAGACTCTTTAGGCTTAAAGTATTCCTTGGCGCTCACCAAATCGGTGCCACAGGCTGGGCACTCCGTACCGCGTTTGGGTTGGTGGCACTCCGGGCAAAAATGCAATTCCTTGCCGCACTGGTCGCAGTAGTGGCTGTCGTCGTCGATGATCTCTTTGCAGTATGGGCATTTCATAGTATATCCTCCAATTCAATTTGATTGATATCCTCGGCTTTGATGGTCATCAGTTCTTCTTCGCTCAAGGTGTCGTCGTAGGCAGTCCGAGTTGAGAGGTTCTTGATGGCTCGGTCGAGGGTCTTGCGCACGGTTCGAGCGTTGCCGAAGTTCTCGTCGCGTACGGCGTAGGCTCGCTCGAAGAGCGACCGTGCAGCGGCCAGGGCCTGGTCGTCGAGAAGGAACTCTTTTTTCTTGGCCATGTTGACGAAAATCTGGAAGAGCTCGTCGACGTTATAGTCTTCAAACTCGATGGTCTCGTCGAAACGTGACTTCAATCCCTTATTCTGATTGAGGAAACGGATCATGTCCTGTGTATAACCAGCGGCAATGCAAACGAACTTGCCCTTGTAGTTCTCCAACATGGGCGTGAGGGTGTTGATGGCTTCGATGCCGTAGTCGTGGGGACCGCCGTTGCTCAACGAATAGGCCTCGTCGATGAAGAGCACGGCGCCCATGGCTTTCATCACCGTCTCGCGGGTCTTGGGTGCGGTCTCGCCCAGATAGCGGCTTACTAGGTCTTCGCGGGTCACCTCATACACATCGGAGCTGCTGATGACGCCTAAGGCGTGCAGTATCTTACCCATGAGGCGTGCCACGGTGGTCTTGCCGGTGCCGGGGTTGCCGAGGAAGAGATAATGGCTGACGTTGATGTTGGGGGTGCGGTTGCGGCGTTGGGCGAGTTGCTGTTCACGGCGTATGGTGGCTGCTAAGTCGCGGAGACTGCGTTTCACACTCTCCAATCCCACGAGCTCGTCAAGTTCTTTCATCACCTCTTGGATGTCAACGACTTTGTTCACGCCTTCGCCGGCGATGTCGGCGTAGGTGAGGAGCTTGCCCTCACGAGTGATTTCGCTTTCGCTCATTTCGCGATGGCGTATCCTGCGGCGTTCGATGGCGGCGTCAAGGAGGTTGCGTACGTCGCGGGCGTTGCCGAAGGTGTCGCCACGACGGTTATACATGTTCTCGAACTCGATATGAAGCTTGTCAGTGGCTTCTTGGTCAAGGCGGAAGCCTTTCTTCGTGGCCATGCTGAGGAAGATGAGCTCGAGCTCTTTGGCGTTGTAGTCGGGGAATTCAATCTGTTTGTTGAACCGTGAGGGGAGACCTGTATTCATCTTGAGGAACTCCTTCATGTCGTCGCGATAGCCTGCGGCGATGCATACGAATTCGCCTTTCTTGTTCTCGAGGATGGGCACCAGCTTGTCGATGCCAGCCTTGCCGAAGTTGCCGTCGTTGAAGCCGTATGCCTCGTCGATGAAGAGCACGCCGCCCATGGCACGATCCACATAGTCCTGAACGTTGCGCTCGGTGCCGCCGACGTATTCCGAGATCATGTCCTTAGCAGCCACCTCCACATATTGGCCTTTGGGTAGCACGCCCGTGGCGCCGAGGATGTCGGCAAAGATACGTGCGATGGTGGTCTTGCCGGTGCCAGGGTTGCCGGTAAAGATGTAATGGTCCTTGAGCTGGGCTTTGGCGTTGGGACCGCCTTCGCGTTGGGCTTCCTTGACGTTGTCGATGATCTTATGGATCTCATCCTTGACGCTCTGAAGCCCGATGAATTCGTCGAGCTCAGCCCAGATCTCTTCTTCGGTACGAGGCACAAACACCTCGCCTAAGATGTCTTGTTCCTCAATCGTGGTGCCGCCTCGTAACAGGGCGTTCACGGCCAGTTCTTCGGCTTTCGACTCGGCCAACAAACCGTTGTTGTCGATGCCGCCGCCCTTGCGCATGATCCATTCAAAATGGCCACGGAGCTTCGTCAAGGCCTCGTCGGTGATGTCGAACTTGTATCTCTTTTTCAGGATATGGGTGCAGATGTCGCATAGCGACAGCTCGTTGAGTGGTTTGAGGTCGAAGCGGAATTCGAATAGCGACGCCACCTCGGGTTTAGCGGCCAAAAAGTCCTCAAAGTCGCGACGTAAGCCGGTCAGGATAACCACGGGCATGTTGGCGGGATGGTCGTGCATGCGGGTGAATAGGGTGTCAAGCTCGGGCGACTCGCCGTTATAGATGAGTTTTTGGGCGTTGTGAATCACCAACAACCCGTTTTTGATATCGTTCAGATTCGTCTCAATATTGTCGAGCCATGCAGGAATGTCGATGGCATCAATCGTCTTGATGTCACTTTGATACACCACGCCTTTCTTCATCAGATAGTCGGAGAGGAGTTCGGCCATGAAATGCTTACCGGTGCCGGCGTTTCCCAAGATCACGCAATCCATCTGGATGTGGACGCGGTTGCCTCGTTCCTTCATCTGCAAATCGACGTCGACCCGCTTCTTGAACTCGTTGAGCGGCTCCTGCAGGTGGTCCTTGCCGAAAAGGCCCTCAAACTCCTTCCCGTATGGGATGGGCAGAGGCTTTCCGCAGTGTTTACAGAACTTCGCCTGATCCCGATTCTGTGTCTGACAATTCTTGCACTTCATCATATTGGATTTCGGTTTTAAAAGGATTTTTCAAATACTTGTCGAAACGGTCCATACGTTCTGACTTCGGCAACGCATACCTAAACATCATCAGCACAAAGGTGCTCCCGATGAAAAGCCACACCATCTTCCAGCGTTTCTTCACGTCTTCTTTCCAAGAGGTAGAGCCTTTGATGCCTATGGCGCCGTTGATTGAGGAATCGAAGGTTCTCTCGTTGTTGAAAGCGAAATACAACGGCTCCAGGGTCAACTCTTCGAACCCAGGATTGGTGATGCTTTTGATTCGTTTTCGTTTATCGCTGGTATCGAATAGGGTGGTGATGCTGAAGAAAACAAGCACGGCGAGAACGATCAATCCATAGAGATACAAGATCACATATCCTATAACGGAAATGGCTAACGTTATCAAGAAAGAAACGATGGCTCCGATAATGATTGGGACTAAACATCCGTCGCTATCGAGGGTGAAATAGGAGATCACGGCGGCGACGATTCCAAGTCCGTAGAAAATATAGCTGGTCCATCCGCCGATTTTGATGGTTGGGTTATCGATGATATTGAGGATGATATCTGTAAGGAGGAGGGCTAAGGGTACGAATCCTAAGAAGATAGCCATAAGACGTTGGATCAGGCTTGCCGACCAAGTTCCTCTGATCTTGTTTTTGGCTTCGCTGACAATATCTTTGACGTTGTCTTGGGCTTGGCGAAAACGCGAGTAGTTATGGTCGTCAGGGTCAATGTACCCGAGCAGCTGAACGTATTGCTCCAAGAGTTTTTCGTAGGTGTATTTCTTCTTCAGGTCGGCATGAGGGTTCTCGTGGCATAACACAGCCAACCATCCTCGGATGCCTTTGTCGTTTTGAAGGTCGTACAGCAGCTCTTTCTTTGGCGCTTTATAGATGTCATCGATGCTCTTGAGGACTGCTCCGGTTCTCGACAGGTGGTATTCAGGCTGTGCTCCAAAACCGGAGAGGGTCTTCATCATAGCCACCTGATGTAGGTAGTCGCTGTCTTTCGGCCCTGCTTTTTTCTTGTTTTGGTCGTCGCCATAGACGCAGTAGTTGAACCAATTGCGCTGTTGTGTGAAACGGTCGCCTTTATGGATGAGGAACCATGGGAGGTAGTTGTTATTATTGCTATCGAGGAAGCTTTCAGCGAGGCAAGTGGCCAGAAGGTCGGCATTGTTTTGGGAGAAGTAACGGTCGTAGGCTTGGTTCAGTACCTTTCCAATGGTGGCGCCGGTCATGGCGTAGTCGGGGTTGTGAATGTCGCAGCAGAGCTGAAGGTCGTAAAAGGGGTTGAGGGTATGGATGGCGGCCAACAATCCCATCTTTTGGTCGTTGGGGAAGTCTTTTTCGATGATGTTTTCGATCTCGATCTGGAGTTCTGGAATGTGTTCAAGCCATTTTGAGATCTTGCCGCTATAGAGGTATTTGATGGCCAGATCCATGTCTTCGACCATAAAAGCGGCCAGTTCCTCTGGGCTGTGGGCGATTTGATGTTTACTGCTGTTGAAGATGATGTTTAAGCCGCCGTGGCTTGCCTCGTTATAAACCTCCACAGTCTTGCCATCGAGGAATTCGTTGATTTCCTTCAGCCCCCAGCGGTGTGCGGGATCCTTGACCAGCAACCCTTGGGTGATGGTGTAGAGGGGATCGGGCATGTCGGAGGGGACGACGATGCCGTTGTGAACCTTTTGCATGGCCATGGTGGTCTCTTTGTTTCGGAAGGCTGATTCGCCATACCAAAGACAAAGGATGGTCATACCTAAGGAGTAGAAATCGGCAGCAGGGGTAAGCTCGCAGTAGGTGCTATTTTCGATAGTCACCGTGTGCTCATAGACTTCGGGCGCCGCATAGATGGGGGTTCGGCTTTGTTGTGTGGTTACCTTGCCGTGGTCGAGCACGTCGGCGATGCCAAAGTCGCAAAGCACGCAGCCCCAGGTGGATTTATCGCGAATGAGGATGTTGGCGGGTTTCACGTCTTTGTGGATGAAGCCCATGCGATGGCAGGCATCCAAGGCCTCGGCCACCTTGCGAACGATGGCCAGGATGGCGTCTTTGTTGCCTTTCAAGTCGACGCCGCTCACGGCACCTTCGGGGCAATGTTCCATCAGCTCGAACTGACGTTGCTCGCCTTCATAGTCCATGGTGCCGTAGTCGTAGAGATCTACCACCTGGCCCATGCCTCGCATCCTTTTCACCAGCTTCAGCACGTTGGCGTTAAAGCTGGAGCCTGGCTTATAGACCTTCAGCAGCTTGCCGTCACGTAAGATGATGTCGGCTTGTGATCCGCTATGGGCTACGTTGCCGTCAGACGGGGGCGTGGCGGTGCCTTGGGGTGGCGTCGCTGTCCCCTGTGGAGCGGTGGCGGTCCCTTGCGGGGCAGTGGCCGTTCCTTGAGGTGCCGTTGCAGTCTCTTGGGGTTTCTTGGCGTTTTTTAGCAGATCTGACAGGTCGTCCATGGCTTATTCCTCATATTGATAATCTTTGGTGACGATCACCTCTTCCTCGGTCTCGTAAATCCAGGTGCCGCCATGCCAAGGCTCAGCACAATCGCTGGGCTTGCTGTGGAAGCATCCGCAATAGTTGCACACCCATCCTGTCCGGGTGGTCTTCGTTACCTTTCTGACGGTCTCGATGGCCACCTTTCGGGCGGAGTAATAGTTGTATTGCTCTTGTGGCGTGGATCCAGCTGGAGGCAGCATCTCTTCAAATAATTTGTTGATGTCCTTCACCACGTTTTGGTACTCTTGCTGGACTTCAGCCTGTTGCGTTCCCTCGGCGGCGTTTTCCAGCTGCTCTTCCAACTCGGCGGCACGGTCCATTAGCTTGGCGGCCTGCTGTACCTTGGGGTCTTCCTTGGCTTTCTCGATGGCACGGGCGGCAGCACGGGTCAGTGGTTCGTTGCATTTGCGGCAGAAGGACCGCACGTTGAAGGTGCCGCACTTTGGGCATACCGTGCCTTCAGCTGGCATGCCACATTCCTCGCATACGGTATCCGAGGCATCCATGGGTGCGCCGCAGAAGGTACAGTAATCCACGAGCTTCTTTCCGCAGAACGGACAGAATTCCACATTCAGCTCGATCTCGGCGCCGCAATGCTTGCATTTTCTTGAGCTTTTGCTCTTGAGGCTGGGCCTGACCTGCTTCTTGGTGGCTTCTTTGCCTTTGGCATGCTGCGACTCTATGGCAGGGTTGCTCTGTGTCATGTGAAGGACGTTCTATTGGTTAGCTAATGGAGAGAATGGATGGGATGAAGCTTCGGCGCAAGCCGTTGGCCAAGAGCTCAACCATCTGTCGCCCGTCGAGATGCAAGGCCTCTTCACCGATCTTGAACAATAGCTCGAGTTCCTTTTGGTCAAGTTTATGGTCGCTCACCAGCACATTGATCAGGTAGAGGAACAGGGTTCTGGCGTTGTTCGGGTCGGCTTCCAAGATGTTATGGACGCTTTGGTTGAAGAGGTCGGAGCAATTCTCGGTGGTGATGCCTTGCAGGATGTTCAATGGGAACATGTAGTAGCTCGACATCTGGTCGATGATGAGCTCGTGCTCCTGTTGGGTGATCTGTCCATCGGCGTTAGCCATGATCAGACCTCCGGTGGCCATGAAGATGATCATCTCGTCCTCAATCGGGTTGGTGTTGAGTCGTGCGATGGCGTTGGTAAGCACTTGCATGCCCTCGCTGAGTTCCTTCTCGGTCTTGGCATTGGCGAAGAGGTTGAGTGCTTCGATGCGGATGGGGCTCACAGGATGGGTATAGCCGTCGTTGAGGCTGAGGCCGCAGCCTGAGATGTAGTGCTGCAACGCTTCGCGGTTTTCCTCGATGAAGGCGGGGATGTTGGCTTCGATCTTGTCGAGCTTCAGTCCTGACTTAAGTTTCAGCTCAGCTGAGATGCAGGCGTTGATGTCGTCGGTGGCCAGGTAACCATAACGATCGGCGAAGAGCTCGCTCAGCTGTTTCCAGTAGTAGTACTTGAAACGCAACGGAATGGGTAGGTTGGGACGACCGTATTCATCGGCGCCGAAGATGAAGTAGATGACTTGGTTTAGGATATAGTTGTCGTCAAGGAGATGGCCCAGTTCATGTCCGACCACGGAGCAGAGCTCGGGTTCAGTCATGGTCTCGATCATGGCGGAGTTCACCTCCACGATATAAGGCATCTCAGGATCCATGGGTTTCATCACATGGGCGCATGCGTTGAGGGTGGCGTCGCTGATGACGAAGAAGTCGACTGGATGTTTCAGGTTGACGCGATCCTTGACGTCGTTAAACAGATTGTACAAGCGGGGCATCACCTTTTGGGTGACTTTCAGGCTGCGTCCTTCCATCCGCACGCGCTCGGCTCTGTCGTCCATCTTGTCGATGCCGAGTTTTTGCATCACTTGCCAAACGATGTCGCCTTGCAAGGCGTCCCAAAGCTGTTTGGTAAGTTGGTTATACATGGGAATCTCCGGCAGATGATCGTTCTGCTTGATATCTTTCTGAAGTCGTGATCTATAGTCTGATGCTTTCATGGCGTGAGGTTTTTAAGGTTATGACCAAGCGTCGTAGCGGCCGTCGTCATCGGGCTCGTCGTCAAGGCAGATGTTATCGAGTTTGGCACCCAGAGCAGCGATTACTTGTTTCAACTCGTCAAGGTCGTTAAAGCTCTTGGGATTGTATTTCTTGTCTTCGAGTGTCAGGATCATGTCGCCTGCGATGGGGCCGGGGTAGATCTTGCATCCGATGGGGTTCATCGGCAGGTCTTTCATCAGGCCCATGTTGTCCACCCAACCGGTGATGTGGTCGTCGTAGCCCAACTGGTTGCTGATGTCGTAGAGCGGTTGCACGCGGATGGCGTCGAGGCGGTTGGCACCGACGAAATCAGGCAGCTCGTCCCAGCCATTCTCCACGTCGAATTCGATGATGTCGGCTTTGCCATCGGTCTTCACGATGGCGATAAGCAGCAAATCAGATTCGTATTCTTCCTCGTCATCATCTTCATCTTCCTCGTCGTCGTTTTCATGTCTTTTTTCGTATTCCGGGATGTAATATTTCTCAATCTCAGCGGCATAGTCGGTGAGTTCGCCGTTACGGTAGCTTTCCACCACCAAGTCGAGCACATTGTCATCACCGTTGCGTAGTGCCATCATGGCGCCGTGATTCACAAATCCTTCCTTGTCTGAGATTTCATAAGGATTCTCATCTCCTGAAACCATGACGGCCAGCATTTCGTAGGATTCGCCATCGTCACGTTTCGCACCTTCGCAGAACCAGAACCATGCTTTTTCGAAGTCTTTTTCAAAACCGTAATACCCATGGTAATAGGCATTGCCCATGAAGTAGGGGGCTAAGTCGCTGCCTTCTTCGCAAGCGCTGATGGTGTAGTGCATGATGTCTGCGGTGGCCTGTTTTTGGTCGCGGCTGTTCATGTCTTCATAGCGATCCATGAGGCCGCTGGCCTTCAATAAAAGACAGTTGGCCACACCGGCTTCGCAACCCTGCTCAAGCAGTTCGTCATACTCATCGTCTTCAAAGTGCAGGTTGCACAGGTCGCTCCAAGCCTCGTAGTAACCCATGCCAATGGCCTTGCGGTAGTATTTGTCGGCGTTTTTCTTGTCTTTGAGTTCTGCGTACGCCTCAGCGATGATGCTGTAATAGGCGGGATTGACCGTTAGGATGTCGTCGCTTTCGCCGTCTTTGAACCAATCCTTTATGCCGTCGGCAACCCGTTTGGGATCGGCAGTCACGTTGTTCCAGCCGTAGATGGTTTGGCGTAAGACATACTGATAAGCAAGGAAACTGCCTTTGTCCACGGCATCGTTGACCATTCGAGCGGCTTCTTCGCGATCCACCAGTCCATAATGACCTGCCTTGTAGAGTACCGACTGTGCAAAAAGTGCGTCGTGTACACCACCTTTATCCGCTTTTTTGAGGTATTCGTTGGCGATGTTGAGGGAGTCCGCTTCAGGGCGATGGGCTTCCAGCCAGCGGCCGTAGGCATATTGTGACAGGGCATAGCCTTTCTCGGCGAAATCCTTCAACAGGGCCACCTGCTCCTTGCTGATTTTGAAGAGGCGTGAACGTTGGTTCACGATCATCAGGAAGAGATGGCAGGCATCTTTGTCCAGGTGAGCGGCATAGATGAGGTTGTCAAAAGCCGTAGGAATATCATGTTTCATGAGGGCTTTCTTGCCGAGCGTAACGGCTTCCCTGATTTCATCTTGAAGCTGTTCCTTGTCGATATCGTCATCTTTCTTTCCAGTTTCGCGGGTGTTGGAGGGACCGTTGCTTTCGTGAGTATCAGAGGAGCCTTTACTTTGGCTTTTATCGAGACGTTCACGGATGTCGTTAGCGACGCTGTCAATGAGGATTTCAAGCGCTTTGTCGCCATCATAACCGAACTTATCGGCGATGAACTTGATGTATTGTTTCTCGTTCTCATCGATATGTCCGTCAGACATCATCATAAGGGTGAGGTTCTTCAGGTAGAAGGTCTTCTCTTCGTCGGTTTCAGGCACCTCGATAATTACAGTGTCTTTTTGTTCCTTGGCGGTTTTGATACAAAAATCAAATTCTTCTTTTGTGGCGCCAAGGCTTTCGGCGATGCTGCAGAGGATAGTTGTTTCTTCATCGCTGATTTCTCCGTCAATCATTGCGATGTTGATCATGTTGATCAGATGAGCTAGTTCAGGTTTGTTCATGTTATTCTAGTTTTTTGAAAATTTTTCAGTATAAAGTACAAAAATAAACAATTTTTTTGAAAAAACAAAAAAAACCGCTGGTTTCCAGCGGTTTTTTATCTGTGCGAGAAGGAATTAGTTACTTTCCAAACCCGCCTAATGCAGTGTAGAGATTGATGAGTGCTTGGATCATCTCGTATTGGTTCTGCACCTGCGTGAGTTGTGCTGAAAGCAGCGACTCTTGTGCGGTGAGGACCTCAAGATAGGTGGTCGAGCCGTTGTTCATCAACTCGGTGGTGGCTGAATAAGCCTCCTGCAGGGCGTTGACCTGAATGTCGATATGTCCTGTCTTTTCCTCTGCCGTCTCGATGGCTTTCTTGTACTTATACACCTCGCTACCGGCATTGTAAAGGGTTTGGACAAACTGCAAGCGTGCCTTCTCTTGGTTGGCTTTGGCATTGCGGAGTTGTGCCGTGAGCTGCCCACCTTGGAAAACAGGTTGCGCCAACGTGCCTACAGCCTGTGCGATGAGGCCGAGGGCATTGAAAGAGCCAGCCATGCCAAACAAACCGTCGATGCTGAGCGAAGGATAGAATGACTGACGTGCCTGTTGGGTGCTGTAGTAAGCGATCTCCATGTTGCGTTCAGCCATGCGGACGTCCGGACGGGCATCAAGCAAACGGACGGGCAAACCGACGTGAAGCTGTTCGGGCATCTCAAATTGCTCGAATGAGGAGCGCTCGATGTGATGCGGCGGCTCAGCGAGCAAGAGGCAGAGCGAGGCCTCGGTGGTTGCGATACTGTAACGCAAGTCGACAATGTTGGCACGCAAAGCCTCCAACGAGGCTTGCATCTCATACACAGCCGGACTGTTGTAGATGCCTGCCTGATACAAGGCCTCCGTGGCGTTATACGACTCCTCATACAACTTTTCGGTGGCTTCGGAAATCTCCAACTGACGGTCGAGCATCACCAGATTGTAGTAATAAGTGGCAACGTTGGCGGCCAAATCGACCTGCACAGCTTGACGGTAATCCTCATCGTAGGCGAGCTTGGCTTTCGCTGAACGAATCTTGCTCCGGGTCTGGCCGAAAACACCCAACTGCCAGCTGGCTTGCACCGGAAGCTGAACGTTGTAGCTGCTGCCTCCTTGATAATTGTAGGTGACATTCGGGGTGAACGACAGGGTAGGAGCATAGCCCCATTTGGCCGACATTACCTCGTTTTTTGCTTGATCGATGGTGAGTTGCGTGGTGCGCATGTCGGTGTTGTTGACCAATGCCTTTTCGATGAGCTGTTGGAGCAAAGGGTCCTTGAAGACGTCGCGCCAATTCAAGTCGCCCATCGAAGTGGTGTCTTGTGCATTGACCACATCGCCCATGATGTTGTCTTGGACGGTGGCGTTCGACTCGTATTTCTTATAGAGGTTGCAGCCCGACAACAGCAGCAACCCAACGCATATCAAAACTATAGGTCTTTTCATAAAGCTCATGGTTTGTTTTATTCAACATTATCTTTATCAGGGGTCAAACGATCGTGAATGTTCTGGAACACGATGTACAATGCCGGCGTAATGAACAGGATGGCAATGATAGCCACCATCATACCGCCTACCACGGCGATGGATAACGACTTGTTACCCACAGCACCTGCGCCCGTTCCAACAATCAACGGAATCATACCGATAATCATGGTCAAAACGGTCATCAAGATAGGACGCAGACGGTCTTGGCAAGCACCAACGGCAGAATCGTAAACAGACATGCCCTCCTTGTGTTTCTGCACGGCAAACTCCGTGATAAGGATGGCTGTCTTGGCTGCCAAACCCATCAACATGATGACACCTACCTGCACATATACGTTGACGCCTACGCCCATCAGCATCTCCAAAGGACGAACCGCCAGGTAAGCGCCGAAGATACCGAACGGGATGGACAACAACACCGCGAAGGGGATAAACACCGAGTTGTACAACACGGCAAGGATGAGGTAGATCAACAACACCGCGATGGCATAGATGATTACGGTGGTGTTGGAGCCGGCGTTGGCAGCTTCCTCACGGGCCATACCGCCATACTCGTAGCTGTAGCCATCAGGGAAGACCTCATCCATCACCTCATCAACAGCGGTACGCACATGCGACGAGGTATATCCCGGGGCGGGAAGCACGTTGAGGCCGTAGCAGGTAAACAGGTTGAAACGGCGTTCCATGGAAGTGCCCAAGGTCGGGGTGAGTGTGACCAACTCTGATACGGGAATCATCCCACCGCCTGCCTGCACATAGATGTTGTTAAGGGTGCTCGGTTCCATACGATATTCATCGCCAGCCTCCATAAGCACTTGGTAAACCTTACCATATTTGGTATAGTTGCCGATATAGGTTCCAGCGAGGTTGGTGCCGATGGTCTCAACGACGGTCTTGGGTGAGATGCCCTTGCTCATACATGCCGCCACATCAACCGTGAGCGTGTATTTTGGGAAGTTGGCCGAATAGGAGGCTATGGCCATCATCACTTCCGGACGTTCATTCAGTTTCTGCGTGAACTCGTTCGCATAATTGATGAAAGTCGCATCATCGTCACTCGAACTGTTCTGTAGGTTCAACTCAATGGCAGAGCCAGAACCATAGCCAGGAATCTGAGGCATCTGGAATGCGGTGACATCGGCTTCCGGCATATGCTCCATGGCCCATAAGGAGATTTGGGTCTGAACATTGGCGATGCTGTAAAAGCTACGCTCGCTCCAATTCTTCAGACGCACCATCAAGGTACCGTAATTGGTGCCGGCACCACCATTCATGATGGAGAAGCCCGATACGCCACTCATCAATTCAACATCATCAATGGTATTGATGTAGTTTTCAAGCTTAGCGACAGCCGACTCCGTTTCATTCAAATAGGTGCCAGGCGCAGTTTGCACGTCGACGAAGAAGAAGCCTTGGTCTTCCTGGGGGACGAGGTCCGTTTGGGCGGTCTTCATCAGCCATATCATACCTAAACCGAAGATTGCAACCAGAATCCATGAAACAGCGGGGCGCTTGATGAATTTGCTTACACCTTTCATATACTTGCCCAACAGGGCGTTGAAAGCCACATCGTAGGCTTGCTTGACGTAATAGCTGATTCCTTTCCGCTCTTTCTCGCCTTCTTTCTTTGGTTTGAACATCAGCGCGCAAAGGGCTGGACAGATGGTCAAGGCCGAAAGGGTGGAGAGACACACTGAACCCGACATGATGAAACCGAACTGTTTGAAGAAGGTGCCTTGTGTGCCACCCATGAAGGTCACGGGGATAAACACGGCGACAAACACCAACGTAGTTGAGATGGCGGCTGCCGTCACCTCATGGAGCGCCTCAGTGGTGGCGGTGGCTGCACTGTATTTGCCGGTCTCCATCTTCGTCATCACCGCCTCGACGACCACAATGGCATCGTCGACGACGGTTCCGATGGCCAATACCAAGGCAAATAGCGTAATGAGGTTGAGCGAATAGCCCAAGGCCCACACAAAGGCGAAAGTACCTATCAACGACACGATGATGGAAATCGAAGGAATCAGCGTTGCCTTGAAATCTTGCAGGAACAGATACACGATGAGGATGACGAGGATGATGGCAACAATGAGGGTCTCGACGACATTGTGGATGGAGGCGTAAAGGAAATCATCGGAGGTCTCCATCTGCCTGAATTCCAAACCGGCAGGCAACGACTTGGCGATATCCTTGATCACCTTGTTGCTTTCGGCATTAA